>ERZ791740.259-NODE-259-length-51199-cov-6.280443_pt1 | contig 51199 bp, 72 predicted proteins | sample MGYA00510041_ERZ791740 | MGnify/ENA primary metagenome ERZ791740 (study PRJEB30046, sample SAMN00791959) | human gut metagenome | study: EMG produced TPA metagenomics assembly of the A metagenome-wide association study of gut microbiota in type 2...
GTCAGAAAGGAAGGTGTTTTGCATGAGCTACAACAAGCTTCGCGGCAAAATCCGTGAGGTGTTCGGGACGCAGGAAGCCTTTGCTGAAGCAATCGGGATGAACACAGTTTCCCTTAGTCAACGCTTGAATGGGAAACTGGAATGGAAGATTTCCGAGATTGCGAAGGCGTGTGAAGTCCTTGGAATCCCCCTTTCGGAAAACGCAGAATATTTTTTTACCCGAAAAGTTAAGATTTCTTAACCGTCCGGAAGAAGAAACCTGACATTCGGACAACCAGCCGACGAATAGGCTGAAACATAACGGAAAGGGAGTGTTTGCGTGAAAAGTCAGGATGTGTACGGCGAGCCGACAATATTGAAATATCCGGGAATGACGGTCAGGGTATATCGCCCGATCCTGACTGACGAAGAAAGAGCAAGGCGCGAAAAGCGCCGGGAGCAAGCAGCGGCGGCGCTGCTCATGGCCAAATACGAAGGAGAAAGGAAGCGGGCAAACAAATGATTTTTACGGACGATCCCCTTTCGGATTTCGACCGCTACGACCGGCAGCAGGAAGAATGGCTGAATAGCCTTCCCGTTTGCGATTGCTGCGGCGAGCCGATACAGGACGATTTCTGCTATGAGATCAACGGCGATCTGATATGCGAAGACTGCCTTGACATGCATTTCCGGAAGGCGGTGGATGACATCATTTCATAAGCTGGCAGCGTAAAAGTGCCACGCAAAGCCCCGAATCTGCTAAATCATTATTTTTCAAGGGGTTTAGCAATGAAAGAGTTCAAAAGCTTTTACAAGGAAGTCACCGGCAACGAAGGCGGGAAATGCCGCCACAACAAGCGCCTTGACACCTACGGCTGCGGCTGTCAGCACGATTGTTCTTACTGCTATGCAAAGTCATTGCTTAGCTTTCGCGGCCTGTGGGACGCTGTAGAGCCTTCAGCGGCGAGCCTTGCGCGGATCGAACGCAAGATTGCAAAGATTGAACCGGGAACGATCATCCGGCTTGGCGGTATGACAGACTGCTTCCAGCCGATGGAGCGCCGCGAGCGGATCACCAAAGGCACAATCGAGCTGCTGAACAAGTACGGCATCGGCTATCTGATTGTTACGAAGTCTGACTTGGTTTGTGAATACCTGAACATTCTGGACAAGCAGCTTGCACACATTCAGATCAGCACGACATGGATTCCCTGCGAAAAGGCAGTCAGCACCGAACGCCGGATAAAGGCGATTGAAACGCTGTATGACGCCGGTTTTGATGTGGCTGTCAGGCTTTCGCCCTTCCTGCCACAGTTCGTTGATTTTGACCGGCTGAACGGCATCCGCTGCAACAAGATCATAGTCGAGTTTCTGCGCGTGAACCATTGGATAAAGAAATGGCTTCCGCTGGATTATTCGGATTACACGGTCAAGCAGTCCGGATATCAGCATTTGCCGCTGGAAAAGAAAATCGAATACCTGTCAAGGGTTACGGGCTTTGATGAAGTTTCCGTCTGCGAGGACGTTTCCGAACATTACGAATACTGGAAAGAATGCGTGAACTTCAACAAAGAAGATTGCTGCAATCTTCGGAAAGGGTGATCCGGTGCTGAAAAAGATCATCCGCGCTTACAAGGCGTGGAAAACCATCATGAAAGACGCGAAAGGAGATAAGTAAATGTGCATCACAAAAGTTAAAACGGCCAGCCGCGAAGAATGGCTGAAGCTGCGCAGCCGGTACATAGGCGGCAGCGACGCGGCGGCGGTTGTCGGTCTGAATCCGTTTTCTTCGCCCTATGCGCTGTGGGCGGAAAAGACAGGCCAAATCCCCGGCTTTTCCGGGAATCTGGCAACGGAAGTCGGAACATACCTTGAAGAATTTGTCGCGCAGAAGTTCGCCGCCGAGACCGGCAAGAAGGTTCGCAAGTGCAACCAGAGCTTCTTAAACAGCGATTATCCGTTTGCCATTGCCAATATTGACCGCGAGATCGTCGGCGAGGACGCCGGGCTGGAAATCAAAACCACGTCCGAACTGAACATGAAGAAGTTCAAGGGCGGCGAGTATCCGGCAAATTACTACTGCCAGTGCGTTCACTATATGGCGATGACCGGGAAACAGCGCTGGTATCTGGCCGTCCTGATCGGCAACCGTGATTTTCGCTGGTTCACCATTGAGCGCGACGAAGCCGAGATTGCCGCCCTGATGGGCGCAGAAGCGGACTTCTGGGAGCTGGTGAAAAATCACACGCCGCCCGTTGCGGACGGCTCACGCGCCACTACAGAAGCAATCAAGACGATATACGCGGAAAGCAGCGAAGACACCGTTGATCTGACTTTGAAGCTCCCGGCGCTTTTGCAGTACATAGACCTTGGCAAGCAGATTGCCGAGCTGGAAACCATGCGGGACGAAGCAGCAAACAAGATCAAGTCCTTCATGGGCGACGCTGGCGGCGGCGAGTGTGACGGCTACCGCGTTTCGTGGAAATCCAGCACACGGCGCACGTTCGACAGCAAGAAATTTGCAAAGGAAAATCCCGGTCTTGATCTGGCCGGATATTACAAAGAAACATCTGCCCGGACATTCCGGGTGACAGAAATGAAGGGAGCATAAAACAATGGCAAACATTATTCAGCGTCAGGCGGTTGATATGAAAGCGCCGGAAAAAAAGACGATGCAGCAGTACATCAAGAGCATGGAAGGCGAGATCGCAAAGGCGCTTCCGTCCGTCATCACGCCGGAGCGATTCACGCGCATTGTCCTTTCGGCGATCTCCGTCAATCCGAAGCTCGGAAGCTGCACACCGGCAAGCTTTCTCGGCGCGATGATGACCAGCGCCCAGCTCGGCCTTGAAGTCAATACGCCGCTCGGACAGGCTTATGTCCTGCCCTACAACAACAAGGGGACGCTGGAAGCACAGTTTCAGCTTGGCTACAAAGGGCTTATTGATCTTGCGTACCGCAGCGGCGAAGTGGAAGTCATTCAGGCGCACGTTGTTTATGCCAACGATGAATTTGAATGCGAATACGGCCTTGAGCCGAAGCTTACGCACAAACCGGCTGACAGCAACCGTGGCGAGCCTGTCAAGGTCTATGCCGTTTTCAAGACCAAAAGCGGCGGCTATGGCTTTGAAGTTATGAGTATGGAAGATGTGCGGCAGCACGCCGCGAAGTACAGCAAGGCATACGGCAGCAGCTTTTCCCCGTGGAAAACGAATTTTGAAGAGATGGCGAAAAAGACGGTTTTGAAGCGTGTACTGAAATACGCGCCGCTGAAGTCTGATTTCGTCCGGGCGGCAGTGCAGGATGAAGTCATCAAGAAAGACCTTTCGGCGGATATGTATTCCGTGCCGAATGAAACGGTCTTTGACGCCGAGTTCGCCGAAGTGGACGAAGAAACCGGCGAGATCGTAAGCAAGGGGGAATGACTTATTAACAAAGTGATCCTGATAGGCCGTCTGACGGCTGATCCGGAAATCCGGCAGACCAATTCCGGCAAGACCGTTGCTTCCTATCGTATGGCGGTTGACCGCAACGTGAAAACCGAAGGTCAGCCGGAAGCGGACTTCATCAACTGCACGGCACGGGGCAAGACCGGAGAGTTTGCGGAAAAGTACCTGCGAAAAGGCATGAAGATTGCCATTGAAGGCCGTATCCAGACCGGCAGCTATGAGAAGGACGGCGTGAAGCACTACACCACGGACATCACTGTTGACCGGCATGAATTCTGCGAAAGCAAGCGGTCTGCCGATTCCGGCAGCTATCCCGCGCCGGATCAGGGCTTCACGGAAATCGAAGAAACGGACGGACATCTTCCGTTCTGATGGGGGGCTTTTCAGTGGCCGTAAACAGCAAACAGAAGGGCGCACGGTTTGAGCGGCAGCTTGCTTCACGTTTCCGTGAATACGGCTATGACGCCCGGAGAACCGCGCAATACTGCGGCAACACCGGGGACGCTTCGGACGTTGTCGGGCTTCCCGGAATACATATCGAAGCAAAGCATCAGGAAACAATGCGGCTTTACGATTGGATGTCGCAAGCCAAGCGGGACGCAGCCGGGACGGACAAGCTTCCGGCTGTGTTCCACAAGAAAAACAATGCATCCATCCTTGTGACGATGGAATTTGAAGACTGGATGCGGCTTTTCAGCGAATGGGAAGCCGGTCAGGAAAGAAAGGAATAATCCGATATGAGAAGCAAAAGCAAGGCGTATCTGCTCACGACGCTGTTCATGGCAATGATGCTGTCGATTCTCTACTTTATCACGCTGGCAAATCCGGGCGCGTGGAAGTGGTACGGAATCATCTTCGGCATTCTCGGCGTGATCTATTTCACGCTCTGCCTTTATTCGTGGATCGCACACTGAAAGGAGAAAGGAAAATGAAAGTGGTCATTGATCCCGGCTGCTATATGCCGGAAAGAGCGCACGAAGACGATGCGGGGCTTGACCTGCGGACGCCGCATGATGTGGTTGTTCCTTCCTTCGGCTCTGCCGTGATTGACACCGGCGTACATATGCAGATTCCGGTCGGCATGGTCGGGATGCTGAAAAGCAAAAGCGGCCTGAATGTCAAATCCGGCATCACGTCCGAAGGCGTTATTGACGCCGGATATACCGGCAGCATCGTTGCCAAGCTCTACAACCACAGCGGCAAAACGTGTCTTCTGAAGGCAGGATCGAAGATCACGCAGATAGTTATCCTGCCGGTCATCAAGCTTCCGCTTGAAGTCGTGGACAAGCTGGACGATTCCGAGCGCGGCAGCAACGGCTTTGGCAGTACGGGGGTGTAAATATGCTGACGATTGAAAACGTTGAAACCTACGGCTGGGCAGCCGCCATTCGGGGGATGCGGAATCCGAAGAATAGCTGGGACAGAATGGACAGTCATCCGTGTTTGGAAGCGGATTGGAGCGGCGATTGCGCTATGGTGATGAACGATGACGAACCGGCCAAAGACTGCGATCCGGACAAATATCATTTCTGCGTCGGCGAAAATGATTTCAAGCTTATGCAAACGCTCGCCGCTGCCGGTCAGGATCACGGAAAGTTCCTGCGGATGATAACCGTCACGCTGGACATTGCCGCGCCGCTCTATTGGTGGAAAGAGTTTGACACCTACAAAGTCGGAACGGTTGCAAATAGCTGCTCCACCATGCACAAAATCCATGCGAAGGAGTTTGACGTGAATGATTTCAGCCATGAACACGTTGAAGAGCTGACCGGCGACGATTACAACATGTCCTATGATTTTCTTCTTCGGACAGTAGACATCCTGAATTATTACCGCAAGAAGTTCCTTGAGACCAACGACAAGAAATACTGGTGGCAGCTTATCCAGCTTCTCCCATCCAGCTTCAACCAGCGGCGCACGGTGCAGCTCAATTATGCCGTGCTGAAGAACATCTACCACGCCCGGAAGGATCACAAGCTGGACGAATGGCACACGCTGTGCGATTGGATAGAATCCCTTCCCTATTCGGAACTTATCGCAGGGCGGCATTGACCGCCCCACACACAAAAGATGAAAGGGGCTGACAACATGACACAATGCGAACGCATACAGCGACACCTTGAAGATTACGGCTCTATCACAAGCCTTGAAGCTATGCAGGAATACGGGATCATGCGTCTGGCTTCCCGGATTTCTGATCTGAAGCAGATGGGTGTCCCCATTGAAAAAGAAATGGTCAGCGGAAAAAACCGATACGGCGAACCGACAAGCTTTGCCCGGTATTCCCTGAAGGTGGTGGGAACGTGTGGCTGATGTAAAGTGGATCAAAATCACAACCGATATGTTCGACAACCGCAAAATCAAGCATCTGCGGCGTCTGCCGGACGGCAACAACATTGTCCTGATTTGGGTGATGCTGCTGACAATGGCCGGGCGCTGCAATTCGGGCGGCATGATCTTCCTGACAGAAAACATCCCGTACACGCCGAAAATGCTTGCGGATGAGCTTGATTTTGAAGAAAACACCGTCCGGCTTGCATTGGAAGCCCTTGAACGGCTCGGCATGGTCGTTATGTCCAACGGCTGCTTCACAATCGCCGGATGGTCGGAGCATCAGAACATTGACGGCATGGACAAAATCAGGGAAAGCAAGCGTCTTGCGCAAGCCCGATGGAGAGCCAAACAGAAGGCGCTTCCACCTGCTGTAGATTCTACCGTAGATTCTACTGTAGACGGCGAAAGAATCTCTGTAGACGATGCAGAAGAAGATATAGAAGAAGAAAGAGAAGAAGAAAAAGAAAGAGATAAGATTGATTATAAGGGCATCGTTGCCGCCTTCAATTCCATCTGTGTTTCTTTTCCTTCGGTCAAAGCTCTTTCTGACGCCCGGAAAAAGGCGATCAAAGCCCGGCTGAATACCTATTCCCTTGACGATTTCAAGACGCTTTTTGAAAAGGCGGAAGCTTCGTCCTTCCTGAAGGGCAAAAACAACAGCAACTGGTCGGCAACGTTTGACTGGCTTATTAAAGATTCCAACATGGCGAAAGTCCTTGACGGCAATTACGACGATAAGCCCGTTACATACCGGCAGACCGGCAAGAGCACGAAGGCCGAAGAGCTGACTGACTTCTACAACATGGCCGCTGAATGGGCGAAGGGAGAGTGAAAAAGTGGATAAACAGGAATTCGGAATTTTCGCTTCTGCGCTGCGGACGTATTTCCCACGGGAACAGATTCTGCCGAATAAGGAAGCAATGGAACTGTGGTATCAAGAGCTGCAAGACATCCCGCAGGAAACGGCGATAACCTGCTTGCGGAAATGGGTAAGCCTGAACAAATGGTCGCCGTCCATCGCAGAAATTCGGGAAATGTGCGCGGTGATCGTCAACGGCGAGCCGCGAACGTGGCAGGACGGATGGGACGCCGTTTTGACGGCAATCCGGAAGTTCGGATATTACAACCCGAAGGACGCTATGGAATATCTGGAAGGCGTTGATCCCATCGCTGCAAGCTGTGTCCTGAAAATGGGATGGAGAAATCTTTGCACGTCGGAAAATGCCGTGGCAGACCGCGCCGCCTTCCGGGGCTGCTATGAGATCATGGCGAAGCGCGAGCAGGAGCAGAAACAGCTTGCGCTTCCGCTTCAAGAAGCAATCAAGGGCATCCAGCTTAAAGGCATGGACGGCGAGATTTTGAAGATCGGGGGCGCGTAATGTTCAACGCTGCATTCAATGTGCATTACCGGAAGGAAAAACCGCCCTGCTACCAAAACGGCGAGAACTGCAAAGAACGCCGAGCAGGTTGTCACGCCGAATGCGAAGAGTTCAAAGCGTATCGGCAGCGGCTGGAAGCGGAAAAGAAAAAAGCAAGGAAGACCTTCGACGCCGAATCCGCTGCTGACGAATTCAGGCTCAAAGCCACATGCAAAAACAGGAAAGGAAAACAGAGACAAGTATGATGTACAAATACGGCATGAGGGCGCGGGGCTTTGCCCCTTGGTGTCAGCCTATGAAGGCAATTATTATGGCCGAGAAGGACGAAAGCGGCAAGTATCACAACATTCTTTTCTATTCCGAGCCGCTGACGCAGCAGCAGCTTGAAGAGTTCGAGCTTGATTATCTGGGGGAGAATGAATTATGACAATAGAACCATCTACGCGGTTTACAGAATACGAAATCTTTATGACGATCCAAGAATGCAAACGCCGCGAGCGAATTTACAAGAAGTTGGTAGAAAAGTTCCTGCCGACATTCACATTCGACAGTAAAAATTGCACGCCGGAAGAGCTGGAATGCATTAAGGTTGCCTTGCTCCGCTCGGTTGCAATCGAAATGCTGAATATTGCGGATTTGGAAAAACGAAATGACGGTGGTGTGGGATGAGCAGTAAATCCAAACGCCGCCGCCCGGAGCGCGTGAGCATGACAAAAGCGGTAACAGCCGCCGAAATCATGTTCGTGTGGGCTTGGATGGACGTTTTTCATCCTTCCCCGGACGATGTGCAGAAGCTGAAGGCAAGCCTGAACAACGTTGCGGAAAGCGTTAATCTCGGCAACCTGAACATTTGGGAAATCCGGGACGCGATCCGCGATGAACACGGATGGGAGATCGTTTGAATGTTTCATGTTAACGGAACAAGAAAATGCGAAATCTGCGGCAAGGTTTTTAATCTTATCAGCTACAACCAGCGCTATTGCGGCGAAAAGTGCAAAAGAGAAGCAAATAGTATTCTCCGCCACGAAAGATATCTGGCAGAAAAGATGAACAAGCTGAACGCGCAGACAAAACCAAAGCACAACACGCTTTCCGAAGTCGCACGGAAGGCAAACGCCATGGGGCTTACATACGGGCAGTATATGGTTTTGCAAAAAGGACGGTGATTAGATGACAGACGTGAAGAAATACCTTTCGCAGATCAGGCGTTACGATTCCCGGATCAATGCCAAGCTGGAAGAATGTGATCGGCTGAAGGCGATGATGACAAAGATCACGCCCACGCTGCGGGACGTTCCTTCTTCCGGCAGCGGTGGACAAGACAAGATTTCGGACGCAATGGCAAAGCTCATTGACCTTGAAGCGGAGATCAACCGGGAAGTTGACGCCCTTGTTGACGCAAGAAATTCCGTGGTCGGCACAATCGACAAAGTAACGGACACACAAATGCACGAGGTTCTTTGCAAGCGGTACATAGCATTTAAAACATGGGAGCAAATCGCGTTTGAAATCGGCAAATCCTATCAATGGACGTGGAGCATTCACGGCAAAGCGCTTCAGGCGGTGGAAGAAATCCTGAAAAAATCCGAAAATAATTACAGCAGTTGATAGAAATTGATAGTTGAAATGTGATATTGTTATTGTAGAAAAATTATACAGATGGCGATCAGCCAGCCGGGTTTTGCTCCTTTCCCCGGCTGGCTTTTATTATGCCATGAAAGAAGGTGATGATTGTGGCAGAAAAGAAATTGACGGCAAAGCAGAAAAGATTCTGTGATGAATATCTGATTGATATGAACATAACGCAGGCTGCAATCAGAGCCGGTTATTCAAAGAAAACAGCGTATGCAATAGGTCAGGAAAACCTGAAAAAACCTACGCTGAAAGAATACATAGAAAAACGGATGGCTGAAAAGGAAGCCGAGCTTGTAGCGGATCAGGCGGAAGTTATGAAATACCTTACTTCTGTTTTGCGCGGACAGTCGCAGTCTGAAATTGTTGTTGTGGAAGGCACTGGCGAAGGCTGTTCCGAAGCGCGGACGATGCGAAAAGCCCCGGACGAAAAGGAACGCCTGAAAGCCGCCGAGCTGCTCGGCAAGGCGCACCAAATCTTTGTTGATAAAGTTGAGCAGACCGTAGACATGGATTTAAACATCACAGTTGATTACGGTGATGACGAATGAGCAACCGCAGCAAAGGGAACAGAAAGGCACAGAGGGAAAGACGATATGAGCGCCGGAAGCTGCGCCCGGAAAGGCAGAAAGAAAAGCACGTTCTGATTGACGGCAATTACTCTTTCTTCCCTGCTGCATACTGCAAGCATTATCAGGCGTGGCTTACGGTCGGCCTGATGCAAGTCCACAGATGCGCGGAAAGGCAATGCGGACGGCTGGAAAAAGGGGAAATTGCGAATGAAGATTAACGTTCTCGGAACAGAATACACACTGACCGTATGCAGCGAAAACGAAGATTTGCGCTTGAACGGGTTTGACGGTATTACCGATGAAACCACCAAAGAGCTGCTTGTTGAATCCTACGAAAAAGACCGGGGCGATCCGAACTGCAAGAAAAATTTGCAAGTGCAGATCAACAAGGTCAAGCGGCATGAGATCATACACGCTTTTCTTTTTGAAAGCGGTCTGGCCGAAAATTCCGAATGGGCGCAGAACGAAGAAATGATTGATTTTTTCGCTATCCAGTTTCCGAAGCTGCTTGAAGCGTTCAAGGCGGCTGATGCTTTGTGAATATAAACGTTCAAGCAAATCCCTGCTTCAAAGAGGTTGACCGCAGCACAAAGCGCTATATCGTAATGAAAGGCAGCGCCGGATCAGGAAAGAGTGTTGACACGGCGCAGAATTACATCCTGCGGCTGATGCAGGACAAAGGCCGGAATCTGGTATGCATCCGCAAATCTGACATCACAAACCGCGACAGCACTTTTGCAGAGCTGACCGGCGCTATTTACCGTATGTTTGGCGATCAGGCAGAACGGTATTGGCAAATTAATATGTCGCCGCTGAAGCTCACATGCAAGGCCAACGGCAACCAGATCATCTTCCGGGGCATGAACGATGACAAGCAGCGCGAAAAGCTGAAGTCCATCACCTTCCAGCGCGGCAAGCTGACGGACGTTTGGTGCGAGGAAGCAACCGAGCTGACACAGGCCGACGTTGAGATCATAGATGACCGTCTGCGCGGCGAGCTGCCGCCCGGACAGTTTTATCAAATCCGGATGACATTCAATCCGGTGAATAAGAATCACTGGATCAAGAAGGTCTTTTTTGACATCCCGATCCGAATGTTCTTACCCACCACAGCACCTATCAGATGAACCGCTTCATTGACGAAGCATACCGCGCCAGAATGGAGCGCCGACGCCTTGTCGATCCCGAAGGATACAGAATCTATGGCCTTGGCGAATGGGGCGAGATCGGCGGCTTGATTCTCCATAACTGGGAGATCAAAGAAGTCAGTCTGAATCTGAATGATTACGACGATGTAGCAATCGGGCAGGACTTCGGCTTCAACCACGCCAACGCAATACTGCTGCTGGGCATCAAGGACGATGACATTTCCATCCTGTCCGAAATCTACGTTTTTGAAAAGGACACAGCAGAGATCATCCAGCTTGCCAAGGATGCGGAAATCCCGGTCAGGAAACAGATGTGGTGTGATTCCGCAGAGCCGGACAGAATCAAAATGTGGCAGAAAGCCGGTTTCCGCGCCCGCGGCGTGGACAAGGGCGGCAGCGCCGGAAGCGTCAAGGCACAGATTGACTGGCTCAAACAGCGGAAAATTTTTGTCCATCCGCATTGCGTGAACACGATAAAAGAATTGCAGCAATGGAAATGGAAAAAAGATGATAAGTCAGGCGAATATCTTGATGAGCCTGTCCCCTTCCAAGATGACGCAATGGCAGCGTTGCGTTACGGCGTGGAAGGCTGGCGCAAGGTCAAACGCTGGCTATATTAAATTTTTAACATTGTGAAAGTGAGTGCCACAACATGGATGAATACGGAAGAAGGCTGACCGCCGTGGAAGAACGATCTAAATCCAACACGCACAGAATCGATGAGCTATATAAAAAGCAGGAAGAAATGATCGAAACGATCAAGACCGTCGCTGTCATGGCGTCCGAGCAGACGCACATTAAAGCGGATGTTGCCGAGATCAAAAGCGATGTAAAGAAGATCATGGGCAGGGATGGCAGACGCTGGGAAATGGTGGTCGAAAAGGTCATCCTTCTTGCCGTCGCCGCAATGGTCGGCTATGTCCTGCTGAAAATCGGTCTTCAGTAAAAAAGGAAGGTGAAAAGCAATGACTACAAGCGAGCACTTTGAAAATCTGATTAAGAAAATGGGCGGCAATCCGGACACGCTTCCGGACAATTTGCTGACGACATATCTGGAATATCTGTGCGCATGTGCGACCGCTCCCGAAGGAGTGACAACCTTCACAGACAGCGGCAACGGAGACCTTGCGCTGAACGGCGCAACCGGGCAGACCGGTAAGCGCTTTTTGGCATCCATGGCCTTTCCCGGCCTGACTTCAAAGTATATTTCTGCGCTCCACAACGGCACATTCTCCGATCCATACGGCATCAAAGTCGGAGGTGGGGCGTCTTTGATTGATGCTATTAATGCGCTGACAGAGCCGGGCATTTATACGATCTACCAAAACCGAGCGTCCACGGACGCGCCGGACGGCGCAAAAGCAATCAACAGCTCTCTTCGCGGACTTGCCTGTCTGTCGCAGATCAACAAGCACTATGCGTTCATCTTCATGATCGATCAGGCAAGCAATTTTTATGTTCAGTATGTGCAAAGCGATGTCGGGGGCGGCTGGAAAACGATGTTCCAAGCAGAAAAAGCCGAACAGGGACTGAAAAGCCCGAACACGCTTACGATCAAGGTCGGCGGAAACACATATGTTTACGACGGAAGCGAAGCTGTCACCATCGAAATGTAAAATGCAAGAGGTGAAAAACCATGCTTTCCATTGACGAAATCAAAAGCTTCATTGACCGGGACACGAACAGCACCAAGAAGCAGCTTGCAAGAACAGGCCTTCGCTACTACGAAGGCGATCACGACATAAAGGATTATAAACTCTTCTTTATTGACGCAGACGGCAAACTGAAAGAGGACAAAACAAAATCCAATATCAAGATCAGTCATCCGTTCTTCCGGCTGTTGGTGGATCAACAGGCACAATATATGCTTTCAGGTCACAGCGGCTTTGTGAAGTCCGATATTCCGGAGCTTCAGACAGAGCTTGACGCATATTTCAACGAAAATGAAAACTTCGTTGCAGAGCTGTCAGAATTGCTTGTGGGCGCTGTTTCCACGGGCTTTGCGTATATGTATGCCTACAAGGACGAAAGCGACAGGACGGCTTTCCAGACGGCTGACAGCATCGGCGTTGTGGAAGTCCGCGAGAAGGAAACCGAAGATAAATGTGCCTATGTCATCTATTGGTACATTGACCGTATCGGCAAGGATAACAAGAAGATCAAGCGTATTCAGGTTTGGGACAAAGCCCAGACCTGTTTTTATGTTCAGGAAGATGAAGGCTCAATCGTGAAAGACGATTCGGTCGGCATCAATCCGCGTCCGCATATCATCTTCAAGAAGGACGGCGATGATTCCACCTACTATGAAGATTACGGCGTTATTCCCTTCTTCCGTCTGGACAACGGCAAGAAGCAGATTTCCGGCTTGAAGCCCATCAAAGCCCTGATTGATGATTACGACCTTATGAACGCCGGTCTTTCCAACAACATTCAGGACACGAACGAAGCCCTGTATGTGGTGAAGGGCTTCCAAAGTGACAATCTGGATGAGCTTATGACGAACATCAGGGTCAAAAAGCACATCGGCGTTGAAGGCGGCGAAGGAAGCGGCGTGGACATCAAGACCGTTGACATCCCCGTGGAAGCGCGAAAAACGAAGATGGAAGTGGACGAAAAGAACATCTTCCGTTTCGGTCAGGGCGTGAACACGGAAGCGCTGAAGGACACCAGCGCCACCACGTCCATTGCGATCAAGTCCGCATATGCAAACCTTGACCTGAAGTGTGACGGCTTGCAGCCATTCCTTCTTCAGTTCATGCGGAAGCTGCTGAAGCTGGTGCTGAAAGAGATCAACGACACCAACGACACGGATTACGAACAGAAGGACGTTTACTTTGACTTCGAGCGCGAGATCATCACCAATGCGCAGGAGAACGCGCAGATTGACCTTACCAAAGCGCAGGAGCAGCAGACAAAGATCACAACCATTCTGAACACGTCCGCGCAGCTTGGGCAGGAATTGACCATGCAGCTTATCTGTGAAGCGCTTGAATTGGACTACGACGATGTAAAGGACAATCTGCCGAAACCGGAAGATGATCCGACAGCGGCAGCCAAGACCGCGCTGAATGGCATTGTGCCGGAAGGTGATGAAGTGTGAACCGATGGGAAAAGGAAGTGCAGCAGTCCCTTCTTGATTCGGAAGAAGCGGCTCTGAAGGAGCTTGAAGCGCAGTACGCGCGAGCGCTGCGAGACATCAACGAAAAGGTCAAGGGCTTTCAGGCTGACATTGACCTTCTGGATCAGGCGCTTTCGCAGGACGGCTTGGATGACGCTGCAAGGGCGCTGCTGCAATCGCAGAAGCGGTCAAAGGTTTATCAGCAGCAGTACCAAAAAGCCCTTCAGGGGCAAGTCAGCGGCATTCTGGACAAGCTCCACGGCGACAATTACGCCACGATTGAAGGCTATCTGAAAGGCTGCTACGATGACGGATACATCGGCACGATGTACGACATAGCAAAGCAGGGCGTCCCGGTCATCGCGCCGATAGATCAGGCCGCAGCAGTCAAGGCTATTCTGACAGATTCCAAGGTCAGCAATGGCCTTTATAATGCGCTGGGTGTGGATGTTGCCAAGCTCAAAAAGACGATCACGCAGGAGATCAGCCGGGGCATTGCTTCTTCTCTCCCCTATCGTGACATTGCCCGGAACATCGGCAACGTGTCCGGCGCTCCGCTTTCCAGAGCAAAAACAATCGCCCGGACGGAAGGACATAGAATACAGCAAATGTCAACCGTTGACGCGCAGCAAGCGGCAAAGGCCAAGGGCGCAGACGTTGTGAAGCAATGGGACGCCGCGCTTGACGGGCGCACAAGAGAATCCCACAGGCGCGTTGACGGCGAGATTCGGGAGCTGGACGAAAAGTTTTCCAACGGGCTTATGTTCCCCGGCGATCCCAACGGCAGCGCTGCCGAAGTGGTAAACTGCCGCTGCACGTCCAACACACGCGCACGTTGGGCGCTCGGCGAAGAAGAGCTGCAAACGCTCAAAGACCGCGCTGAATACTTCGGGCTTGACAAGACGAAAAACTTTGAAGAGTACAAGCAGAAGTTTTTGACGGCTGCTGAAAGCGTTTCTTCTTCGCCGATAACTACTAAGCCCAAAAAGGAATATCTGACGGAGAAAAAGCTCGGACAAAAGATCGATGACATAAGCAAACAGCAAGCAAGTCTGATTTCAAGCTATAAGGATACTGATGACTTTTTGAAAAATGCATCTGCTTTTGATGTTGATTCTTACAACGCGCTTGAAAAACAAAAACTTGAATATCAAGCAAAACTTGACGCCAAGGTCATTGCGAAGCAGAAAAAAAATCTTATTAAGCAGGAAGCTGATATTCAAAATCAAATTGCAAGCGTTGAAGCCAACAGCAAGACTTATAGTTTTCCCGGAAAAAGCGGAAAATGGACGAATGTTTCCGCAGATGATTGGGACGATATCAAAGACGATATTGACAAGAAAAAGAAATACTTTGAAAATCTGGCTATTAAAGCTCAAGATCAGACCGAATTTGATAAATATGCCGCTTATGTAAAACAGCTTAGCGAGTTGGAAACGGACGGGAAGCATCTTGCTGGGTTAAAAGCAGACTTGGCAAAAGTTCAAAGCCAGATTAACAATATCGGGAAAGGGAAGCCGTCATCCTCTTCCGTCAGCCAGATTGTTTCAAATGCAAAAACGTTTAGCAACGCGCCGGATGCTGTACAATACCACACAGCGAACAATTTTAGCCAAAACTTCTGGAACAACACATTGTCCCCGGATGAAAGAAACGCAATCAAGAAATACACCGGAAGCAGTTACCGCGCAATGAATACGGATTTGCGAACCGGTCATTATGCAACATCATCTGTGAAGGGGTATATAGACGATTGCACAAGCGCATTGGCGAAATGTGCGATTGCTGATGATGTTGTTGTGTATAGGGGGATGGGGTCTCAAAAATCGGTTGCAAGGCTGTGCAGCGTATCTGAAAGAGACCTTGCTATACAAAGTGTAAGGGACGCATTGATCGGCACGCGCATTACAGAAAAAGGTTTCATGTCAACCGCAATCGTGAGCGGGAAAGCGTGGAGCGGTGCGCAATTGGAAGTCTATCTTCCCAAAGGTGCGCACGGAATGTATGTTGATCCTGTTTCAACTTTCAGCGGAGAATTGGAACTGCTTTTGCAACGAAATTCAACGTTTGAAATACAAGATATTATTGCAAACAGCAACGGCGAAGTTACTAAGATAGTTCTTGTTCTTATCGACCAGACAATTTGACAAATCGGCATACATGTATTATTATATTATATCCAGAAAGAAGGTGTGAATTATGAGCGAAAATGAATACGCCGCAGAAAGAATCGCGAAGGATTTTTCGCCTGATACGCCTGTGGATGACATAGTGTGTAAAGATTGCACTTTCAGAAAACGTGACCTTATTGTGAACGGCAGAACGGTTGTAAAAGGTTATAAAAACGGCTATTGTCAGATTTATTCATCTGATAAAGGCAAGCCCAATTCCATTTTGTTTTCAAGTTCTGATTGTGAGTATTACGAAAAGGAATGACATATTGAAAAATAAACTAAAATCTGCAATTTACGGTCTTGCGGTTGCTGATGCGATTGGCGTTCCGTATGAGTTCCGAAGCCGAGGAACATTTAAGGCAAAGACATAATTGATAATTGCTTGTTTTAAAAGCACCATGCAACCGCACGGTGCTTTTTCTATGACCATTTTCGTGACCTCACGAAAATGATGAGCAAATAAAATAAGCAAACAATAAACAAACAGTTTAACAAACTTCGTAAAAAAGCAGTTGTTCGATTTTCCCGAACGGCTGCTTTTTATATTTATGAAAGGTGGAAAAAAACATGAAACACAGATGTTGGAAGGACTGGCTGAAGAAAGCGGGTATCCGGGCAATCAAAACCGTTGCGCAGACGGCGGTTGCAACCATCGGCACGTCCGCTGTACTGTCGGAAGTAAACTGGCTCATGGTGGGCAGCGCTTCCCTGCTGGCCGGTGTTCTTTCGCTGCTGACTTCCCTTGCCGGTATCCCGGAAGAGTGTCCGGAAGAGGACGAAGGGACTGACGCCGAATGAGCGTTATTGAAAAGGCGATATCCCAGATGGAATCGTGGGCGGACGATCCCGCCCACGGTTACGACCAGCGTTACAGATGGGGAGAATACGGAGATTTTGACTGTTCCGCCGCTGTAATTCAGGCGTGGGAAAACGCCGGTGTGCCGGTCAAGAGCAACGGCGCGACATATACCGGCAACATGCTTGCGGTTTTCAAGCGCTGCGGCTTTGAAGATGTAACAAGCAAAATCAACCTTTCCACAGGCAACGGACTTGTCCGCGGTGATGTGCTTTTGAACGTAACACACCATACCGCTATGTATTGCGGCAACGGCTATGAGGTCGAAGCGTCCAGCAACGAAAACGGCGGGATCACAGGCGGTAAACCGGGAGATCAGACCGGGGGCGAGTTCCTGAAGCGCCGTTATCGGAATTTCCCGTGGACAAACATTTTGCGCTATACCGGCGCAGGGAACACCGCTTCTTCGGCTATCAAGGAAAACGGCAGCACGGGCAAAAACTACACCGTCAAGGCCGGGGATTCCCTTTGGAGCATCGCGGCAAATCAGCTCGGAGACGGGACGCGCTGGAAAGAGATTAAGACGCTGAACGGACTGACTTCCGATCTTATCCACGCAGGGCAGGTGCTGAAGATTCCCGGTGCTGCCGGAGAAGCCGCAGAAGCGCCCACAAGCGGCGCAGCGGAAACCTGCACCGTTACCCTTCCCCTGCTGAAAAGAGGGCACACGGGGCTTTCTGTAAAGGCTCTGCAAACGCTTCTGGTCTTGCGCGGAATGTCCGTGGACGTTGACGGCAGCTTCGGCGAGAAAACCGAAAGCGCTGTAAGGTCGTTCCAGACGGCAGCAAAGATTCTTTCTGACGGCGAGGTCGGAAAAGATACTTGGAAAGCCCTGATCGGCTGACCGAAAAACAGATTAAAGCAGTTGTTCGGAAATTCCGAACGGCTGCTTTTTTCATAGTCCTGAACGCGACGCTTAAACCGTTCAAGATCGTCCTTGCGCCGGACGCTTAAACAGGCGCTTGTCTGCGGTGACACCGCGCTAAAAAACATCGGCAAAGGAAGGATAAACACATGGAATTTCTGAAAGAGATTTTGGGCGAAGAGCTTTACAAGCAGTTCGAAACGGCGGTCAATGCCTACAACGGCAACGAAGCCAACAAGGACAAGCAGATCAAGCTTGCGAACCTTGCTGGCGGCGAGTATGTCGGCAAAGGCAAGTATGACGCTCTTCAGGCGCTTCTTGACGGCAAAACCACAGAGCTTGACACCGCAAACGGCCTTATTGCCAAGCTGAAGAAAGGCACGAAAGACAATGAGGACTTGCAGGGCGAGATTACCGGCTATGAACAGCAGGTGCAGCAGCTTAAGGCAGAGCTTGAAAAGACGAAGCTTGAAAACGCGATCCAGCTTGCCCTTCGTGACGCAAAGGCGGTCGATCCTAACTATATGGCGTTCAAGCTGCATGAGAAGTACAAGCCGGAAGAGCTGACGCTTGACGAAAACGGCAAAATCAAGGGCATGGATGACAAGCTGGCCGGTCTGAAAACGCAGTTCCCGGCACAGTTTGAATCTTCCGGCAACAAGAAGGTCATCGAAAACAAGCTGCCCGACAATCAGGGCGGCGGTGATTCCGTGACAAAGGAAGACTTCGCCAAAATGGGCTATCAGGAACGCCTGAAACTGTTCAACGAGAATCCCACTGCATACGCAGAGCTTACAAAAAATTAATTTGAGAGGATGATTTAAACTATGGCAAACCAGACCACCAAACTTTCTGACCTGATTAATCCGCAGGTCATGGCGGATATGATTTCCGCGAAAATTGCCAACAAGATTGTTGTCGCGCCCTTTGCGAAGATTGACACTACGCTTGTAGGCATTCCCGGCAACACCGTGACCGTGCCGCAGTACGCCTACATCGGCGACGCTGCCGACATTGCCGAAGGTGTTGCCGCAGAAACCGTGAAGCTGACCGCTTCCACCACGACCGTCACCGTCAAAAAGGCGATGAAGGCCGTTGAGCTGACGGACGAAGCCGTCCTTTCCGGCTACGGCAATCCCGTCGGCGAGACCAACAACCAGCTTGCGAAGTCCATTGCTTCCAAGGTAGACAACGACGCCATGACCGCGCTTCAGGGGGCGCAGCTCACCTATGACGGCAGCGCCGCTGCGATCAAGTATTCCGGCATCGTTGACGCCATTGATCTTTTTGAGGAAGAGGTCAACAGCGAGAAGGTCATTTTTGTCCATCCGAAGCAGGTCACGCAGCTTCGCAAGGACGCTGATTTCATCAGCGCCGACAAGTACAAGGCCGGTATCATTCTTACCGGCGAGATCGGCATGATCGCCAACTGCCGTGTTGTTCCGTCCAAGAAAGTCCCCGTTGTGAAGGTCGGAGAAACCGGCAGTCAGACTGACTGCTACGCCTGCCCTATCGTCAAGCTGAACAACGAAACGGAAACCGAGGACGACGCCGCCGCGATCACGATCTATCTCAAGCGCGACACCAACGTTGAGACTGACCGCGTGAGCCTTGCCCGCAAGACGGACATTTCCGTTGACAAGCATTACGCCGTTGCGCTGTCCAACACTTCCAAGGTCGTTCTTGCGAAGTTCAAGAAGTAAGGGGCTGAAACCTTATGATAATGACCGTTGCCGAACTGCGGCAGTTCGTCACAACGGATGAAACGGATCAGGCGCTGGAAGCACGTCTTTCAGCGCTTGAACTGTTGATCCGGGCATACACGAACAACAATTTTCAGGTTCGGGCTTTCCGGGCGGTTGCTGTGGCCGCTTCTTCCGGTCATCAGCTTGTGACTGCGGCAAACAATCCCTTCAAAGCCGGAGACACGTTGCAGATTACGGAATCAGAGTTTAACGCCGGGCTTGTCAACGTCAGAACATCTTCGGGCGGCATTATTACGGTCAAGGAAGAACTGTTTGACGAAAGCGGCGTTGTCATCACAAAGGTTGCATATCCGATGGACATCAAGCTTGGCGTTGCAAACATGGTCAAATGGCAGCTCGACAACGGCGACAAGGTAGGCGTCCAGTCAGAGACAATTTCCCGCCATTCTGTGACGTATTTCAACATGGACGGGGATAATTCCACCATGGGCTTTCCCAAATCCCTGCTGGGCTTCCTGAAGCCTTATATGAAGGCTCGCTTTGGACAGGGGTTGAGAGTATGAAAGGCATAGGCGGCAATATCACAGCGGTCATTCAGACCGCCACAACCGCACAGAACGCCATTGGCGAACAGGTCAAGACATGGGCAGACGCCCAAACGCTGAAAGGCTGGCTTGACCTGTCTGCCGGTGACAGCAAATATACGACCTACAATGCCAAGCTTCAGGAATCAACGCACGTCTTTGTTGCGGACTTCGTGGCGCTCGCGTCCGGCATCGCTGCGGAAAATTCCCGGATGGTTATCAACGGTAAAATCTATGACATTCTGCTGATTGACAATCCTATGGAGATGGGCAGCGGATCGCAGCTTGAAATCTATCTGAAGTTCACAGGGGGACAGTAAAATGTCTGTGCAATTTCAGGATTTCAGCATTCAGGTAAATGAAGCACTCGATGAAAAAACCGTTCAATTCCTTGAAGAAGCCGCTTCAGAAATCGAATCAGCCGCAAGGCGAAATTCCCGCGTCGCCAGCGGACAGTTGAAAGGCTCGTGGAATCATCAAGTGAATGAATCGGCGAAAGAAGCTAAAGTCGGAAGTCCGCTGGAAAATGCCATTTGGGAAGAGTTCGGTACAGGCGAATATGCCGCCCACGGAGACGGCAGAAAAGGCGGCTGGTCTTATCAGGACGATTCTGGGAATTGGCATCATACAAAAGGCAAAACGCCGAACCGGACGCTTCAGAGGGCGTTTGAAGGAACGAAAGCCGCGATCATCCGCCGGGCGAAGGAAATCTTTAAGGAGCTGGGCACATGACAACGAAACCGTTGGAAATCGTTTCTTCCGCCATGAAATCCCTTGGCATTGCCTACGGCTTCGGCTATTACGCCGGGAACGCTGCCGGAAAGATCGTCTATCCTTATTTCGTGGGTGAGTACATCGAAAGCCCGCCGATGAATGAGGACGGACAGCAGACGGCAACGATCATGCTGACAGGCTTTCACCGGGGATCGTGGCTTGAGCTTGAAACGGCAAAAGCAAAAATTGAATCCTATTTTAACAAGGTGAGCGGAAAAACGATCATGGCTGACGATGGTTCAGCCGTGGTCATTTTTTATGATTCAGCCTTGATTATCCCGAAAGAGGACGCCGAGCTGAAGAGCGTCCAGATCAATCTATCCGTGCAGGAATGGAGTGTGAAATAATATGGCTATTGCAGGAAAACACGGCGTGACCGAAAACACGCCGAAAAACATTCTTTTCGGTGCTGGCACGATCCACAAGGGGCTGAAATACACGTCCAATGCGTGGAACTTTGAAGCGTCCCTTGTCGGCGCTACTTCCGGCGGCTCTAAGCTTTCAATTATCCCGGAAATCACCAACATTGAGGTTGACGGTGTTCTTGTGAAAGCGAAGGGACTTGCCGCCAAGACCGGCGAGACCGCGAGCATGGAAGTCAACTTCATTGAGCTGACGAAAGACATCATCAAAGCGGCAACGTTCGGCACGGAAGGCACTTCCGCTGACGTTGCGAAGTATGACGTTATCGAAAGCAAGTCCAACATTGCCACGGGCGACTATTGGGAAAATATCGCCTTTGTCGGAAAGACGCTGGAAGGCGAAAACATCATCGCCATTTTGGACAATGCCCTTGTAACGTCCGGCTTTGAGCAGGAAGGCAAGAACAAGGAAGGCGCTGTCGGCAAGTATACCTTCGAGTGCTATGCCGAGCTGACCGGCGAGCTGGACAAGCTTCCCTGGCATATCTACTATCCGAAGGCTACTTAAACGGAAAGGCAGGGGTCTCCCCTGCCTTTTTTCAACATCCTATAAAAATTCTGAAGGGGTTTTAATACATGACCGAAAAAACATACACGCTGCGAGGACTGACCGCCGAAGACGTTTTCCCCATGCTGAAGATCATTTCCGGGATCGGGCTGAAGGAGTTCAAGGGCTGCTTTGAATCGGAAGAGCTGCGCACGGCGATCCGCAGCATGACCGTCGAAAAAGAAGATGGCGCAGAGGGCGCGGAGATCGACACCACGGCGCTGGGGCTGATGGTTGCGGTCGATGTGGCGTCCGTCATCATTGCCAACGTTCCGAAGTGCAAGGATGACATTTACACGCTTCTTTCCGGGCTGTCCGGCATGAGCAAGAAAGAGATTGCCGCGCTGCCGATGAATGTTTTCCTTTCGATGATCGTTGATGTGGTCAAAAAAGAGGAATTCAAGGATTTTTTCGGGGATGTTGCCGGGCTGTTTCGCTAAACGACATCCGGTTTATTGACCTGCTGTTTCAGCGCTATTCAAGCCCGTTGATCCTTCTGGATCAAATGATAAAGACAGGACGGCTTGACGAATTCATTTCAGAGCTTGTGGACATCCGAAACGAAGAGCTTGAAGAAAAGGCAACGTGGGAATTTTGGCTGCACAAGGATTTTGAACGCTCTTACGCCGAATGCCGCGATGCAATGAACCGTCAGCCGCCGAAAACCGCAACGAAAGAAGATCTTGCCGCCATTGTGAAGCACACAATGGAAATGGATTTTGTGCCACCTGACGCATAATGCAGCCCCTATCTGCCCTATTTCAATTAGGGGGATAGTAACATGGAACTTTTCAAGCTGCTCGGCACGATTGCCGTTGACAACGCACAGGCGAAAGAAGCCATTGACGATACCGCGAACAAAGCGGAAGCCGGAAGCAAGAAAACCGATTCGTCTTTTAAGAAGATCGGCGAATCTGCGCTGAAAATCGGAAAATCCGTGCTGACTGCCGGTGCTGCTTTGGGCGGCGCATGGATAGCAGCAATCGAAAGTTCCAGAGAATATAGAACCGAAATGGGCAAGCTTGACACGGCCTTTGTCACGAACGGACATTCTTCCGAAGCGGCAAAAAAGACGTATCAGGACTTGCAAGCCGTCCTTGGCGATACGGACGTATCGGTTGAAGCTGCAAACCATCTTGCCGTAATGACGGATAACGAAAAGGATTTGCAGACATGGACGAACATTTGCACCGGCGTCTTTGCTACGTTCGGGGACAGCTTGCCCATTGAGGGCTTGACAGAAGCGGCTAACGAGACCGCGAAAACCGGACAGCTTACAGGCGGCCTTGTCGATGCGCTGAACTGGGCAGGAATCGGAGAAGAAGAGTTTCAGGCAAAACTTGACGCTTGCAGCACCGAGCAGGAGCGCCAGAAGCTCATTATGGACACGCTGAACGGCACATATAAGAAAGCATCCGAGCAGTACAAAGAGACGAATAAAGACGTTATGGCGGCAAATAGAGCCAATGAAAAGCTATCGTCTGCCTTTGCCGAGCTTGGGCGCGTCGGCGAACCTATATTGACCGCTATCAAGAATAAGACCGCTGAAATGGTTGCCGCTGCTGTTCCCCTGCTCCAATCCTTTATAACGAAAATAAAGGACATGATTAAATGGTTCAAGCAGAACAAAAGCACCGTGCAGGCGTGGGCAGCGGGTATCCTTGCGGCAACGGTCACGGTTTCCGGGTTTGTCCTTGTGCTGAAGTGGGGCAGCATAATGAGCAAGGCCACGACCGCGCTGAAGCTTGTCACAGGCGGCGTGAAGGCGTTGAATCTGGCAATGAAGGCAAATATAATCGGGCTTATTGTCTCGCTTATTATCGGCCTTGTGGCGGCTTTCGTGTACCTTTGGAAAAACAACGAGGGCTTCCGCAACTTCTGGCTGAAGATGTGGGAGAAAATCAAGTCGGCAACATCGTCAGCGGTCACGTGGATCAAAAACAAGTTTGGCGATTTGAAAAGCGCTGTTTCCAAGGTGAAGAACACCTTCGGCAGCATTAAGGACGCCATTACTGACAAGATCGAGGGAGCGCGGGACGCCGTAAAGAACGCCATTGACAAAATCAAGGGCTTCTTCCCTTTGAGTATCGGAAAGATTTTCAGCAACTTAAAAATCCCGAAGATCAGCGTGTCAGGCGGAAAAGCTCCTTTTGGCATCGCCGGAAAAGGCAAGCTTCCGAATTTTAATGTCAAGTGGAACGCCGAAGGCGGCATCCTTGACAAAGCAACAATCTTCGGGCGTGTGGGCGATACGTTGCTTGGCGGCGGCGAAGCCGGAGCGGAAGCCATAGCGCCCATTGATACGCTGCTGGATTATGTCCGGATAGCGGTAAGGGGCGAGAATGAGGGCGTCCGAAAAACGCTCATCGAGCAGACGCAGCTTTTAATCGATTTCCTTGCACGGTCTATGCCGCATGGTGTACGGCTTGATTCCGGCGTCCTTGTCGGAGAGCTAACACCGGTAATAGATATGCAGCTTTCGGATAGGTGGAATCATGCCCAGAGGGGCAACACAAGATAGAAGGTCACGTTTCCGGTGGCCTTCTTTTATTTTATCTTCACGGAAAGAAGGTGAAGGTCATTGGAATTGTTTAAAATTTTCGGCAGAATCGCCGTGAACAACGAAGAAGCGCACAGAGAGCTTGACAACACAACGGGCAAGGCCAAAGAAGCAAGTGAAAAGATGGGAAAATTCTTTGGTTCTGTTGCAAAAACCATTGGAAAAGCGTCCCTTGCGGCAATCGGCGCGGCAGCAACCGGAATCGCCGCGCTTACAAAATCCGCCGTTGAAAACTATGCCGAATATGAACAGCTTGTCGGCGGCGTGGAAACGCTTTTCAAGGATAGCAGCGCGAAAGTCCTTGAATATGCAAACAACGCCTACAAGACCGCTGGACTGTCTGCCAATGACTACATGGAGACGGTCACAAGCTTTTCTGCGTCCCTGCTTCAGTCTTTGGGCGGTGACACGGAAAAAGCGGCAGAGATCGGCAACATGGCAGTCATTGATATGTCGGACAACGCAAACAAGATGGGTTCAAGCATAGAATCCATCCAGAACGCTTATGCCGGTTTTGCAAAGCAGAATTACACCATGCTGGACAACCTGAAGCTCGGCTATGGCGGCACGAAAGAGGAAATGCAGCGTCTGATTGACGATGCAAACGCCTTGAACGCTGCGCAGGGCAACATGACAAAATACAGCATAGACAGTTATGCCGACATTGTCAGCGCTATTCACGACGTCCAGACGGAAATGGGAATCACAGGCACAACGGCGCAAGAAGCGGCAACAACCATTCAGGGCAGCCTTGCATCCACAAAGGCGGCGTGGGAAAACTGGCTGACCGGCACGGGAAGCGTTGATGCGCTTGTCGGAACGGTCGTAAATTCTGCCAAACTTCTTGCAAAGGCAATCGGTGACATTCTGCCGAGCCTGACAACCGGCATTTCGCAGCTTGTAGCGCAGCTTGCGCCGGAGATTCCGCCGCTTATCAATCAGCTCTTGCCGGGTATTATTGACAGCATTGTCACGTTGATTGACAGCCTTGGAAGTCAGCTTCCGGCAATTCTCGCAACCATTTTGCCGGTAATCACAGGCAGTGCGCCGCAGATCATCAACACACTTATTACGGCGCTGATTTCCAGCTTGCCGATCATCGTATCGTCCGCCGGTCAGCTTATCCTTGCTCTGGCAGCGGGCATTTCACAGAGCCTTCCGACGCTGATTCCGACAATCGTTGATGTCGTTTTGCAGATCGTGATGACGCTTGTAGAAAATGTCAACCTTCTTGTTGATGCGGCGGTCGATCTTATTTCCGCGCTGGCGGAAGGTCTTATCGCTGCGCTGCCGATTCTGATTGCGCAAGCGCCGACGATCATTTCAAGGCTGGTGCAGGAACTGATCGCAGCCGCGCCGCAGCTCCTGTTGTCGGCGGCTGAAATCGTCGTGCAGATCGTTTCCGGCATCGCCGACAACCTTTTCGCACTTGGCAAATCTGCTGGTGAGATCATAACGACCATTGTTGAAGGCATTGGCGAAATGTGGGGAAGCCTTGTTGGTGTAGGATCGCAGGTCGTGGCCAAAATCCGCGAAGGAATTTCCAACGCATGGCAGGGACTGAAAAACTGGTTCAAAGGTCTTTGGGACGGCTTGTTTGGCGGCCTGAATGTCAATGTTGGCGTCAGCGGTGGCGGTGGAAAATCGGCAGCATCCGGACTTGATTATGTGCCGCGAAACAACTTCCCGGCGCTGCTCCATGAGGGCGAAGCGGTGCTGACGGCATCGGAAGCCAAAGCGTGGCGCAAGAGCAGCGGCGGCGCTGGAAACGGCGTCGTTATCAATCAGTACATCAACGCACCGGCGCAGACGCCCGTTCAGCTTGCGAGCGCAACGGCGGCTTACTTTGAACAGGCGAGGTGGGCAATTTGAATTTCAACAATCTTTCCAAACTGTTCCGCTACATCAACGACAACGGCGACAGCATCACGTTTGACTATGCCGGGGGCTTTTTAATCAATAAGCCTTCCGGCATTGACACACTGTCCATCAATCTGTCACAGGCGCAGGGCATCGATCAGGTAGGCGCGACGATCCAAAGCACCAACATCCAACCGCGCCCGGTCACGATCACAGGCTATCTTGTTGGCGATATGCAGACGGAGAACAAGGAAAAGCTTCTGTCCGTTGTTCGTCCCGATCTCGGCGGCAAGCTGTATGCGGATGACTATTATCTGTCCGTCTATCCGACAGCAACGCCGACGATTGAGCCGAAGCGACAGCTTGCGCAGTTTCAGCTTTCGCTTTTGGCTGCGTATCCGTATTGGTGCAAGGATGACAGCGCAAGCGCCACGCTTTCCGGCGTTCAGAAGCTCTTTAAGCTGCCTTGCAATTTTTCCAAAGCGTATCGTTTCGGTCAGCTCATGCAGACGCAGTTCATGAACGTTGCCAACCGTGGGCAAGTGCCTATTCCCTACACGGCAACCTTTGTTGCAAAAGGTGATGTTGTAAATCCGAAAATCACCAACGCAACAACGGGAAAATTCCTGCTGATTAAGAAAACGCTTGTCAGCGGTGAAAGGCTTGTCGTGGAGATCACACACGAAAGAACATATGTCACGTCATCCGTGGACGGTGACTGCCGGGGCGCGTTGAGCCTTACAAGCAATCTGTTCCGGCTGGATGTTGGGGACAACGTTCTGAAGCCGGAAGCCGCGTCCGGACTGGAAAACCTTCAGGTGGACGTTGACTTTGCAACGGAGATTGTGGGGATCGCGCTATGAGCCTTGAAATCTATCCTTCGGACTTCTCCACGCGCTATGAGCTGAAACACGCCGTTTCCGTTCAAATGTCCGTCTACTACAACGACATCGGCAAGCTGACCGTTGTTGCGCCGGTCAATGATTACAACATCAAGGCGCTTCAGGTCGGCAATATGCTTTTCGACACGGAAAGAAACGTAACGTATATCATTGTCAACACAAAGCACGACACGGATCAAAGCAGAATCACAGCGAATGGTTATACGGCAAATTGGCTGCTGAATAAGCGCTGTATTGCGTCCGAATACCACCTGACAACGCTGGAAAGCGGCGTGTATGCGCTTGTCAACGCGAATTTGCGGAATATGTCGCGGCTTGCAACGGCGGCTGCTGCGGGGCTTACAGAAGCCACAGACGCGATTCTGAAAGGCGGTCAGCTTCTGGATGAGATCATGCCCTATCTGGAAGAAGCCGGTCTTGGTCAGAAAATGGTGTGGAACGCCGAAACGCTTTCCCACACATTCAAAATCTACAAGGGCGCTGATTTGACTTCCGGCATTCACGCCGTTGTTTTTTCCGAAGAGCAAGGCACAGCGCAGGAGCTTGTCATTAATGACGATGACAGCACCTTGAAAAACTATGCTTATGCAACAGGAACACTGAAAAACGATGTTGCTTTTGTTGAAGAGGTCGGCACTGCAACCGGGGACACGCGCCGCGAAGTCTGGTTTGACACGAACGTCCGGCAAGAGGACGAAGAGAGCGAAACAGATTGCAAGGCACGGGCAAAAGCCTATGCCACAATGGAGCTTGGCAAGCGCATACGGCGCAAGTCCTTTTCCGTTGCGATTGACAGCGCAGACCTTGGCGTTGCCTACAACCTCGGCGACATCGTTTCATGCGTCTCTGTCCGCTTCGGTGTGTCCTTCAACGCCCGGATTACCGGCGTGAAGTATAAAATGGACGCAAACAGCACAAGCACCGAGATCATCCTCGGTGATCCAATATTAACAGCTTTGGGGGAGTTGAAATTAAATGGCTGAAATCAAGAGTTTCCCGAATAACCAAGACGAATACAGCGGCGCGGAAGACGTTATGCGCTGGCTGCACGGCAGAACATCCGGCGTTTTCGCCGCGTCAGGAAATGCGGCGGTTGCCGCGCTTGCAACGCCGGGAATGGCTGTCACTGTCTCGGACGGCACGGGCTGGATGGCGAACGCAAACAATGACGGCGTAGTCTGGTGGAATGACACAGAGAGCGTAAGCGGCGCGAAGTTGCAGCTTGCCATTGACGCGGCGGACGGCGTTCTGAATCGTATTGACCGCGTTATTGTCGAGTGGAAAACCACGAACTACGTTGACCGCCCGGAAATTAAAATCCTGAAAGGCGCGGCATCCAGCACGGCGGCAGCTCCGGCGCTGACCAACAGCGGAACGAAGCGGCAGATCAGCCTTGCGCAGATTGCCGTTGCTGCCGGTACGACCGCGATCACGGCTTCCATGATTACGGATGAACGGCAAAACCCGGACGTCTGCGGCCTTGTGACCGACACGTTGAGCATCGACACAAGCGTCATCAATGCGCAGTTCACCGAGCTGCTTGCGCAGCTTCGGACGGCGATTGAACAGGCGGCGAGCAGCCAGATCGCGGACGGATCGATCACAACGCCCAAATATGCCAACAAGTCCGTCACTGCCGAAAAGCTTGCTGACAATATCCCGTATACGAAGTTCGGCCTTGCCGCCGATCAGGTGCGGCACGTTTACGCCGGGACGACGGAGCCGGGCGCCGAGCTCGGCGTGGACGGGGATATTTATCTCATGTATTCGGAGTGAGGTGAGCTGAATGGCATGGTCACAAACCGCTCCTGAGCTTCCAAGCGGCAGCGCGTGGGAGCAGGAAAAGAGCGTTTCGGGAAGAGCGAACCATTGGAGCCTTGCCGGAAAGCTGTACATTGCCAGACTGAACGGCAGACAGTTTGCGATTAAAGCAGAGCTGACGAGCGACAACGGCAGTTATGGCACTTATTACCCGCCAACAAACTGGAAGCTCCGGTGCGACATTGGCGGCGTGACCGGCACGGAGGACACGTCCTTCGACGTATCAAAAGGAACGACAACGTTTTATTTCGTAGGTGAAGCCGGAGAGGGTGTAAATATCACCGTCAAGGTTGGCGGCGTTGGTGCCGCGGTCGCTGTTCAAACCGCAACCTTTACCGCACCTGCGCTGCTCGGCTCGACGGTTTATTTTAAGGTCGGCGGCGTATGGAAGCAGACGACGCTATACCGCAAGGGCGGCACTTGGAAAAACGCGCTGGCAGAATTCAAAACGGGCGGCGCATGGAAATAAAATAAGGGGGAAAATCATGAAGGGAATCACTTTCGGCACATATCACAGCTACGATGATTTCAATCTGCTTTTGACATCGAAGGAAGTTGCAGCCCCGAAAGTGAAAACGATTGAAATTGACGTTCCCGGCGCAGACGGGGCGCTTGATCTGACAGAGTTTTTCGGAGAACCGAAGTATGAGAACGTCACGCACAAATTCAAGTTTTCAACGATAGTGCCACAAAGCGAATTCCTTACACTTTTTTCAACCATCAAAAACGCGATACACGGTAAAATGCAGCGGATCATCCTTGACGATGATCCGCTTTTTTACTATGTTGGGCGGTGCTTCGTTTCATCTTTCACGAATGAAAAGAACATCGGCAAAATAAGCGTGGAGTGCGATTGCGAGCCGTACAAATACAAGCTTGCAAAAACCGTTGTCACGCAGACAGTGAACGGCGAAAGCGTGATTTCCCTGCCGAATCTCCGAAAGCGCGTTGTTCCGCTGGTAACGATCACAGCAGACAGCGCCCTGCATATCGTCTATGAAACATACAACATTTGGGACTTGGGCAGCGGCAGCTACACATTGCCGGAACTGGAACTGAAGGCCGGAAACAACATCGTTTCCGTCACCGGAGAAGGAACGATTTCCTTTTCCTATCAGGAAGCGGGGCTGTGATTATGCACAGGGTATATTGTGACGGCGCGACGCTGTATAACAGCAGCCTTGAAAGCCTGAAAATCTTCAATCCGTCCTTGGAATTGGAGCTGAACAAGACCGGCAGCTTTCAATTCACAGTTTATCCCGATCATCCACAGTACAGCGCAATAAAAAAGCTGCGGTCGATCATCACGGTTTATCAGGATGATTATTTAATCTTCCGTGGGCGCGTTCTTGACGATGAAATAGGCTTCTACAACGAAAAGCATGTGACCTGCGAGGGCGAGCTTGCTTTCCTGTTGGACAGCATCCAGCGCCCTTATGACTATTCCGGGACGGTTTCCGGCTTCCTGAATCTGCTGATAGATAACCATAATGCACAGGTGGAAGAATCCAAATGGTTCACGGTCGGGAATGTGACTGTCACCGATCCGAATGATTATATCGTCCGTTCCAATATTGACCATGTTGATACATGGACGGAAGTGCAAAAGAAGCTGATTGACCTGCTCGGCGGCTATATCGTCATCCGGCATGAAGGCTATATCAACTACATTGATTATCTGCAAGATTTCACGCTGCTTTCTCCGCAGAAGATCACCTTCGGAAAGAATCTTCTTGACCTGAAGCGGATCAGGAAAGGCACAGACATCGCAACGGCGCTTTTTCCGCTCGGCGCAAAGCTGAAGGACGGTGAAGGCAAGGACACAGACAACCGCCTGACGGTTGCCGCCGTCAATGACGGCCTTGATTATATCGTCGATGAGAAAGCCGCCGACAGGTACGGCCTTATTTTTTCAACGCATACATGGGATGACGTGACCGAAGCGTCAAACCTTCTGGCAAAGGGACAAGCATACCTTTCCAGCCTTGTCAACCAGCCGGAAACCATAGAGCTGACAGCGGCTGACCTTGCGGCAGTTGACGCTTCCTTCAGCAGTTTCCACCTTGGAACATACGTCAAAGTTACAAGCGATCCGCACGGGATAGACCAGAATTTTCTTGTGACAAAGCTGTCTTTGAAGTTGTTAGAGCCGGGCGCAAACAAGTTGACGCTTGGCGGCGCATTAGAGGGCATTTCCGGGGCGCTTGCGGGGCTTTCCGATGCACAAGGGGAAATTATACTGCAAATAGAAAATGCGTCCAAAACGGCTTCTACGGCCATTTACAACGTGGAACAGAATTTGCTTGCATCCTTGCAGGTGTCCGAAGAAAACATCAAGTCAACCGTTGCGGAAAACTACTATCTGAAAGACGATACGGACGCTCTTGTTTCCTCTGTCAGTACGCAGATTGAGCAGACGAAGGAAAGCGTTGAAATCCAGTTCAACCAGTTCAGCGCCGACATCGAAGCGGTAGCGGCTGGTACGGATGCAGAGTTTGAAGAGATACGGAAGTATATCCGCTTTGTGGACGGCTCTATTCTGCTCGGACAGGTCGGAAATGAGCTTGAATTGAAAATTAGCAACGACCGGATTTCTTTTCTTCAGGACGCCGTTGAAGTGGCGTATTTCTCGGACAATAAGCTATACGTCACGGACGGGCATTTTATCCATTCGTTACAGCTCGGCGATTTCGCTTTCATTCCCCGCGCAAACGGCAACCTGTCATTCAAAAAGCTATCGCTTTAGGGGGCGCTGGTATGGCTAAATCAGGAACGATAACAAAGGCGATCCGGACGGGCTATCAGATGAAAATCGTCTGGACGGTTGGCAGTCAGTCTGCGGCAAACAACACTTCCAGCGTAACGGTCAAGGTGCAGCTTGTGTCAACCGGCGCAAGCTACACCATCAACAGCAGCGCGAGCAAGAGCGGAAGCCTGACGATCAACGGCACAAAATACACGTTCTCCTTCTCCGCTTCCCTGTCCGGCAATCAGACAAAGACGCTGTTCACAAAGACCGTCACCGTGGCGCATAGCGCGGACGGAAGCAAGACTTGTTCTTTCGCGTCCACCATCGGCATCAAGGTCACGCTTGGCGGTACATACTATGGTGATGTTACGGCATCCGGCAGCGGCACATTCGACACGATCCCACGCGCCACGACGCCCACGCTGTCAGCAAGCAGCGTAAACATGGGATCGAGTATCACAATCAATATGCCGAGAGCGGCGAGCGCCTTTACGCACACGCTGACGTATAAATTCGGCAATGCAACCGGCACGATTGGCAGCGGCCTTGGTACAAGCAAGGCTTGGGACGTTCCCCTTTCCCTTGCAAGTCAGATTCCGTCCGGCACGTCCGGTACATGTACAATCACCTGCAAGACCTACAACGGAAATACGCTGATAGGCACAAAGACGGTATCCTTCAAGGCAAATGTCCCGGCTGCTGTTGTCCCGACAATTTCAACCGTTTCCATTACGGAAACAGTTTCCGGGCTTGCGGTGCAGTTCGGCGCTTTTGTGCAAGGAAAGTCTAAGGTCAAGATCGGCATTGTGGCGGCGGGTGCTTACGGCTCTATCATCAAGGCATACAAAACGACCGTTGACGGAAAGAGCTACACCGGCGCAGCGCCCGTAACCGGTACGCTGTCCAGCGGCACGAAATCCGTCACGATCACCGTTACAGACAGCCGTGGACGCACGGCAAAGGCCACAAAGACGCTGACGGTTATTGCCTATGCTGCGCCTGTCATCCGTGGAATATCCGCTGTGCGATGCTTGGCAGACGGCACAGAAAACTATGACGGCACACACGGCAAAATTGGCTTCGGCTTCAATATCTCCCCTGTTTCCAGCCAAAACACAAGCAAGTATACGCTGGAATACAAGGCGCGGGCATCCAGCGAGTGGATAAAGCTGAAGGATGGCACGGGGTACACGCTATCGACCACGCTGATAACCGCCGCCACCTTGAACGTTGATTCTGCCTATGACGTGCGCCTGACCGTCAAGGACTATTTCACCACAATCACAAAAACTGTGGAGATTCCCACGGCGTTCACGCTGCTTGACTTCAATTCTTCCGGGCGCGGCCTTGCTTTTGGCAAGGTGTCAGAGCTTGCGGAAGGCATAGAATTTGCCCTTCCTGTCATCTTCCGCAATGGCTACGATGTAACAGGAAATCCCGGCTGGATAACGGCAAAGCTGACAAGCGACTTTGAGACATACGCCGCAAACGCCGGAAACACATTGCGATATAGGAAGGTCGGCGGCGTTGTCTATTTGAAGGGCGTTGTCACGCCGAAGGCAACCTTGACGGGCGGCACGGATAACGTGACCATTACGACGCTTCCCGAAGGATACAGACCGGAAGTGCAGGGCAATTTCATTTGTCAGGGCAGCGGTACGGCAATTTGGCTTTGCACCGTTACTGCTGCGGGTCTGGTACGCTTCGCCCGGTATAGAAACGGCTCTGCATGGGCTGACGCGCCGAATAATACATGGTTGCCAATAGATATATCGTTCATCATATGAAAAGGGGAAGGCTTCACGGCCTTCCCCTTTCTTTTTGTGCCTATTTAAGTTTTCACGCTTGTATAATTCTTCATGTTAATCGTCTTATCGCTGAATATGTCAAACAGAAGTTCTCTAAATTTATCTCTGCTGATATACTGGTGCGGCAAGCGGTATCTGTCATAACACCTGCTGATTATTCTGTCATCGTAGCTATCTTTTAGGCTGTGAATGCGCTCAATAATGCCGGGTGCAATTTCTCCGATTCCGCAACCGTTTGTGTCATAATAAAGGACAAGAGCATAGTGGCACAAGGCATCCACGCTTTTCCCTTCGTATTCCAGCAGTTTTCCCATATTAAACAGTTCGTTTCGTGCCAGTCCAAAACTCCCGCTTATGTTATAAGCGTTAAACCTGTTATTTAGGATTTTCCATATAATATCATCGGGCTTGCAATATCCGGAATACGATTCCGTTGCTTTGTCAAATTCTTCCCATGAAAGGCCGTAGTCTCTCAGGCGAAAAACGTATTCATACTGTTTTAGGTGTGCTGCACCTTTTTCGGACGGAACATAGTATCGATCTAATTTTAAGGATGGAATGTCCACGTTGCTCACAATCTGTGAGATCAAATCAGCCTTTTTCCCTTTGCTCGGCAAACCAGCACCATCAAGGATGTTTTTGAGCTGATCCACCCTAAGTTTTCCAAGGGCAACTTCAGGAGTTGCTTCAACAAGATACCCGTCCGTTATCACTTTCTTGTGGTATTTTATCGGGTCGTAAACATGAAATTCATAGTTAAAATATCTTGCGTAATCGTCATTTGTACTGCCTATTTTTGCTCCGCGTTCGCTTATTCTGATAAAGGCAGCAATCGCATAATTGTCATTTCTTGATTCGTTTGTTTTTGCCCACGGGTCATAGCTTTCATTTGTGTTTATTGTCGTTTCCCATGTGATTTTCGTCTCTGTGTTTTTCTTTTTGAAAATATCAAGCAAGCCCATAAACAATCCTCCGTTGACAGAAGTGTGAAAATATTCTAAAACACAGAACGAGAAAATACAAGCCGCAAAAAACGAAATCTGAACAAAAAGAAACGCTGACAGATTGCCAGCGCTTCAAAGTCCTTCTTCAATTATTCAACTTTTCATTCATCTGTTCTTGTGTTATAATCCCCAAACAGTACAGTTCAAGCAGCGATTCAACATACACCGCTTTTCTTTCCTTGTATTCCTCCGCAGTTATCATATTGGCAACCAACAGCGTTTCAAGCAATCCTAATGTATTCATTCCGTTCTTCCTTTCCGTTGATATATAAGGCTTTTCTCGGTTTGGTTTAACCATATCCATCAGTCATGCGCGGTTGAATGGGCGCACAACTGATGGAAATGGACGGCGCGAAGAATCACGCCTTCAGTTTAACATCAAGCACGATCTCCGGGCTTGTCCAGTTGCCGCCCGTGCTTAGCGGCGATTTGTAGCGTGTGCGCTTCTGTTTCTGGTCGTAATATCTCACCTGCTGGCTTTTAATCCGCTGCGGCGTGTCCCGGTGATATTCAATGCGTTCAATACAGGCTTTCAAGAGCCTGTTTTTTGTTGCCGCGTCAATGTTTGGGTCTTTTAAGGCGTTGAGCGCTTCGGAAAACTGCGTGATCTTCTCTTCGTAATTGACAGGCTCGGGCATGGATTCGTAAGCCTTGCAAAGCGCCTGTCTGACTTCTTCTTTTTCTTTCAACAGCTTTTCGTTTAGCTGCTGGAAGATATGCGGCGGCATCCGCTTTGCCGGATCGGGGTCAGCTTGCGCTTCCCATTGGGCAAGCTCTTTTTCGTCAAGCTCTTTCTGCTTGGCTTCCAGATTCTTGATAAGCCGTGCGTGGAGCTTGGCAGAATCGCCTTCGTCGTTCTTCAAGCGGATTTCAAAATCCTTGATGCAATCCGTCAGGATCGATATTACGCGCTCTTCCATTTCGGAATACAGGCAAGAGCCGGTTTTGCAATGGGTTTGTCCGTCGCACAAAAGGCGCGGCGCTGCATCGCGGTTTTTGTATGTCCGAAGAGACATAGCGCGTCCGCACCTGCACCAGATCAGACCGGCAAACGGATTTCTGACTTTCGTGTTCGGCTTCTGGCGCGTGTTCTTTCCCTTCTTGGCTTGCGCGGCGTTGAACAACTCTTCGGGAATAATGGCTTCGTGCTTTCCGTCGTAGATCAGGAACTCCCCTACTTGTGCAACCGGGCGCGTCTTCTTAAACTCCCCTTCTTCAACGATGGTCAGCGTCTTTCGGTGATTCCATTTGACCTTTCCGATATAGTGAATGTTCTGAAGCATCTTTGTCATTGCTGCCGGAGACCAATAATCCCCTTTCGGCGGCTTGATTCCCATTTCGTCAAACTTCTTGCAGATGTTTGTGCAGCCCATGTCTTTGTTGACATACAGGTCAAACATCATGCGAACAACGTCCGCTTCTGCTTTATTCGGAACAAGGATAGGACACTTCCTCTTCCCTTCCGTGACGAACGTTTTATCATATCCGTATGGCGGCGTATTTCCGACATAGTTTCCCTGACTGACGGACAGCAGCCGCCCACGGTTCAGAATCTTCTTGGTATATTCCAGATAGTCATTTCCGCGCTTCAGCTCGCGTTCAAAGGCGTCCCAGTCGTATTCATCCCGCAGGTCATAAATGCGCTGCGGCGTGATGACAAGCGTGTTTGTGTGCTTCAGCAGCTTCATCAGCCGCCCTATATCTTCAAGATCGCCACGGGTCAGACGCTGCGGCTCTACCACGGCGACGGCCTTATATTTCGGCGATTCTATCAATCTCAAAACGCGGTTGATCTCCGGGCGCTCTGCTATGGTTTCCCCGGATACCACTTCCCTGTATTTATTCTCTTCCGGCACGACCGCGCCGAGGTGCTTTTCTGCCCATTCGTCCAACATGGCTTCATGCTTGGAAAGGACTTCTTCCACAGTCAGCAGCGGATCATCCGAACGGGATTTTCTTAAATAATCAATGACTTCTTCCGGCTTAAAATCTATCTTCGGTTGATAATACAAAACGATCAGCTTCTTTCGTGGGTTATTGTTTGATTATATTAAGTTGTCGTTCTCTTTATCCTTCTTTCTTTTCGTTCTGGCCTTTTCTATAAATTGCATTGCCGTTAGGATGACCGCAATCACCGCGGAAGCAAGCAGTCCAAGCCTTTCCACGCGGTTTTCGGCGGTGAAAAAGCCAAAATCCATGTTGCTAATGTCCGTTACTATATAGCTGCACAGGGCGACGGAAAGGAAGATGCACAGACCGGCAAGCGCATAAATGACCGGCTTCCGCTCCTTTATCCCGTCTTCCAGCATCCGGCACTTTTCGTTCAGGTGTTCTATCTGCTGCTCCGCGCTGTTCAGCTTATTTTGAAGCTCGGCAATCGTTCCCGTGTCTGGCTCTTTCGGTGGCTCTATGTCAAACAGGTTGTCCATAGATAGATTCAGATATTTGCATAGGGCAGCGACATAAAACACGCAGGGGTTTGACAGCGCACCGGACAGGAATTTCGCAATGGTCGAGCGCGGTATACCGGTCTGCTCTACAATCTCGCGGTGCGTCCGGTGCTGCGCGTTCACGGCTTTCTTGATGTTCTTGTAAAGGTTGTCGCATTGTGGCTGGATTTGCTGAATAATAGTCCTGTTTTCCATAAAATCCCCCGTTATCCTAACCATACATTGATTTAATCGTCTGCGGCATAGATCATTCCGGTTTGAATGTTTACTTCTTATGAAAATACACGCTATTATGTAGCCATAGCAGGTGAGGGGCTGCAACCGATCTGCTCTGCCCGGTCACTCGGTGGCACGGTGGCCGGGCAACCTTTTACAAAAATGGTATTTGTTTCTGGTTTCAAATTTTATTGCAATTTCGTAAAATTAACCCGAAGAACATTAGTTCCCTTCTAATGAAAGGATGTCTAAAATGGATAAGTCAACATACATACACGAAATTGTCAAACTATTAGAAAGATGCAATGATGTCGAACTATTAGACCTTATTTATCAAATCATGCTCAAAGCATCCACAGGCATTTAATCCAGAAAAGCATTTAAGCTTTTCCGCTTTTCAGAATCCATCTTACTAATTTTATCTACAATAGATAGGAATTCTTCATCACTGCGCAACTTTACAACGATGTCAGAAATGGCATCGTTGTTTTTTTGCTCTTTCGGTCGTTCCATCGGTATATCATACCCGGCAAGCCACATTTCAGCTACGTCAAGCACTCTTCCCATTTTGTATAACGCTTCTTGTTTTGGCTCATATCGCCCTGATAGATAACAGCTTATAGACGGTTTGTTAATTCCAGATCGCTCCGACAATTCAGCCGCTTTCATTTCTCTTATATCAAGGGCTTCTTTCAGTCGCTCTGACGGACTGGAAATTCTTTCGTATTGACTTTTCACATCATCACCCCTTTCTCGAAATGATAATAACACCGAAATTAAGAAAAGGCAACTAAAATTCATAAGCGGAGAAAAATAATTAAGTTTTCTTAAAATTTTGGCTTGACTTTTGAAATTATAGCAGTATAATAATCACAGAAGTTAAGAAAACTTAACCACGTGAGCCAACAGGCAGAAAGGAAATTGAAATGAACGCGACAGAAACGATCATCCGGATCATCCGCAACAAGATTGCAGTCATGAACACCGTGAGGAAAGAAACTTCGTTTGAAACGATGGAAAGATTCAGACATGAGCTGAATGGGATGATGGTTTGCTTAAAGAACGTTTCTTCGGCAAACCACTTCTACTGCATCAACTATCTCGATGACGGCGGTTTTGAGTTCGGCTACTACGACGAAGCCGGCAAATGGTTTTCCATCGAAAAGTAAAACGTGAGCCGAAGGGCGGCGGCTAAACCGCCCGGAAAGGATAAGCCTATGTTTTGGGATGAAATGAAAAAGTTTGGCTGCCAAACGATTATCCATTGCAACAGCAGCGAAGAAAAAGAGCGTTTTTTCACCGCTTGCAAAACAAATGGCATAATCCCGAATTTATCTCCGTATGCAATACGCGACCGGGATTATTTCCGCGTTTGCAGATCAAACGGCAGATTTGAGCTTGCAGCATATCCTAAAAATCAAGTTGAATTTTTCCAGCTTGAAGTTGTGGAATGGAAAGGCATTCAATCGGGAGAGCTACAAAAATGAAAATGACTGGATGGGCGTGGGATCACGCAAAATATGTCGCTGACCGCTGCGCAGAGCGCTTCAAGAGCCGGACGGAGATTGAACGGTATCTTCTGTCTATCGGCTGGTCGGTCGATGAAATCGAGCAGATACTTGTCTATCTGGACAGGAAAGAGAAAGAAAGATGAAAGCAAAATGTGTGTTCTGCGGCGCGGAAATCGAAGTCAGCAAGCAGCTATCGTTTCCGGGCGAAAACCGGAAATACACCTGCGGAAAATGCACAGAGCATTGCAACAAGGTCTGTCCGCTCGGAAAAAGCGGAAGCGTGCAGGGCTGGCACTTCGAGCCGTGCCTTTCATGCAAGAGCAATCCATATAAAATCTACAATGCCGAAACGGTCTGAAAGGAAACTTCGATGAATATTAAAGAAAACAAATTTTTCAAAATGCATGTCTCTTCATGTGAAAGACTACACGGCAAAGGTTATGTTGGCACGATCAGCACAAACAGACCGATGAGCGTTGAACGGTTTGCCACAATATGCAATGCAGTTTATGAAGTTTTGGCTGAAAACAAGGTGTCTTTTAACGATTATATTCTTATAGAAGATGTTATTCACCGCACAATTAGGACGGAATGCGAAGACAAATCAATATAAGCCGAAACGGTCTTTCAGACCGTCTGCCGGGGATGACCGCCCGGTACTGATGATGGCAGGTCAGAAAGGAAGGTGTTTTGCATGAGCTACAACAAGCTTCGCGGCAAAATCCGTATGGCGGTTTGCTGAAATGGCCAGGATCATGGGGATGTTTAAAAGCGAAAGTTTCACGCCGACGTTGAAGGATTAGCCTAAAAAGCCAAAATCAAGTGCTATAATGGGTACACTCGAAAGAGCTGGAAGCGATTCCGGCTCTTTTTTGTTGGAAGCGGAAAGGAAGGAACTGAAATGGAACTTGTCAAAAAGCTGTTAAGGGAAATCGTCCCTTATGAAAAAAACCCAAGAAAGAATGATGATGCTGTCACTTATGTCATGGAGAGCATCAAGCAGTGCACCTACGTAGCGCCTATCATTGTGGATGAGGACGGCGTGATCCTTGCCGGGCATACGAGATATAAGGCATTGAAGAAGCTCGGCTACAAAGAAGCGGATGTTCTTATCAAAGAGGGTCTGACGGAGGAGCAGAAACGGAAATACCGGCTTCTTGACAACAAAACAAATGAGTTTGCTGAATGGGATGATGCGCTGCTGTCAGAAGAACTTGCGGAGCTGGATTTTGAGGGCTTTGACTTTGGATTTTTCGAGGAAGAAAAAGAGAGCGAGCCTAACCAGTACAGCATGAAAGTCAATATTCCGCAGTATGAGCCGGACGGGATAAAGCCGAGTCTTGCCGACCTGTACAATACGGATAAGACGGACAGCCTCATTATGGAGATTGAGGCCGCAGATATCCTTCCTGAGCAGAAAGCGTTCCTTATTGCAGCGGCAAACCGGCATAATGTGTTCAATTACAGGAACATTGCGGAATACTATGCGAACTGTGCAAGCCCTGAAATGCAGGAACTGATGGAGCGTTCCGCACTTGTCATCGTCGACATCGATAATGCCATTGCCAATGGGTTTGCAGAGTTGCTTGACGGTTTGGTAGAGCTGAAGGACGGTGAGGGCATTGACGAGGAATGAATACCGCGAATCTTTTGCCGTTTTTATTCTAAGCCACGGCAGAGCTGACGAGATAAAGACAGTAAAGATGTTGAAAGACAGCGGATTCACCGGAGACTGGTACGTTGTGATCGACAATGAGGATGACCAAGCCGACCAATATTTCTCCAAGTTCGGTGAGCATGTCATTCAGTTCGATAAAAAGGCTGTTGCGGATGAGACGGACACCGGTGACACGGACAATGACCGCCGCGTTGGAGTGTTCGCAAGAAACAAGATACAAGACCTTGCCGAAGAGCGTGGATATAAATACCACCTACAGCTCGACGATGACTTCACTCGAATTGATTTCCGTTATGTTGACGACAACCAGCTTGTTACAAAGGCTTGCCGAGACCTTGACACGCTTTTCTATTACCTTGTGCGTTACATCGATAAAACTGACATCGCGTGGCTGTCCTTTGCGCTATCGAGCGAATACCTCGGCGGCATACGCGGGAAAAAGTATTTCATGGGGCTGAACCCGAAAACGATGGGGTCTTTTCTTATGCGCGCAGATAAAAAGGTTAAATTCCGCATGCGCATGAATGATGATATCACCACGACGATAGATGAAGCAAGCCGGGGGCTGCTGATGTATTCTGTTATGTACTTACAGGTACAGACGCCGCCGACACAGCACATGCGTGGTGGAATGACGGACATATATCAGGATAACGGGACGTACCGGAAGAGCTTTTACAGTGTGATGTGCTGCCCATCGTTCGTTAAGATCGCAAAACAGGGCAGAGTAAATTTTCGCATCCATCATAAAATAAGCTGGAACAACTGCCGCCCGAAGCTGGTGAACGAAAAATGGAAAAAAACTACGATTACTTAATAGTTGGAACAGGGCTTGCAGGCTCTGTTTTTGCGTATATGGCGACAAAGGCTGGGAAGTCCTGTATTGCCGTGGATCGGCGCGACCATATCGGCGGAAACTGCTACCAAGAAAATGTTGAGGGGATAGCAGTTCATAAATACGGAGCGCACATTTTCCGCACGAACAATGACGAGGTATGGAAATTCGTCAATCAGTTCGTTCATTTCAATAATTTCATTAACAGCCCCCTTGCCTGCTACGCAGGGCGGTGCTACAACCTCCCGTTTAACATGAACACGTTCCGGCAGTTGTGGGGTGTGAATTTCCCTTTTCAGGCGAAAGCGGAGATCAACCGCCAGAGACTTGTGCTTGATCGCGAAGCGAAGAATCTAGAAGAACACGCGCTGTCGCTTGTCGGAGAAGACATCTATAAGATGTTTATCCGAGGGTACACCGAAAAGCAATGGGGCAAGTCTTGTTCCGAACTTCCGCCGGATATAATGCGGCGGATCCCAGTTCGGTATACAGCGGACAATAACTATTATAATGCGAAATATCAGGGCATCCCTATCGAGGGGTATAATAAACTCATTGAATCACTGTTAAACGGTACAGACGTAGCCTTAAATACGTCCTTTGAAGAAGCGAAGGAAAAGTATAAGGCAAAGAAGATCGTTTATACTGGCGCACTCGATGAGCTTTACAGATATGAGTATGGCGAACTCCCGTGGCGAAGCCTGCGTTTTGACCAGATGACGGTTGATATAGACAACTATCAAGGTGTGGCTGTAGTAAATTACACCGAGAGCAGAATCCCCCATACTAGGGTTATAGAGCATAAGCACTTCGTTTTTGACACAGAAAGCCCGAAAACAGTACTGACAATCGAATATCCTGACGCATGGGAACGAGGGAAAGAACCTTTTTATTCTGTCAATAACGCAGAGAGTGAAGCCCTGTACCAGAAATACCGGTCGAGAGCGGAAAAGGACGGTCTAATCGTTTGTGGCCGTTTGGGTGATTATAGATATTATGACATGTCCGAAACCATAGAGAGCGTTCTCGCGTTGTCTACGAGGTGCTTATATGGCGAAGACTGCTGAACAGCTTGGAGCGTTTAACAAATATCTGAATAAGCAGCCCAACGGAAAAGGCCGACCGAGCCTTGTTTTGAGTGTCGAGGGTAAGCAACTGGTCGAGATGCTGTCCAAATACATGTGCACAGATGAAGAAATGGCCGGGGAGCTTGGCACTACCGTAGAAACGCTGCATAACAAGAATAACCGAGAAACATTCTTAGACTGCAAAAAAAGAGGACAGGCCAGAGGCAAAGTGAGCTTGCGCCGTAACCAGATGAAGCTATCGGAAACTAATGCAACAATGGCGATATGGCTTGGCAAGCAAGTTCTCGGACAGAAAGACTATCCTGATCCGGAGGTTGATAGAGGGGCGGTCATTGAATGGGACATATAAAAATGTCAGAAATGCTTGCCCCTGTATTCTATGACTTTGCGAAAGATGTTATGCGGCACGGACATACGCATTACGATATTCGCGGCGGTCGAGGGAGCCTGAAATCATCAACCGTATCCCTGCTTGTGCCGCAGTTGTTAATTGCCAATCCAAATACTCATGCGCTGGTGCTCCGTAAGGTTGCAAACACCCTTCGAGACAGTGTGTTTAACCAGTACATGTGGGCGATTTCCGAGCTTGGCATGGCCGGGCTATGGTACGCAAAGGTCAGCCCGATGGAAATCATCTACCGCCCGACCGGGCAAAAGATCATGTTCCGTGGCGCAGACGACCCAATGAAGATTAAATCTATCAAGGTGCCGTTCGGGTATATTGCCGTTACGCACTTTGAGGAAAAAGATCAGTTTTCCGGCAGGGCGGAGATACGAACCATTTTGCAGTCCACGATGCGCGGTGGGGATAAGTTCTGGAATTTCGAGAGCTACAACCCGCCTATCAGCCGTGATAACTGGGCGAATGTTGACAGCGCCGAAGACAAGCCGAACCGACTGTGCCACATAAGCACCTACCTTGATGCGCCTAAGAGTTGGCTCGGCGAAGAGTTCTTGAACGAAGCTGAATACCTTAAACAGACCGATGAAAGAGCATACCAACACGAATACCTTGGTCTGCCTGTAGGCACGGGCGGCAACGTATTTGAGCGGTTGGAGCTGCGGGAAATTACAGACGATGAAATAAAGCGTTTTGACAGGATTTATCAAGGCATCGACTTTGGCTGGTATCCTGATCCGTTTTGCTTTATCCGCATCTACTATGACGCAGCTAGAGAAACGCTGTATCTGATCGACGAGCATTACGTCAATAAGACGAGCAACGAAGAGAACGCCTCCTGGATCAACGACCGCCATTATAATGATTTCCCGATAACATGTGACAGCGCGGAGCCTAAAAGCATCGCAGACTTGCGGGCATGTGGGTTAGATGCAAGGAAATCAATAAAAGGCATTGGACGTATCGAGTATGGTATGAAGTGGCTACAGCGCCGAAAGATCGTTATCGACAAACGCAGGACGCCGAACGCATACAAAGAGATCGTTGGCTATGAGTACGAGCGGAATAAAGACGGAGAGATCATTAGCGGATACCCAGACAAGAACAACCACGCAATAGACGCTATCCGGTATGGGATGGAGCCGGTATTCAGATTGTACGGAGTGAAGGCATAAATGAATATTTACGAGGTTTTACGGGCGCGGGGATATACAACCGTGCCGGAAGAGTTTTACACCTACATAGAGAATTGGAAGAGCTGGTACGACGGTTACGTGGAACAGTTCCACCAGTACCGCATCTGGAACGGCATGAAGCACGTCCCCTGCCGCCTGTACTCTCTCGGCATGGCGAAAAAGGTCTGCGAGGACTGGGCGAACCTTTTGCTCAATGAAAAGTGTAAGATAACGCTTGAGGGGAAGCCAGAGCAGGATTTTATCGATTCCGTTTTTGAGCGGAACAACTTTACTGTCAAATCGAACGAGATGCAGGAGATCAAGGCGGCTCGCGGCACGGTTGCGTATGTTCCGACGGTCGTTAATGCGTCTGTTGATGAGCAGACCGGCAAGGTGAACGGCAGCGGCGGGGAAATCCGTATTGACTATGTACCGGCTGACCTTATCCTTCCCCTTACATGGGAGAACGGAATCGTAACCGAATGCGCGTTTGGCTCTCACAAGTCCATCAAAAAAGATTCGTACCTTTACATCTGCATCCACAAGCGCACGGATAAGGGAACATACGACATCGAAAACCTTTTGTATCGTGACACAAAGGGCAGCCTGTCGGAGGTGAAACTTGCCGATGTGCCGGGGTTTGAAAACGTTGCTCCGGTCGTGCATACGCCGTTCACGCAGCGCATGTTCGTTATTGACAGGCTGAACATTGTCAATAATGTTGATGCAACCCTCCCGATGGGCATTTCGGTATTTGCGAATGCCATAGATCAGCTAAAGGGCGTTGACCTAACATACGACAGCTATGTGAACGAGTTCCAGCTTGGCAAGAAGCGCGTCATGCTCAAACCGCAGGCAACAAAGAATTTTCACACGGGCGAGCCGCTATTCGATACGAGCGACGTTGTTTTTTATGTTCTTCCCGCTGACGGTCAGGACGGCGACATCATCAAAGAGATCAACATGAACCTCCGCACGGCGGAACACAATGCCGGTATTCAGGACATGCTAAACCTCCTGTCGAGCAAGTGCGGATTCGGCGAGAACCATTACAAATACGATAATGGCAACGTGTCCACGGCGACGCAGATCATAAGCGAAAACTCCGAGATGTTCCGCACGATCAAGAAGCACGAGATCATCCTTGAGGGCGTTCTCATTGAGCTGTGCCGCGTCCTGCTCCGAATGGGCAATGCTTACATGAACGCCGGGCTGAATGAGGACGTTGAGATCACGGTTGATTTCGACGATTCAATCATCGAGGACAAAGAATCAGAGTTTAACCGAGATGCGCGTATGGTGCAGATGGGGATCATGCAGCCGTATGAGTTCAGAATGCGCTATATGAACGAGGACGAGGCGACAGCGAAAGCCGCCCTGCCGAAGATGGAGAGCCTTGTATCGGGCGAAAATGAATGAAATACCCGATCACGCCGGAGCTTATGTACTCCCTGCCCCTTCCGCTTATGCGGCTATATCAGCGTTTAGAAGAGCAAATCCTTGAGGACATATGCTCCCGTGTTGCCATGACCGGAGAAATGACGGAGACGGCGATAGAGCATATACGGTCTTTGCAACGGCGGGGATACGACTACAAGAAAATCAATGAGTATATCCGAAAGACCCTAAAGCTCACGCAGAGTGAGTTTGACACCGTATGGAACAAGGCTGTCCAACGAAACCAGCAGTATTTTGATATGCTGATCGACGACAACCTTATTCTCGGCGAAAACAATTTCAATGCCGACCTGTTCATGCAGGAGATACGGTCTATTGAGATGCAGACGCTCGGGGAGCTGACGAACATTACCCGCAGCATGGGCTTTGCGTACCGAGCGCCGGACGGTACGGTAAAAGTCGATGATATAGGCCGAATGTACCAGCGAGTTCTTGACGACGCCTTGATGCGCGTGGAGAGCGGGCAGAGCTATAACGTGGCGATCCGCGACGCAACTAAGATGCTGACGGACAGCGGCTTGCAGTACGTTGACTATGAATCCGGCTGGCATAACCGCGTTGACGTTGCCGCCCGCAGAGCTGTTATGACGGGCGTTACCCAGCTTTCCCGGCAGTACACGGAGCAGACGGCGACGTTGCTTGACACTCCGTACAGAGAGGTTACGGCGCACCGTGGGGCACGAGATGGAGAGGGTAAAACGCCATGGGCGAGCCACAAGAAATGGCAGGGGCGCGTTTATTCCGTCCGTACCGGCGATATTTACCCGTCTATATATGAGGTCTGCGGTCTTGACGAGGTGGACGGCTTGTGCGGCGCTAACTGCCGCCATATGTACCATATCTGGATCGAGGGTGTTTCCGAGCGGACATACACCGATGAGGAATTGGAGAACATCGACCCGCCGCCTTTTGAGTTTGAGGGCAAGCAATACACCTTTTACGAGGCGACACAAAAGCAGAGACAGGTTGAAGCGGCCTTGCGTAAAGTTAAACGCGAGCTAATAGCCGCCAAAGGGCGTGGAGATGATGAGGAGTATACCGCAAAGGCTGTGCGGTATCGTCGTCTAAACGAGGAATACGAGGCTTTCAGCAAGGCGGCAGGACTACGGCCACAATACGAGCGCGGAAACATCGCAGAGTTCGGGCCGAAAGAAGCGCGAGAGGCGCAGAAAGCGGCCAATAAATAAACCAACGATAAAAGCATAACAGAGAGCGCCGCCTGACCTTGTGGCGGGTACAGAAATAACGGTCTTGCTTTGGCAGGGCTTCCTTCCTTTCCCCCTGTCTTGCCCCTGCGGAGGGGGATACAAATACCGCGCCGCTACTGCTCAACAGCGGCCATGCATAACAGGAAGTATCTGACGTGAAAGGCGTCTTGTGTTTTGCCGCGAGCACAAAAAATTTCGCGGTTAGTGGTGGTTTAAAACGGGCGCAGATACAGGGCTTCCCATCGCAGCCCTGCCCGATTATAAAACATTCAAGGAGTTTGTCTCTACGGAGATAGGCTCCTTTTTGTTTGCCGACGGGCATAAACGGAATACGCCGACGGGCGGAAAACGGAGGAATCATCATGGCAGAACCGAATACCAATCCCAACACCGCCGATGGCGGGAACGAAGCTACTTTCACACAAGCCGAGGTAGACAATATCGTTGCAAAGCGTCTCGCGCGGGCAACCAAAGGAATGCCAACCGAGGAAGAAATGAACGCTTATAAGGCTTGGAAAGCCAATCAGCAGAGTGAAGCGGACAAGCTCAAGGGCATTGAGAAAGAGCGCGACACTGAAAAGGCGGCGCGACTTGCCGCCGAAGCGAAGGTAACGCAGTTTGAGCGTGAGAAGTATCTCACCGCAAAGGGCGTATCGGCTGATGAGCTGGAATTTTACTGCTTTAAGATCGGGCAGAAAGTGACGGACACGGTGAGCTTTGAAAAGGCAGCCGACGAGTTTCTGAAAGACCGAAAACCCGCCTCCGTGCGTGTGGATATGTCCGCGCACGTCGGGAACAGCGGCAATAGTGCCACCGGCACGAACGACGCTATGAATGCCCTTATTCGGGGCAAATTTAAATGAGAATTGTGAGGTAAACATGACTAATATGGCTACTAACATTGTAAACAGAACTGACCTTTCCGGGCTTATCCCGGAACCTGTCACCCGTGAGATCATTCAGGGTGTGACCGAGGGCAGCGCCGTCCTCCAGATGGGACGCCGCCTCCCCAACATGACCAGCAAGACCCAGACGATGAACGTTCTGGACATGCTCCCGACCGCTTACTTCGTGAACGGCGACACCGGCATGAAGCAGACCACGAAGATGAAGTGGGACAAGAAGAAAATCTATGCCGAAGAGATCGCCGTTATCGTCCCCATTCCGGAGGCGGTGCTTGACGACGCCGACTATGACATCTGGGGCGAAGTCCGCCCGCGTCTGGTCGAGGCGTTCGGCAAGGTCATTGACGGTGCTATCCTGTTCGGTACGAACAAGCCCACCTCTTGGCGTGATAGCGTCCTTGAGACTTGCACGAAGGCCGGTTCCGTCGTGGCGGCGACGCCGTACATTTATGACGACCTTCTCGCCGAGGGCGGCGTGATTGCCAAGGTCGAAGAGAGCGGCTATCTCGTCAACGGCATTATGTCCGCTATCCAGATGCGCGCGAAGCTGCGCGGTCTGAAAGACCTGAACGGCAATCCCATCTTCAAAACCGATATGCAGGGCGCGACGCCTTATGCGCTGGACGGCTCTCCTATGTACTTCCCGCGCAACGGCGCTTTTGACACTGCCAAGGCGCTTATGTTTGCCGGTGAATGGTCGGAGCTGGTGTACTCCATCCGTCAGGACATCACGTTCAAGATTTTCGATCAGGGCGTCGTGCAGGATCCTTCCGACAACTCCATCGTTTACAACCTCATGCAAAACGATATGGTCGCACTGCGTGCGGTTATGCGTCTCGGCTGGGAAATCCCGAACCCCAAGACGGCGTATAACGATACCCTGTCGAAGTACTGCCCGTTCGCGGTGTACGCTCCCGCCGGTACGGTCAACACCGTTAGCGTTACCCCGTCCACCGCTACCGTTGCCAAGGGAGCGAGCAAGACGTTTGCCGCCGCTGTGACCGGCGAGGGCTCGGTGTCTAACGGCGTGCTGTGGAGCGTTTCCGGCACGGCTGCTGTTAAGGCCGGAACGAAGATTGACGAGAACGGCACGCTGACTATCGCCTCCAACGAGACGAATACTGCGCTGACCGTTACCGCGACTTCCAAGCAGGACGGCACGAAGTCCGGCACGGCTGCCGTTACCGTTGGCTGATAATTAGGAGGGGCGCAGATGTACGCAACATACACGTTTTACACCGACACATATCTCGGCAGCGCCCTGACGGAACAGGAGTTTGCCCGTGCATCCAAGCGGGCAAGCTCCTTCATCGACTATTACACGATAGGCAAGGCGAAGGACTACCCGGACGATGACAACGCGCTTGCGATGTGCTGCTGCGCGCTGGCGGAACAGTATCAAATTATTGAGAACGCCAAAGCGCAGAGCATGAGCGGCGGCGAGGTCAAGAGCCAGACCGTAGGCGCATGGAGCAAAACATACGCAAGTGGCGCAGAGACGGCGGAAGCCGCCCGGAAAACGCTGGAAGATATTGCTATGGACTATCTGGCATGGACGGGGCTTTTGTACAGAGGAGGGCAGCGCTGTGTTTCCACATACTGTGACTGTCTTTAACTCCTACGAGGACGACGACCTAAAGATTCACAACAGCATTACCGTCCTGCGTGGTGTGCTGTTGGATGTGTCCAAGGGAACGAACGTTGCAAAGACGGGACTTGCCGACGCTGACGCCGCTACTCTTTACATCCCCTTTTCCGTTGATGCGGTCAGTACGACAGGGGATAAGAAAACGTATGTCGAGCCAAAAGCGTTCTATGCGGCGGCGGATCAACAGGGATTGTGGACACTGGACAGCGGCGGACATAGCAATTCCACGTCCACCTACTTTGTCAAAGGCGAGGTCTCCGAAATGATGAGCCTTGCGCAGCTGCAAGAGAAATACGACTACGCCTTTGACGTGAGCACAGTTGATGTCCGTGATTTTGGCGGCGATATGATGCATTGGCAGGTCGGCGGCAAATGAGAATCACGCTAAAGATCAAGACCGTGAGCGGGGGAAACTTCAAATCCGCTTGTAAAGCGGCGGAGATCGTTGTTGCAACGCAAGCGCTGAAAGACACGATTCCCTTTGTCCCTGCGCTGACGGGCGTTTTTTCAAACATGGCTCGGACGGATGGAAACGAGATCGTCTATACCGGCGGCCAAGCACGATATCTGTACGAAGGCAAAGTCATGGTTGACGCCGCCACTGGTAAAGGCCCGATGAACATTCCGGATGTAGGGCTGCGCTGGCACAAGGGCGCAACGCTCACGCCGACGGCGAAAGACCTTGTTTTTACGACGGACATGCACCCGCAAGCTCAATCCCATTGGATGGACGCATCCTACAAGAAAAACGGCGACAAGTGGGCGCGTGTCGCAGAAAAGGCGGTGATCTCGTCCCTTGGATGAACAGAAACCTAAAACCTTAGTGTCTGCGGAAGAAAATGCAGACGTGAGCCGCGCCGTGCGGCAATGGTTGAATGCGTATCCGGATAAGCCGCTTTCCAAGCTCGACTTTGAATGGCTGGGTGAGAAAAGCGGTTTATGTATATCTACCATTCAGGCGGCGTACAAAACCAAGCAGTTTATCGACGGCTCGTATCAGGCACAGTACCAGTTCAAACTTATTTATCGCGTCCCGGCGAAGAATGCCGACGAGAGAATGAGCGCGGACGAGGTACTGGATACATACGGCGCGTGGGCGGAGGCGAATGCGGATAGCCTGACGATTGCGGACGGTATCCGCGTGCGCAAGGTCAAACGCGACACGGCGGCGGCTCTTTTTGCCAGATACGAGGGAGACATAGAGGATCACCAGATCCTCTTAACTTTAATTTACGAGGTGATTTAACGAATGGCTGAATACACGTTTACCACTGCTGCGGGGCAGACTGTGGCGCGGGAACTGCTTCTCGCTTCTCTGAATACCGGCGCGAGTTCTGCTCCTGTTTGGTCGGTGATCGGCAAGCGCGTAGAGGACAGCTCTGAGGAATACGACTGGTCTACCGAACGCAAGAAGGACATCCTCGGCGACACTTACGGCACGATGAAAAAGCCTGTCATTACGCAGTCTTTCGAGCCGTGCGAGCTGGACAGCGGCGACGCTGCGCAGCAGAAGATCTGGAAGCTTGCCGTCGTCGATCAGGACGCGATGGCGCTTGCGGCTATGGACATGCTCATTATCCACACTTACGCCGGGTTTGCCGAACGCTACGAATCCTGCATGGTCGAGGTCACGGGTCTCGGCGGCGAGGGCGGCGGCAGCGTCGGAATGCCCATCAATGTGACCTACGGCGGCAAGCGCACCATTGGCACGGTGACGAAGGGAACCAGCGGCGCTATCGAGTTTACCCCGGCGACCTGAATTTTTGGAGGTTAAGCAATGCTTGAACTTAGACATGATACCGGAGTGCAGGAAATCTCCATCAACGGAAAGGTGACGGTGTTGCTCAACCTCACCGACATTGACTTTATCGAGCGCGTTTTTAACGCGTTTGACGCGATGGACAAGCAGCAGGACAAATACCAGGCGATGCTCGCCGGGGAGAACGACGCGAAGAAAATCTTTGCTGCCGCCCGTGCGATGGATGCGGAGATGCGAGAGCTTATCAACGGTCTTTTCGGCTTTGACGTTTGCACTCCCCTTTATGGCACGATGAACACCTACGCTATGGCGGACGGTCTGCCGGTGTGGTGCAACCTGATGCTCTGCCTCATCGACAACATGAATGATACCTTTACGGCGGAAAAGAAAAAGACGAATCCGAAGCTGCAAAAGTATCTCGCAAAATTCAAGAAATGATCTACTCCCTGCCGGTGTCGCTTTCCGTCGGCGGTGCAGACCATGCGATACGCTCGGACTACAGGGTTATTCTCGATCTCATAGAGGTCTTGAATGACCCTGATTTTTCCGATACGGACAAGGCGGAGGCGACAATACAGACGATTTTTCCCGATTGGGAGGAACTGACGGACTATTCTGAAGCATT
>ERZ791740.271-NODE-271-length-49838-cov-9.612257_pt1 | contig 49838 bp, 50 predicted proteins | sample MGYA00510041_ERZ791740 | MGnify/ENA primary metagenome ERZ791740 (study PRJEB30046, sample SAMN00791959) | human gut metagenome | study: EMG produced TPA metagenomics assembly of the A metagenome-wide association study of gut microbiota in type 2...
TCTTTCGCCTGTACCCAATAATTTTTCAAAATTTGGCAAATCATGCGGTGTGGAAATTATTAAAATTTCTCTAATACCTGCAAGCATCAGCGTAGATAACGGGTAGTAAATCATCGGCTTGTTATATATTGGTAATAATTGTTTACTTGTAACCATAGTAAGCGGATAAAGTCGTGTACCACTTCCCCCTGCTAAAATTATGCCTTTCATAAAAATTACCTCTTTAATTTAATTAAAAATTTCATTCAAAGTGTCTTCAAACAAATAATGAACTATAACTTTTCTTTTTCCACAATTCGCAATAAAATTACATTTTTGAAAATCGTTTAAATAATAATCTATATAATTAATCATTTCTTGCGAAGAATTGCTCATAACAAAATCTTCATTTGGTTTTAATTTAATACCACTTAAATCTTGTTTATCCGTCAATAATAAACTACCAACACACATAATATCAAAATTTCTTGGATTAAAACCTTTATGTTGCTCCACATTAATATTTAAACAAATTTTACTATTTTTATAGACTTGCGCCAATTCTTTTGGTGAAATAAAAATATTACGTACATATTTTGCTAAAATAGGATTCTTTTTTTTAAATTTGATTTCGCCCCAAAATCTATTCCAGAAGTTGCTATTATGCCAAAAATGTCCACTGCAAAAAAACTTTTTGCCATTTTCTTCGCAATATTTTGCCACTTGAGTTAAATATTCAATACGTTTTGGTGTAGCCAAACCCACAAAGCACAAATCATATTCTTTTTCTTCTTTTAATGTTTTATACAAATTGTAATTTGTGCCAATAAAAATATAATTTAAATTAACATTAAATTTCCTTTTTGCATATTCTATATCTCTATATTCAAACGAAAATATTTTATTAAATATGTCAAAAAATTTTACTTCCCTTGGAAGAGATTTTATTGAATCTACAAACATTAATACAGATTTTTTATTTTTTATTGCTAATTTGAGTTTATTATCTATAAAATAACACCTGTCAAAAAACAAATTTATAACTAATATTTCATCATAATTATTTAAGATACTAAGCAGTTTTTTTCTTAAATCTTCATAATAATTATTTAAATAATTTAAAATATTATATTTATATAATAAATGTAATAACACATTTCTTTTTGGTGGATAATCAACTATAAAAAAATCTATTTTAAAATTATTTTTTTTTGCATAATTAAGAAATCCAGTTTTATATAAATTTAAATGTCCTCTTGATGTAATTACCAATACTCTCTTATTCAAAAAAATCATCCCCTATAAAGCTTTAATAATAAATTTTCCCACTTATCCCATATCACTTCAGGCGCATATTGCTGCATATCAAACTTAGCGTTTTTACCCATTTTTATACGCAAATCTTTATTTTCCATTAACTGCTTTAATGCCATGCTAAAAGCTTCTGCCCCATCTTCACATAAAATACCATTTTTACCATCGTTAATCAGCTCATTAACTGCCGGACAACTTTTATAGCCAATAGCAGGCAAACCAACACTCATACCTTCTGCTAAAGCCATACCAAAGCCTTCATATGCACTTGGAAAAGCAAAAATATCAGCATCTTTTAATACTTGTGGAACTTTATCAGTAGTTCCTTTTAAAAATACTCTTTCCGTTAACCCATGCAATTTTATAAAATTTTTTAGTTCCATGTAATAAGCTTTATTATCTACTGCTCCCCATATTTCCACGATCCATTCTGGATATTTAGCTGCAATATTATTAAATGCTTCTAAAAGTAAATGCGGTCTTTTATGATTCTTTGATAGACGTCCCACGAAAATAATTTTATACTGTTTCTTTTCTGCGGCTAAATTTGCACTAAAATCAAATTGAGGAATAGCATTGCCAATAACTACAGTTTTAGCTTTAGGAAGATGATTTTTAATATGTCCTTCAAAAGAAGGCATTAACACCTGACAAACTGCACTTTTCTCTAAAGAAGGTATTTCTTTAACAGGATAAATATGAAAATAATCTTCCGGATCTCCATGAGACATTGTTATTACCGGAATTTTAGTTTGAACATCACACAACAATAATTTGCTTGCTGCCGGTTGATAAGAAACGATTATATCAGGATTTATGATACTTAAATAATATTTTAAATTTTCAACTAAATTATGTTCTTCAAACCAGCTGTTTACTGTTCTTGCAGGTCGTTTACCAAAACAGCGTAATATTTCTCTTAAAGCTTTTACATATAACGGTACTTTTATGATGCTGCCATCTTTATTCTTTTTTAAGTTATATAAATTAATTCTTTTGTCTATTGGATAGAAAAAAGAACCCTCTTTTTCGTCACTATATAATAAACTAACTTTATGCCCACGATTTAACATTTCATTTGCAAATGAACAAGTTACTTTTGCCAAACCGCCGCTGTCATTTACCATTTTTGTGAAATTTGCAAGTAAAATATTCATTTTAATCCCAACTTTTACTTTAAAATATTTTTCATTAAGCGCTCGTGACTATATTCTTGATTTGCACGAGTTAAATCATTTATATATTTATCTTTATTTTCATTAAAATTATTCACAAAATTTTCTAATTGTTTTACAAATACATTTTTGTTTTGTGTATCTATTGCTAATCCCACATTATATTTTTGTAAAACCTCAGGATTCATTTCAGGCGATTGCAAAATTGGTTTATAAAATCCTATTGCATTAAAAAGCATAGCACTCCAATGATAGCGATAACGTTCAGCAGCATATGGCGCAATTATAATATCTACTGAAAGTAATGCCTTTTCCCACTCTTCACCAATTAAATTTTTATGCCAAAATTCTATATTCTTAATATTTTTATATTCACTTATTATTTTTTCAAATTCATTACTATCTTCTGTTCTGGCTGTCGCACCCTGCATTATCAGCTTTACAGGTACAGTAAATTTTGCTTTTTTAAAAGCATCTAAAAAAAATCTAACATTTTTCTCGCGTCTATACTGACCAAAAAAGCCAAGTATAAGTTCTTTATTTTGCTTTGTAGATTTTTCTAATTTTAAATTAACTGGTTTAAAAACCGGCGGTTCTATTAAATCTACATTTTTTAAGTTATCGTTTACAAAATCATTACGCAAAGTTATTACTTTTAAATGTATATTTTTATATTTTTCGCATTTTTGAGCATACTTAACAAAATTTGCTTTTTCGTTCGGATTAATACCATGAAAAATAAAATAAATAGGTACCGAAGAATTTTTTAAATTCGTTTTCAATAAAGTACGCAAATATCTATATGTAGCTGTTGGTATAATTAAAGCATTAAATAAACCTTGCTGTGATTTAAGATATGCAGATTCAAACCATTTTTTTCGCCTATACTCGCGTTTTAATGATAAAAATAACTTTTGTAATTTATTAGCTCCTGCATATGTTACTACTTCCCCGCCATCTAAATAGCCAGTTTGGGCATTATATTTTATTTTAAATTTAAATTTCTCCGGCACAAGCATCATTGGCTCGTATCCTTGCCGGTTAAGTTCATCAACTAATATCCTGTCAAATTCAACTTCATGTCCTGCCGGCATAATAATACTTTCTAAAATTGCAACTTTCATTTCCATCACCATTCATAATTTACCATTATCTTTATAAAGATAATACAATTTAACATACTTTGTCATTGTATAAAAATAATGATTAACAGAAAAAATCCATCCTAACTTACCGTCCAAAAATCCTAAATTAATAATATAGACCTTAAAAAATGCCCATAATGGTCTCAAAATAATATCTTTAAAAAATGATACTCTTTTATTATTTTTTTTATACTTTTCAGCAGCCAGCGTCGTATAGTTATTTAATTTATTAAAGTATTGCCCCCAATTGTCATAAGTATGATGGTACATATACCCGCTTAATTTTTTATTTGGATAAGGAGTTATGATAGCAGGATGAACAAAACCTTCTACATACGAATCTTTTGTCGGCATTAACCGGCATACATAATCCGGTCTTAAAATACCATGTTCAGCTTTATTATGTCTAAATTTATTTTTACGCTGAATCCAATAAGCTATTTTTTCATTTTTATTTACAGCTTCTGTTATCTCTTTAGCTAATTCCGGAGTACAACGTTCATCTGCATCGATAAAAAAAATCCAATCATATTTTGCTTTTTTGATAGCAAAAGTCTGCTGTCCACCCCAATCACCATTCATAGCTCTGTTTATAACAACAGCTCCCAAATCAAGTGCTATCTGTTTAGTATTATCTGTACTATTATCATCTATTACTAATATTTCTTTGGCAAAACTACAACTTTTAATACAGTCTGCAATATTATTTTCTTCATTTTTTGCTAAAATGAGTACACTTAAATCTATCATATTTATTCCTCTTTTAAATTTTATTTTTCTTATATCTATAGTATAATATATAGTGGATACATTGTAAAATTAAATAAGTAAAATTAACAAAACCGTTTTTTTACTTTTAAGTATTATTTAAAATTTTTTAATTTCAGGGTGATTTAAATGAGCAAATTAATAGAATTAGATGAAAATAAATATTATGGCAAAGGAACACACAAAAAATGCTTTTTGCATCCAGAAAATGAAGACTTATGTATAAAAGTTGCGTATAATAGGGGGGGGACAAACAGATCTTCAAAGAGAGATTAATTATCTTAAAATTTTAAATAAGCGTAATAAAGATTATAGTATTTTACCACGCTATTATGGTACCGTAGCTACTAATTTAGGGACCGGCTACGTTTTTGAATTAATAAAAGATTTTGATGGTAAAAAATCTTTAACTTTGGAAGACGTATTAAGAAACAACACATTATTTATTAACTTATTTAATACTATAAAGATTTTACTAATATCATTAAAAGATACTTTATTAAAAAACGAAATAATAACTATGGGTATTTTCCCAGAAAACATTATTTTGCAACGAACATCTGCATCTGATTTTCGTATTAGAATTGTTAATGATATGGGTAGTGGCGTACTCATCCCTCTCGAATATCATTTTTCTTATTTTGCAAAAACAAAAGTGTTACGGCGTTGGAATGAATTTATACAAACTTTATCAACTCAATTCAATGATCATTTAATACAGAATTTAATTAAAGAGATAAAATAGGAAGAGAGCTATGCTCTCTTCCTATTTTATCTCTTTTCCCTTTAGAACACGCCAGGCAGTTATTTTTTTTGCGGCGTCTGCACGTTTTTTAATATCATCAGGTGCTTTGGCATTTAAATCATACATTTTATCTTCCCATGCGTAAAATTTATGATTGAATACCGGCTTATCGTTATTAAACAAGCTTGGTAAAATACTGCTGTACTGCATGTTCGGTTTGCCAACTATTTCTGCCAGCGTTGGTAAAATCTGCATGGCACAGCCGGTAGCGTCATCAGGCAGCCAGTCTTTTTGTACGCCCTGCCCATAAATAATACAAGGTATAGCAGAATACGTTTTATCGTCAACATCTTTACTGAAAGTAAAGCGTTCTGCATGATCGCCGGTTACTACAAACAAAGTATCCGGTTTTAATTTTTCTGTACTGCGAACAAATCTTCCCATTGCCATATCAGCATACCAAATATGCCCTAGTTCAATTATTTTTTCATTGTCAGCAGCAATATCATCCGGCAGGTTTTGCAAAACTTTATTTTTGTCAAAACCTTCTTTGCCTACATCAATAGTATAAGGCGGATGATTGGTGGTTGTCAAAATAATATGAAATGTTTTCTGTGCAGGATGCCCTTCAATATATTGATATACATGCTTAAACAATGTTTTATCAGGACAGCCCCAGGAGTTGCCGCCGCTGTATTTAAAATCACTGGCGCAATAGCACTCGTCAAAATTTTGTGCAAGCACATAGTTTTTTATATCACGCCACGAAGGCATTCCGCCATACCAAAATACCGTTCTGTACCCGGCATCTTTCATAATTTTTCCAAGGCCTGTTGCATACTGGCTTTTATAACTTTCGGGCATAGTTTCTTCTGTAATGCCTGCCTCGGCAAGGCCTGTTACAAAGCCGTTAACTGCCGGCATAGTGCCGCTGCCATGTGCAAGCATAAGCGCCGTTGTACAACTTTTATCGCTGTTTACCATGCGCAAGGCTTCATCGGTAAGCCCCATGGGCTGATATTTCGGCAGCATGGGCCACAGGGCATAGCTTTCGCCTAAAATTACAATTACATTTTCCGGCTGATGAGCAAGTTTAGGCTCATCAACCGTTCTGATAAAAGCGTCTTCAATATTATCTGCCTGCGGATTGCCGCCGAGAACCGTGATTTCTTTGCGAAGTTCTTCAGCAGTTATATTAACATCCGTTATTTTCTGCTGTTCTTTATATGTTTTGTAAACGCGGTAAAAAGCCTGCCCGTCATCGAGAATTGCTTCGTTTAAAAAGGCTGATTTTAATCTTTCCGCACTTTCAAAGTTAATTGAATTTGCATAATTAAAGGCTCCGCCGTAACGAACAAATACAAAAAATATTGGCAGCACAATTATTACACGCACTATGGCAAAAAACAGCTGCCTGCTGTTTGTAATTTTTGCCGGGCGTGTTTTTATGTTTAAAAATTTCAGTAAAAGCCATATTAAAATACCGGTCAGCAAAAATGCCAGCGGCAAACGCCACAATAAACCATATTCATTAATCGCCGTATCTAAAATGGCACCCCAGTCATCATGGGCACCGTTTATAAGCATAATATTAAAGCCGGAATTAAAAATTTCATAATACGGTATGGCTGCACAAAAAGCAATGCTGAATACGGCAGTCATTAACGCCGACCATATCTTGCGGATAATTTCAGACGGCCATTTCATAAAACCAATCTGCGGCAGTGTTGCCAAAACGCCGCCAATAAGCGCAATCATTCCCGCTGTTTTCAGGCTCAGCCTGAAGCCGTACCACTGACACAATAAAATATCCTGCATAGTACAGTCACTTAAATAAGTATTAAAAATACCTATAAAAATTAATCTGAAAACACTAAACAGGACAGTAAAATATAAAAATATTTTTAAATCTTGCTGTAAATTATGCCAAAAAATTTGGAAACGCTGCATTTTCACGCCTCTTATTTTTTATTTTCCAACATCTTCTCTGCTGCTTCGATAACCTGCGTTACCGTAAGCCGCGTCATGCACTGCATATCGTCACATTTATGCTTCATGCCTCCCGCACAGCCAAGGCACGGCGGCTGAGCAGTTACGATAACAGCGTCCTTGGTATAAGGACCATACAGCTTTGGGTTGCTCGGCCCGTACATGGCTACAATGGGAACCTTCTGGCTGATGGCAACGTGCATAGGCCCACTGTCGTTAGTAATAATAAGGCTGCACCTGCGCATGGCTGCTGCCAGCCCACCGATGCCGAATGCACCTGTTGCAATAACAGGAACAGTTTTCATATGGCTTACGGCCTCCTGCACCATTTCTTCATCCATGGCGCCGCCAAAATATACAACTTTATAGCCATTATTTGCAAAATGGTCTGCAACTTCGGCAAAACGTTCCGGTGCCCAGCGCTTGGTAACAACTGCGCTGCCTATATTAAAGCCTATCAGTTTATCTTTATCCGTTACGCCATGAGCCTGCCAGAAATCTGCCGCTTCTTTAACATGGCGTTCACCCGGAAAAATTTCCAGCCCGTTATTTGTCAGGTCTTTTACGCCAAGCTGCTTCAGCACATCAAGATACATATCCGCCGCATGCATAGTGCGGTCCAGCGGCGTAAAAACGTCCCAACGCCATTTAAAAATGGTATGAGTTGTACCGGTGCGCAGTTTAACGCTGGTCAGCGCATCAATAAAAGAACATCTTTCGTTAGGATGCAGGTTTATCAATACGTCAAATTTATGCTTGCTTAAATGGCGCGCGCAGGCAATTAATGCCAGAATACTGTTGTCGCGCCCTTTTTTGTCGATTGTAATTACTTCATCAAGATATGGATTGAAAAGCACTACATCTTTTAACTTTTCATCCACCAGCATGGCAATATGGCTGTCCGGCGCAGCCTTGCGCAGCGCATGAATAAACGGCGTCGTCAGCGTTAAATCGCCAAGATGCATTAAAAAGGTAACCAGTATTTTTTTGCCGTTAAGTTCAACCATTTGTTTCACCACGCTTTTTTGTATAATGCATGTACACCATTTCCGGTGTAATGTCGTACATGCAGTGCCAGTCGCTGCAATGTTTTTTTAAACAGCCTGCGCATTTGGCCGGGCTGATAATTACTGTACTATTTTTGCTGCCGTATGGGCCTGTGCGGTCTGCCTTGGTAGGGCCGTACATGGCTATAAGCGGCTTTTTAAGCGCCGCCGCAAAATGGAGCGGTCCTGTATCGCCGCTGATATAAAAGACGCTGCCTTTAATCAGCGCTGCCAGTTCGCGCAGCGAGGTTTGCCCGATTAAATTAATCAGCTTGTCCGATTGGCAGCCTTTGACGATTTCTTCGCCCTTCGGCGCATCATCCGGCCCGCCTGCCAGCACTACGCTTGCGCCGCCTTTAATAATCATCTGCGCCAGTTTGGCGTAATTTTCCGGAGGCCACACTTTTGTTTCCCAGCGCGCACCGGGCACCATTACAACGTATTCGCCGCGCAGGCCTTTATTTTTAAGTTTTTCCGCCACGGCTTTGCTTTCTTTAGTCAAATCCGGCAGAGGAAAATGTATTTCATTTACCTCTGCGCCAAGATAACGCGCGACGTCAAGATAACGCTCGATAACATGGTCTTTGCTGTGACTGCCGCAGATTGGACGGCTGACGAACCTGCTGCCCTCTCGCATTTCGCAGTAGCCTATCCGGCTCTTGCAGCCGCTTATTGCCGCCAGCACGGCGCTTTTAAACAGCCCCTGCAAATCAATCACCAAATCAAAGTGCTTGGAGTGCAGCAGCGCGCGCATTTCCCTGAAATAATGCAGCTTATCGCAAAGGCCCATTTTATTAAATTTTACCTTATCAAAATAAATAACTTCGTCAATAACTGGCGGGTCAGGCAAAAAGCCTGCAAACTGCGGGTGCACCAGCCACGTTATTTTCGCCTTTGGGTAACGACTGCGCAGCGCGTCCGCAAAGGGCAGCGAGTGCAGTATGTCACCCAGCGAGCTCATTTTAATAAGTAAAATATTTTTATATTCCATCTCACGCTATCTCTTTAACAAAATCAAGTAAACTGCCGCCTTCAAACAGGTATCCTTTAATACCTGCCGCTTCCGCGGATTCCACATCGCGCGGCTTGTCGCCTATTAAAAAGGCAGTATCCTTATCAATATCGTATTCTTCAAAAGCACGCAGAATCAAACCCGGCTTCGGTTTGCGGCAATCGCACTCCACGGCGAACTCCGCCACAGCGCCGCCGGGAAGATGCGGACAGTAATAAAATTTTTCTATTTTGCCGCCAGCATCTGCAATCTGCTGCGCCATATAATTATGCAGCTTCTGCATATCGCCGACGGTATAATAGCCGCGGGCTATACCGCTCTGGTTGGTAACAACAAAAATTGTGTAACCTTTTTTTGTAAGATAGGCCAGCGCTTCTTTGGCGCCGTCAATCCATTCCAGGTCTTCAATTTTGTATAAGTAAGATTTATCAACGTTTAAAACGCCGTCGCGGTCAAAAAATGCAGCCTTAAGCTTCATATTTATAATACCCGCCGGTCTTGTCCAAAAGTGCGCAGTATTCGGCTACTGCTTCGTCAATATCGGTAAAGCCGCCGTCGTAGCCAGCTTCCAGAAGTTTCGTGGTATCTGCCTGCGTATAGCTCTGGTATTTGCCGCGCAAAACATCCGGGAACGGAATGTATTCCAGCGTTCCGCTGCCGAAATGTTTAAGCACGCCTTTGGCAAGCGTGTTGAAAGTATGTGCATGACCGGTACCGCAGTTGTAAACGCCGCTCAGTTCCGGATGATCCCAGAAGAAGAAGTTTACTTTTACAACGTCTTTTACATAAATGAAGTCACGGGTTTGTTCGCCGTTGCCATAGCCGTCGATGCCTTCAAACAGTTTAACCTTGCCTTCGGCTTTCCACTGGTTGTACATCTGGAACACCATAGATGCCATTTTGCCTTTGTGGTTTTCCTGCGGCCCGTAAACGTTAAAATAACGCAGGCCAACAAGCTGGCTGCCGGTTTTGCCAAAATAACGGCGGGCATAGTTATCAAAGAACAGTTTGGAAAACGCATAAACGTTCAGCGCTTCCTCGCATTCCGGTTTTTCGGTAAATCCGTGCGCGCCGCTGCCGTAGGTAGAAGCGGAAGAAGCGTAAATCATCTGAATTTTTCTGTCTGCTGCAAAGTGCATGAGGTTTTTGGTATATTCAAAGTTATTCTGCATCATGTATTTGCCGTTGTATTCCATGGTGTCGCTGCATGCGCCCTCGTGGAAAATAACGTCAATTTTTTCATGGTTGAATTTGCCTGCTTTCAGTGCTTCGGCAAAATCAATTTTATCCATATAATCCAAAGCCTTTAAGCCCTGGATGTTTTTAAATTTTACCATATTGGTAAGGTTATCAACGATAAGGATATCGTCGCGTCCGCGTTCGTTAAGGCCTTTAACAATGTTGCTGCCGATAAAGCCGGCACCGCCGGTTACAATAATCATAATTTGCCCTCCTTTACAAGCTGCGCTACTTTTTCTAATAACCCGGTTGTGGAATAACCGTCCTCAAATTTTATAATCTGTACTTCACCGGCGTATTCGCGCCCGGCTACTTCTTCAGGTTTATAATCGCCGCCCTTAACCAAAATATCGGGGCGGATTTTTTTCACAAGTTCCGTTGGCGTATCTTCGTCAAACAGCACTACCGCATCAACGCAGGCCAAAGCCGAAAGCACGCGTGCACGGTCAAGCTCGTGGTTCAGCGGGCGCGTTGCGCCTTTCAAGCGTTTTACGGAAGCATCCGTGTTAAGCCCGACAATTAAATGCCTGCCAAGGCGTGCCGCCTGCTCCAGATACGAAACATGCCCGACATGCAGAATATCAAAGCAGCCGTTGGTGAAAACAATTTTTTCGCCGCAGGCACGCCAGGTATTAGCCAGCGATTCGATTTCCTGCCAGCTGAGCGTACGGTAGCCGTAACCGTCCTTACGCTGCTCGGCAAGCAAATCCTTTAAAAGTTCGTCGCGGTGTACGGGGTAGGTGCCAACTTTGCCAACAACAATGCCCGCCGCACGGTTTGCCATGTAAACGGCATCCTCCAGTGCCAGCCCGCCTGCCGCACCGGCCAGCAGGGTTGCCGCGACCGTGTCGCCTGCGCCGGAAACATCAAACACATCAAGCGCCGTTGCCGGAGCGTTAATAATAAGCCCGTCCCGTCCTGCCAGCGTCATGCCTTTTTCACTGCGGGTTACAACTACATTTTTTATATCATACTGCGCCGCAGCGGCACGCGCCAGGCGCAAAACAGGTTCATCCTCGTTCGGCACGGTTTCATGCGCAGCTTCGCACATTTCCTTTAAGTTCGGCGTAATAAAATCGCAGCCGCTGTATTTCGTCCAGTCCGCACCCTTGGGATCAACCAGCACAGGCACTTTATGCTCCCCTGCCGTTTTAATTACCCACTGCAGAAAGTTATGCGAGCATACTCCTTTGGCATAGTCCGAAACGGCAATGCCATCCAGCCCGCTGTCAATAAGTTTTAACAGCCACTCTGAAAGGCGCTCCGTTTCATCTTCAAAAAGATCGCCTACTTCTTCAAAATCAAGGCGCAGCATTTGCTGCTTGGCGCCCAATATGCGCATTTTGGTAATGGTAGAGCGCTTATCCGATTTTATAAGCCCGCTGTAATCAATGCCGGCTTCTGCCATCATGCCTTCCAGCAGGCGGCGGTTTTCGTCATCACCGGTAACGCCGCCAACATAAACCTTGCATTCCAGGTGCGCCAGGTTGGCAGCAACATTTGCCGCACCGCCCAGTACGGAAGTAATGCGCGTTACCTTATTTACAGGCACCGGTGCTTCCGGCGAAATGCGTTTTACGTCGCCGTAAAAATAACGGTCCAGCATTACATCGCCGATAACGGCAATTTTTAATTGTTGTATTTTTTCTGCTAAAAATTTTGTGCAGCTGAGTTGTGACAATTTATTCACCATCCACCAATTCGCAGATTATATGGCCGATTAAAATGTGCATTTCCTGTGCGCGCGCCGTTACCGGGCATGGAATGACGATGCAGATGTCACATTCATCCTTCATTTTGCCGCCGCCCTGCGCCGTCATGCCAATGCACTGCATGCCTTTGGCTTTGGCTTCGGCAATTGCCGCCAGCACATTTTTGCTGTTACCGCTGGTAGAAATGCCAACCAGCACGTCGCCGCTTTGCCCGAGAGCTTCCACCTGACGGGAAAACACGCGGTCATAGCCGTAGTCGTTGGCAACCGCCGTCAAGATGGAAGTATCGACGGTAAGCGCAATACCGGCAATGCCTTTGCGTTCTTTTTGAAAGCGTCCTACAAATTCGGCCGCCAGGTGCTGGCTGTCGGCTGCACTGCCGCCGTTGCCGCAGAACAGAACCTTGTGCCCGCCTGCCAGTGCTTTTCTTATAATGGCAGCGGCATCAGCAACCTGCTGCATAATACCGCTTTGTGCAACAAGCTGCGCCAAAGCAATATGTTCTTCAAAACGTGTTTTGATGATATCCATAACTCACCTCTTACCAGTTCAGGAATTCATACTTAATATTCAACTGTTTGTCGCCACCGTCAAAATGCTCCTGCTGATATTCAAAGCTGATTGCCCAACAGCAGAAACGGTGCGTCCACGTATAAGTAGTTTCGTAATTTTCATGTTGACCAGTATCGTAACGGTTAACAATAGTAAAAGTATTCTTGTCATCAGGCTTGTAGCTGATGCCGTTGCGCAGTTCGCGCTCCATATCAGGCTGCCCTAAATCATATAAATCACTGGTAACTTTTTCACGATAGTAACCGGCCCATGTATACCATTTGCTGCCCAATTTTTGACCCAATGTACCATAATACATCATTGTAGAACGGGTTTCATCGGTAAGACTTTCATCAACCCACTTTTTACCAATTGTTAAATCAAGAAAAGTATTTTTAGTATTAAACAGATAAATACGGTCATGGCTTAAATATGCGCCATATTCAGTATGCCAGCTTTGCCTGCCAGTTTCATCATTTTTCCACAGGCCTCTGTGAGCATAAACCCTGTAAGTTACAGGAATACCGTCGATAAAATAATGCGGTTTATAGTAAAAGCCTATTTCATTCTTTTTATCTACCCATTCATCGTCTTCTTCTTCCCAGCCGCTCTGGTAAGTAAGGTAATAATTGCGCTGGTCATGCTTTACTTGGACAACAGGCTTGAAATGACCCTGGCTGTAGTAAGGCAGGTCAGCTTCCAACGTTGTATTCTGGTCAATATTATAATCGTAGCGCAGTCGGATATACATGCCTTTGTCATCGTCGCCGTCATAGCCGATGGTAGGCATCAAGCGCGACGCGCCTTCATCGCCGAGTTCATTTACCCATGTGTCACGCGAATAAACGTGGGTACCTTTAACATAAACCTTTACATCATGCGCTACCATTTTTTCTTTCGGGTAAATTTCAAAAGTCTTAGCCGTAATCAAAAGACACGGAGAATGTTCTACTGCCGGGCAGCGTGTCATTTCGCCGCCTTCGTCCATTACCATTTTATCAGGATATATCGTGGCATGCGGAGCACGGAAAAAGTCTTTGCCGCCCTGCCCTTCAATTTTCTTAATTTCGCCGGTTTTGGTATTAAAGTTATAATAAGCCCATTCGCCGTTCATTGTACTTTTTGGCTCCACCAGCGTGCCGCCCTGTTTCAGCCACACATCGCCGGTTTTCATGTTGCCTTCGGCATGCACGGTTTTTAAAGTTTCGTTGCCCTGCGTAATTACAACATTGCCTTCGGCAACAAAATCGCCGCTTACGGAATCATAACTTGCATAATCGCCGGTCATGGTTATCGGCAAAGGCTCCGACTGCGCGGCATCAATCTCTTCGCCGCTTCTTGTTTTGCCGTCGGCTTTTACGTTTTCGGCTTCCGCCTGCGTCATCTGCCTGTCAAAATCCGGCTCGGCATAACGCCCGTCGCCGCTGGTATAGTTTTCTGCCCAGGCAGTGTTTAAAGTTGCTGCTGCCGCCAGGCATACGGCTGCCAAAAGTTTTTTATTCATTGCTCCGCTCCTTGCTGGTATATTTTCACAAATTTAATTTAAAACATTCTATAACAGTATAATTATAACATATTGTGCTATGCTGTTAAAGACGCACAGCCGCCGCACTTTTTAAATAATTGCAACATTTGCTGGCGGCGCTTTTATATTTGCCTCCTGATATGCCTAAAAACAAACGGCAGGCTGCGCCGATATAAAAATTCAACGCAGACTGCCGCCGGTATTAATTATTTTTTCCTGTTTTCGGAGTCAAATCATATTTTTTAAGGTAACGGTACAAAGTTACACGGCTGACATCCAGCATGCCTGCCAGCTTGCTGATATTGCCGCCGGAGGATTTCCATGCTGCAATAAAGGCGTCTTTGTCGTATTTCCACGATTTTTCCAGCGTTTTATCGCCGGGTAGTTTGATATTTTCCGCTTCGATAATGCTTCCCGGTGTATGGAAGAAAGCCTGCTCGATAACGCCCTGCAACTGCTTGATGTTCCCCGGCCAGCTGCAGCTTTTTAAAAGCTCCAGCGCTTCCGGAGAAAGGCGTTTCGGCGAAAGGTTGTGCTGCGCCGACATTTCTGCGAGAATATGCGCCGCAATAACTTCAATATCCTTGCTGCGCTCGCGCAGAGGCGGAACGCGGATGGTAGTATCAAGTACCAGCTCATACAAAGAACGGCTGAACAGGCCCTTATCCGCCAGGCGTTTAAGGTTGGAATCGCAGGCAGCAATTACGCGCACATTAAGTTTTTTGCGCATGCCTGTTTCTTTATTTAAAAGGCCGTTTTTCAAAGCGTCTGCCAGTTTGTCGCCCATTTCAACCGGCAGTTTTTCCACTTCGTCCAAAAACAGCGTGCCGCCCATGGAAAGCTCCAGCTTTCCTGCCGTCGGCTGATGATCGCCGTCCTCGCTGCCGAAAAATTCTTCTTCCAGTGTGCTGAGCGGAGCATTGGAGCATTTAACAACAATCAGCGGTGCGGCTGCGCGCGGGCTGGCCTGATGAATACCATGTGCCAGGCGCTGCTTGCCGGTACCCGGTTCGCCCTGCAAAAGAATATTGTTGTCGCTGCGGGCAATGCGCGAAGCCTTATGCTGCAGGGCAAGGAACTCGCTCGTTTCGCCAACCATGCTGTACAGGCTGTAGCGGGAGCTGTAACCCGTTGCATGGGCAATGGTCGTTTTCAAGTCTTCAATCGACATGCTCATAACCAGCGCGCTTTCAACCTCGCTGCCAACTTTTACCGGCATAACGGTGGTAATGTCTTCATAAGTGCGGTCCTGCGTAATCCAGGTAATTTCGCGGCGGTGTGTAGGCGTGCCCTGCAAAGCCTTTTTAATGGGAATATGCTCATAATTAAGGAAAATATCCTCAAGGTTTTCCCTGCCTTCAAGGCGTTTTTTAGCATTGCTGTTGCAGTATTTCAGCTTCTCGTCCTGCCCAATCCAGTAAACGGCAACCGGCAGTTCTTCCATCATCATTTTCTGGATGCTCCAGTATTCAAGCATCTTCAAATGCTGCTCAATGGCATATTTCATCGTTAAAAGCAGCGAAAGCAGAAGGTCGTACGGCAAGTCATTCTGGTCCAGCGAGAAGAACGAAATGATATAGCGGATTTTACCGTCCACACAAATCGGTGCACTGCAGGCATCGCCGGAATGGCTGTCTTTAATCCACATTTCCGGGCCGAACATTAAAAACGGCACATTATGCTCGCGCGCAATGCTGATGCTGGAGGTACCAACATCTTCTTCAAGCACGCGCATGCCCTGAATATCTTCAATTACGCGCTGAAAGAACGGCAGGGCATAGTTTTTAATAACATAGCCGTCCTCGTCTATCAGCAGCATGCTTAAATTATGGATGTTAAAATGCTGCTTGCTCTGCTCATAAAGCCCGTCAACATATTTTACAATAAATTCATGCGTGCGCTGATGCTCGACGATTTCCTCGCGGCTCAGCTTGTTGATTTTCGGCATTGTTTCATGAGGCAATTTCATTTTGCGGCAGCGCTGCCACGATTCTGCCACCCACGGATGTACGTTGGGGTCGACAATGCCTTCTTCCATAAATTTTTTATAATATAACGCCAGTTTTTCCTTATTGCGCCTTTCGCGAATCATTAAAGCTCCCCCTTAAATATATTTAAGCTGTTTCGCCGTTTTCAATCAAAACACGGCGGGCCCCATAATAATGCTCTTTCCAGTAACCGGTGTCAAGCGAATCAAGCACCACCCCGCGTGAAGTGGACGCGCTCCAGAACTTGCCGCTGCCGGCATAAATCCCCACATGCGAAGCGCCGCTGGCATATGTGGAAAAGAACACCAAATCTCCCGGTTTAAGTTTACTTTTCAGCACAAAAATACCGTCCAGCACCTGCGCATCGGCCGTGCGCGGCAGCTTGGCATCATGCCTGCCGAAAACATACTGCACATAAGCACTGCAGTCAAACCCCTTCGGCGTTGTGCCGCCGAATTTATAAGGCACGCCCTTGTATTTGGCGGCAGTTTTTACAATATCTTTGCCGCGTACATCGGGTATGCCTTCCATTTTAAAGGCTTCCCACGAAATTTTATTATAAGTTTTGGTATCAAGCTTGCCGCTTTTTTTCAGCCCATATTCCTTCTGGAATTTTTTAATGGCTTCGGTTGTATCCTTGCTGATATGCCCGTCCTTGCGGTCAACATCATACCCCAAAAGCTCCAGTTTTTGCTGCGCCACCGTCAGCTTCCAGTCACGGGCAGGCGCCTTGGTTTTATTTTTGGCCATTGCCAGAGACGGCAGCAGGCACACCAATAAAAGGCAGCAAATAACTGTCAGCCAGCTTTTTTTGCGCATAACAGTCCTCCCTTCATTCCTAAAACGGCTTTTTAATAAAATAAATTTTTCAAAATATTACACAACGGCAAAAACGCTTTGCAAATAAGCAACTTATAATACACTTTTCGAGTATATTATAACGCATTTAACAGTTTTTGAAAAATCTTTTTTAACAACTTTGTGCTTTCTCAGTGTAAAAAAATAATCCGCAGTTCATTAATCATCCGCCGTTTTAAAAATAATTGATATTTTTATTAGCATATGTATAATAATCTGTAAAATTTTCAGCCGTAAAATGCCGCGCCTTTAAAAATTTACATTCTGGCAAATTGCACCGCCACTATGTTTGTGCTACACTAAAAACGAGGTTTGTTTAAAATGAGAAAGTTTACATTTATTATTTTTACAATTTTAATAATGCTGTTTTCTGCCGCATGCAAAAACGAAACCAAAGCCCCTGCACTGGGCAGCGGCTCGGTTTATTTTACCGTGTACGATATTTCGGCGCCTGCCGAAGGGCAGATTTTGGGGCTTATTCTGGAAAAAGGCGACCGCATCGGCAAAGAACAGCCCCTGTTTGCCATAGACGACAAACAACTTGCGGAAGAAATAAAACAGACAGACGCCAACGCAGCCCGCGCCGAAGCAGAACTGAAAATAATGCAGAACGGGCAAAGCAGCCCTAATAACGGCGCTGCACTTGCCGCAGCGCAGCAGCAATACGAACAGGCCAGCGCCAAAGAAGCAAAAATGGCATCGCTTTATAAAATAGGCGCCATTGCCCGCAGGCAGTACGAAGCGGCTTCTGCCGGAAAATCAGCGGCACTGGCAGCTTTAAACGCCGCGCAAAATGCCGGCAGCCTTGTTAAGGCATCACCCGAAGCCATTACCCAAAAACAGGAAGAACTTAAAACTTTAAAGAAGAAATATAACGCCCTTATGCAAAAACAGCTGGCACTGGAAACCGAAAGCCCCTGTACCGGCATTGTTGAAGAAAAATACCATAATGCGGGCGAAACCGCCGCTGCCGGAGAAAAAATCCTCAGCATCCGCGATTTGGAAAATTGCAGCGTAAACATCAAAATATCCGCACAGGCGGCGCAAAGCCTTAACCCGGGGCAAAAAATAACCGCCCATGCCCAAGGCTTAAACAAAACCTTTAACGGCAGCATTGCCAAAATAGAAAACGGCCTTGCAGAAATAAATATCGACAACACTTCGCTCGATTTAAAAGAAGGAACCGAAGTAACCGTAAGCGCCGTAAATTAATGGCGATTTCACAATTCTGTGTTATAATAAACTTAACAAAGCATAAAGGAGGATCTTACTATGGCATTACTTGATAAAATTGGCGAATTCGCTAAAATTGCGGCTAATAAAACCGAAGAAATTACCAAAACCATCGGCGAAAAAGCAGAAGCCGCTCTGGAGATCCAAAAATTAACATCCCTCGTAGGGAAAGAAGAAAGCAAAATTGAAAGCACCTACAAAAAAATGGGCAAAATGGTTTGGGAAAAATCACAAAACTGCGATTGCCTGCCCGATGAATTTAAAGAAGAATGTGAAGCAATTAAAGCAAGCCTCGCCGCAATAGATGATTTGAAATTTAAAATTGCCAACATTAAGGCAACTGCCTTTAACGGCGACGAACCCAAAACCACCTGCCCCAACTGCGGTGCAGCCGTAGGCATCAGCGCCAAATTCTGCAGCGAATGCGGCAGCAAAATGGAACCAGTTGAAACTACAAAAACGGTAGAAGCTGAAGTAGTTTCCGAAAGTGCCGAACATAAAACCGAAGCGGAAGCAGAAGTTGAAGTTATTACCGAAGAAACAAAAGAAACAAAGCCGGAAGAAGCTAAAACGGAAACCGAAGCTGCAGAAGAAGCAAAACCTGCTGACAAACAATAACTAAATATTTAACCTTACGGCATTATTAACTGCGCCTCAAAAGCGATACCTGGCTTTTGCAGGTGCAGTTTTTATATTATTTTCAGAAAACATTATGGCACAGAAATGCTATAATTATATTATCTGTTTAAAATTTTATACAGCGAGGGGTTTTAACATGCAGCAAACCAATAGTTTTAAAGGCATTGTTATGCTGTTATTATGTTCGTTTATCTGGGGCACGGCCTTTGTTGCCCAAAGCGTCGGTGCCGATTTGCTCGGCCCGTTTAGTTTTAACGGCATACGTTCTTTTTTAGGCGCATTTTTTCTTGTTCCCTGCATTGCCGTAATCGACAGGCTTTCCGGCAAACCGCTTTCCTTCTGGGGAACTGATGACAGCCACAAGCGCGGCGACCTTATTACCGGCGGCCTCTGCTGCGGCGTGCTTTTAACCATTGCCAGCACTTTGCAGCAAACCGGCATCGCTTACACATCCGCCGGCAAAGCCGGGTTTATAACGGCGCTGTATATTGTTATAATCCCCATTTTAGGGCTGCTTGTAAAAAAACATGTAACTTTTATGCAGTGGGCAGCCGTTGCCGTTGCCGCTGCCGGTATGTACTTCATCTGCATTAACGAAGGCTTTTCCATCAACAAAGGAGATTTAATCGTACTTGCCTGTGCCGTAGTTTTTGCTGTGCACATCATGGCCATTGAGCGTTACACCCAGCTTGTTGACCCGGTGCGCATGTCAGCCATTCAGTTTTTTGTCTGCGGCATGTTAAGCCTGCCGGTTATAATCTGGGCCGAACAGCCGGAATTTTCCGCCATCACCGCGGCCTGGCTGCCGCTGGCACACGCCGGAATTATGAGCTGCGGCATTGCCTATACCCTGCAAATCGCCGGGCAAAAATATGTTAACGTAATCCTTGCCTCCATACTGCTGAGCCTGGAATCCGTCTTTTCCGTGCTCGCCGGGTGGATGTTCCTCGGCGAAACGCTTTCCATGCGCGAAATCGGCGGCTGCGTGCTTGTTTTTGCCGCAATCCTGCTCGCACAGATGCCCGAAAGAAAGTAACATATAAACGTTTAAAACCTCCGATACTTTAAGCACCGGAGGTTTTATTATTATGCGCCGTTAAATTCTATTCAACTGTCAATAACTAACTTTATCAAAGCCATAGGTAAATACCAAATTTATATTTCATTTTTCTAATGCTCAATATACGAAATTTGATATTCGAACAACTTCATTCTTTTATCATTATGTACTTTTTCTATTAATTCTTTTGTTGGTGAATTGAGACAAATAATACCATAAACTTTCTTACCATTAGCAAAATTATTAGCTTCAAACCAGTCTAAATAAGCCGCGGTTTGTTTATAAGCATCATCATATCCACTGTCTTTTTTCAATTCTATAATATATAAATTTCCTTCAGAATCTTCGCACAACAAATCTAATCTTCCAATAGGTATAATATATTGCCTTCCATATTCTCCATGGCGCTTATATATTTTTAATTTTTGTCCAAATACAGGTATTTCCGCTTCAATTTTCGCAGTGAGTTCGTCTTCTAAAATTTTTTCATTCGAAAACTGTTGACGTTTAACACCAATATTTACTGCTACACTCTCACCGCTCTCTTTTTCTTGTACATCAACCATTAAAGAAGTATCTTTTTTTAAACGTGCATTTGTATATGGAAGTTTTGATACTTTCTCTTTCAATGATTTACTAATACGAAAAGTAGATTCTTTCACAAATTTCTTTGCATCAACATAGCGTCCTGTAGTAATTAACAATCTAACATAATTATTAACACTATATGGAAAATCAATATTTTTACTAATACATTCCTCAAAAATCCTCTTTGCTTCTGAATATTTTTTCTGTCTAAACAAACAATAACCCAAATTATTTAAAAGAAACTCCCGGCTTGGATATATTTCATAACATTTACGATAGTATTTTTCTTCATCAGTATAATTTTTAATTTTGCCATAAGAATATGCTTGCATCCAATATATTTCATCAAGATAGAAAAAATAAGGAGTTTTTAATCGTTCTAAATATGCAACAGAATTATTCCACATTGCCATAGAATAATAAGTATATCCTAACAGTTCATTTGGTATATTAAAATTAGGATACACTTGTATATATTTCTGTAATAAATCAAGAATTTCATTATTAGTTGAAGCATTATAATATTTTCCTACAACTTTACATAATTCAGGAATTCCCAATTCTGTTTCTATATGCCGTAATTCATCTGCTACAAACTCCCAAAATCCATCAAATGCGTTCTTAAAAGGTATCAAAAAAAGATCTGCCAAATCAGCTTCACCAAATGACTGTTCCGAATAATTATTACTATTTAAAAGTAAATGAATATTTTCTTTACATTTTTGATAATCATGTTTTAAAAAATAATAAAATGACCAGTAAAAATATGCCTTTTTATCCAACTTTTTAATATTTTTACATAGTGAAATAATATATGGATGATTTATTAAATCACTATTTAAATCATATTCTATATAGTTTTTAGAAAACAAAGTTACAAGACAGTCGCAATAACGCAAACGTATTTTTTGCTTTGTTATCGATTCTTCCATCGACTCAAATTTATTTATAACTTCCATAATAGGCATATCATCAGGAAATTCTTTAATAAATAATTCATCGTCACTCATCATTTTATTGCCCTCTCTACATATTTTTTATATTCACAAAACCCCGGCAGTAACGGCTGCCGGGGTTTAATACTGCCATTAAGCAATTAAATTTTAACGAAGTTTAAAACGCTTATTAATATGCGCCGCGGAATTTCATGGCTTCGTCCAGACGGTTAAGGGCTACGATATAAGCTGCTGTACGCATGTTAACTTCGTATTTTTTAGCGGTGTCATATACCTGTTTAAACGCGCCAATCATTAACTGGGTCTGTTTATCAATAACTTCTTCTTCAGTCCAGAAGTAACGGTACAGGCACTGAACCCATTCAAAGTAGCTTACGGTTACGCCGCCGCCGTTGGCGAGAATATCCGGCACAACCAGAATTCCTTTTTTATCAAGGATTTCGTCAGCTTCCGGAGTTGTCGGGCCGTTAGCGCCTTCAACGATAATTTTAGCCTTAACGTCAGCCGCATTGTCTTTGGTAATCTGAAGTTCCATTGCGCACGGAGCAAGCACGGTAACTTCCATAGCCAGAAGGTCGGCATTGCTGATTGCTTTGCTGCCCGGGAAGTTTACTACGCTGCCGGTTGCCTGTACGTGCTTTTCAACTTCGTACGGGTCAAGTCCGTCTTCATTCATAATAGCGCCGTAAACATCGCTTAAAGCCACAATTTTAACGCCAAGGTCGTGAATGAGTTTAGCGGTCCAGCTGCCTACATTGCCGAAGCCCTGTACTGCGCAGGTTGCTTCTTCAGGTTTAATGCCCATAGCTTTAATTGCTTCGCCTGCTGCAACCATTACGCCGCGGCCGGTAGCTGCGGTACGGCCCAAAGAGCCGCCGATGCAAATTGGTTTACCGGTAATGAAGCCCGGTTCATACTGGCCTTTCAGCTTGCTGTATTCGTCCATCATCCAGCCCATAATCTGAGCGTTGGTATTCATATCAGGGGCAGGAATATCCATTTTTTCTCCGATAATGGGAGCGATTCTGTCAATATAGCCGCGGGTCAAACGTTCAAGTTCTGCCTGCGAAAGTTTGGACGGGTCAACAATAATGCCGCCTTTGCCGCCGCCGTAAGGCAGATTGGCAACTGCGCATTTGCAGGTCATCCAGAAAGCCAGAGTTTTTACTTCGTCCATATTAACGCTCTGATGATAACGGATGCCGCCTTTGGCCGGGCCCATAATTGTGCTGTGCTGGCTGCGATAACCGGTAAATACTTTGGTAGTGCCGTCATCCATTTTTACAGGAATGGAAACTTCCAGAGTTCTTTCCGGGCAGGCAATAATTGCCGCCGCATTCGGGTCAAGTTTCATAACCTCAATAGCTTTGTTCAGCGGAATCTGCGCCATTTCAAATAAATTCATAATCCATGCCTCCTTTAAAAATCTTAAATATAATATATTGTACAGCTAAGATAATTTCATATCTAAAGAGCTGCTTTCAGCTTCATTATAACTCTTGCAAATACAAGTGTCCACTTATTTTTGGTTATAAACTGAATTTTCATAAACTTGCATTCAATTTATAAATTGGTTTTAAGCTCCGGAAATTCATCATAAACTGCGCCAAAATTAATGCCGGCAATGGTTTTGTTTTTATACTTTTCACGCAAATCGGCCATGCCGTTAAGCAGATGCTTGCTTGTTATGCCGTATTCCGTTGAAAGATAAGCTTCAACAAAAGCCGCCAGATGGTCGCAGCCTTTTAACATTCTGCCGTCCACCGCTTTATAGCCATGCCCGTCTACATTATATTTGCCGTTTAATTCTTCTTCGCTCACCTCGGTGGGAACACCGTCAAGCATTACACGGTTGGTAAACTCGTTCTGCGTAAAGTAAATAATTTCCTCATGCCAGCCCCACGGCAGCAGCGGCAGCAGTTTTTCGGCAACCTGACGCTTTTCAATATCCTTAATTAAATCGTCAAGCCCTTCCACAGAAGTTTTAACCGGCGAAATAATGTCGCGTGTCAGCACCTCCGGCAAATCATGGAACAGGCCGCACAAAAAATCATTTACAATGCGTTCATCGCAGGCACCAAGCTCTGCCGCACAGAAATATCCCAAAATAGCAACTATCAGCACATGCCCCATAACGGAAGTTTCCGGCACGCGCGGCGACTGCGCCCAGCGTTTTTGAAAGCGCAGCTGCCCTACAAGGTCAATAAATTTGCTGGTTTTGCCTTTCAGCGATATTTTCTGAACGCCGGCCAAATCGTAATGGTCCTCGATATTGCTTTCAATGGCAGCTTTAGTGGCATCAATGCCGTAAATTGCCTGGTTAAAATGGTAAATAATGCCAAATTCCCACTGCGTGGCAAGGTAGTGCGCCGCCCGCAAAAGTTTTTTCTCCAGTCGGTTTTCTTCCGGATAATCAAACCAGCGTTTAAGTTTATCGAAAAACACTTCATCCAGTTCCGGCACGCGGCGTTCAAGCTGGCTGTAAATCCAGGCGTTCAGCTTGCGCCCGTGCACACGCATCAGCTCGTGGTAAATAGGCGGCTTGATGTCCGTTAAAATAATGCGGTGCATAAATTCAAAAATACCGCCTTCAATAAGCGCACGCCAGTTTAATTGCGCGCCGTGGTCCTGCTCCTCATATTTGGCAAGGATATACAAAATCATCATTTTATGCGCCTGTTTGTCCAGTTCCGTAAAGCCGTTAGGGCGAATATGGTCGTTCCACCGCTGTATATGTGCACCTTCAAACAAAAATTCTATAAACTTTTTACTCAGCATTTCTTCACCCCGCAAAAAATACGCATTTTCTATGAAAATCAGCAAAATTTCCAAATTATTCTTTATGAAGTTTAATATTCTCTGTTTTTTTTGCCTCTCCTGCATTTTTTTCAAAAAAGCATTGATTTTTTTACACAAAATTGTTTATAATATGATATCATTATATTAGTATCATGCAAACAAAATTTTTTATGAAAGGTTGTGACAACAAAAAAATGGAAGAAATGATCCGTTTGCAGGGAATTACCAAAAAGTACGGCAATAACCTCATCATCCCCAAGCTGGACCTTACCATTTACGACGGTGAGTTTTTAACGCTTTTAGGGCCTTCCGGCTGCGGCAAAACCACTTTGCTGCGCATGATTGCGGGGCTTGATACGCCTACTACCGGCAAAGTTTTCCTTGATGACGAAGACGTTACCAATAAACCGCCCTATAAACGTGATGTCAATATGGTTTTTCAGCACTACGCATTATTCCCTCACATGACTGTTGAGGAAAACATAAAGTTTGGGCTGATGATGAAAAAAGTACCCGCCGAAGAACAAAAGGAACGTGTAGCGCAGGTACTGTACCTTACGCAGCTTGAAGAATTCCGCAACCGCCGTCCGCAGCAGATGAGCGGCGGTCAGCAGCAGCGCGTAGCCATCGCCCGTGCCCTTGTAAATAACCCCAAAGTGCTTTTACTGGACGAGCCGCTGGGCGCACTCGACTACCAGCTGCGCAAAAATTTGCAGCTGGAACTTAAGAATTTGCAGCGCGGCCTTGGCCTTACATTCATTTATGTAACGCATGACCAGGAAGAAGCGCTTACCATGAGCGACCGCATTGTGGTTATGAATAAGGGCGTTATCGAACAGGACGACAACCCTGACACGATTTACCATTACCCCAACACCCGCTTTGTCGCCAAATTTATCGGCGAAAGCAACTTTTTTGAAACGGAAAGCGAAACGCTTGTTATCCGCCCGGAAAAACTCAACCTCTGCCCGGAATATGAAGACGAACAGGCGGAAAAGCAGCATCCGGAACCCGGTTATTACGGTACCGTTGTAGACGTTGTGTTTTACGGTACCATTGATAAAGTATTTATCCGTCTGGACAACTCCAACCAAACCGTTGTGGCCTACCAGTATTTTGACGACGTTAAACGCTGGTCGCCCGATGAGCGCGTAGGCATTTGGTGGTATAAAAAAGACGAGGTGAAAGTATCGCGATGAAAAACGGAAAACTGATGGTTGCCCCGGCAATGCTCTGGTTAAGCATCTTTTTCGTTATCCCGCTTCTCATCGTAGTTGCCGTTTCCTTTGCCGGGCGCACGCCTTACGGACAAATAATTTTTGAATTTACCCTAAAAAATTATCTGCGCTTTTTAGAACCTTTATATCTGCAGATTTTTGCCGACACTCTGATAGTAGCGGTTATCACTACCGTTGCTACCATCATCATGGGCTACCCGCTGGCATACTTCATTGCACGCCTGCCAAAAAAATGGCAGCAGCCGGGGCTGATTCTCGTGATGATACCTTTCTGGATTAACTTTTTAATCCGCTCTTACGCGTGGGTTATCATTCTGCGCACGCAGGGTGTTGTAAACACCTTTTTAATGAAACTGGGGCTTATTGAGCAGCCACTTCAGATGCTGTATAACGACGCGGCCGTAATGCTGGGTATGATTTACGCCCTGCTGCCTTTTATGGTGCTGCCGATTTACGTTTCCATAGAACAGCTTGACCTGCGCCTGCTTGAAGCGGCCTCCGACCTTGGCGCATCGCCGATGACGGCTTTCCGCAAGGTTACCCTGCCGCTGACAATGCCCGGCATTGCCGCAGGCACAATTTTAGTGTTTATTTCCTCGCTCGGTATGTTCGTTGTGCCGGACGTTATGGGCGGCGCCAAATCCGCCCTTATCGGCAACCTCATCCAGAACCAGTTTCTGGCAGCGCGCGACTGGCCTTTTGGCTCCGCGCTCTCCATTGTGCTGGCAGTAATGAGCCTTGTGCTGATTATCCTTTACTACAAGGCTTTGCAGTCGCAGGAAGGAGGGGCTAAAGATGCAAAAGACGTGGCGTAGCCATCTTCTTCTGGCCTATTCGCTTGTAATACTGGCCTTTTTATACCTGCCTCTTTTAATTCTTGCGCTGTATTCCTTTAACGAATCGCGTATTAACGCTGTATGGACAGGCTTTACGCTCGACTGGTACGCTTCGCTGTTCCAAAACCGCCGCGTACTGGAGGCCCTTATGAACAGCCTGTTTATCGCTGTTATCAGCACCGTTGTTTCCACCGTGCTCGGCACAATTGCCGCCATTGCCCTCAACCGCTATCAGTATAAATGCAAACCGGTTATTAACGGGCTTTTGTATCTGCCAATACTGATTCCTGAAATCGTTATGGGCCTGAGCCTTCTGGTGCTGTTTGCACAGACGCAGGTTCCGCTCGGTAAAGTTACACTTATTTTAGCGCACATCACCTTCTGCCTTTCCTTTGTGGTAATTACCGTTAACGCAAGGCTTGAAGGCATGCGCCATGAACTTGAGCAGGCAGCCATGGATTTGTACGCAACGCCGTTTCAAACCTTCCGTTACGTTACCCTGCCGCTTGCCATGCCCGGTATTATCGCCGGCGCGCTGATTGCCTTTACCCTTTCCATTGACGATTTTATCATCAGCTTCTTCGTGGCCGGGCCTAACTCCACCACGCTTCCGCTATATATTTACGCAATGGTAAAACGCGGCATTTCCCCGGAAATTAACGCCCTTTCCACCCTCTTAATGTTCGCAACCATTTCGCTGATTGTAATTGCGCAGATTTTACAGCCGCAGCACAGCAGCAAAAACAAAGATTGATGCCGTAAAACGGTTCAATAAAACCAAATAAAGAAAGGATGATTTGCAAAATGAAAAAACTTTTGGTCTTTCTCGTTTCCGTACTGACCATGGCCCTTCTCCTGACAGGCTGCGGAGGTGACACAGAAAAGAAAGATGCAGCGGCAGGAGGAGAACAGCAGGTTCTCAACCTCTTTAGCTGGGCCGACAATTTTGACCCGGAGGTAATTGCCGAATTTGAAAAGCAATACAATTGTAAGGTTAATTACGACGTATTTGCCAACAATGAAGAACTTCTGGCTAAAATTCAGGCCGGCGGAGCACAGTACGATGTAATCCAGCCTTCTGACTATATGGTTGCAACCATGCTCAAACTTGATTTGCTGGAAAAAATGAACATGGACAACATCCCCAACGCCAAAAACATTGTAAGCACTTTAAAAGCACCGGTTTATGACCCCACCGGCGACCATTCCCTCGTTTACACCTGGGGCATTACCGGCATTGCCTACAACAAAAACTATGTTAAAGACGTTCCCGACAGCTGGGAAGATTTGTGGAACCCTGAATATGCAGGCCGCCTGATTCTTTTAAATGACAGCCGCGAAACCATCGGCATGGCATTAAAGAAAAACGGCTTCTCCAACAACAGCACCGACCCTGCACAGGTTGAAAAAGCCTTCCAGGATTTGAAAGCGCTTGCACCTAACGTACTTGCTTTTGATACCGATACCATTAAACAAAAATTCATTGCCGAAGAAGCATGGATTGGCACTATGTGGACCGGTGACGCAAGCTACACCCTGAAAGACAACCCCAATATCGGCTTTGTAGTACCTAAAGAAGGCGCTACTATCTGGGCTGATACCTTTGCTATCCCCAAAGGCGCAAAACATAAAGAACTGGCCGAAAAATTCATCAACTTTATCTATGACCCGAAAATCAGCGCTAAAAACTATGAATACATCGGCTACAATGACCCGAACGAAAAAGCTCAGGAATTCCACAGCGAAGAATTTAAAAATGACCCGATGCTGAAAATCGGTATGGATAACATCGACAAAGGCGAATGGCTGATTGATATCGGCGATGCACTGCCCATGTACGACCGTTACTGGACCGAACTGAAAACAGCGAAATAAAATTTACTGATACTTTGCATTAAACGATAACCCCCGCTTGAAGCATAAACTTCCGGCGGGGGTTTGTTATTGCAGCGGATGATTTAGTGTTGTTTATGGTTGGGCGAAAAAAAGATTTCTAAATCAGACAGCAATATTTATTTTGCTTTTAAAATTTCCGTTGCACCCACGTTGCCCCCATTGACCTATCGCCATTGAAAATCGCAAAAATAAAAAAGCCGCGGAATGCGCTCCACGGCTATGTTTTTACTGGTGATCCCGGGCAGATTCGAACTGCCGACCTACCGCTTAGGAGTTTTAACAATGTTAAAACTAATGCTTTTATATGTAATATTTCTTCGTTTTGTATAGGAATTTACTGTTCAAAGTATGCATTTTGTAAACTTTTTCGTATGTTTTCAATTCATTCAATTAGAATTAGTTTCTTTTTTGTCTTACGTTTTTTGATTATTTCTTATACTTGCAATCTGTTTAATATGTCATATATGTTTAATCTACAAGAAGTTAATATTTTGTAGACTAACATCATAAAATAAATACACCCATTACGCCGCCGTAAATGCCGCTGTATGCTTTTTTATTGCAAATTGGTATAAATATATGCCTTACTGTTCTAAACGGCTTTATACGGCAATTTTAAAACAAAATTTTAATTTTTACAACAAAAAAAGACGGGCAGATTATTATTGCTGATATTTTACCTATCATCAACGAAATATTCTTTTAATTTTTGATTACTGCCAGTTTTTTCAAAACTGTTGTAAACTATTACTTATTTCTACATTTTCCGTCAACAACAGTTAAATAGTGATATGGTTGCTTACTTAAGTAACAAAAATTAAGACTTTTGAACCAATAGCAGAAGCATACAGCTTCTGCTATATTTTTCTGTACCGAATTAGCGTAGACTTACTTATACCTGTTAAACGCTCAACTTCTTTGTAGGTTCTGGTCTTTTTCAGCTCTAAAGCCAACTCTATTTTTTCAGCAGCAATTCTTGGCCGTCCTTCACGATACCCGTTTTTTGTTCTGGCAATTTCACGCCCAGCCATCGTCCGCTCATAAATCATAGCTCGCTCAAGTTCAGCTACTGCCAGCATCGTGGTAAGGAAAAAATTTCCCATAGCAGTATTTTCCAGCAAGCCAATATTCAAAATATGTACTTTGACTTCTTTGGCAAAAAGCTGCCTTACAATATCAATGCCCTCGGTAACATTCCTGGCAAACCTGTCCAGCTTGGTGACAATAAGGGTATCGCCACTCTTCAGCTGACCGATCAGCTTCTTAAATTCCGGGCGTTCCGTTGTCGCCCCGGTAAACTGCTCTGTTATTATTCTATCACACTTCGCCTGCTGCAATAACTGAACCTGTTCTTCTAATGAGTTACCATGCAGCTACTTTTTGGTGCTTACCCTTGCATATCCATGAATCATAATTACCTCCAAAATCATGTCCGATGTCCGCATGTCCAGTAAAAACAGTGTGTGTAAACAGGCTATTTTGCTGCTTTTACACTGTTTTTATGCCGGACATCCAGACATACCCCTCCCCCTCCATCTCTTCATCAGCAAAAGCTTCTCATCTCATAAAACAATAAAAGCAGTAAGCTTTCATACTGATATTATTTTTAAGAATGCTTTTTTCTCTTTATAAAAATATAAAACAAGCAACTTACGTACCAGTTAACCTTGGCTGTATGTCCCATAAAATAAATACTTTTTAGAACACAACAAAACCTCCCTTACTTTTTCATAGCTGAAAAATAAAGGAGGTTTTACCTGTTTCCCACTCTGTAAAAACAGGAGGAAGTTTCTTAAAACTATTTACTTGTCATCGTTAAAAAAGAGCGCCATATCATCTTCTACAGTACTGATACCGGCAATGCCAAATTTCTCAACCAGCACTTTTGCTACATTGGGACTGAGAAAAGCAGGCAGCGTAGGCCCTAAATGAATATTTTTCACGCCAAGATGCAACAGCGCCAGTAATACAATGACTGCTTTCTGTTCATACCAGGCAATATTATAAATAATCGGCAGGTCGTTAATGTCCTGCAGCCCAAAAACTTCTTTAAGTTTTAAAGCAATGACTGCCAAGGAATAGGAATCGTTACACTGACCGGCATCCAAAACACGCGGGATGCCATTGATATCCCCTAAAGCAAGCTTATTGTATTTATATTTGGCGCAGCCTGCTGTCAAAATTACGGTATCTTGCGGCAGCGCCCTGGCAAATTCAGTATAGTATTCACGACTTTTAGCGCGTCCGTCACAGCCTGCCATGACAACAAACTTTTTGATGGCGCCGCTTTTAACAGCTTCCACAACCTTATCTGCCAAAGCCAGAACCTGCGCATGAGCAAAACCGCCAGTAATTGTGCCTGCTTCCAGCTCATCCGGAGGCGGACATTTTTTAGCATGTTCAATAATTACAGAAAAGTCTTTCTGCTCACCGATTTCTCCCGGAATATGGGTACAGCCCGGAAAGCCAGCTGCCCCGGTAGTATACAGCCTGTCTTTATAACTGTCTTTGGGCGGCACGATACAGTTAGTCGTCATCAGAATTGGCCCATGAAAAGCTTCAAATTCTTCCTTTTGCTTCCACCACGCATTGCCATAGTTACCGACAAAATGAGGATATTTCTTAAAAGCCGGATAATAATGGGCAGGCAGCATTTCTGAATGAGTATAGATATCTATGCCTGTTCCCCGGGTCTGCTCCAGCAGCATTTCCAAATCGCGCAGGTCATGGCCGGATACTAAGATGCCGGGATTTGTTCCTGCGCCAATATTTACCTGGGTAATTTCCGGATTGCCATAAGCGTCTGTATTGGCCTTGTCCAGCATAGCCATACCTGCCACGCCATATTTGCCCGTTTCCATAGCTAATGCCAGCAAATCTTCCGCATTAAGAGTATCATCCAAGGTCGCTGCCAATGCTTGCTGCAAAAATGCATCTACGGCTTCATCGTCCTTTAACAATACGTTGGCGTGTTTGGAATAAGCCGCCAGACCTTTAAGACCATAAGTAATGAGTTCACGCAGAGAACGAATATCTTCATCGGCAGTAGCAAGGACGCCTACTGCTACAGCCTTTGCTGCCCAGTCGCCGATACCGTCCCAGAGTGCAGCTTCAGGTAGACCGTCCGTAGCCGGTACCTGTGCCAGCAGCGCACGCTTTGCTGTCAGCGTAGTCTGGATTCTTGCTCTAATACTGTCCTGGTCAAAATTTGCATTGGTAATCGTAGTAAATAAATTTAAGCTAATCAAATGATTTATCTCAGCAGCTATCACCCTGCCTTCCTGGCGCAGAGAAGTAGTAACGGCAGCCAAACCTTTGGTAACATAGACTAGCAGATCCTGCACGACCGCTACTTCCGGCTTTTTGCCGCAGACACCGGAAACAGTGCAGCCTTTGCACCCGGCTGTTTCCTGACACTGATAACAAAACATTTTTTGTTCCATATATTCTTCCTCCTTATATTTCAGCAAATTTTACTCTAAAATTTTACCGTCAATCGAAATAGTGACAACCTGCCAGGGAATAAATTTGCCGCTGGCCTGCAAAGCTTTTTTTGCCGCCATTTCCAGTCCACCGCAGCAGGGAACTTCCATCCTGACGATAGTCACGCTTTTGATATCGTTATTTTGAATAATCTGCGTCAGCTTATCGCTGTAATCTGTATTATCAAGCTTGGGACAGCCAATCAGCGTAATTTTGCCGCGCATAAATTCATCATGCAATCTGGCATAAGCATAGGCGCTGCAATCAGCGGCAATCAGCAGTTTGGCTCCGGCAAAATATGGGGCATTAACCGAAACCAGTTTAATCTGGCAGGGCCATTGTCCTAACTGCGACGCAGTCTGCACTGCAGAAACGGCAACTTTCTGCCCAGGCTGCAGACACTGCATCCTGCTGCCAGGGCATCCTGCAGCAGCTGCATTAAACTGCCGGTGTTTTTTTATATTGGCCTGTACAGCCTGTTCATCATAGGCAGCAGCCTCCCGCTCTACAAAAGAAATAGCTCCTGTCGGACACACCGGCAGGCAGTCGCCCAATCCATCACAATAATCATCACGCAACAGTCTGGCTTTGCCCTCCACAATGCCGATGGCGCCTTCATGGCAAGCAGTCGCGCACGTACCGCAGCCGTTGCATTTATGTTCATCTATCTGGATAATCTTTCTGAGCACTGTTATCACCCTTTCACTTGTGTTTCTACCATTACCATACTATAATTAAACCAATAAATCCGTTGTTATAACAACAAAAGGAGAAAAATATGCATTTAGCTAATACCAAGTTATTTCGTGGTCTGCAGGAAGATGAAATAAAGACGCTGCTAACGTGCCTAAATACTTTCAAGCGTGATTATCAAAAAGGAGAAACCATTCTTTCAGAAGGCAGTATGACAGAAAATATCGGTATCGTACTGTCCGGCATGGCTCTGATTTCCTGTAATGATATCTGGGGCAATGCCAGTATCTTAGGCAATGCAGCCCCCGGCTGTGTCTTTGCCGAAATATATGCCTGCATTCCCGGGCAGCCGCTGCTGGTAACGGTAACAGCTGCAGAAGATACCTGCATATTATTTATCAACGCCAGACGCATTTTAACAACCTGTCCTAACGCCTGCCCCATTCATGCTAAACTTGCGCGTAATCTGCTTACTGTCTGCGCTTATAAAAGTCTCCAGCTCTCGCAGCGCATCCTGCATACTAGCTCCAAATCAATCCGTGGAAGGTTAATGTCCTACTTCTCCGAATGTGCCAAACGTGCCGGCAGCAACTCTTTCGTTATTCCCTATAACCGCCAGCAGTTAGCGGATTATCTTAATGTCGACCGCAGCACTATGAGCAACGAACTTTCCAAGATGCAGAAAGATGGCCTGCTTACCTATAAGAAAAATTATATCCTGCTCAAGATTTAAACAACAAAATAGAGTGTGTCTGCCACTATTTAAGCGGCTTACACACTCTATTTCTGCCGGACATCCGGACATTGGACATATAAAATTTAATATACTAAACCAGTGAATTTTACAAATACTAATCAGAAAAGTATGTTAACTATAAGAGCAACTGGTACTACCAGAGCAAATCCACCTATACAACAAACAGAGATGGATACAGAGAATATAAGAACAGTAAAGCAGAATGCCGTAACTGCCCTGTAAGGGAAAAGTGTACAGCAGGCAAAAGTTTAGAAAAGAGGGTATTAAGGCATATCTGGAGCGGATGGGTAGAAAAAGCGGAAGAAGCCAGATATATACCGAAATACAAAGAGTTGTATAACAAGCGGAAAGAAACGATAGAACGCATCTTTGCAGATGCAAAAGAAAAATATGGTATGCGGTATACGCAGTATAGAGGCTTAACACAAGTAACAAAATGGGTTAAGCTTAAATTTGTTGCAATGAATTTAAAGAAGATGGCAATGTGGAAATGGGATAATGGCAAAGGAGGAAAAAACAACTTTTATTTTTGGCTTATTTTAAGAACTTCAGCAGAAAAATTTACGATAAAGATAGGAAAAGACAGCTTCAGCTTTTGCTGAAACTGTCTTTTTCGACAGACTGAAAAGTTTATGCTATTCATAGCATAAACTTTGTTTTTTTATGAATTTATGCTATAATTTTCACAAGGTAGGTGTTGAAAATGATTAGCAACCAAACTTTAAAACCCAGAACTGATTACTTAAATAAATTACTCGCTTTTAAAGATACTGAACCGGTAAAAATAATTACCGGTATCCGCCGCTGTGGTAAATCCAGCCTACTAAAGCTGATGATTAAACATTTACAAGAACAGGGTATTGAAGATAAGCAAATATTGGCAATGAATTTTGAATCCATGGCATTTAAGAATATGACAGCGCAAGAATTTTACAGCTATGTCAAAGAACGCATTAATGCTAACAAGCGTACCTATCTCTTTTTCGACGAATTGCAGCGCATAGAAGGATGGGAAGATGCTGTCAATTCATTTCGTGTAGATTTTGATTGTGATATTTACATAACTGGTTCTAATGCATACCTTCTTTCATCAGAGTATGCCACATATCTTTCTGGCCGCAGCGTGGAAATTAAAATGCTACCACTATCCTTTGTCGAGTTTCTTGATTTCCACGGCTTTAAAATAGAAGAAACTGCTAATGTCTTTGGAGGAAACCGTAAAATCATTAAAGACCAAAACGGTATTATATATGAACCAGCAGAAGCGTTTGATGCTTACTTACTTTTTGGCGGTATGCCAGGCATTGCCGATATAGGCCTTGACCAAAATAAGGCAATGGCACTGTTAGACGGCATTTATTCTACCGTTGTCATCAGAGATATACTGGAAAGAGAAAAACGCAGAGGGCAAAGGCGTATTACCGATGCGACTCTACTTAGAAAAATAATTCTTTTCCTAGCAGATAACATTGGCACCAGCATTTCTGCCACATCTATGGCAGGCACTCTTTTTAACGAAGGATTGTTAGTTGACGAAACACGTAAAGGAAAGCCAAGTACTCATACCGTACAAGCTTATGTAAATACTTTAACCGAAAGTTACTTTTTCTATGAAATTAAACGTTTTGACATTAAAGGCAAAGAATTTTTGAGGACGCTTGGAAAATATTACATTGTTGATACAGGGCTTAGAACTTATTTGCTTGGCAACCGTGATAGAGACAGAGGGCATATTTTAGAAAACATTGTTTATCTGGAGCTTTTGCGGCGCGGCTATGATTTGGCTGTTGGCAAAGTTGATAATTCCGAAGTTGATTTTATAGCAACGAAATATAATAAAAAACTGTATATTCAGGTAACAGAAAGCCTTCAAGGAGAAGAAGTGCGCAAGCGTGAATTAGCTCCCCTAGAAAAAATACGCGACAATTACGAAAAAATTGTTTTATCAATGGATATATACGGCGACACTACTTATAATGGCATTAAAGCACTGAACATAATTAACTGGCTATTAGAAGATAATTAAGTTATTTAAACTGTTGGTATAAAACTGCGGAGTTTAAATTGCTCCGTAGTTTTTATTATGTTTTCACTGCGTTCAACACATGATATATTTAGTTTACAAAAGTTAATATTTTTGCAGACTAATATTATTAAATGAATATACCCATTACGCCGCCGTAAATGCCGCTGTATGCTTTTTGTTGCAGATTGGTATATAAATTAATGCCTTACTAATTTAACAGGTTTTATACGGCAATTTTAAAACAAAATTTTAATTTTGACAACAAAAAAAGACGGGCAGATTATCATTGCTGATAAGTAACGAAAAAGCCACGCTGTTGCTCCAGCATGGCTTTTCCTTTGCTTCCTGAAGAAGCTGCAATTTCTTTTTCTGTGAACTCATTGTACCACGGTTTATAGAAAAGGTGAAGTATCCTTACTATGCTTTTATTTAAAATTCTCCATTCTTTAAGGCTTCCCTAAAGTTGTAAAGTTCACCACGCCATTGTGGTAATTTATAAAATAAATCTATAATTTGCTGTCTTGTAATACCCTGTTCTGCCATGAAACGTTTAATTAACTCCGGCCAACATTCTTCAAAAAATCCTAAAAAGAAAAGTTTATGTTCTTTCTCGTTATATGGAATTTCGTTTTTAAAAATGGCTGCCATCGTTTGGTATGGCAATTCAGTTATAGTTCTGATTGATGAACGTACCTGACATGTCTGTGATGCGCTGACTGTAAAAGCCATAATGATACCTCTTAAAAATTTATTGCTTTTTTTAGTTTATCCAATAGCCACCAAAAATACTGCTGCATTTCGTGAACCTTCACGTCCGATAAAACACGGTTTATTCCGGCGTGTTTTAATGTTAAATAGATATTACCAACATATAATTCCAGATAATCCATATCTTTTTCACGGTATGCTTTATAAACTTTTTCTATATCTTCGTTAAGCGGGTACGGAAAATCTTCCGGTTTATACTTAAATTCCTCAAATTTTATTTCTTCGTTTCCGTTTATATTCTTATTTCTTTTGTAACGGTTTTCTTTAACAAACATCCATGTTCTTCCGGATGTTGTATTATTAAGCTCCATATTACCTGTTACATATAGCTGAGCAATATTGTGTTCGGCTCTGTATTGCGCTTCAAGTATTGGATTATAGATATTTCTATTTTGGTCTGTCCAGTATAAATTTGTTATAAGCAGCCTCTGGCCCGGCAGCATTTTTAACTGTAATTTCTCTGTATCTTCATCGAAAAATTTAACTGGCTTATTGTTAATAACCGCATATTCTATTGCCTCATATAGTTTTTCAAGCATTTTATTCACCTCTCAAACAAATCATAAACTTATCGGCCTGCATCTGCAAATACTCCATATCAATATCATCAAAATGGGTAAAAAGCAGGTATTCTGCCCATTCAGAAGTGTTTTCATAATCCACGCCGTCAATTATACGCTGTAATATAATATTTTCTTTTTTGGCTATAAGAACGGTTCCTAAAGGCGTTATTATTTTATCTGTTTCTTTATACAGATTATCGTTTTTAGGTTCTATAAGGCAGATTTGTATAACAGAATTATCACTGTTCCAGCAGCCTTTTGCATCATTTTTAAAACCGGCTCTTTTCAGAGCGGCTGATACCGTTTCCGTATTTTCGGCAAATAGTTCAAGTGTAGTGTTTAAATAACTGTTTGCACTGTAAAATCTAACGGCAGAGCTGCCAGCAATAACAATATTGCTGCCGCTTTCAGCACTTAATTGCGCTGCTACCGCTAAATATTCATCAGCCGTGTTCTGCAAATCATTTATTTTATATGTGTTTCCGGATTTAACTATTTTGCCGCTTTTAACAGCATCGTCCCACGCACGTTTGCAAGCCTTCGCCAAAGCACGCCGTTTTTCCGCTGAACGGAATTTTAAAGGGCGTTCCATTGTGCGCGGCCGGTATTCCGGCTTAGTATTTTGTAGAATTTCCCTGCGTTTTGCAAGCCATTTTTCCATTTCTACTGTTTGTTTCATGTTATCACCGGCTTATTCGCCTAATATTTCTTCTAACTGCCTGTTCATAGGCCTTATTATAAAATTGCTGTAATACTGCTTTGTTTCACCTTTATTGACAGCAGCCTTTTCTTTGCAGCAAATTCTGTACCACAAATTGCTTTTTTCGCCCTGTCCGTAGAAGTATTTTTTTGCGGTACATTCATCAAACGGTTTATAAAAATTTATTTTTTCGCCATAACATGACGGGTCTATGCTCCAATACACAGCCCTTTCACTGTTTAAAGGCAGCAACTCTTTATACATCCAGCTGCACACCGATTCTTTACGGTGATAATCCGTGTGGAAATGCCCAAAGAACCAGTGCTTGTACTCAATAAGCGGTTCCAGTTCCGAAAGCATTATGGATGTTTTGCATTCCGCCGCTCTGCTGGCAGCGTCAGGCACTTTTTCTAAAAAGCGTATTGGTGCCGTATGGGTAATAACGTAATCAACTTTAAAATTTACTTTTTCTAAATTCATGGCAGCATTATCAAATTCTGCCAGGCAGAAATTTTCCTGCGGCTACCATGAAATATGCTCGATACGCCCAGCTTTATCGGTCGAAGTTGCTCCACCAAAAGCAAAAAATGTCAGGCCATCAATGTTAAAAACTTCGCCGCGCATAAGGTGGAATATATTATCTTTAATCTTATGGACTTTACCGCCGAATAAATTTTCAACAGGATAGCTGTACAATAAATCGTAATTTTCGTGGTTGCCGTCTACAAAAAGTGTTGTAAATGGTTTTTCTGCCAGCCAGTTCAGCCAGTATTTATCATTTTCATTCCACAGAATGCCAAAATCACCGCAGACAATTACTATATCCCAGTTATTAAGTTCCAAACCAAAAAGCTTTAATCTTTTGTTGCTTAACCGCTCCGGCTTTCCGTGTATATCGCCTGTAATATAAATAGCCATAATAAAACTCCTATAAATCAACTGCCAACTTTAGTATAATATATTTAACGATACTCTGCAAAACAGTATTTACAGGCAGGTGAAGGCAATGGAAGTAACTATAAATTTTACCAAACGTGAAGCAAAACTCGTAGAATATGCTGCTGAATTAAATAAGTTAAACGTAGAGGAATATATAAGAAAAGTTATCATGGAATATGTACAGGCAGAATTAAGTTCAGATAAATATAATAAAACATTCGATTTGGAAGAATTAAAACAAATTGTAGCCCCAATCGCCGATAAATATGGGCTTGAAGCCGTTTATCTTTTTGGCTCGCAGGCGCGCGGTGACGCAAAGCCTAACAGCGATTATGATTTTTATGTTAAACGCGGTAAACTAAGGACTTTATTTCAATTAGGCGGCCTGTTTTCAGATTTGCAGGAAGCCTTGCATAAAGAAGTTGATATTGTTTTAGAGCCTGTTGGAAAACAGGAATTAGATTATTTCTTAGTCAAAGGCATAAAAAAAGACGGCATTTTAATTTACGAAAACCTAAATAATAAATATACCGGTGATGAAAATGGATGAACATCAGAAGCAAAACAAAATAAATAAAATTAGAGAAAAGATTATCAAGATTGAAAACGGCGATACTAAAATATTTGAAAAATACTGGGAAAGCAATTTACCTCCGTTTTTACAGCATGACATAGATGCTTTACTTGAAGGCAAGAAAAAACAGGTATTGTATGTTGATTGCCTGCTTGATGAAGTTTACGGCTCTATAAATTCTGCCTACTATGATGGTAGTATAAGCAAGGAACAAGCAGATTATTTGCGCCAAAAGTATTTGGGTTTTCCACCCAATAACTAATTTATGTTTTTATGATATAGCTTTTTTCAAAGTTTGTGCTTTCAATAGCATAAACTTTATTTTTTTAAGAGTTTGTGCTATTGCTTTCGCTAAAATAGCAACATAATAAAAAGTTTGACTGCATATAATTTGTGCTGTATAATCTGTTTAGGGTTAAGGCTCTGATACCGTTTTCCTGTTCTTAAAGGTATCAGGGCTTTTTTGTTACCTTTTTACAGATAATAACCAAACCACAAAATTGTTTTACATTTATATTTCCATGCCATTATCCCTTACATCAACGTTTAAGTCGGCTCTCATGCCACCTTTAACCCGCTCGTCGCGTGTTTTATTTACCGCTGCTTTCAGCTTGTTCAAGCTGCTTTCGAGCTTTTCTTGTAATGTCGGGTCGCGCCTGTCCTGGTTCGCCAGGTTAGATTTTTTAATAAATCCGGCTGCCTCTTTATCTACCTTATAACTGAACTGCGGCATAATTTTTTGACTTAAACCAAGGAATTGTCTGCCCAGATATTTCAAATTGCGGTTAGACTCTTTAAGCTGTTTAAGGTATTCTTTGCGCGCTTCGTTTTTATTTTTAAGCGCAGTTTCCATCTCTTTTATGCCGGCAATATGTTCCGGCTTCTGAATTTCACGCTCGTAAATTTCCAGTTTTTCTGCCAAATTTTTTTCTTTTTCCAGCACATCATTTTGACATTTAAGCAACTTGTTTTTTTCTTCATTATAATCACGTTTATAATGAAGTTCGTGCCATTTCGGCATCGGTTTTTGGGCAAAAGCATCAAAGGCCGCGTCAAATTTTTTACGTAGCTCTGCCACTTTCCTCTTTTCTTTATCTAACCGTTTGCTCTGCCCTTTTGTATAAACGGACAATGCAATTTTGTGAATACGGTCATCAGTTAAAATTAATTTTTGTGTAAGCTGTATGCTCTGATTGTTTTCTTTAACCTTTTTACCGATTACAAATGCAGAAGAATAAAGACGGTCTGCAAATTTTTTGCCGTCCAGGGTAATTTCTTCCACGGTTTTTCCAGAAAGGTCTGCTTTTAAATTTACCAAATTTAATTTTTCCTGGGCTTCAAGTTTGCGCAGTTCCTTAATTACATTTTGGTATTTCTTTATTTCTTCACAAGTAGTTTTTATTTCTTTTGACAGCACATATAAACGTGCTTTATCTGATAAATGTTCAAATTTAAAATCCAGTTTCTTCATTTGTTTTTTCATTTGGTTTGCCAGTTTTGGTCCCAGATGATTTTGCGCCGGACGGTCGTAATAATCGAATTGGTCTTTGTCATTTTTTAGCATGGCTTCGACCCGTAAATCCTTTAAAGATTTACAGGACACACGAACATCTAAACCATTTTTTTCGTAAGTTTCATTGACTATTTTCTCTAAACTCACTCTAACTTTTAAAGTATTTTGCGAGCCGACTGCAAGTGATTTTGTAAAACGGTCATCTTTTTTATAGCCGCCCCACTCCGGATTTTTTACATTGTATTTTTTGAAAAATTGATAATCCGGTTTTATATTTTGTTTGTTTTCAATGATACGTTCAGAAAACATAATATGTGCATGCGGCTGTCTGTTCTTTTCATCAAGTGTTGCATTTTTTCGTGGATAGCGAAGCAGTAAACTTTATTATTGCCAACATTTTCCTCAACAAAGCGCTGCACTAATTTTATATTTTCTTCTAACGAGAGCTCATTCGGCAACGCGATTTCAAATTCGGTATAGACATTGCCATTCTTGCGTTCATATAAATCAGCGCGCTCAAAAAAATCGGAAGGAGATGCAGCCCATGATGGTAGATTGCCGAATTGTTTGTATACTAATTCTTCTTTTTTAGTTCCGTTCGCATAGCTACCCTGGCGCAAAATATAATCGCAGTGTGCTTTGCCGTTATCTGATTTACCATTTTTAATTGAGCAATGATATGTTGCCATTTTTGCATCTCCCTCCTTTCATTTTACTTTGTTGGTTTGTATTTTTAATATTGCGCCATTGGCGCAGCAGGAACGAATGTGACGATTTCGATTTTACATTTTTGTAAAAGGTAAAGCTAAAACGGCGTAAGCCGTGAAGCACGGGTTTTAGTGCAAGGCTCAAAACCCTTAAGTGCACCTCGATAAAATATCGAGGACTGGCATAAAAAAAGAGACTACCGCAATCAGGTTACACTTAACCCTTAATTAAACGATAGTCTCACTTTTTTTAATCATTAAAAGTTATTTTTCAGAGACGCCTACAATAGTAGGTATTTATAAATTACATTTTACATTATAACAATACTTTATCAATTTTACAAATTTTCTTCTGTTTTCTCTATTCCGCGCATTATTTGCGCCCAAGTGGATGGTGCTGTTTCTTCCATACTCTCCAAAACATGAGCATAAATGTTTAATGTTACGGTTACGTTGCTGTGACCCAAACGCTCCGATACAACTTTGATATTAACCCCATGTTTTAATAGCAAAGTAGCATGAGTATGGCGCATACAATGCGGAGTAAATCCGTCTTTAACTTCGGCAGCCAAAAGCATTTTCCGAAAATATCTATCACGAAAATTGCTTAAATCAAAAGGCTTGCCCCATGTATTCGTAAAACAAAGATTAAATTCGTTATTGAACTTATCTCCGAGCATTGCTTCATACGCGAGCTGATAATTTTTATAAATTTTCAGCTCGTTTAGAGTGTTATCATCAATAGCAATTTTGCGTTTAGATTTTTCCGTTTTTGGCTCGTCCCAAATATCATCATCCGCAGTTTTTACGATTTGATTTTTGACTTCCACATACTTCTTTTTAAAGTTAACACATGACCATGACAAACCGCGCAGTTCGCCGATGCGCATTCCGCTTGCAAACGCCAAATTGCACAAATTATAAAAACATTGAATGTAATATTCGGTTCCTTCGTCCCGGCGAATATAACGTGGGCTTTTTGCCCCAGCATAAATATAATCGCCCTGTTTGATAATTTCCAAAAAGTGCTGAACCTCAAAGTCATCCATTACCACCATTTCACTTTTAGTCTTTCGTTGCGGCTTTGTGCCGACAACCGGATTTGTTTTTAAAAGTCCATTTTGGATGGCAGAATCAAGGCAGCTCTTTAAGTATCTGCGGCAGCAATTTACGCTTTCGGCAGCAAGGCCTTGCTGTTTTTTGCCGCCTGTTAGACGAAGTTCATTGAAAAAATTTTGCAATTCTAATGGGGCTAAAGTTTTTAATTTTCGCTCGCCGAATTTAGCAATTACGTAACGTAAACGGTCGGCATAATTGTCCAGCGTTTTCTTTTTTACGCTTGGCTTTATAATAACATCAAGCCACATTTCTATCCATGTTTTAAGATTAATGTTATCATCGGCAAAATAACCCTCGTCAACCATCAGCTTAAATCGGTCAACTTTCTTTTTAAGGTCAATTTGCCGTTTTGCCGTTAATGTTTTTGGCTTTTTAATTCCGTTTACTATGTACGTACCTCGCCATGTCCAACATTTATTGGTATTGTCATAAAAGGTGGAACCTTCACCCCATGCCCGGCGTGCCATTATGCGTTAGCTGCCTTTATTTTTGCTGATACAACATCATTCGCATTATTGATAAATTGGTCAACCCAACTCACAGGAATAAGGATACGCTCACCGATACGTACTGTTGGTATTTCCCCCTTTTTTATCATCAAGTATATTGTCCCTCGACTGATAACTCCATCTCCCAAATATGCGACAAGCTGCGATACTGTAAAAAATTTACGCTCTTTCATTTTTTTAACCTCCATATTTTTCGAATAATTTTTTATAATGCGCGCTATTAGGGTCGGTTTGCGATAAGACCTCTTTTATCAGAGATTTATCCACACATGGATAGTTTTCCACATCTCTGACTGACTGGTCTATATAAGTACTATCGTTATTTATATTATTACTATTCTCATCTTTTCTTATCTTATCTAACCTGGGTTTACCGTTGGTTGCCATTTGGTTGCCATCATCATTTAATAAGATGTACTGCTTTTTCGTATTCAATTCCAGTTGTATTAGGCAATCGGTATACATGGTAGGCTTATGTCGGTCTTGGCGTAATTGGTTATGTATATGCCAATCACGAATAACGATAATGCCATCATCAAATGATAGTATATAGCCCTTTGCTATCAATAGTCGCAGGTCATCATCATCGCAACCCAGCATACGTAACAGTCGCTTTGGATTGCCAATAAAACCATCATCATCAGCTCTCATACCAAGCTCAAAATATAAATATTTTGTTGTCTTTGGCAAGTCCTGAAATATATCATTATCTATTACATCCAAGCTAAACATTCTGCGGCGTGCCATCTTTTATATCACCTCTTTTTTTGATATAATTAAATTATTGATATTATATATACAAATAAGACATTAAATGTCCTATTTGTATATATAATATCAGACATTTAATGTCTTGCCAATTGGTATAAGGAGTTTATTATGTTATCTTTAGGAGATAAATTAAAAAAACTTAGGCTATTACATAATATTCCAGTGAAAGATTTTGCCAATATACTTAACATGCAGCCTCGTAATTACCAAAGATACGAAAAAAACGAAATAGACCCACCTCTAAGTAAAATATTAATAATATCCAATGTCTATGCTGTATCAATAGATTGGCTTACAGGTATTTCAAACTCTCCATATAGTAGTGACATTTTATTGCATTATGAAACTGAAGCAACTATTAATGGAGCTAAAAATTTAGGCGTTGGAATTGGTATTTTAATACCACCAAAATATTACATCGAAGAACAACGTATAAAAAATTATACGCTTCCTACAAGAGCTAACATCCTAACACTTATAGGATTATATGGATATTTACTACATTTCCCTAATGCTGAAACAAAAAATTTTAATAAACAAAAAATATTAGAAGTTTTAATCGAGTTGTTCAATGGTAATTTACAAGAACCGTATTTTGACTTAAAAAATATATAATCAAAAAAATCCGTCAGAGTCCGAAAAACGCTCTGACGGATTTTTCTTTACTTAGCGATTTAGTCTTGAATTTGGTCTTGACGCGAAAAAAGCAATAAAAAACGCCCTTCCGCAAACGCGGAAAGGCGCATATTTACTGGTGATCCCGGGCAGATTCGAACTGCCGACCTACCGCTTAGGAGATGGACCCAGTGCATATATTCCCTATCAACAGGGATAAAGAAAATGCAGTTATATCAAGGCTTTTCTCCATGTTCCCTATAAACCTTGTACAAGCAAAATCAAGCAAAAACAAAGGATTTTAGCCCCCTATTGTTTGCACTCTGTTTGCAAAGGTGCGAAATTTGGTGTTAGCCAAAAGTTCAATTCCCGTCGAGACTTAATTATATTCATGGTATCGTGGACATAGTTTACCATACATAGAGGTTCATTACAAGAGGTATTGAGCCAGTGAAAGTGCCTGTTTTATCTTTCTCAGGAAAGGTAAAGCAGGCACTTTTTTTTCATATCTAAACTTAGAAAGAAATGAGGTGAAATCATGAATACACAGATTATTGCCATAGCCAACCAAAAAGGTGGTGTCGGCAAAACAACCACTTGTGCCAATCTTGGAATTGGTCTGGCGCAGTCCGGGAAGAAAGTCCTTCTGATTGACGGAGACCCACAGGGAAGCCTGACCATCAGCTTGGGCAATCCTCAGCCTGATAAGCTGCCCTTTACACTGTCAGACGCTATGGGCCGTATTTTGATGGATGAACCAATTCGTCCCGGCGAGGGTATCCTGCACCACCCTGAGGGCGTAGACCTGATGCCTGCGGACATCCAGCTATCTGGTATGGAGGTATCTCTGGTAAACGCTATGAGCCGAGAAACCATTCTGCGACAATATCTGGACACGCTGAAGGGGCAATACTCCCATATCCTTATTGATTGCCAGCCCTCCCTGGGTATGCTTACGGTCAATGCACTGGCTGCCGCTAATAGGGTTATAATCCCCGTCCAGGCAGAGTATCTTCCAGCTAAAGGTTTGGAGCAGCTTTTGCAAACTATCAATAAGGTTCGCAGACAAATCAATCCCAAGCTGCAAATTGATGGGATTCTGTTGACGATGGTAGACAGCCGAACCAATTTTGCCAAAGAAATCTCCGCTCTTCTGCGCGAAACCTATGGCAGTAAGATCAAGGTGTTTACATCAGAAATTCCTCATTCTGTCAGGGCTAAAGAAATCAGTGCTGAAGGAAAAAGCATTTATGCCCATGATCCTAATGGCAAAGTGGCTGAGGGCTACAAAAATCTAACGAAGGAGGTATTGAAACTTGAAAAGCAGCGCGAAAAAAATAGAGCTGGCCTCAGTAGATGACCTGTTTTCTACAGAAGAAAGTCGGCAAGACGAGCAACTGGAAAAAATTCAGGAAATTCCCCTATCTGAACTGCATCCGTTCAAGGATCACCCCTTCAAGGTCAAGGATGATGATGCAATGATAGAAACCGCAGACAGCATCAAAAAGTATGGTGTGTTGGTTCCTGCGATTGCCAGACCACTGCCTGATGGCGGTTATGAGCTGGTAGCCGGTCACAGACGCCGCAGAGCCAGCGAATTGGCCGGAAAAGAAACCATGCCTGTCATTGTGCGCGACTTGGATGACGATGCTGCCACAATTATTATGGTTGACAGCAATTTGCAGCGAGAAAATCTGCTCCCCAGTGAAAGGGCTTTTGCCTACAAAATGAAGCTGGAAGCCATTAAACATCAAGGAGCAAGAACAGACCTGACTTCTGTTCAAGTTGAACAGAAGTTGAGCGCCAGAGACCAGGTGGCAAAAGAAGCCGGTGAACGAAGCGGTATCCAGGTAATGCGATATGTTCGTTTGACTGAACTGATTCCAAAGCTTTTGGATATGGTGGATGAAAAGAAAATCGCATTTAACCCAGCCTATGAACTCTCTTTTTTGAAACCGGACGAACAGCAAATGCTGGTGGAAACAATGGACTATGAGCAGGCTACCCCTTCTCTCTCTCAGGCTCAGCGAATGAAAAAGTTCAGCCAGGAAGGGAAATTGTCAGAAGATGTGATGCTTGCCATCATGTCAGAGGAAAAAAAGGGTGATCTGGATAAAGTGACCTTGAGCAGCGATACCTTGCGAAAGTATTTCCCCAAAAGCTATACACCGGCCAAAATGCAGGAAACCATTATTAAACTGCTGGAACAATGGCAGAAAAAACGCCAACGAGATCAGGAACGATGAAGGGAGAGCCTATGAAAGATATTGCAGCAAGGGAACTGAAAGGCCACAACATTCTTGCAGTGGAGCGATTTTGGGACAGCACTTTCTGGATGATTGAGTTTACTGTCTTGCGCCCTACTGCTTATGGAGAACCTGGTGATGAAATGAGGCTTTTTCTCACAGAGGACGGGTATCAGTCAGCTCTGCAAAGCCAGCAGCGTCGAGAAATCAAAATTAAGAGATATGCCCATGTTATTGAGGGGCATATCCTCGACTTCAAGCCTAAAAAACACCGTCGTTCATAACCGATACAACGAAAGGAAAGGAATGAATATGTGTACTGTAAGAGAAATCCGAGAAGCTATTCAAGAAGATTGCCGCTCACAGCGTGATATGGAATCCACCGAGATTGACCGTGTTTTTCAAACCTTACCATTTTCTCAGGAAAGGGATCTGTTTGATAAACCACCAATGCCAAAACGCCCCTACCGACGCAAGAAAAAAGATACAGACAGACCCTAACCGCTGCCACAATTCTTTTATGAATTGCGGCTTTTTTCATACCTGAGAAATGAAAGGAGTGAAGTAAATGGCTGTTTTTCGTGTAGAACGCACTGGCGATTACACGGTTATGAGCAATTTTCATCTAAAAGACAAACGACTTTCTTTGAAGGCAAAGGGTCTCTTGTCGCAAATGTTATCTCTGCCTGATGACTGGGATTATACGCTGTCAGGACTCAGCTATATCAATCGAGAAAGCAAAGATGCAATCCGCTCTGCTGTCAATGAGCTTGAAACAGCCGGATACATTCGGCGCAGACAGACAACTGATGCTTCTGGTAAATTCGCAGCCAATGAGTATACCATTTTTGAGCGTCCCATCGAGGGAGAACCGATGTTGGATAAGCCGTTGTCGGAAAACCCGATAACGGTAAACCCGTCAGCGGTAAATCCGTTACCGGAAAATCCAACACAATTAAATACTAAGAAATCAAATACCCAAAAACAAAATACTCATGGATCAAATACCGATTCCATTCCCTTCCGGGAAACAGCGGCGGTAATACCGCCGGAACGGAAAGGAAGGGATGCGATGTCTGTCACAGAGATAGAAAATTATCGGGAATTGATTTTGGAGAATATCGAGTATGATTGTCTGAAGCAGCGTTATCCTCTCTACCTGGATGACCTGAATGAGATCGTAGAGCTGTTGGTAGAAACGGTCTGTGCCAAACGAAAGACCACCCGGATCTCTGGTGCGGACTTTCCTCATGAAATTGTACGCTCCCGCTTTTTGAAGCTGGACAGCTCTCACATCGAGTTTGTCATGGACTGTCTGCAAAAGAACACCACCCAGGTACACAACATCAAGCAGTACCTGCTTGCAGTGCTGTTCAACGCTCCTACCACCATGAATAACCACTACACTTCACTGGTAAATCACGATATGCACGCAGGCGGCTGGTAATCAGCCGCTTTTGTATTACACCAAAGGAGGCACAGCATGAATCAGATTGAAATTTTCAATAGTCCAGAGTTCGGAAGCATTCGCACTTTGGAACAGAATGGCAAAGTATTATTTTGCGGTACAGATGTGGCAACAGCGCTGGGATATACCAATCCACGCAAAGCCGTCCGCGACCATACCAGGGGTGGAACGAAATGTTCCATAGGGGTCCAGACTGGGAAAAAGGCAGATGGAAGCCCCGCGGTACAAATGGTCGAAATGCTCTTTATCCCCGAAGGTGATCTATATCGTCTGATCGCCCATAGTAAACTGCCGTCAGCGGAACGGTTTGAACAATGGGTGTTTGATGAAGTTCTACCTGCCATTCGCAAGCACGGAGCCTATCTCACAAAAGAGAAGTTGTGGGAGATAGCCACTTCTCCGGAAGCTCTGATAAAGCTCTGCTCCGAGCTGCTTGCTGAGCGGGAAGAAAATGCGTCGCTACGAGAGGAAAATGCCCTGCTGGAGAGTAAGGCAGCCTTTTATGATTTGTTCATCGACCTCAATCACAGTACCAACCTCCGCACCACCGCCAAAGAGTTGCTTGTCCCGGAGCGTCGGTTTGTCCGTTTCCTTCTGGAAAAGCGTTTTGTGTACCGCACCGCATCCGGTAATGTACTGCCCTATGCAAAGCCAGCCAATGAAGGACTGTTTTGTGTCAAAGACTACTGCAATCACGGGCATATCGGCTCCTATACGCTGATAACCCCGCAAGGCAAACTCTACTTTGCTCAGCTGAGAGACATGATTTTGATGGTTGTATGAGAGTGGGAAAGGAAGTGAGTTTTATGCCAGAAGGCAAAACAATCGGTCAGCTGATGGAAGAAATGCGCCAGAAAGCTGGAGCGCAGAACTATCACGGCCATGACTACATGGATCTCCAGCGATTTGCTGAGAACACCCGGCACATGATTATTTTTGATGTGCTGACGCATGACTCCCCGGTGGGCTGGAAAGGTGAACGAACCCGCCTGTTTTTGTCAGATAAGGGCTATGAAAAAGCTCTGGACAGTCAGGCAAAGGGACAGATCAAGATTCTCAGTCATGCAAAGGTCAGAAATGGAGATTTGCTCTATGACCGTTCTGAGCAAATTCGTTGAGGGCGGTTCGATGAAGAAATACCTTCTCCGGCGGCTGGTGGTCCCGCCTTAGAAATAAATGCACCACCCCTGCACATTTTGTGGAAAGGAGGCGATGAAAATGCAGGAAGAAGTGGAAAACAGGACTTTAACGCTGGTTGTCAGCGGAACAAAGTTCACCGGCAGGCTGCTCAAAGCCGCCATCAGCAAGTACATGGCCCACTGCAAGGAAAAGAAGCTGCAAAAGCAGAGAAGCCGTGATGCCCCTGTGACACCCCACGGCAAACAGACCGTCAAGCAGCTCATTGGTCAGAATCAGGGGATCTCCAATATCGAGATCACAGACCCCTCCATCAAGGAATTTGAGAAGATCGCCCGGAAATATGGTGTGGACTATGCGGTGAAGAAAGACCGCAGCAGCTCCCCGCCCAAATACCTGATCTTTTTCAAAGGCCGTGACGCCGATGCGCTGACCGCTGCATTTACCGAGTACACCAGCAAAAAGGTCAAGAAGGCCGAGAAAACGGAACGCCCGTCTGTGCTGGCAAAACTCAGTCAGTTCAAAGAGATGGTCAAAAATGCCGTGGTGGACCGCACCAAGCGAAAGGAGCTGGAACGATGAAAAAGCAGTTTGACATCAAAAAGCTCGTTTTGCTGAACCTGCCCTATCTCCTGATGGGGCTGTTTGCTACTAACTTCGGGGAGGCATGGCGACTGGCTCAGGGGGCAAATGCTTCAGAGAAATTCCTTTCCCTGTTTGCTGTCCTGCCTGGGGCGCTGCAAAGTTTCTGGCCCAGCCTGCACCCGTTGGATCTGCTGGTAGGGCTGTGCTGCGGTGCTGGCCTGCGTCTGGCGGTGTACCTCAAAAGTAAAAACGCCAAGAAGTACCGTCACGGTATGGAGTATGGCTCTGCCCGTTGGGGAACCCGTGAGGATATTGCACCCTACATCGACCCGGTATTCCAGAACAATGTGATTCTGACCAAAACCGAAAGCCT
>ERZ791740.276-NODE-276-length-49033-cov-27.932582_pt1 | contig 49033 bp, 51 predicted proteins | sample MGYA00510041_ERZ791740 | MGnify/ENA primary metagenome ERZ791740 (study PRJEB30046, sample SAMN00791959) | human gut metagenome | study: EMG produced TPA metagenomics assembly of the A metagenome-wide association study of gut microbiota in type 2...
TTGATAGCGAAAATATAAGAAGATAGACCTAGATATGTGAGGTTTACCACAAAAGAAAAATGCCCGTAGAGCCGATAAAATAAGGCTTTGCGGACATTTAAGAAGATATAAAAAGATAGTCAAAAAGACATATATAATTTTAATTAAATAAACGATACTGTCTCTGTTAATGCTTTTCTGCTGTTATGATTAGGGAGAGGAGTAGTTGTTTTGTCAGCAACACCAATATCAAGAAGCATTAATATTTCCTCATCTTCTGGTAAATTAAAAGCTTTTGCCAGTTCATCAGGATTAAAGAAGTTAATCCAGCAGCTGTCAACACCTTCATTGTATGCAGCTAACATAAGATGGGTTGCAACGATAGTTGCGTCTTCTATTCCAGAGTTTCTTTTTTCTCCCGGATAAGTGAACACATTATTTTTATTAAAAGCAACAATTAGGACTGTGGGTGCGTTATATCGGCAAGGCGTTAACTTATCAATAGTTTCTAATGCACTTTCAGACTGTACAACATATATATGCTGTTCCTGAAGATTCTTTGCTGTAGGCGCTACTCTTCCGGCTTCCAAGATAGCATCTAATTTATCTTTTCCTATTTGTTCGCTGCTAAATTTTTTACATGAATATCTGTTTTTAATTACATCTGAAAATTCCATAAATAACCCTTCCCTTCAACCGCAATATTATAATCAAGTACCTGCTTAAGCAGATAATTGCTCATATTTAAGACTTTCATATTAAAATCACTTTCATTAAACAGCAGCGATACAGCAAAAAGATTAGCCTCATATTCAACATTTTTAAATGCATTTTTACTTGTTACCGCAAAATTATTAATATCATCTGAATGAAGAAGTGCATGTCCTAATTCATGTGCACACAAAACCAGCTGGCTTTTATGCTCATATCTTCCATTAATAATTATAATTGTTGGATAATTATCCGACCTTATCGTATATGCTTTCCTGTCTATCGGAAGCATTTTACTTACAACTACTCTTATTCCTACTTTTCTGCAGTCAAGAATGAAAAAATAGGGGGTTCCCCTATTTTTCCATTCTCTAACCTGCTCTAATTTTCAACATCTCCCCAACTCTGCCCGAAACATCAGTCTTCTTGTTCCCCTGATATTCTCAAACTGGATTTCATATGTCTGTGTAACCTTATCGACCTTAACAATCTCGCCAGTTCCAAATACCTTATGTCTGACTTTATCTCCAACCTCAAATACGGCCTTTGGCAGCATCTGCTCAGTCACACCTCTGATTAATACTCTGCTGTTGTTGATACAGTCAAGAAGATTAGTATCAATGTCACTTAAAAATGCTGATGGTCTTGCAGCGAAACGGCCATCTTTCTTTCTATAAGTGCTGAGGTAAAGCATATTCTTCGCCCTTGTCATCGCAACATACAATAATCTTCTTTCCTCTTCATATTCGTCTTCATTACGAAGCCTGCTGCTTGGAAACTGTCCTTCAACGAGTCCTGGTACAAATACTGTATCAAACTCAAGCCCTTTTGCTGTATGAATTGTCATTACTTTTACAACATTATACTCTCCGTCCTCATCTTGCGCTGAAAATAATGCAAAATGGCTTAACAGATCAGCCAGCTCAACCTTCTCCTGATTATCTTCCTCCAATGCCGTAATAGTCCTGATAAGCTCTGACACATTGTCAAGTCTGGTCTGGTCGATATCCTGCTCCAATGCCTGACGATATCCCATATCAAGACATTTGTTTACTATATCAGTACAGGTATAAGCAACATATGTATCATGCAATTCACTGATTGCATTGTAATATTCTATAACATTTTTCTGTGTTATATCGCCATCGTCAATCTGCTTTCCAAGTGCCTTGAAAAGACTGCAGTTGTTCTGTGCTGCTGCATTTTTAAGCTTCTCAACAGACTTCTTACCAAAGCCCCTTCTCGGTCTGGATATAGTATACAGCAAATCCATGTCCGTAAGGCTGTACACCATTCTCATGTATGAAAGCACCGTTCTTATCTCTTCGCTTTCATAGAATTTCGCACCGCTTAGTATCTTGTAAGGAACTTTTCTTTTTATAAATGCTTCCTCTAACGACCTTGTCTGTGAAGCAGCCCGCACCAATATAGTATGGTCGCTGTACTTCATATTCTTAGCGACATTATCAAGAATAGTATCAGCTATCCACAAAGACTCTTTCTCCTCCGTGTCAAGCGCATTGAATACCGGCTTATTGCCATCTGGTCTGTTAGAAATCATCTGCTTTTCAAGCCTGTTCTGATTAGCAGATATAAGTGACTTAGCCACATTTACAATCTGAGGAGTACTCCTGAAATTCTCAGTAAGTGAATAATCCTGCACATTTTCATGTGTTTTGTCAAAATTAATCATGTATTCAGGGTCAGAACCGCGCCATGTATATATATTCTGGTCGTCATCACCTACCACAAACAGATTCTGATACAATCCACTTAGAATGTGAAGCAGCATGTCCTGTTTCATATTAACATCCTGATACTCATCGCACAGTACATACTGACATTTTTCCTGCCAGCGAATCCGCACGTCTTCATTCCTGTTTAAAATATATAAAGTGAAATTAATAAGGTCTTCAAAGTCCAGAGCATAATTGTCACACTGTCTCTTAAGATAATTATAGAAAACCTTTTTATCCACATTTTTCTCGCTGGAAGCCCTTCTTTTAAGCTCTGTCTTATCAACGCCTGCCATAAGCTCAACATAGGACATATCCTGCTTGGTTATGTCTATATCACTCATTATCTTCTTCGCAGTATTGTCTTTGAGCGATATTCCCATATCCTCTGCCACGTCCTTAATCATCTCCAGCTCTGCCTTCTTATCAAGAATCGTGAATGTCTTGGGAAATGTCAGCCTGTGAATCTCCTCTTTAAGAAACATGTTACAATATCCGTGAAATGTTCCCGTAAAACAGTTTGCATTATCACCAACAATATTCCTTAACCTGTGCTTCATCTGCGAAGCTGCCTTGTTCGTAAATGTAAGCGCCACAATAGATGATGGCTCAACAAACAGTTCTGTTATGAGATATGCTATTCTATATGTAAGTACAAATGTTTTTCCCGAACCTGGAACTGACGCAACCCTTATGTTGCCTTCTGTCTGTGTTATTGCCTCTGTCTGTTCCTTCGTTGCTCTTTCTGGTATGTTCATAGTCCTCTTTACCTGTAAATATTTAGTATACCTTTGGTATCTCTCCATCAATTCCATACATTTGTTTAAATGTATCTATATCTCCAGTATGCTTAATCAGCATTATCTCCTCTATCTTACCGGTATGGATATCCTGAAATCCCGCAACCTGCTCACCTGTGCATATGCTTGTTTTCAGTACCGGTTTCTTATTCATTTTATCATAGGATTGTGTGTGTTTCTTTCTAAATATACTCATGATTTATAACTCCAAAGTCTGCCTGCTTGTATTGTGCTGCTTTCTTAAATTACTCCTGTGTCATCATGTGCATCCTTATATTATGATACATAACAATGCAATATCGAACATTTATTTGTTTTCATTATACACTATTTTTATGTATACACAAACATCAAAGTAAATAATATTACAATAAATGTACCTATTATGGGATATATATAATAATGCTCCATTATTTTAAATATATCATGCTTTGCTCTCGTTAATATGACATACACATATTAATAACAATTTCAGTGCATAATAAAATTCATCAGCTTCTGCCAATGCCTAAATAATTTTATTATTCAATTACAACGAAAATACTATTCCTTCAAGTCTTAATGTTTCTTTTCTCTTTCTGAAATAATTATCATTAATTCTATAAATACTTTTATTCACCTTATGATAATAAATGACTGATAAACTGACATTATTGAGAACTTATTCAACACTTTGTGTTCGATAAGTTCAAGAAGTGTTCAATAAAGTGTTCGATAAATGGTATTGTAATTCCTAAATCACATATTTAGTTGACGGTCCATTACCAACTCTCTTAATTAAACCTTTTGCAATCATCTTATCAAGCAATTTTCTTGCGCTAGTCTTTGAATTATACCCACCAATATCAACAACTTGTTATGACGAAACACTTCCATTCTGTCTGATATACTCAAGTATTTTATCTTCTTTTGACACAGGAGTTGATTCTGCTTGATTCGCATTTTCATTCCTTATATCTGCTGCCCCCGGAATATATACCACCTGTCCAACTTCGAGTTTTAATGTTACTCTGTCATTACGCTCTGAAAAATCAAATTCCGGCTTTTTCCAGTTCTGACAACAATGATTCCCCGTCTTCCATAATAATTTGCATGTGCCAGTGCATTTGCCAATGCCTCTTCCAACGCATCATGCACATCCACTCTGTCTACCCGGTATTCATCTCTTCTATTGGCAAATGAAAGTTGTCGGATGGAGTTTTCTTGCTAAGTTACGATAATATACCAATCTATGTACCTATTATGGAATATATAATATTTTTTTAACACATAATTAAAAACCGCAGGATTCCCGAGGATGTCAAGTCATTGCTACAAAAAATATGCGGCTTTTTTGCCACAAAAATGGCTTAAAACCGCATATTTCTGTATAGAGGACGTTATATAATTGTCACAAAGTAGATGGGGAGGATGTTATGTCATTGCTACAAATATCATTCTCCGCATAACGATTTTTTATAAATCATTCCATTCTTGTGAAAGCGGAAAATGATAAGCCATATCGAAAGCTGAAATAGCTGCTCTATTTACATCCAAAATTTCAGTAAAATCTCGATCTTGCCCTTTAATTCCTTTTTTTCCTAACCCCGATAATAATTGTTCAGCTGTTTCCAACATTAAAACATGTAAATTTTTTGTTTCAGCATAGGTTTCCAGAACACTATTTTGACATTGTTTATGAAGACAATAAAGATAATGCCTAAATGCTTCTTTTTCGCCAAAACCTGTTGATGATGGTAAACTTCCATTGAACAACATTTCACTATATTTATTTTTCATCGTTACTGGAGGTTCAATTCTATCTAATAGGTCCATACGTTTTGCAACGTCTAAAAAAGGAATTTTATACTCTGATAATGCTTGTGGACAATAATACCATACCGCTCGACGGCTAGGCTGTTTATCATCTATTGTTTCAAAATGTTCTGGCTGAAACCATCTTAAATTCAAAAAATTTCCTGATGCAATTGCATCACATTTTGCTAATGCCATACATAATAATTGATGACTTGCATAACCCACAATCGTCATCTTCCGCTGTCTCTTAATTCCTGCTACTAATGACATAATATTAGACACCCACAATGGTCGATCCACCAAATAATATCGTTCCGGATGTTCGCATACAATATATACACCTTCTACATCCCATTCTTCAACATACTCTATCACCCGTTCAATCTGGCTTTCATCATTAAGTACATCACTACTCAATGAAATTGTGTGTATATACTTCATATCAGGTGCATATTTTTTTGCACTTTCTATTATTATTTTCTGTATTTTATTCCATAAATCGTCTATTTTCTTAGCAGTAATGGAAGGCAACAAAAACGCTTCTGCCTCAACTTCGTTATTTAATTTTGATAGTTCTTCTACTACCGTATCAAATTGTCCCATTTCCAATGATGTAATATCACTCTTCGGCCAATATGCATACTGAGACAATTTTTTTTGATATTGTCTAGGATAATACAATTGTGGATCAACAAGTACTTTCCCTTTTTTCTTATGCACCCTAGTTGCATAACCTTTTACCTTATTGGGCAAAATGTTCATAGGGCTAATGATAATAGTTCCACCATCAAACTCTTCTAAATGCTCGAGAGCTAACGCTTGCATATTATGTCCCATTTGTATAAAAAGTTCCATTCTTTAACCCCTTCTATTCATAAACAAATGTCTTTTTAGCTACTTTTAACCAATCTATTGCTTGCTTAGCAGTCCTAGGTCTTCTAGAAGGATATTTTCCCATCATTGCCCCTAATAATGCCATAAACTGACTTTGAGTATCCCCTTTGATTGAATACTGTACAGGTGTAATAGTTTCTGTCTTTTGTAAGACTTCAAGTGCATTTATAGAGCCTTCTCTAAATGGATTTTTTCCTGTAATACATTCATAGGTAACAACTCCTAGTGAAAAAATATCTGCTCGAGAATCAATTTCCTTTTTTAAATTATTAAATTGCTCAGGCGCAGCATATCCAGGTGTATGAGGACCCATCATTGCACCTGTTCTTGTCAATGAATCTGCTCCCAATATCCTTGCAATTCCAAAATCCAGGAAAAATATTCTACCATCATCTGCTCGTATAATATTTTCCGGTTTAATATCTCTATGCACAATACCTTTATTCTCTATACAAGCAATAAACTCTAACCCCTGTTCCAAAAATGTCACTGCTTCCTCTAAAGAAAATCTCTTGCCACTTTCAAGCACCTTCCGTAATTCTGTTCCTTTTACTTTTTGCTCAATAATATATAATGTCTCTGTTCCCTCATACTCTATGGTTCCAGTTTCATATATTTTAGGTACCATGGATAAGTTTAAATCTCTTTCTATTTGTATTTCCCTAAGAGACCTGGGATCGTTAAGCTGAAAATATAATTTAATAACAGTTTCTCCATATGAGTTGTGAACTCCATCAAATACAATCTTCTGTCCACCACGTGCCATCAATTCAATTTTTTCAAATTCTTCTTGACACATTTCTTGAAATTTTTTCATCTCTCATTTCTCCTAACTTAAATGGGCAACAGTCCTTCCAATCCATTCATTAAACTGTAAAGACTGATAACTTGACGGTGATGCTAATTTCTTTGCTTCTACTATTTTTCTAAAACTTCTCTTCTTACAATACAAACCTGTGCCTTGTCTTTCAAACTTTTTAATCGTACTACTTTGCGGATTTGAAGTACTTGTTAATGCATATGATTGTGATGCAAACCATGTATTAATAAGAGACTGTTCAGCAACTTTCTTTATATCCGTCATTTTAGCTTCCACTGAAATCAATTTTTTTATATTATATATCTTTTTGATGTCTACTGGTTTCCATAAGCCGTAATCACGTATAATCATATGTGCATCTAGTAATTTTTCTATGGCCTGAATTGTATCTTTTTCTGGCATCTTAAGTCTTGTTATCAATTCACTTCCTGTACTTCCTTTAGTCATCAATAACTGAGATAACACTTTTAAATCATTCGTTTCCAGATTTTCTCTTTGTTCAGACCAATTCTCCAATATTTTAGGTGAATATGATGCAAATACAATGTCAGGAAATCCGGATGCAACTTTAGGTTCTACAAATATAGCTAAATTGTTTGTTTTATTGCTTTTTAAAAAATTATGAATATAATATTCAATAAAATCTTCAACCAAATCCAACTCATCCCCTTGAGTTGATGGTCGTGTATACAATCCTATATCTTTAATATTATGATCAAACATCAATATCCTATCCATTGTTACATTTCACCCTTTTCAATCTCTCTTTTGCACTTTTTATAGAAACAATTATAACAATCCCGCCTTTAAAAATCAATCATTCAAGGCTTCTTAAAATAAACATAACTAGTTTTTTTTTCATCCCCACTCTCCCATCATCATACACATATATTCCGGACACATATTCTTCCAGCATCTCTCGTGTCAGCTTCTCATAGCCTAAATACTTCAACATCTGCTCCACTGGAACATTCTTTTTCATCAGGATTTCTTTCTCACCATTTATCAGTTCTTCCAGTTCCCGTACACGTTTCTGCAGTCGTTCTCTTTCTTCTTCCAACTGCATCTTGGCTTCCATGAACTGTTTCTGATTCATCTGTCCATCATGATACTTCTCATAATTTTGGCGATTCTGAATCTTTATCTGTTCTTGACGCTTTTCGCAATCTGCACTTTCCGTCTTATAGACTTCTATGCTGTCCTCACGCTGCCTCTTCATAGATTGTTGTATCTGTTCCTGGCTGATATTCTGACGTAAGTAAGCCTTTATTTCTGCCAGTACAATATGCTCCAGCATTTTATTATCAGCTTTCCCGGCAAAACACCCTGTATCGTCTTTTCCTTTACTGTACGCACAGCTATAAAGGATATGACCATGAACCGGACTGCTTGAAGTCAGACTTCTGCGACAATTTCCACACTTCACATAGCCACCTAACAGTGTTGTTTCCCTGTCAAATTTACTTTTCTTTGTGTATCTGATCTGCAGGGACTGTGCTTTTTCAAAAACTTCTTTTGATACGATCGGCTCATGGTGATTTTCCATTACTTTCCACTGATTTCTCGGCACTGGTACTTCTTTCCCTGTTCCTGGATCTGGAATTTTTGTCTTTCCATAGACCATACAGCCTATATAAGTCTTATCATCCACAATCTTCCGTATCATATCACTCGTCCACTGCAATCCTCTTGATGCAGCTTTCTTGCTGTCTGATTTCTGTCGTCTGCTCATAGACTGCAAGGGAGTCAATACACCCTCTTCATTGAATAACTTACAAATCTCCATCTTGGAATATCGCTGATTGATCAGTTCAAATACTCTGCGAATCACTTCCGCTTCGTCCTCTACAATCACCAGTTCTTTCTTATTTTCAGGATTGATTCGATACCCATACGGTGCAGAGCCACAGCAATACTCACCTTTTCCTCGTCTGGTACTGACTGCCGCTTTTACCTTTACGGACTGGTCTTTCACATAGAAATCTGCTATCAGTCCTTTAAACTGTACTTCAATATCCGAACTCTTTCCCTTATAATCTTTAGAATCATATCGGTCTGAGATAGAAATGAATCGTACTCCCAGGAATGGAAAAATCTGTTCCAGATAAGTTCCCATCTCAATATAGTTTCTGGCAAAACGTGAAAAATCTTTTACCACAATACACTGCACTTTGTTCTCTCTGGCAAGTTCCAAAACCTGCTTAATTGCCGGACGATCCATACTGGAACCAGAATACCCGTCGTCGTAGAACTCCTGAAATGGCATAGAAGCCAGTTCCGGGATATTGGAAATATAATCTTTTACCAGTTTTCTCTGATTGATAATGCTGTTACTTTCTCCCTCTGAATCATCTTCCATGGAAAGACGATAATATCCAATAATCAGTTTCTGATCACTCATGTTCTACCGCCCCCTTAAACCCGAAGTTGATTTCCAGTCTGCCATCACCATATAGATACATACTTTCAATCAAGCTCTCCGCAAGTTCCGCATTGATTCTGGTTGTCCCATCCAGTTCCAGCAGACTTCGTAAAAATCTGGCTTCTTCTTTCTGCTGTTTTTCCAGCTTTTGTATGGTATGCTCCAGAGTTCTCTTTCTCTCTTCGCAGAATGCTTTCCAGTTATTACGGTCATCTTTCATTTCTATATAGGCTTCTTTGGCAAGTTCACCCTCTTTATATTGCATGAATGCCTGTGCCAGTTTTTCTGAACGTTTTTCCATATCTGCATCCAGTTTCCTGATGATGGATATTCTTTACGAGGAGGATTGAAATGAACGATATTTTGACAGTCAGCGGTTTAAATAAGTCGTATGGCGATTTTTCTTTGAAAGATGTGACATTCTCTTTGCCAGAGGGGTGTATCACAGGTTTTATTGGTGTCAATGGAGCAGGTAAAACAACAACGCTGCGGACGCTTTTAGGTCTGACGAACAAGCTATCCGGCAAAATTCAGTTTTTCGGTCTTGACATGGATAAGAATGAAAGAGAAATCAAAGACCGTATTGGTATAGTTTTAGACGGCGGGGGATTTTACGAAGAACTTTCGCTAAGTGAAATGAAAGGAATTATTTCGTCTGCGTACACTTCATGGTCTGAAGAGGATTTTAAGCGGTACATGGATATGTTTTCGCTTGACCCGAAGCAAAAAATCAATAGCCTTTCCAAAGGTATGAGAATGAAGTATGCTCTTGCTTTAGCTCTTTCTCATAATGCAGAACTTTTGATTATGGATGAGCCGACAAGCGGACTTGATCCTTTAGTTAGGGGGCAGCTTTTGAAAATCTTAACTGAGTACATGGAAAATGGCGGAAAAGGTGTTTTCTTTTCGACACATATCACCCCTGACCTTGATAAGATTGCCGATATGCTCATTATGATTGATAACGGGCGTATCGTCTTTCGAGACGAAAAGGATACCTTACTTGACACATATCGGATTGTCAAAGGTGATATGGATAGAGATACTATTTTTCTTTATGTCATTGCTGCGATAGCATTGTGTTTTGGATTGATAAACTGTATTCAATTTTTTTTAAAAGGAAACAAAACGGCAGAAACCATCGGTACGATTATTTCTTTCAAAACAATAAATCCAGAAAACTCAAAATTTCGTAATTCAAAATGGGCGACCGTTTCGTATAAAGTGAATGGAAGAACGTATCAGTCCCAAAACTGCATACAAGTACCAATGGCGTCACAGATTGGAACTACCGTTACCGTGCGTTATGACACGCAAAATCCGGAAAAATTGTATAGTTTTTCTATTTTACGAATTATTGTATCACTTATTGTTGCTGCTATCTGCATTGCAGCGGCTATATTCAATCTTGTATAAGATAAGGAGGATTGAGATTATGCCACATTTTCCAGATTGGTTTGTAGCTATATGTGTTTTACTTCCTGTTTCCAATGTTATATACAAAACATGGAAGAACAATAAGAAAAAATAGTTATCAAAGAGCCTGACACACAGTCACAGAGCCGATGAACTATGAAAAATTGTAGTCCATTGGCTCTTTTAGGATATACTTATAAATAGGCAAAAGCCGGACGATCAACGCGGAGCTATGCCATTATTGGAGGTGTAAAGAGTGAATGCCAATCGAAAAAACTCTCTTTGGATCCATTGCCCGATTTGCGGAGGAAAAACGAGAACAAAAGTATATGACGATACTGTTCTCGTAAAGTTTCCTCTGTACTGTCCGAAGTGTAAGAAAGAAATAAAGATAGATGTAATACAACTAAAAATGATGTTAAGCAAATGAGCCAGACATATAAAGTGCAGAGCCAGCTTCTTCTTTAGAAGAGATTTACTTCTTTTCGGGATTTTTACTGCATTTTTTAATTTTTAGGCTGAATGGCATTCTTTGCTGTTCAGACCCTTGTCTATTTAGTATCATGGATCCAATTGATTCCCATATTGACAAACACAAATAACAGGATCAAATTCACAGGTAGATACCCTCTGATTACATCTCCAAGCACTGCTATCCCTGAAAGGCTTCCTATCAAAAACATTTGTGAAATTTCGTTCCATCTTTTTTTGTATCGTTTTATTGCTTCTACAATCATTACTATCATAATTGCCAATATAAAAATTATAGCTACGATTGCCAAAATCCTGATAACCCAGGCTTCTCCCCCCGTATAAGCTATTTTCTGATTGAACCCATTATCATAAGTCGGATATACCAACCATTCACAAAATCGAACATACCATGTGAATGGAATCCTAAAAAAATCTATGAAATCATGCTGAAAAGCACCATTCTGTATGATTGCAAACAGGATTACTGTAATGTATCCTATTCCCCAGAAATATTCTGCGTCCCTCATTTTTTCGGTTCTGTCCTTTACTTCTTTTTTCGTTTTACGGATTTCCATCTCTGCACGTTTCTTTTCATTACGGGCTTTTGCTTCTGCCTGTTCCATCTTTTTCTCTGCTTCTTTCTGTTTCTTCTGTGCATCATCTACTGCTTCAACAGATGATTTGTTCACCTGTATCTGTAGTTTAGAGTTCTGGTCCCGAATGTCTGTGTCAAGTTCTCTGTAATAATTTCTGAGTTCTTCGGCTGCTCTGCTGTCTCTGATTTCAATATCTCTGGATTTTTTCCTATTTCCATTAAATTCATTCTCTAGTCCCTCCTTGCTGATATCCAAATGAAATGTTTTGAACAGATTACTGTCACGTACTTTCCCTCTTGGTTCTGAAAAGTAATGTGCTTCCGTTTCTCTGTCCAGTTTACGTTCCATCCGAACTGCTTCATTTTTTCTATAAACTTTTCTTTGCTGATACAATTTTCCAGTGCTTTTAACACTGCCATTGCACAGTCCGCTACAAAGCTATCCTTTACCTGCTGACGGAACAGATTATATTTGTCTTTGCTCCATGCAATGACTTCCCCTTTTTCAATCTGACTTCCATCAAAATGCTTTCCTTTTTCGGCAACGGTCAGTCCTCGTTCCCGGCACATCTGATTGGTAAGCTGTTTCATACGTTCCAGATCTTTTCTGGTGTTATGCAGCTTTCTCCCATCTTCATAACTCACTGAATTAGTAACCAAATGGCAGTGGACATGGTCTTTATCCTTATGCACAGCCACTAAGGTCTGGAATCCACTGAACCAATTTTCTGCAAACTCTTTTCCAAATTCAAATGCCTGCTCCGGGGTGATCTGCTCATCCTTATGCCAGGAAATAATGTTGTGGGCATACATTCTCCCTGTATCTTTATTCCACATCTTCTTTTCTTCCAAAAAGGTTCTGTACACCAGATCATAATTAATTTCATTGTGACAGTACGAGCCTGTTACATAAGTAAGTAGCTCACTTGTCTTGTCCTGCCGTAAAACATATTCAATACAATTTCTCATTGCTCCATGTGTATTTGTCCGCTTATTAATCGTCTTATTAACTGCCATATCCTTTCACTCTCCTTCCGATACTTGAGAATATTTTTATTGAGGAAATACAACATACTGTCGTTTGGGATTTCTCCATCTGTATGCGGTTTTCTTGCAATCTGGTTGATATTTGTCGTAGCTCCCCAGAGCTGACAAAGGATATCCGCAAACATCTGGTTCAGTCTTTTCAGTTCTTCTATTTCCTCTGCCGATGCTATCTTCAAGTCTGCGATTGCTTTTATCACAACTTCCTGCTGTGTTCTTCCGGATTCTTTAACCTTGCTCTGAAACAAATCGTATTCCTCTTTATTCATCCGTATGGTTACTGTATGATTTCGTTTTCTCATAGGCTTTTGTCTCCTTTCATTGCTTGATTTTCATTCTTTGTTAACAGCCACAGCGTTCTGGCGGCATATTGGCAGGAGATTTATAAGAGAGTGCAACGCTCTCTTATACAGGTGCAGGACAGAGTCCTAGTCAATCAGTAAGTATTCCGTAGGAATGTCCAGTTGACATTTCGCAGAAATACTTACGTCATTGACGTGCCGGGGTTCCAAGGGGCAGAGCCCTCTGGCAAGTTTAGGAACAGCCCAAAGGCTGTCTCCGGTGCAGAGTGGCTTGCCACTTTGCGAAACTTGCCTGTCATCTCCCCACCACTGAACCGACACCCACCATGCCATATTTTCCACCCTACGTTATCAGATTAAAATGGAGATGACGGTGGTTTTGTGGTGCAGGGACAGACTGTGGAAGAAATAGAAAAGCTCCCATTTCGATAGATTTTCTCTTTCTGAAACTGGCTGTTCATGCATCACTCCGATGCGAAGTATCGGACAATCATGTGCCGTATCCGGCACTCTATTCTTTTCTTCGCCTTGCTTGTTCAATTCACCCATTTGCCAACGCTTTTCTGTTGTATTTTCCTGTTATTTCTGTCTTTCTTTTTTTGGATCTCTTTCCATTTCTGCTAAAAGACATAAAAATAGCAGTCATAAACATTTCTCCAATTCATAATGTCTGAAATGTCACCACTGCCATTGTCTTTTTCTGCTATTCTGTTTTTGTAAAGCTATTCCTTACTGTCAGTCTGTTTTCCTGTTACTGCTATTTCATAACCATCTAAAGACTGTCCGCAAAATCCAGTGCTGCATCCATATCAGCTTCTTTCTCCCAGTCCAGATTATCTTCTGTAATCTCTCCATCCTTTTTTTCCATTGTTAGTATTCTGTCCGACAGCTTACTTTCCTCCTGCGTCATACACATTATACATCCTCTATTGTTTCCTTTATCTTCTTGATTGTTCCAGCTACTGCTGCGACTGTCTCTGCTACTACAAGTACACTATCTAATAATAAACTTATCATACTATTACCTCCTTACTTTTCCTCGAATATATCTATTACAGTCTTAGTTGTTCCACCTACTGTTGCCACCGCCTCTGCTGTTATAATTACACAATCTAATATCGCACTCAACATAATATTACCTCTTTTCTCTAAACCTGTGTTTTATTGTTTCTCTTAACTTATCTATATTATGCGCTTTGCGCTTAAGAAAAAATAGGTTCAAAAAAAAATATTTTTTGTTCCTATTTTCATAATATAATATGCATAGATAACTTATTTATCTTTTTAAATTGCCTATTTATGTTCCGTTGGTAGGAATTTTTTAAAAGCAATCATATAAAATAAAAGCCCAGAGAAGTTTTTTCTTCCCTGGGTTCTTATTTTATTCAGTTTAAGACATTGATAATATTACATAAATCTCGCAACAACCTCAAGCTCTTTTCTCTTAGGTCTTTCAGGTGGCTCCTGTCCCCTGTAGCCGACAGCAATAACAGACACAACATTTTCACTGTCTGGAATATTGAGCAATTCTCTTAACGCCTCACCATCTCTAATGCCCATTACCAGAGTATCAAGCCCCTGTTCAGCCGCTTTAAGAAGCAGATTCTCATTCTGCAGACCAAGGTCATAATAGCCCCAGCCGTCACCAGCCTCATTAACCGGGCTGCCTGTATTCTTATCGAAACCAACCATTCCATTTACAAATGTTGTGACTATATACGCACCTGCTCCATCCGAATTAGCCTGATTGAATTCAGGAAGACATTTTTCTCTAAGTTCTTTCACCGCATTTTCAGATAAGACACAGTAATATCTTGATGTCTGCAGATTCTTCCATGAAGGTGCATATGACGTAGCCTTAATAAGTTCCTCAAGCTGCTCCTTAGTAACCTTTCTCTCTGGATTATAATTTCTTATGCTTCTTCTTTTCTCCATTACTGCCTGTAATTCCATATGTATACCTCTTTTCTCTGATTATAGTTACTAATGTTTCTGCTCAATCTATATATCAAGCATATATAACAAACTGTCTCTGTCTGGAAAACCGTACGGTACAGGTAATTCCTGCGACTCAATTTGTTTAAAACCAGCCTTTTCATAAAACCTGTGCGAAGCTGCCGCAACTGACGGGGTGTCCAGAATGATATGCTCTATGTGCTTTTCCTTTGCATACTTTATGAGCATGTTATATAAAGCAAGTCCTATCTTCTGTGACCGGAACTCTTTCTTTACTAAGAACTTCTTCATCACGGCACATTTATTCTGCTTCATCATCAACGCAATCGTGCCAATTACCCCACCATCCGACATTGCAAGCCAGAATTCGCCTCATATTTCCAAAAAAGTATGTGCCTTATCATAAAATGCCTCCTCTAAGTAAGTTCATAATCCTTTAACTGCTTTCTGTATGTTCTATACTCCGGACAGTATTTTTCAACCTCCTCCCAGAATTCTGCCGAATGATTCATATGCCTTCTGTGCGAAAGCTCATGCACGATTACATAATCCATCAGCTCCTGCGGCATATAATACAACTGGTAGTTGAAATTCACATTGCCTTTAGAACTACAGCTTCCCCACCTTGTTTTTTGGTTACGGATAGTTATTCTTCCAACGCTCACATTCATTATATCACAGTAAAACTGTACTCTCTTTTCAAATGTATCCTTTATATTATCAAGTTCCTGATTCGACAGACATTCAATACCCGGCGCACCTGTACCATGTCTGTTATCTGATTTCTGTCTGACAAAATCCAGTTTCTGCCTGATCCAGTCCTCATGTTCATCTATAAATCTGTTAATCTCTGTTGAAGACATTCGCAATGGAGTTCTTACTATCACTTTTCCATCCGCGTGAACCTCTATTCCTATTGTTCTTCTTCTGGATTTTATTACCTGTATGTTCATGATTCTACCTTGTAAATGCTTTATCTTCCCACAACCTTCTTAAGATATTCATTTTTCAGCTTATTCTGCTCTTCAAGCCTCTTATTTTCATCTTTTAAATGCTGTATATATTCCCGTGTCAGTTTAACACCTCCACGAACCGCTATGTCTTCATGCTTTTCCATCTCATCAAGCCACTGGAATAATGACCTTTCCCTGATTTCGTTATATGTGTTATCTTCTCTGTTAAACATTTTCATCCTGCCTTCTTTCCACATATTTTAAACAATTCCTATAATATCACACAAGCGGCTTTCTATGGCATATATTCTTAAAATTTCATATTTAGCAATTGCTGATTAAATAAAAATCCCGCGACAGTCATACAACCGTCACGGGATTAAAATCATTTATTCATATGTGTGTTTCTTATGCTTACCAAAAGCTGCCTGTTCCTCGACACTGTGGTCTGCAACATTCATCTTCTGATGTACTTTCTTTTTCTTTAATGGATGCTTTGGATTCTTATCCATAACAATCGCTCCCTTTCTAATTCAATAATAAATGATTAGTCATTAGCCTTCAATAGCAATGTACTTCTTATTCTCAACTGCTTTAGCTTCTTTCTTAGGAACTGAAAGTCTTAAGATACCATCTTCATACTTAGCCTTGATATCTTCCTGTGTGATACCTTCACCTACATAGAAGCTACGGCTCATAGCACCAGCATATCTTTCCTTACGGATGTATTTACCTTTCTTATCCTTTTCATCCTTATCAAGTCCCTTAGCAGCACTTATTGTAAGGTAACCGTTATCAAGCTGTGCATTAATTTCATCCTTCTTAAATCCTGGAAGATCAATATCAACTTCATAACCTGTATCAGTTTCCTTAACATCAGTCTTCATTACATTATTTGCATGCTTACCATATAAAGCCTTGTCAACTTCAGGAAATCCGAAGTCCATCCAATCATCATTAAATAAATTCTCTCCAAAAATACTAGGCATCAACATAAGTCATTCCTCCTTTAACATATATCACTATCTTGTTACCTTGTTTCTTTGGAACCGGGATGTTTCAGTAACCTCTTGAGGTACTTTCCTTTACTTTCGTACCTCTTTTGGTTCCCTTCCTTTGTTCTTGGCTATGTTATATACCTTTTTATTAGCACTGTCAAGAGGTGAGTGCTAATTATTTTTATTTTCCAATTAAAAAATTCCGCAACCCCAGTATTTACATGGGATTGCGGAATTATAAAATATTTATAAACTATATTTTTTCAGTCGTTTCAAAAGAAAATCATATAATTCTTTATTAAGTTCTCCGTTCTTTTCCTCATCTTCCATATATTCAGGAAGCGGCATATCTGTATCACATTCTCCACATATATCAATACCTAAAACCTTCTGGTTTCTTATAATTATCCCAAGCATATGCTCTAATGTCCCAAGCTTCATATGTCCCTGACTCCAATTGGTTTCACTTATGCTTTCATCAAGAATATCCTTATCAATAGATATGTATACAGGAACTGATAAATCAATCTGGTTTGTTTTAGATTCCATTGCTTCGGCTCTTATCTCCTGTGCTGAATATGTTATAAGTTTATTACTTCTTAACCCAATCGCATTAATATCTTTCTTCTCTGGTCCCACCAGAATAAGCTGGCAAATATACGGATTGTCTTTAATCACCTTTCCTGCCCAGTCTCCGCAGCTTGTTAATCCTTCAATCATAGGTTTTTGCATATCGGTATGGTGATCAAATACAACTAAAGAAAACGGTTCCTTAATTCTGTCAGTCATTATCTTAGTAACATAATGGTAGTTACCCGAATCAATAAAATGTATTCCATGAATTCCAACAGAATCAACTCTTTCACCTATCTGTTTTTCAGCTTCGTCTGATACATACATATCACATCCTGTAATATCAGTGCAGTCTATCCATGTAAGTGATGTTTTTTCCTTAGCAAATTCATCATCATATACACCTGTGAAATCAAGAATAAAATTGTTGTTTTTTTCTCTTTGCATTATACAATCACCTCAATGGATGTTACTTTTTCTCAAATTCCTCGCTTATCTTCTCCACAAGATTATTCTTTGCAAGTCCATAAGCAATCTTAACTGTATTATACACTGTTTTGTCCGTTGCTGCTCCATGTCCCTTAACAACCGGCTTCTTAACGCCTAGAAGAATTGCTCCGCCTTCATTGTTGTAATCAAACTTTGGCTCAAGTCTGCCAATAAATGCCTCAAGCTGTGCCTTTTGGGTATCAGATGCACCTGCTGCTGCCCTTCTTATATCATCAAACACAACCTTTGCTGTTCCCTCGATTGATTTAAGAAGCACATTTCCTGCAAATCCATCACATACAACAACATCTGCGTTGCCGTCTAACACTTCTTTGCCTTCAATATTACCTGTAAAATTAAAACCACATTTTTCTAAAAGCTCATGAGCTTCCTTAATAACATCACTTCCCTTTCCAGCTTCAATGCCATTAGAAAGTGTTGCAACTGTCGGATTCTCAATTCCGAGTGTCTTCATGTAAGCTACACCGAGTCTTGCAAAATCGACAAAACGGTCTGCCTTGCAGTCAATATTGGCACCGCAGTCAACTATACAGAATGGCTTGTCATTACGGCCATTAAGAACTACTGAAAGTGCCGGTCTTGTCGCATTTAACTTGCCAAGTATAAGGATAGAACTTATAAGCACAACTCCTGTTGCACCACATGTCACGAATCCACCAATATCCTCATTCATGCGGCACATTTTAAGTCCCTTGATTAATGACGAATCAGTCTTATCGTGGTAAGCGTCAACCGGGTCATCATAATTAGTTATCTCCTGTGTGCAGTCCACTATCTCAAGCTGCGATTCATCATAAGTTACATTGGCAAGAAAATCCTCCAGCTCGGTCTTCCTTCCCATCAGATATACATACAAATCTTTATTCTCACTGATTGCCCTGATTGCACCCAAAACAAGCTCTGTCTGCGGCTTGTCAGCACCAAGCAAATCTACAACTATCTTTATCAAATCTCATCCTCCTTGTTTTACGAAGTAAAATCCGAGTCCATTGACGAGGAGAGGATTTAGCCCTCCTTCTGCTCATGCCAGAAATTATCAAGCAGATTCTTATACACTGCCTCTGAAAATGGAGCTTTTGACAGCTTCTGCTTTGTCTCCTCTGACAAATGCTTTGTCGCAGCAAACTCTTTTCCAGCCGCCTCATACTTTGATAAATATCTGTCAAGTCTTGAACTTGCACCCAGTTCAATTAATGTCTTTAACTGTGGACATAGAATTGCTGTAAATCCATTTTTACCACATATGCACTCATATTCCTTAAGAAGCGAATCATAGACTGACTCTGACTCCGAATAAGCACATCCCGATATAAGAACCAATTTCTGTCCCGTCTTTGGATTTCTTATGCCGTGAAATGACTCGCCATTTTCAGGTGGCTTCTGTCCCCTGTAAGTACACATCATGCTTAAAAGTCTGTCTGTGAAAAGCTTCATCTGTCCCGGCATGCCAAAAAAATACAACGGATAACTTTCAATTATAATGTCTGCTTCTTCTATTCTTTTCTTAACTGCCGGCATGTCATCATTTTTGATAACACACTCGCCCTCAGTCCTTGCCCAGCATGAAAGACAGCCCATGCATGGAGTAACATTTAAGTCGGAGATATTAATTATCTCCGACTCGTATTCACCACCTTCGCACATTCCCTTTACAAATGCGTTGGTTACCGCCATTGTAGTGCTGGCACTCTTATGTGGACTTCCATTTAAAACTAATATCTTAGCCACGTCCAAATAATCCTCTTCTCTTTCTTACAGGAGCCTGTGATGCACCAAGTAACTGTGCTGCTCCAGGAACCTCTCCTACTGCCTCACTGTATTCGCTGTAACGGCCTATTTTTCTATATTTCTCGTATCTGTCATCAAGAAGCTTATCAACCGGCTTCTTCTCTAACTGCTTTATTTCTTTTGAAAGGTCGTCAGCAAGCTTTTTCATAAAATGTGATGTCTCTTTCTCTTCTGAAAAATCTTCCGGTTCTTCAACAACCTTTTCTACGATACCCATTTTATTGAGGTCTGATGCTGTAAGTTTGAGATGTTCTGCTGCCTCTGGAGCTCTCTTAGGATCTTTGAAAAGAATACTTGCACATGACTCAGGTGTGATTACTGAATAATATGCATTTTCAAGCATCCATACTTCATCGGCAACAGCAAGTGCAAGTGCACCGCCGCTTCCGCCTTCACCAATCATTACTGATATAATAGGTGTCTTAACATCTGTAAGCTCATACAGGTTGTTGGCAATTGCCTGTCCCTGTCCTCTTTCTTCTGCACCCTTACCACAGTTAGCACCCTGTGTATCAACAAAGCAGATAACAGGTCTGTGGAACTTTTCAGCCTGCTTTATAAGTCTTAATGCTTTCCTGTATCCTTCTGGAAGAACGCAGCCAAAATTCCTTAAAAGTCTTTCGTTTAAGTCTCTTCCTTTTTCAATTCCAATTACAGTTACAGGCTTTCCATTAAGTCGTCCGATACCTCCAACAATGGCATGGTCGTCTGCAAAGCATCTGTCACCGTGAAGTTCAACAAAATCAGTTATTGTTGCATTTATATAATCTGATGCAGTTGCTCTGCCGCTCTTTCTTGTACGGCAGATTCTGTCATAAACACTTAAATTCTCGTTTGCCATGATTAATTTTTCTCCTTATATTGCAAAACAATACTGTTATGCACTTACTGTTTCTGCATGTATTGCAAGAATGTTAGCAAGATATGCTTTCTGTTCCTGTCTTGGCACGATATCATCTATGAATCCATTCTTTAACTGGAACTCTGCGCTCTGGAAATTATCCGGAAGCACTTCACCTGTAACCTGCTCTACTACTCGCTTTCCTGCAAATCCAATCATTGCACCCGGTTCAGATATGATTATATCTCCAAGCATTGCAAAGCTTGCTGTAGCACCGCCCATTGTCGGGTCTGTTGTACATACAACATATAAGAGTCCTGCGTCACTGTGTCTTCTGGCTGCTGCCGAAACCTTTGCCATCTGCATAAGTGACAGTGCGCCCTCCTGCATTCTTGCACCACCTGAAACTGTATATCCGATAATTGGAAGTCTGTTCTTTGTAGCATATTCAAAAAGTGCTGTAATTCTGTCTCCGACAACTGTTCCCATAGAACCCATCATGAAGTTAGGCTCCATTATGAATATACATGTATCCTGTCCGCCGATAGTTCCTCTGCCACATACAACGCCCTCTGTCTCGCCGCTCTTTTCTCTGGCAGACTCATACTTTTCCTTGTATGAAGGGAAATCAATAGGATCTGTAAATTCCTGGTCATTAAACATTACATCAAACTTTTCTGTAAGCATCTGAAGTCTGTTCTTTGCCGGCATGCGGTTTAGCTTCCCGCATAACGGACATATGTAGTAATTCTTCTCCAACTCCTCTTTATTGATTTCCTCTTTACATTTGTTACATTTGACTGTCATTATTATTCTCCTGCCTTGATGTTCTCAATTGCTTCATTCAATGCATCAACTGTTGTAACTGTGTACATCTTTGCTTCCGGAAGTGTCTTCTTAACAAATCCTGTAAGCGTCTTTCCTGCTCCTACCTCAATAAATGTGTCTATTCCGTCAGCCCACATATTCTTTAATGTGTCCTCAAACCTTACGCTTGAAGAAGCCTGAAGAGCAATTGTTTCTATAATCTGTGCTATATCCTGTGGATAAGGCTTTCCTGTTCTGTTGGCATATATCTCTGTCTGTGGAGCATTAATTGTCATTGTCTTAAGTGCCTTCTCAAGCTCCTCGCTTGCATCCTTCATATAAGGTGTATGGAACGCTCCGCTTACTGCAAGCTTAACTGCCCTGCCGCCTTTTTCTTTGATTGCAGCACAGAATTCATCTATCTCGTCAGCACTTCCTGCACATGAAATCTGTCCCGGACAATTGTAATTAACCGGCCAGATTTCCTTGAATTCCTTACAAGTCTCTTCAACAACTTCTGGAGCAAGCTTAAGTGCTGCTGCCATTCCGCCTGCATACTTTGTAGAAAGCTCACCCATCTTGGTTCCTCTGATAACTACCAGTTTAAATGCGTCCTCTGTCGATAAAACTCCTGCATAAGCAAGCGCCGGAATCTCTCCAAGCGAAAATCCTGCTACAGCGTCAGCCTTAATCCCAGCATCCTTAAGCGCATTGGCAAATGCAAGGTCTGTAAGGAAAAGTGCTGGCTGTGTATTCTCTGTCTTGGTAAGCTCCTCGCCTTCTCCTTCAAAGCACACCTTAACTGTTCCCGGGCGGAGCGACTCACCCAAATCATATAATTTCTTTGCATCAGAATCTGAATCGTATAGGTCTTTGCCCATTCCTACATACTGTGCACCCTGACCTGAAAATAATACTGCTATTTTTCCCATTACTTTATTCCTCCGTTCCATATATATCCTTACGGTCTACTGTTGTAAATGTCATGCTTCCCTTTGCGTACACATTGCCATCTACCTTAACTACTGCGTCAAATGATGCGAGAACCTTGTTGATTCTTGTAGCTGTAACTGTAATATCAAGTGTATCTCCTGGAATTACAGGCTTTACAAACTTGAATCCGTCTACTTTAAGAAGCACATATAACTTGCCCTCTTCCCTGCTCTTTCCACCATCATCGATTACAAGTGAACAGAGCTGGGCGCAGCTTTCAATTATAAGTACGCCCGGCATTATAGGAGCGTCAGGAAAATGTCCCATAAAATATGGTTCATTGATTGATACATTTTTAATACCTCTGGCACTTACATTAGGCTCAAGCTCTAACACCTTCTCAATCATCTGGAAAGGTGGGCGCTGTCCGATTCTTTTATTAATCTCAAATATGTTCATCATAATGATAATCCTCCATCAAGCACGATAACCTGACCTGTTACATATGAAAATGCGTCTGAGCAAAGTGATGATACAACATTTGCAACATCTTCTGCCTTTCCTAACTTATGCATTGGGATTGCGTCTAAATACTCTTTCTTCTTCTCTTCTGGAATTGCATCCAGCATCTCTGTCTCTATAAATCCCGGTGCTACTGCATTTACACGGATTCCGTAACCTGCAAGCTCCTTAGCCATTGTCTGTGTCATTGAATTAACAGCACCCTTTGTTGCGCTGTATACAGACTGTCCCGGAAGTGCGAATTTCGAGCTGACTGATGACATGTTGATGATGACACCGCTCTTCTTTCTGAACATTTTAAGTACTGCCTGCTGTGCGCAGTAGAAGTAACCCTTAACATTTAAGTCCATGCATGTATCAAGTGTATCCTTGTTGAGCATGAGAAGGTACTCATCTCTTACAATTCCTGCGTTGTTTACGAGTACATCTATTCCGCCAAGCTCCTTGCTTACATCTTTAACCATCTGCTTAACCTGATTAAGGTCTGAAACATCTGCTTTATATGTTATGGCTGTTCCGCCTGCTGCCACGATTTCATCAAGAACCTTCTGTGCCTGTTCCTCTGAATGGCTGTAATTGATGACTACGGCATATCCGTCTTTTGACAGACGTATAGCACAAGCCTTTCCAATACCACGGGAAGCTCCTGTAACTAATGCTACTTTCATATCTGTGTGTCCTTTCTTTAAGAAAATGTCAGTTCTTTGTCATGGGCATCTGCCCCTGCTTCATTACCTGCTGAGTACAATTGCTGTGTATGAACCCCCTGCACCATATGCAGCTACAAGTACATTGTTTAACTTAGAAGCTTCTACATTAGTCTTAGAAACGCTTCCGTCTGCTGCAATGCTATATGCTTCCTGTGAAGGTATCTTTCCTGCAAACATAAGTGCTGCGTGTGCTGCTGCTGTTGTTGCTGCTGCTGCTCTTGACTCACCAAGAACTTCCTTTAATTCTACAACCGGTTTTTCTGCCAGTTTGTCACCAAATACTGCTGTCAATCCCTTGATTTCTACATCATCGACAGCCTTCATTCCATTTGCGAAACCAAATACTGCATCTATATCATCAATTGTCATTCCGGCATCTGCTAATGCGTTATTAACTGCATTAGTTAAACCTGCCTCTGAACCTGTAAGTGTTCCGAACTTAACATTTGAATGAGCCATTCCGTATCCTGCTGCATGGCAGTAGATTCTTGCACCACGCTCCCTGGCTGCCTTCTCATCCTCAATAAGAACTGAAGCACTGCCATCGCTTAATACGAATCCATCATTCCCTGCAAATGGAGCTACAACTTTTTCAGATGTGACACCTAATTTACCGAAAAGCTCTGTCATTATGTCGCTGTTCTCATCAGAACCTGTGGCTAACATAGCATTTTCCTGACCTGAACGGAGTACGCTCATTGCATATGCCATGCTTGCAAGACCAGACTGTGCACCGTTAGTAACTGTTACATTGTAGCCCTTGATTCCTGAGCAGATTGAAAGATATCCGCCTGCTGCATTGTATACAGTGTTAGGGAATTTGAATGCGCTTCCTGAAGCATTGCCCTTCTCTGTAATCATTCTCTGGAAATCACAGCATGTTCCAAGTGCACCCTCTGACGTTCCCACAATTATTCCAATATCTGTTGCATTATCGTCTGTTACCGCATAATCAGCATCCTTAAGTGCTTCCATACCTGATACTGCCTGAAGCAGACTGAAATTATCAAGCTTTCTATAGAATGACATCTTAAGTCCAAGTGCATCATAATCTTCCTTACCGACTGAACTTCTTAAATTAGCTTCTGTCAGAGCTTCGTTTTTTACTGCATTTGCAACATATGTATCTACACCGTTGCCGCTTGGTGTAACCACGCCAATACCTGTGATAACAAGAGGCTTCTTCTCTTCCTTAACTGTCACATTGCCAGCCTCTTTGCTAAAGATAATACTTGCGTTATTACCGCCGAATGCAAATGAGTTGTTCATTACGCTTGTAAGCTCTTTTTCATGTGCCTTATTAGGGCAGAAATCTATCTTTCCGGCCTTTTCGGCAAGCTTATCCATATCCTCGTCCTTAAATCCGAGTGTTGGAACTACTGTATTAGTTGTAAGTGCCTTGATTGAAAATACTGCTTCAATTGCTCCTGCTGCACCGAGGCAGTGTCCTGTCATAGCCTTTGTTGAGCTTACTGAAAGGTTATCGTTCTCGCCGTCAAATATTGTATGTAATGATAAGAATTCTGCATCATCGTTCTTAGCTGTTCCTGTTCCATGTGCATTAACATATCCGATGTCCGATTTCTTCAATCCAGAATTCTTAATTGCTCTGTTGATAGCTTCCATCTGACCTTCTCCATCCGGTCTTGGAGCTGTGATATGATGTGCGTCACTGCTGACACCAGCACCTAATACTTCACAATACATTTTTGCATTTCTTGCCTTAGCATGCTCGTAGCTTTCTACTACTACGACACCTGAACCTTCACCAAGTGTAATTCCTGTACATCTGTTGAATGGTGAGCAGCCATCTGCGTCAAGTGCATGAAGTGATAAGAATCCGGCATATGGTACTGCTGCAAATGTGTCTGAACCACCTGCAAGTACTACATCTGCCTTGCCTGCTCTGATAAGCTCGCATGCGTATGCAATACTGATTGTTCCGGCCGCGCATGCATTTGCAATATTAGTAACAACGCCGCCTGCATGGCACTGACCTGCAACCTGAGGTGCTATTGATGAAATTGGCATCTTAGTTACATCACTTGCTTTCTTGCCATGCTCATAATAATCAGAAATGCTGACTGCACCACCAACACAGCTTCCAATTATAACCGAAGCCTTAGGGTCTCCTGCAAAATCATCAAGTCCTGCGTCCTTCATTGCCTCGCCAGCTGCCTTGATACAAAGCTGTGCTGAACGGTCTGCATCTTCGCTTCCCTCAAAATCTCCAAGTGTGTCGCACTTAACTTCTGCTGCAAGGTCTGCGTAACAGTCTGTTGTATCAAGTGTTGTTGTTTTATGTATTCCTGAAACCGAATTAATGGCATTATTCCATGCTTCATCTACTGAATTACCAATAGCACATATCATTCCAAGACCTGTAATGACTGCGCGGTTATTATTCTCTGTCATAATTACTCCTTATTACTATTATTATTCTATTTTGTTTGTTAATAACCTGGAGTCATTTATGACTTATAATCAAATTATTCCGAACCATGTGGATGTTAATGCCACCATATACTAAAGTGCGGTGTGGGAAATCTCGTTCAAGCGTAGCGCGTTTGATTTCCCACACCGTAATAAACTTTGTATATGGTGGCATTTACTTCCACTAGGTGCAGGAATCCTGCGATTATAAGTCATAAATGGCTCCAAGTTATATACTGTGAAATCAGAATATATTATGCATTTTCTTCGATATACTTAGCGATTGTCTCAATGCTGTAGAAGTGTTCTTTGCCAACACCTGTCATCTGAACACCGAATTCATCATCAACGTAAGCAATGATTTCAAGCGAATCGATTGAATCAAGTCCGATTTCACCATCTCCGAAAAGCTGTGTATCAAACTCTAAAACATCTGCGTCAATTCCTAAATTCTCACATAAAAAGTCTTTTAACTTTGGCATAATTTCGTTAGTGCTCATTATAATATTCCATCCTTTTTCTTTAATCATATTGTGCGTCCACTAAAAAAAGCACCTACACATTATATATTTTTTTGTAAAAATTTGTCATAACAAAACCCGTGTAGTGTTTGAAAACGCTACACGGGTTCTATAATTGTACTAATTTCGGACATTTTCGTTAAAGTGTCCGAATATTATCAGAACTTCCTAAAATACTCCACCATCATATCAATAACCTCGCTGCTCTCTGGCAGAAACGGCTCAAACACACTGAATGCATGCGTAAGCTTCTTATTCTTAGGAAAAGCTACAAGTTCATGCTCTCTTTCTGCTCTTGTCAGTGCCTTCTCAAAATCTGTTGTATATCGTCGCAAGAAATCATTATGGCTTGTCACGAGCCAGACTGGTGCAAGTGAGTTCAGCAGTTCCCTGTTTTCAGGATTAACATACTTTGCAAATGAAGTTTTCTTGTAATCCCTGCCATACAGATACTTTGGAAGAAAAAGTCCAATCTTATCAAATCTTGATGTATAGAACATTCCACTTATAAGCCCAAGCGCATTAATGCGAAGTCCTGATGGTGTGACATTAGCTGCCCTCGCTATATTAGTGCTGTTCTGGATAGCATTGGCATATGTAATAAGGCATGCGCCACCGCTGTCACCTGCCATATATACATGTGACGAATCGCCGCCATCTGCTGCCAGCCTCTCCTTTATATAATCCATTGCCATATAAACATCTGATATCTGGTCATACATAAGACAATCTGGAATCAGCCTGTACTCTATGCTGTATACAAGAAATCCCTTCTTGCAAAGCAGAGCACAGAAATATCTGTTAAACTCCTTATTACCAATAATAAGACCCCCACCATGAACATTAATAATTACAGGAAGAATCTTTTCCTGTGAATCTTCCGGTCTGTATATGTCAAGCATATGTGCTTTAATTCCATCATCAGCATATGCAATGTCAGTACTGCATCTTACTCCTTCCGGAAATGTTAATCCTGCATCTCTTCCTGCACATGAATCTTCAAAATCTTTTCTCTGCCTATAAAACTGTTTTGTTAAAATATTCCCCATTGATGTACTCCCGGCAATTACTTCTTCATATTAGATATAATAAGGTCAAGCTGACCCTCAAATAATTTCTCGATTCTTTCAACGGTATCCTTGATTTCATCAACAGTCTTGGCCTTTTCTTCTTTAATAATCCATCTTATAAGCAATCCAAATATAGCTTCTTCATAGAAACTGCATATAATCTCAACATCCTTAATAGAAAGTATGTATCCTTCAGACATTTTTCTAATCTGCAAAAGTGCCAGATAATGAATTCGTGTCTTAACATATTTTTCCAGCCACTCTCTTCCTCTTGCATCAAAAAGATTAGCCCATACTTTCCTATGGATTATACTATATTCAATAAATCTCATAAGAACCTTGTCCATTTCACCATTGTACTCTTCATTGAATTCATCAATCTTTGCCTGGACAACACCATCCAGTACATCATATATATCAGAAAAATGATAGTAAAATGTGCTTCTGGTAATACCACACGCATCAGCTATATCTTTAACTGTGATCTTCTTCAGTGATTTCTTCTCAGCAAGTTCGAGTGTACACTGCATTATGGCTTTTCTCGTCAACTGCGACATGTAAATCTCTCCGTTCACTTATATTTGCCTGCCTATTGTAGCACATTTCACTACTTAAGTCACATCCAAAATAAATTTACATATATTTCATGTATTCTTTTCAATAATGTGCTGGACAAATGTATTAAAAGGTGATACTTTCTTATAGGACTAAAGGACTATTTATATTCGGATTTATTATTCGGATATAAAGCATTTATGAAAGGAAAATTAATGAACAAGTACGGACATGTAACCGTAACCAAAAGACTTACTCCAAAGCTTAAGAAAAGACATGATCTTGCTTTAAGACTTGGAAGTATTATGCCGGATATTCTTCTGCACACATATATTAAAGGACATACATGGGATTCTTCCTATAATAAAGTCTCAAGAAGGCTGCAGCGTCTTGAAAGGCATGGCAGAATGAACTGTTTTTCTTTTTTGTCTTTAGGCTATGCCTTACATTACATAGAAGATTACTTTACATTTCCACATAACTCATGGTATCCAGAACCGATGTCTGAGCATGTGTTATATGAAATTAAGTTCATGAATTATATAAGAGAAAACAAGAACGATATTAACAAACCTCTGATATCTAATAATGGTCGCGGTGTATCTGCTGACAGAATGTTAGATTATCTCATAACTAACCACAAACAGTATGCTGCTAACGAGCAGGGATTTGATAATGACTATAGTTTCATCACTTCCGTTGGATATGCATTTGTTGCCAACTATGTTAAGCTGTTCATGATTAACAGCGGCAAAGATATCGTTATTGATATGAATAGTGATTCCTTTGCACTTAATACTAATATCTAAGGGCTTCGCTCCTTATAATAGAAATGCTATAAAGACTGATTGCTGGTCATGTCTTTATAGCATTTTTTATATATTTCTAAATATTATTTTTCTATGCTCTCTTAGTTTTAACTAAAACGCATGCTCCACATGCTAAAACTGCCACAACAGCTACAATTGCGTACACAAGTGCATTGTGAGCATCACTCGTTTTGATTTCTGCATCAGTCTTTTCTGACTCCTGTGCAATGTCTGCACTCTTTTCTGAATATACAACGACATATGGAGAGAATGATGTTGCTGTAATCTTTACACCACCAACCGCATCATTAATTATGGCTATTGAGTTCACGCTTAGTACAACAACTCTGTCTATATGTATGTTATAAAGAATTCCGGACACCGATTTTGCCATAAGGCTTGTACATTGCTGTATATCCTGTCCATATCCATACTGCAATGTCACCTGACCTGTATTGACTGCAACTGTATTTCCATCCTTGTCTGACATCTCAATTGTTGTCATGGTATCTCTTGGAATCCCGACAACATGAGTTACCTTGCTCTGTGTATCTATACTTACAACATAAACCGCATCACTCTGTCCCATATCTCCTGGCGAATGATTATCATAAAGATTACCTTCTCCATCTATTCCTAATACAAGAATATTTATAAGACCTTTTTTATATACATATGGCTCTCTGTTAAATATAACAGCTTCATTAGTTTTACCACCGTCACAGTTATTTCCCTGCACAATACGGTCTGCTGCATTATACAAATGCGACTTTCCTGTTAAAATTATGCTTATCAGTGCAATTACTGCTACCGCTGCTGCAAGAGCCAGACCTGTAAATATATTAATAATCGTTCTGTGTTTCATTGTTCTGACTCCCTGACCGCCAGTATCAGTACCCTCTCATTTCCTATATGGACTGATATGGTTATTACAACTGAATTCCTGTCAAATTCTGTATCTGCATCCAGATAATAATTATTATCTGCTGCCGATATGTCCGTAATATATGAACTAAATCCATTGAAAGATGTAAAATCGTAATTCCCGCTTATATCTGTGTCACTATAACTGCTTACTGCAAATATTCTGTATGACATATCCTTATCTGAAGTATAAACATTAATAATTCTATGAACGTAAAAAAAGAGAAGAAAATACCTGAGCATTCTCTTCTCCTCTAAAAATCAATTATTCTATTATCTTGCTTCACGCACAACTTTCCGCTTTATTATATGGTATGCTATAACCATTATTATTCCTGTCACTATCCATGAGATTGGATATATTATGATAAGCACCCAGAATTCATGGAACACTTTACACACTGTTGATATCCATATAAGTCTTAATACACATGAACCAACAACAGTTATAATTGCCGGCAGCAACGAATGTCCAAGACCTCTCATCGCGCCTGCGCTTATTTCATACACTGCAGTAAGAAGTTCTAATGTAGTCGCAATTATCATCCTCTGTTCTGCATAATACAATACATCCGGGTCTGTCGAATAAAACCCTAAGAACATACCTTTTCCAAGCACAAATACTGCCGATAACAGTCCGCATGACAGCAGTGCAAATGCCATTGATATATGATATATTTTTCTGCACCTGTCATATTCTCCTGCACCAAAGTTCTGGCTCGTAAATGTTACCGTAGCCTGTGCAAATGCACTTACCATAAAATATGAGAAAAACTCATAGTTAAGCGCAGCCGCTGAACCTGCGATTGCTGCTGAACCAAAGCTGTTAATAGTACTCTGTATACATACATTTGCAATTGAGAATACCATTCCCTGTAATCCGGCAGGCACTCCAATCGTAAGTATCTTCTTTAATTCTCTTGGCACAATTGTAAGCTTTCTTACATCAAGTCTTATAGGCTCTGATTCATGCATAAGGATAACCATTACAATAGAGGAACTAACTACATTTGAAATAACTGTTGCAATCGCAACTCCCGAAACCCCAAGCTTAAATACTATTACAAGTATCAGATTAAGCACTGTATTAACTATTCCGGCAACAATAAGGCTGTAAAGTGGTCGTTTGCTGTCACCTGTACTTCTAAGAATTGATGAACCAAAGTCATACAGCATGATAAATGGCATGCCAATCAGATATATTCTGAGGTAAAGAACTGCAAGGTCGATAACATCCTCTGGTGTTCCCATCAGAAGAAGCACCGGCTTTGCTATAAACTGCCCAAGTATCATGACAAATACTCCGCTGAGTATGGCAACAACTATAGCTGTATGTACTGCTGCATGTATGTTTTTCTCTGATTTCTGTCCGATATAATGTGCTATAACCACATTGGAGCCTAATGATATTCCAATAAACAGATTAATCATCAGAGATATAAGCGAACTGTTACTTCCAACTGCTGCCAGAGCCTGACTGCTCGCAAATCTTCCTACAACCGCTGTATCTACTGAATTGAACAGCTGCTGTAATATACTGCTTGCCGCAAGTGGAAGCGCAAACATAAGTATCTTGTTCCATAGTGAGCCATGCGTCATATCCATGGTTATCTTCTTATTAAGCATTATCTTTCATTTCCTTCAAAAATAAAATTGTACTCAAAAAAGCACAAGTATAATAGCACCTCTGCTTAATAAACGCAATAGCAGTTAAACACTGGGTTTAAAACCTTTTTAGTAGAATTGTAAAATTCTAATACAATCAAAGTATTGCTTGTTTTGTTATAATCCGTGTGTTATATTAGACATGTAAATGATTTTTGCTCAAATCATTGCAAGGCTTACCCTCTTCCTTGGGTAGGCCTTTTTTATTGCTTTATTCACCTTTTTGAGATTTAACACCACTTATTCTTGTTGATACAATCGCGCCAAGCGGAACCATGTCTACATGCACATCTCCGTCAGCTTTTCTTGTAATCAGCGTTCCTCCGCGTTGTATATAACTCTTATTAATCCCCTTATATCCGAGATAATCTATTGACATTCCATATGTCATCTGGATTCCCTTATATATAAGCGACAATGTATTCAGATGGTCATGTCCGCAAAACATCCATTTAATAACACCATTCTCCACTGCTTTGTTAAAAAATGTTCCTTCAAACTTTGAAATTCCAAAATGCTCATTCTTCTCAGCAATACTGCCATGCTGATATATTACGCTTTTATCACCAAGCTTCATCTTACGGTATGCTTCCTTAAATTCCGCAGGCGGCATATGAAAGAATGCCATTGCCTTAATATCAGGATTAGATTTTTTCATATCTGTCAGTCTGTTCATGCACCACTCTACCTGATCATCATGTATCCGGTCAAATCCGCTGTAAAACCAGCCTCCTTCACCATACATATTAGAATCAAGCAAAACAAGTGGCAATAAAACATTTCCATCTGAACCGATAAGATTAATAAAGAAGTTTCCTACACCTGTAAGCTCTTTCCTGCCTTCTGTAAATATGCAGTATTTCCCTTTCTTATAAATCTGTGCAAGCTCTTCTTTATTACAAGTCGAACCCATCTCGCAATCGTGATTACCAAATACAAGTGTATACGGAATTGCAAAGCTGTCCATGAATTTCATCAGCTTGTACGCCTGCTTTCTGTTATTAAGCGTACCCACCTTCGGCAGAAATGGAAATATAGAATCTCCAGTTAGCACTATCATATCAGGCTTTGCTTTATGAATAATCTTTGTTACTGCATTTAGCGCCAGCTTATCCTTCTTTCTTGATATAAAACCAAATCCCAGATGAAGGTCTGTAAGCTGCAATATCTTAAAATCTTCATCTTTATCTATTGTAAATGTAAATGTTTCATTGTCTGTCTGCCTTAAATTCACTGAATTAAACATGTTATCACCTCTTTAGCTGAGTGGTATTAATGCTCCTATAGCCGAAACAATTGTCGATACCACCATAAGAATCTGAAATGGCAGTGTTCCTATCACTCCGCATATAGGACTGGCTCCTGCTTTCTTTCTTGATTTCCCATATGTCAGAACTAGCATTATGCTCACCAGTACAACTACACCGCTCATGATTCTTGTCAGTATTATAAAGCTGCTTACTCCGAATATTGCAAATAATATACATGGAACTGTCGCTATAAGCCAGCTTACACGGTTGCCGATTCCAACCTGCTCATGCACAACATCTCTTAAAGCAAGTGTGTTGCTCCAGAATGTTGTAAGCAGAGCAAAAAGCGAAAAGATACCTGCAAGAATAACTGCCCATTTTCCGATGCTCTCTCCAAGCTGCATATAAGCAAGTTCCTTATCTATTGTTCCCTTAGTTCCAAGAAGAACGGTAAGTGTTACAACAAGCACGAACGCTGACGACAGACCAAACCCTATGAATATTGATTTCCTTATCTTTCCCGGATTGCCGTCAAGCCCTTTAACAACCTGAATAACCGCCTGATTAGCTGATGTCGCAAATACAACCATACTATACAGCGCAAGCAGATTATTCCAATGGAAAGGTGCTGTATAGAATCCATTAACCGGATGTGTAAATGTTCCAACTGTCATAACTGCAACTATTCCCATAAGAAGTATTACAGCGTATTTCTGTGCAATTCCTACCGCCTTCATTCCCATGAATACAACAATTCCGGCAATCACATAATATATAACCTGTGCCAGCCATAACGGCAGTCCGAACCAGTTTACAAATATCTGTGCCCCGCCATTAATATTGCCACTTACACCTATCATAATCGCAAGTCCATACACTACGAAAACAATCCAGCTGAACACCTTCTTCATAACTCCATGGAACAGTTCGCCCTCAAAGCTTTTTACAAGCTGTACTCCACCATTGTTATACGAAAGTTCCGCAATTATAAGATGCAGAATTACATTAATGATGTAAGCTGCTCCTACCATCCAGATAACATCAATCATACTGTTCTTCGTTGCAAGATACGGAACTGCTATTATTCCCGTTCCTATGCTGTTTCCCACAATCATGCTTATTGCCTCAAATGTGGTGAGCTTTGCTTCTGATTTTATTGACATATTTTTTCTCCTTTTCACTCACGACATAACATATTATATACATTATATATTGCATTGAATATTGTGTAAATTCATTTTTGCATTTGACCACAACCGCCCCCAGTGCTATATTATGTACGAAATAAGCGCACACAGAAAAGGAACAAACGCAATGAGCAGAAATGATGAAAACAATTATACACTGCGTCCTCTCACTATAGATGACGCTGAAGAATACAATGCACTTTTAAGATATGCCTTTCAGGTAACTGAACAGGAGCTTGCCGAGACAGGATGGAAGGATGATGAGATTACCCAGTCCAAATTCCCGGTTCTTCAAAGAGCTGATGTACTTGGCTGCTTCAATGGTGATGATCTGATTGCACAGTTTGCAGTATACCCTCTTGATATGAACATCTATGGTGTGAAATACAGCGTAGGCTTCGTTACAAGCGTATGTACATATCCTGAATACACAGGACACGGAATTATGAAAAGACTTATGATTCAGAGCCTTATTCGAATGAGAGATGCACACAAATCATTTGCTTTACTGTATCCATATTCAATTCCATTATACCGTGGTCTTGGCTGGGAAATTATTTCTAACAAGATGACTTATACAATCAAGGATACACAGATTCCAAGAAAGCTTAATGAGCCCGGTTATGTCAGACGAGTTTCATGGGACGACAAAGAATTTAAAGAACTTCATACCAAATTTGCTGAAAAGACACACGGCTGTCTATATAGAAACAACCTTGCATGGGAAGAATACTGGCGCTGGGACGAGGACGACACCTCTGTTGCCATCTATTATTCTAAGGACGATGTACCTTATGGATATATGGTTTACATGATAAGTTCTGATGTCATGCATGTAAAAGAAATGATTTATCTTAACCGCGAGGCACAGCTTGGCTTGTGGGAATTCATACATGCCCACGATTCAATGATTGACGAGGTCCGTGGAAACAATTACTACAGTGAGCCAATCGCATTTGAACTCGATGACAGCGATATCAAAGAGACAATCCGCCCATACACAATGGGGCGAATTATTGATATCAGACAATTCTTTGCCAAATATGCATGCGACCCGGACGAGCCTTCTGTATGTATACGCTTCTACATTGAAGATGACCTCCTTGCATGGAACAACGGTTACTTTACATACCTTTTTGATAATGGCAGATGTATTGAAACCGAACAGCAGCCTGATCACGAAGTATCTATGTCAATCGGCACATTAACTACATTAATGCTTGGTTACAAGACTGCTGAAAAGCTTCACGTCATGGACAAGATACAGGCATCAGATGAAGCCATCGAACACCTGGATGATATTCTCTTCCATAGAATTCCTTATGTGTCAGATTATATCTGATTATGATGCTGATATGATTTTTTAACACAAAAGCCCATAGAATCTGCTTCTATGGGCTTTCTCAACATTTTAATCAAATATAATTAATCATTTTCGTTATTCAATTTCTTCATTATCTTATCCACATCATACCCTGGCGCTTCTTCTTTCACTATATCATATAACACCTTAATATCTTCAACATCCTCTTCAAGTTCAGAAGCAATCGTTTCCAGAGTCTTTTCTTTCTTAACTTTCTTTATAATTAAGTTAATCATATTTAACTGTGTGGTTTCTTTTTTTGCTTCATCAACGACTTTTCCAACAATTTCTTCAACAGCTTCATCAACTAATGTCTTCCTTACCTTCTCTTCATCATAATCATATATACTCACTTCAACGACCTCCTCCCTGTGCTGTTCAAAGAAATCGACAAGTATATTCTCTTCTATGCATTCGTCCATTGCCTCTAATACTGCCAGCTTGACATCTTCCCTTTCAGCTGCAGTTTTATATCGCACTTTATTGACAAATGTCATGTAATCACGAAGAGTTTTGCATTTACTAAGGATATCTGCATCTTTGTTAATATTAATAACTCTCACTTTTAATTCCAGCTGTGGATCGTCAACCAGTATCTCATACATATCTGAAAGCTTAATTTCAGCCTCTTCATCAACCCACTTTTCCAGACCATTGAAAAATGTTACAAAATGCGGAACTGGAATCTTTATCATGCTTCTTCTATGAAGCATATCATTACTGAATAATTCCCTAAATACATCTGATACATAATGCAAAAACCTTAACGCCATGTTATTATTCCTGCTTGACTGCTGTTCAAACATATACAGGTTCATGCTAAGTAAAAATGAGGCATCATTCTTATATTTCATGTATGAGCCTCCATTCAATGTCGTAACTTTCAAGTCATTCACATTAATGTAATTGGAATTATTCAGTGCATTATACAGTTCAAGTAAATTCTTCTTATCCCTGTAAAGCATACAGAATACATTATCCTTATATTTAACTGCTACATTGTCTCTTTTCTCTGCCATAGATATCCTCCTCGTCTCTTTCACAGGCAGATATCCACGCACATATACTAATATTATTTCTATATATGTATATTAGCATTTACAGATATCTAAAACAAGCCTGCATTATTCAATTATGTGTTATGGGGTTCCTACTGAATGATTATCCAGCATTAGATAAAAGAATTGAATTCTTTTAATATATTAATAACATGATATATCAGATTCGTCAATAAAATATTTTTTATATTTTAAAACAGCCGTCCACACCTTCTGGCATGAATAGCTGTCTGCATCTATTTCTTATTCAATTTCTCATTCCTTATAACCAATATTATTGTTACCAAAACATTTATCATAAGAAATACCTGTTAATTTCTCAATTACATTTCTTGTTTCCTCAGAAACATCTTCTTTTCTGCCACTAGCGTGGACTCTGTGGCTGTGTTGATGCACCTGAAACAAATCCAAATGCAGCAAGAACCTGACCTAAGATAAAGAATCTTCTTCGTCCAAGCTTCCTTCCAAGCTTAGTTCTGTAAAAACTGTCTGTAATAAATCCCATCAAAGGATTAAGAATTACATCAAGATATGTTGCAATTGAAAATATAAGTGTAGCCTTAACAACCGACATATTACAAAATGTCAAGTGTTAAAAAATAGAAAGTTTAATAAAAATGTGCTATAAAATATATATCATTAACATTTTTGGAGGGTATTTATGTTAAATATTACAGAAAAATCAGAAGGTGAAGCAGCTAAAGATTATGTACTCAGACAACTTATTTACAACATTGTCCACACTAACCTGCTTCCAGGTCAGAAGCTTGAAGCACCTGAACTCTGCTCACTTATGAATGTCAGCAATAATCCTTTACGCGAAGCAGAATTAGAACTTGCACAGTCAAAACTGATAGAGATAAAGCCTAAGATTGGAGCATTTGTATCATATGTTAATTCAGATATTGTAGAACAGCTCCGCGACTTACGCTGTGTACTTGAGGCTCAGCTTGCAGTTGAAGCATGCGATATACTGACAAAGAACCAGCTTGATTCATTATATGAAAATGTAGCTTTATGGGAAATGTATATCAAACGCGGTGATGAAGAAAAGATTTTCACACTTGATAAAGAATTTCACGGAAGTCTGTATAAAATGTGTGGCAAAACTGTATGGTACAACCTTGTAGAAAGTATGGCACCACATTTTGACAGAACTACAATATTAAGTTTCAGATGCAAAGAAACAGGTAGAATCCTGAAAGACCATGGAGAACTTGTAGCCGCCATCGAGAAGAAAGATAAAGAAAAAGCTGCCCATATATCACAGAGACATATGAGCAGATATTCTGAAAATATTGATGCAATCAGGAAAATGTTCCCTGAGTACTTTAATGATTAAATACGTGTTGTCCACTTTCCACAGTCCCACACATCAGTCGCAAGACCATCGTAGAACTCTGGTTCGTGGCAGACCATAAGTATACTGCCCTTATATGCCATAAGGGCTCTTTTTAATTCATCCTTGGCATCCACATCAAGGTGGTTAGTAGGCTCATCAAGTACAAGAATGTTGCTCTCCCTGTTAATCAGCTTGCACAGACGCACCTTTGCCTGCTCTCCACCAGAAAGAACCTTAACCTTGCTCTCGATATGCTTGGTTGTAAGACCACATTTGGCAAGGGCTGAACGAACCTCATACTGTGTATAGCCGGGAAATTCCTGCCATATCTCCTCAAGACATGTAGTTTCAATTCCAGCCGGAGTCTCCTGTTTGAAATATCCTATCTCAAGATAATCGCCCTGCTCAACATCACCTGACAGAGGCTTGATAAGTCCTAATATACTCTTCAATAATGTAGATTTACCTATACCGTTAGCACCAGTAAGCACAATCTTCTGGCCTCGCTCCATCTCTAAGTTAAGCGGACTTGAAAGCGGCTCATCATAACCGATAACAAGGTCGTGTGTCTGGAAAATATATCTTCCCGGTGTTCTCGCAGTCTTGAAATTAAACTCTGGCTTTGGCTTCTCTGCTGCCAGCTCTATAATATCCATATTATCAAGCTTCTTCTGTCTCGACATAGCCATATTTCTTGTGGCAACCCTCGCCTTATTTCTTGCAACAAAATCCTTAAGCTCCGCAATCTCCTGCTGCTGCTTATTGTAAGCTGCCTCAAGCTGTGCCTTCTTCACGGCATACACCTTCTGGAAATTATCATAATCGCCTGTATAACGGTTCAGCTCCTGATTATCCATATGATAAATAACATTTATAACACTGTTAAGGAATGGAATATCATGCGATATCAGTATAAATGCGTTCTCATAGTCCTGCAGATATCTCTTAAGCCACTCAATATGCTCCTTATCAAGATAATTAGTCGGCTCATCAAGAAGAAGGATGTCCGGCTTTTCAAGAAGCAGCTTGCCAAGCAGAACCTTAGTCCTCTGTCCGCCTGAAAGCTCAGTTACATCCTTATCAAGTCCAAGTTCAGATAGTCCCAATGCTCTTGCAACTTCCTCAACCTTCGCATCAATCATATAGAAATCATGCATTGTAAGAAGGTCCTGAATAGTTCCCGCTTCCGCCATCAGCTTATCCATCTCTTCCGGTGATGCGTCGCCAAGCCCGGCATATATCTCATTCATCTGATTCTCCATGTCATACAGAAAGTCAAATGCTGATGCAAGCACTGACTGGATTGTCATGCCCTTCTCAAGCACAGCATGCTGGTCGAGATATCCAACTCTGACATTCTTTGCCCACTCAACCTTTCCCTCGTCAGGCATAAGCTTGCCTGTTATTATATTCATAAATGTGGATTTACCTTCGCCGTTGGCTCCCACTAATCCAATCTTATCAAGCCTGTTAAGCTGGAAAGACACATTATTAAAAATCGCTCTGTCGCCAAATCCGTGTGTAAGTCCGGTTACTGTAAGTAAACTCATGGGGTGTTTCCTTTCAATATTCTTTTGTCATTAAAATATACATATATCTGTATTATATCATTTCTTTCAATCTAAATTAATTAGATTTTTTAATATTTCATAATTTTATACACTTATCAATATTCGATGTATTTATTCGTTCAAGTTTTTTATCCTGACGACCTTTGTTATATATTTAAACTTATCATCTAATTCATCAAATATATTCCATAGTTGTGCATATAATCCCAATATATATAATATAAATGCAATACTATAATCTCCAGATTTAATTTTATTAAAATCTGACAACATCACGAAAAAAATAAAAGCTTCAATTAAGTATATTACAATTAATCCGAAACAAACAATCAATACATTTGTAACTATATTACTCTTATTTTTATATTTTGTTTCGTTACCGATTTTATTATTCAAATTTTTTTCTAACAGTTTAGGAACCCAGTAATTAAATAATATCATTAATATTGCACATATACATATTGCAAAATAATCGATTATCACATTTTCCAATTTAAATTGCAAACTTGTCAAATTTAACACAATACAAATAACACATAAAATATACATTATAGCACTTAGAAATTTTACAGTATTCAACTGAGTTTCTTTTTTTGAACGTTCCCAATCGTATTTTAGTAATAAAACAATATAATCTATTAATTTTTTCTTGTCCATAGCTAAACTTTTCTTATTATAATTGGTTGATTCTATTTTTTCTATAATATCCCATATATGTGAATCTTTTAATATTATCTTTTCATCTTTTCCATATGAATTTATGTTTGCTTTTAATTCATTTATTATCTGTAAAGTTTCTTTATATGATGAAGTTCCAAGTCTTTTTTCTATAGATCTTATTCTTTCTCTCCATTCTTTTCTTTCTGCAGTAATATACTGTAATCTGTTTTGTTTTGATGACATAATCAAACTAGATATAAATGCAATCATAGCCACAATAACAGATGAACCTAATATTTTATCCATAAATCATTTCCTTTTATAATGTTATTTAAATGTTAATCCAATTTTTCGCCTTTGCATACATCGTATATTTCTTCCAATAATTTAGTATACTCTTTTTTTATTTCCTCTCGACCATGTTTACATTTATCATATTGATGTAAAAATACATAATCTAACAAATTATAAAATTCATTTGAATCACAAATAAATTTTATAAATCTATGTTTATCTAAATCTTTATACTCTTTCCATTGCTTAATTGAAACTGGAGATATAATATAACCATTATTCTTATGTAATTGTTCTCCAATACCATACGGCTTTTCACTCGTAGTTAATGTAGCATACTGATCTAAGCCTATTATACAATGTCTTAAACAATTATCTTTATAAATATTATTACTTTTATAAATCATGCTCTTAATCAACTCATTCCTAGTATGCTTATCTTTAATTTGAGGTAATTGCTGATATTCTCCACTATATGAGCCAAGAAAAAGGCTTTTTTCATCTTTATTAATAATCTGAATACTTGTAAGCTTGCCTAATGATAACATCATTGCAAAATCAATATCTAAAACTATTACATCGTAAAAGCATTTTAATTGCGAATTAATCATAATATTATTTACTGATTCAGCATTAATATTTTGCTTCAAACCATTCCCAGACATAAAACATTGGTAATTTTCAATAATTGCAACATTTTGCATTTGACTTATAATTTCTTTAAAATCCATTTTATGTAATATATAATTTTGCTCATTATCTTTTGTCTTTTCTTTTCTCAAAACTAAAATATCTCTATGAATATTGTTAAAAATATTTCCATAATTATTAATCATTTTCTTTTTATTACTTAAAGAAATACCACACCAAAAATTATATATAAGAATACGATGATATTTGACATTTTCATTGAGCTTATCTTCAAAAATTTTTTTCTCTACCATATCTTGATAAAATAATATTGACTCTTTTAATATTTCATTAATTTTATGGATTGCATCTTTCTTAATAGTTCTCCTATCAAGACTAAGTGTACTTTTAGTATCTAATCCGTAAAAATCTACATGCATTAATATATATGGCACATTAATATAAAAATTATCATCAATTTTCATTCCTTTAAAATAGTATTTACTATATAAAAACTCTTTTGATTCCTCTAATGATAATGTGCATCCAGTACTTGTTTTATTATCCCATAATTCCATATGTGTATTAGATATCATATTGTAATTATACCTATTATCATTCGATTTATTTTTAAGCTTTTTAAAAGATTTTGCATTTATTGTATCTATAATTTTACCGTCAAACTTTATCTTAACTGTAAAAAATGTACTACTTAAAATTTCTCTCAATTTATTCCATATTGTAATATAATATGGATTAATGTTTAAAGAAAAAGGATCATACTTATTTTTAAAAAACTCACGTGGCTTATCATAGACTAAATATTCTAAATGAAAATTCATCGGAATAATTATATGAATTTCCGTTCCTTGATTAATTAATTTATCACACCTTGAAATCTGTACATACCCATTTTTTTTACCAGACTCAATTCTTGCATAAATTCCCTCTCCATTAGACGCCTTAGAAAATATTTCAAAATAATCTGCCACTAAAAATATTGACTGTAATCCTATTCCAAATCCAGCTGATGGTCTAAGCCAAATTGGCATACTATTAATTTCCTGTTGCTTTTCCTTATCATTGAAGTAACTCTTTCCCACATCGCATATTCTTTTAAATTGTTTTATTGAAAGTCCTACACCATTATCCTTAATTATAACTTTAAGACTATTATTATCATATTCGCACAATAACACTTCCACTTCATAATTATCAAAAACTTTTCTATCAATCTCATATGGTTGTAATCCAAATTCTGATTCTCTTTTTATCCACTTTTTATATCGTCCTTCAGAAATATCTTTCCACATTCTTATCTTACAAGCATCAAGTGCGTTCTGAATCACCTCTCTCAAAAAAACGAAATTGTCATCATATATATTTGCACCTTCAATAATTTCAAATGCTTTTTCTGAACTCATAGAAAACCTCAAATCAGATAGTCCCTGAATATCTGGAACTCCATTTAATAACAACTCACATTTTCCTAATTTAGGCGCACTTCCATTAATATTCTCAGGCATTATATCTTTCCAATTGAGTGCCCAGAATTCAACCTCTTCTTTCAGCCATGTCAAAAAATTTCGTGTTTCCCTGTAAACCTCTGCTTCTGCACAATCTGCTCTATATTCAATTTTATCTGGTGTAATTAATATATGTCTCGTTGACATATGCTTTTTTAAATGATTTTGAGATGAATGAGGAATTTCTCCAAATATAATCTCATTTACAGAGTTAAATCTATTATTATCTGCATCTAACAAATCACCCATTCTCAACATTAAAGCCACAAATCTTGGATGTGCATAATCAGCATTAAATCCATTTGTGTTATAATCTAACTCAAAAATTTTCATACTGGATTCATTATGCATATAGGCAATATCCGACAATAACAGTATTAATCGATGCTGTATCAATCCATTATATTCTAAATCAATATGCAGTCTGTTCTTCATATTTTGTATATAATTCTGAGATTCTTTTGCATGCCCACTTCTATAATAATCTGCTATTATAATAGTTACTGCTTTTCTGACTCTGACAGGCCATGCTCTCACATCTTTATTATCTTTTAGATTTTTCTCGAGTGAATTAATATATTTAGCACTCTCTGACAATGATGAGTCATTTGAATTTTCTAACCCGTGTAAATAATCCTGAAATTCCTGTGTTTCCCAGTTTTGCTCTATTATTTTATTGTCAATTACCATTCCCAGATCATGAAGATATGCAGCATTTAATAATAACCATGTATCCGTTGGAGACAAGCTTCGTATTGCTTCTTCTCCAAGCAGCATCTCTATGTTAGTTATTATCGCCTCACTGTGTGATATATCATGCTTTGTATAATGAGGATAATTAAATACAACATCACTTAATAAATTAAGACATGTCTTTTTATTAATATGCCAGGAATCCAAAAGGTTCACATATATAGGATCTTCCCCACATATTTCCGTTAAATGTGTTTCTAACTTATATGGAATATATTTATTATTATCTGACATGTATTTTCTCCCTTCTCTTTTAGCTAATGAGTTTATAATACAACATTAAATCAATTCGACTAATCGTTTCAATTTCATCTTTAATTAGACTATCATAATATTTTTATTTTATCAACATTAAGCCTCTTATCATACCTTATAAACTTTTTGTGGAGATAGTTCAAAATCCATTTCAATATTACCATCTTTATCTTCTTTTAATTTTATAACCACATCATAATTTCTATTCTTTAATACATTTACTTTATGCCTAATAATTTAATAATACCCTTATAATAATCTCCTGTCAAAGTATATATAAAGATGCAGCTACCACTCTACTGTGATAACTGCATCTGCAATAACTACTTATTTTGTTCTTCCAATAGTTTCTTTAATCTTGCTATTTCAGCATCTTTCTTATCTGATGAAGCTTTCAGTTCATCATTCTGCTCCTGCAAATCCACTATCTCATCCTTCATCCTGTCAACCATCAACTCTGCCGTATTCCTATCCAATATTCTCAACGCTTCTGAAAACATACTGAGCACCTCCCCAGGTCTTTCCAAATACTCATTAATATCACGGCGTACTGATTCCAGATCAGGAAATGTCTCTACAAGTTTGTCTATCTCCTGCGGTGTTTCAGCTACGAATAATGACAAGAATTTTAATCTGTCTCTTTTCATTTTCTCAGAGACTAATTCGTCATTATACTGACTACTATCATAATCGTAATCCGTTATTTCTGTACGCCCTTCTTTAATATCAGAATATCGGTATTTTCTGAATGTGTCAAGGCTTACCAAAACAAAATCCTGCAAAAGTTCTATCTTTATTCCTGTATTAAATTTCGTCTTTCCAACATGAAAATATAGTGCCTTGTCCACCTCACTTATAAGACTTTTATTGCTGTCCTCAAAAAGAATAATCGTATGAACTTTCCTCATATCCTTATATGACGGTTTTGAAGAACCATTCATTGATGGCTCATGCTTTCCCACCTGATTCTTACCTGTAATCATTTTATACTGGCGAAGTACAAGATCTGCCGAATAACATGATATTCTCTCTGCCGGAAAGTCATATGAAATCTTCTGGATTTCTATATTGGCAATACTTCCGTCAGCCATCAGCACAACCATGTCCATAATAATCATCACACCAAGAAATTGTGAATCCTCATTAGGAAACACCTCAAGCACAGTAACCTTCTGTCCTAACAGACAGCTTACCAGTTCCGACAGTCTGTCCCTTCTCTCTGTTGGATTAAATATCTTCTTAAAAAATGGGTCATACAATAACGGCAGCGATTTCTTTCCCTTTAGAAAATCCTCATACCTTCCAGCCCACTCCTCATTCTTCTTAAGATACTGATATGTACTTAAGCATAACGAATCCCCATTAATCTGATACATTGCTGCATCATAATAATTCTTATTTTCTTTAATCTCCATAAATTATACGACACTAGTGTTCTAACTCCTCCGAATTAATAAACATGCACATTTATATACTCACAGTATCATACATACATGCTGTTGTAAATATACATGTCGTAATCCGTCGGTTTTATGTCGTAATCGGTTGATTTTATGTCGCGAACGGTAAATATTATGATTAAGCACAACAATCTAAGCCTTTATATCAGCCTTTCCATTTTGCCTTATCAACCATCATTGGCATAATTGTCATGCTCATAGATATTGATGACAATGGAACATATACTGTTAATACAATTAAGGACAGTAACATCCGTATTCAGGCTGATTATAATATATTGTCTAAATATCTTAAGGGTTGTTTTAAGGAAATTCCTTGGGAAAATATGAATATTGATTGTTCTAAACACTTTTGTCACTGTTATACTATCTATAATATTTCAACTATAATGTAAGGTAAGTCTCACTATTTATTTTTTAAAAATTTATATAACTTAATTATTTCTGCAATACCAAACTGCATAATTTATTTCTCAACTAATGCAGTTTACACTAAATATTCAAAAACTACTTATACCTTAATTTCAAAAAATATATTCACATAGAATGTTAATGAAATAGTGTTAATAATCTAAAAATATCTTTCTGTAGCGAATTCACAAAGTTTTTATTTTATAAATGACGAAATTAAATCCTGTAATTTATGTAAATTCTCCAGTAATTTAGGTGTACCATTAGCTAAAGTAATTATTGGCGCTAATAAGGTTAGACAATTCCTTAGTCTTGATTGTTGTGGAGTTTGCTTCGTCAACTCTGTTTTTGCCATATCTACAACATCCTCTAGTTGACTTGCAGTTTCTTTTTCTAATGTATACATATCACCCATAATCTCATTAATAATACTTTCTAATTCAGAATGTATATTATTATCTGAATTATATTGATTGACATATAATGTCGACATATCTCTACTTATATTAAGTTGTCCTCCATTAACCGTAATGTTCATATCATTTTCTCTATTCATTTGCTTCCTCCCTTCCCTCTTTAATAGAATGTAGTTTTGATAATAATATACTTGATTCTATTTCTTTTGTTGACTTATAAAAATATGTTGATTTGTTTAAATGTTCTACATTTATATTTTCCAAATAAGTTTCTGCAATGTTATAATTTTTTAATATGTAGCCAGCTTTTCCCATTAATGCATATGTATATTGTAGAACTCCTTCCTCTTCTTCATGCACATATAAGTTCAACAGTTTTTCACCTAAGCATATTACTTTTTCTGGTTTTTCGTAAATTAAAGCTTCCATAACATTTATGTATGTAAATGCATCATATTTTTTCTCACTGAATTGAAGAATATTATACGCCTCTAATGCAAAATCTATATTATGATCTACAACCGCTAAACCTGCCAAACATCTACAATAATTATCACTAGTAATATCCCTTTTAAATATTAAAATTGATTTTTTATAAAATATTTTTGCAACATCCCACAATTTCTTTTCGCAACGATAAATATTAGCCATACTTATTAATGCATTCCCAATTGAATAATTATCTTCTGAATAAATCGAATACTTTCCAATCAATGCCTGAAAAGCATAATTATTAGCACTAATTATTTCGCTATTTAAAGCAAATGCATTGGCTAAATGTGTATATGTCGTATAACGCCATGGACTACTTTCTCCCACCCCTTGTGAGTCATAATCAGCCAGCACTTTTTTATAATTTTCTATACAACCTGAAATATCACCGGTATCTAATAGAAGACGAGCATAATCTGAATATAAATTAGTAACTTGATAATAATATTGAGGTGAAATAAAATCTTTATTTTCAATAGCCTCTTTTATTTTATCAAGAGCCTCTTTGTATTGTTTATGGTGAGCATAATCCATAGCAACTGTTTTTTTTATAATCATTCTTTTTAAAAAATAATCTGAATCATTATTATCTGAATATATTGAATCTATCAGCTTTTCTGCATGCAAAGCTTCATCCAAAGCATGGTGTATATCTCCATCTATACTGAGAATTTTAGAATAATTATTATGTATTTCTGCTAAAATCATTTTATTCTTAATATTTTTTTCATCAAAAACATATATAAGAATATCAAGTAAATCTTTAGCTTTTCTGTAATTACCAGTTTCCTTAAACACCAGAGCTGCCTCTTTCAAAAATAAATGTCTACAAAATTTAATGTCTTTTTTCTTGATTTTTATAATATTATATGTATATTCCGCATATTTCAATAACTTTATAATGTCTGTGTCTGGAGATATGTTCATACATTTTTCTAAACTAAATAATAATAACTTACACTCATCATAAGAAATTTCATTATATTTATAAATACTTTCACATATAATTTCATGCATAGAAAACCCATATTGTGATTGTGTAATCCATCCCCTGCAAACCAAAGAAATCTCAGCATTTTTACAGTTAAAAGAAAAATATGTCTGTATATCATCAGATGCTATTATATCTCCCGGAGGCAATATACTCATAATTTTTATAATTTGTGATTCCTCTAGACTTAATTCCGAAATTTGATATACCTTGCTTAATTGATTGGTAATTTTTTCATTTATATATTTACCGTTCCAATCAGAATCTGCTGACAAATCAATGTCATCCATCTTGTAATTTTTTGATTTTAACTCCTCCCAAAAATTTTTTATTGAAATTTTTTTATAACTGATAGCTTTAGCAATTAACTCAATAGCTAGTGGATAGCCATGAGAAATTTCTACAATTTGCTGGATATATTTTTCATCCGCATAAGTTAGTTTTTCTGAAATTGTATAATTCTGTAAAAATAACTGTTTTCCATATTTAACATTGAACAAATTTAAATCATAATAATATTGTTTATTAGGTAAAACACCCCTTGTAGTTATTAGTAAGCTAACTGGTAGTCTTAAGATCTCGTTCAAATCTCCTATTTCTAATGTATTGAAGTTGTCAATAACTATTAAAATGTTTTTATCTTGAAGATTAGTAAGACATTCCACAACTTTATTATACTTATCATTTTCTGAAATATCTTTTTCAAAGTGAAATGACGATGTAAATATACTATTTAACAGTGAAGCTTTCCAATTCCCTTTAAACTCAATCCATGCCAAATGATCATATACATTCTTAGAAAGCTGATATATCTTTTTTGCAAATGTTGTTTTTCCGATTCCACCAACGCCATGCAAAAATACTCTTTTATTTTTCTTCAGCATTTCCATAACTTCATCTTCATTATTTCGACTTACATAATGACTATATGGTATAGGATCAGAAGTCATTAATTTAGGAAGTTTTTTCTGTACAAAACAATTTATTACCTGAGTTGCATTTAGAGTTGAATTATCCTTTGCAATATTAATTTGCGATTGCTCAATTGTATATTTAACATCCATATTCATACCTCGTATAATGTAAAATCTCTTATTTTATATATTAATACACTAATAATATTTGAATTTAGTACCTTCAATTTATCCTCTCACTTGCTATAGTTGTATAAAGACTATCGTTCTAAATATTAAACAATTATCAAAATAAATAATTATACTTTTTTCAATTGACTCTGTATGAAAGATCTTTCATTGACTTCATATATCTATATATTTTATTAATATCAGTAATTATCTGTAAAAGATGAAACCCTTACTTTGTATACAGCTTGCTTACCACTTTCTTGCTTTTCAACTAATCCATAATCCATTAATTTTTGCAGCCTACAATGTGTCTCTTTTTCAGATAGATTTAAATAGTCTTGAATATCTTGAATTGTAGATTTTTTATTTTTCCTCAAAAACTTAAGCAGATTATCATCAATCAATGTATAAGCAGCTAAAGTCAATCCAAAAAGTCCTCCTGTAACCTGAGCTATAGTTGTAAAAATATATAATAACTGATTTTCATTAAGCCAAAATGGGATCTTAATAAAATGCATAACAAATGTTATTATAATATTTATAATCATAAATATACATATTATTAAAATGTCTTTTTTTATTTCAAAAATTTTTTATCATCATATAATTGATAAAGTCCGTATAATTGTGTAAAAGTAAAAAGGCCATATAACAGTCCTTTTACGGTACAATGTTTTTAACGACAAAAACATACCCAGGAGGACTTTTACATGACCCAAGTACATTTTACA
>ERZ791740.278-NODE-278-length-48780-cov-4.891719_pt1 | contig 48780 bp, 55 predicted proteins | sample MGYA00510041_ERZ791740 | MGnify/ENA primary metagenome ERZ791740 (study PRJEB30046, sample SAMN00791959) | human gut metagenome | study: EMG produced TPA metagenomics assembly of the A metagenome-wide association study of gut microbiota in type 2...
AACTTCCCTCAAAGTATTCTAAAATGGACAGACACAAACTATGTCTGCCCATTTTGTATCGGGTTTGTTTCGGGACGGATATTCAAAACGCCTGTGCACCGGCATTTCGATGGGATCTTGCGGGATGCACCGCATCCTCTTGGCTCACCCACATTCTATCACGCTCCGGCAAAGATTTCCAATAAACTGGCGAAATTGCAAAATTTCGTGCACAACTGCAAAAAAAGACCGGGTGCGTGAAAGCGTCCGGCCTTTTCCGTATCGTCAGAGCATTATTTCAAAAACTGTGCGACCCGCTTAAACACCAGTTCCTGCCGTTCCGGCGTCGGGGTGCTTTTGGGGTTGCCCCGGCGGCCTTTGTTCTGTTGGCGCAGCGCACGGGTAAGCTCGGTCATCAAATTGATCTGCTCGTCGGTCAGACCGTCAACCGAAACGACCGCGGCTTTCTCGCCACAGGCAAGATAATCGATTGAAACCCCGAAGCAATCCGCCATGCAGGCGGCGGTCTGCAAATTGGGATAGATGCGCCCGTTCTCGTATTTGGCGATGGATGCTTCGCCCGGCTTTTGGCCTGCATCGGTGATTTTTTTCGCCAGCGTCGCCTGAGAGTACCCTTTTTCTATGCGCAGACGTTTAAGCCTGCCTGCAAAATCCATCATCATCTGCGTCAACCTCCTACTTCTTATGGTGTATCGGTTGACAGGGGACAAATATTCAGATACTATGATTTATAACATCGTATTTGTCTATAATGGGGCAATTTGGCTTGACAACGAAAGGGGACGCGTTATTTTGGATACAATTTCAAACGCTAAAAATCCAACGATGGAAGCCGGTGACGGTATGCTGCACATCCTGCTGTGTGACGATGACGCGATATTTACCGAAGCACTGAAACGACTGATCGAAGCACAGCCGGAGTTCAACCGCCGTTATATGCAGATCGAATGCGTCCATGACCCCAACGCACTGAAAAAGGCAGCCGTGCAAAAGGCTGACATGATCTTTCTGGACATTGATATGGGCGATGTGAACGGCATTGCGCTGGCGCGGCAGATACGCACGATCCGCAAGGATGCGGTTTTGATCTTTGTGACAAACTACGGCGAATATGCCGCCGAGGGGTACGAGGTAAGTGCGTTTCGCTTCTTGCCCAAGCTTCAGCTGGCCGAAAAATTGCCAGACTATTTTCGGCAGGCACTGGCAGCCTGCCGCAGCCGTACCCGCACGCTGAATGTTCTGTGCGACGGCGAGGGTACGAACATCGTGCTCGACGAGTTGGTCTACGTCGGAACCGAGGAACGGATGCTGATCTTTCATCGTGCGGAACCGGCAGCGCCGCTGAAAAGCCGCATGAGCCTGCGCACGCTGGAAGAAAAACTGGCGGAGGAGGGATTTTTGCGCATCCACAACAGCTTCTTGGTCAATATGAGCTATATTGCTGCCCTGCAAACAAGCGGCGTTACGTTGACTACCGGTCAGGTGCTTCCCGTCAGCCTGCACGGGTATAAAGCAATCAAAATGAAATACATGGCATGGAGAGGGCGCGGCTGATGGGGTATGTATTGAGTATTTTGATGAACGCCCTGCGAACTTGGCTACTCACAAAACTGTGGGACAGCTTTTTTACAAGACGTTTTAACGGGAAACAATTCTGGGCATATTGGCTGTTATGGACTGCCATTATCACAGTCGTTCTAAATGTGTTGCCAAACGATTATGACTATAGCAATATTATCCGCTTCTTGATTGAAATTGCGCACGAGTATGCTATGAACTTGATGTTATATCGAAGCAGATGGGACCGTCGCTTGTTTGTTGTAATAACGGGCTATGCCTGCTTTTTTTCTATTTCAGTACTGCCCGAAAAGGCATGGCTGCTTTATTCGGGTATGACGCGGACGGAGTATGTATATAATAAACCGTTGTACACCGCGTTTATCTTTTTGCGGGGGCTGTGCCTTGTGGCGTTTGTTATACTGGTTCGGCATTTCCACACACCGCCGCAGGAAAACGGAAAGCCGCGCGCATGGATACCGGCATCAACACTGTTCCCACTGTGTACATTGTTTGTGCTTTACCGGGTGTTCAACGCAGAAGGTGCCGCAGGCGAAAATGACGCATGGACGTTTTGCCTGCTTGTGATGTGCGCGGTCGATATGGTCGCGCTGTTTCTGCTGGATCAGTTGGAATCCACTGCCCAGATGCGGGAGGCATTGGCCGTTGCACATCAGCGCGCCGAGGTGCAGAGCGCCAATGTCAAGGCGCTGGGCAATTCCTACAAGGCACAGCGCAAAATGACGCACGAGTTCCGCGGCTATCTGTTTGCACTCTCGGATATGCTGGCAAACGGTGATACGGAGGCGGCGCAGAGTTATCTTGACGAGTTGAAGGTGCGCCAGACCGAGCGCATCCTGCTGGTGAATACACACAACCCGATTATTGACGCGATCCTCAACCAAAAGGGCTATGCGGCCGGGGAACAGGATATTGATCTGCATTTCGAGATCAACGATCTTTCCGAAGTGGCGATTCCCTCGGTCGACTTGACGGTCGTGATGAGTAATTTGTTGGACAACGCCATCGAAGCCTGTGAAAAGCTGGAAAAGCAGCAACGCCGCATGACTGTGAAAGCAATCTATAACAAAAGCGATAACCCGCCGACGCTGTTTTTCTCGGTCAAAAATGCCAGCAAGCCGGTCAAAATTTTCGGCGACCATATCCCCACCACCAAGCCGGAGCCGGAATTGCACGGCTTTGGTCTGCCAAATGTGATGGATATCCTGCACAAATATGATGTTTTTTATTTGATGGATTATAAAGACGGCTCTTTCTTATTCTGCCTTGAATGGGCGGATGCCGCCAACGAAAAAGCCGTTGCTGCTGCACAAAAATAGGCAAAACTTGCAGTTGCGCACGGAATTTTGCAGTTTCGCCGTTTTTCTGGACTTTGCGGACAAATCGGTTTATCGTATTCAGCAAGGGGGCGCACAGCATGGAACACCTTGCCGAAACGATGACCGATTTTTTGCTTCGGCATAAGTATATCACCGAGGAACAGGCCGAGTGGTGCCACTATATCTACATTGAGTGCGGCGACTGCCAGCGCGCCGTGAGCCGCAGCTGCAAGAATCTTCTCTGCGTCTTTGATACGACCGGTGCGCCGGTAATCGTGCCGGTGCATGATGTGGAGTACCTGTTCAGCACCACCGTGGACAAGTCCGAGTGCCGTGCCATCCTCACGAAAGCCAACTTCTGTGAACTATACAAAGGCTGGATCGACGAGCATATCCGCGACCCCCACGCCTGCCCGTTGAATGATCTGTACGTCAACTGGGAGATTCCAGACCCTAGTGCAGCGAGGATCTTTCTGAATCGGTAAATAGGCACTAAATAACAGCAATCCCCAAGGTGCTGCCTTGGGGATTGCTGCTTATTATACTCACTATATGTGTCAGCCTCTAAAATCAGCCAAAGCACTGGCTATTAAATCTATTGGCGGCGAGGATATAGACGGCTCCTTTTTCTGCAAATCTGGGGTATGCCCACAGTTCTGCTTTTCTAAGTATTCCTGCACGATTTGCTCAATCAAGGCGCGGTCCGTCTGCTGAAAAGACTTCGTTGCTGCCTTTTCATAGCATAGAATTGCATCGGCAAGATACTGTGCTTTGCCCCTGTCACGCTGCCGTTCCAAGTATTCTACGGCACGCACATGGTCTGGATTTTCCATGTCGAAGCGAACCGTAAAGCGCCCCCGGTCCTTTTTCAGCTTCATGGTTCATCACTCCCCTGTCACGGTGCAGCGGTAAAGATACTCAAAGCCCTTGGCATTGGCATTCACGTCCTCCACAAAGACGGGGTGTGCCACCTTTCCGGATGTTTCGATTTGCCGCCGCAGCAGGCAGGCACCGCCGCCTACGAAAATCACTCGTCCCGTGCGCAGGTCAAGCTGACGCTCGCGCAATGCACCCAGCATATCATTGACAAACTCCTGCGCCTGATATTCCACCAGCGCGGCGACTTCTTCCCCGTAACTGCTTCCCTGCCCCTGCAAGAGAATAGCATCCACATCCGTTTCCTCCAGCAGAACATCCAAGTCCGAGCTCGCCTTGGAGCGGATACGGTTGTACAGCAGGATCACGCCATTTTCCAGCGAGTCACAGGTAGACAGGTCGGCGTGGCCGTTCTTCAGCATCAGATAGTCCGCTGTAAAGCCTCCCACGTCCAGAATCAGCGCGCGCGGCACGGTTGCCAGCTCGCCCAACATCATGGCCGCCGCTGCAAACGCCTGCGGATAGCACTGCACATCGCGGATCAGGATGCTGTACAGCTTGTCACGGTAGGAGAAGTAGATGGGTTCCTTGCGTTTGAAGTAACGCACGAATGCCTTGTTCTGTGTGCCGAAATGTGCGGGCGGCAGTCCGATGGCAAGGTCAATGGGCATCAGCCCGGAAGTATAAGCGTTCTGTGCTTCGATTTCCTCCGCAATGGCAAATAGCGACAGGATAAAGAACCGCTCGTCTGTGGTTTTGTCCTTCTGGTACGGGATACGCTGCGCTGACAGCGTATAGTAACTGCCGCCGTATTTCAGTATATCCCTGCCGTAAGGTCTGGTTTTGCTTTTTTGTACACCGGAAACAATGGCGTTTCCATGGACGGTTTTGACCTGTTTGTTGCCGTGGTCGATAGCAATAAGCATAACATCAACTCCCTTCGATGCTTATATTTACCTTATACGTTTTGAATACGTCATTTCCCAACAAATTTACGCATTATTTTTTCTTATACGCAATAATACGCATTATTTATTTGTTTGCATTTCCCCGGCGGGTGCGCTATAATGGGCAAAGTAAGTAAAAACACAGGAGTCCGCCATGAACAAAACGCTTGAAATCAGTGCTATGCAGTATGATTTTCATATATTGACTAATACTAACCAAAAGTAGCGCTCAATTTTCGCAACGGCACCTGCTACGCTTATTTTGAGGTGAGAAGTTTGGAAAATATCTATCTTGAAATCGGCAAACGCATCCGGCAACAGCGAAAAGCCCACGGCCTGACGCGAGAAGAGTTCGCAGAAAATTTAAGTACAACCATGCAATATATCAGTCGTTTGGAACGGGCAAAAAACAAGGTATCAATCGAATATCTGTACAGAATCGCCGATGCATTGGACTGTTCAATTTACACCCTGCTGCCAGCCACGCAGTTACCCCAAAGAAAATTCTTTTCGGAGGAGCTGATGTATCAACTGGATCACTGTTCGCTCAAGCAAAAGCAGTTCATTGCCAATTATGTCACTTGGTCCTTGCAGCAGGACATCGGCGGGGAAAGCGACACATAAAACAGGAGCAACTTATATGCTTTGGATGTATATGGCGATGCTGGAAACAGCGGAACAGAAAGATAAAATCGCCTATATTTATGAAAACTATGCAGGGATGATGTACCATGTAGCCATCGGTGTGGTGGGAGAACACTATTTGGCGGAGGACGCCGTACATGAAACCTTTTTGCGTCTGATACGGATAATAGATGAAGTGGAAATCGATGACGCAAAGAAGCTCAAACGTTTTCTTGTACTGTTAACACACAGCAAAGCGGTGGACGCCGTGCGCAAACTGAACAAGATTGAAGCCAACGAGCGATGATGAGCTTGCGAATCATCCCACAACCGAGAATGGCCCCGAGGACGTTGCGCTGAACGCAATCGCTTTTTAGGAGCTGGTTGCTTTTGTGAAACAGATGGATGACAAGTACAGAGACCCTTTGGATTTGCGCATGATGGGATACTCCATCCAGGAAATTGCCGAAATTTTGGAAATCACGCCGCAGAATGCAAAAGTACGGCTTCACCGGGCAAGGCAGATGATTCTGAAAGAAATGGAGGCACAAGATGAATCAGCAGGAAAACCGTGAAATCCGTATCTCGCCAGATGCCTTGATTGCACTTGTAGTGGCTGAGGCTGAAGATCGGGAGCTATCCGCCATGCCGAGTCTGGAAGAGATGAACGCGGCCTTCCATCCTTCGGAAGAATTTCAGAAGAAGATGGACAGGCTGCTCAAGCAGGCCAAACGGAAACAGGAACGTAAAGGTGCCTGGCGCGCTACAAAGCGGCTGTTCGTGGTGGCCACGACGGTCGTGACGGCGTTTGCTTGCATACTGATGCCTGTGCAGGCTGTGCAGGAGGCGGTGGTATCCACCGTGCTGAATTGGCGGGATCAGTTTGTGGAGATCCTCTATTCCAAGGAAGATGATCCAAATGCAGTGATTCTGCTCCAAAATGTTGAATTGACCTATTTGCCGGAAGGGTTTACAGAGACGCCTTCTAATAGAACATCAAACACCAGTTTTTGGAATGAGTATCAATCAGAAAACGGCGAATGGTTAACAGTACGGATATTGCCCATACAAGATAAACAATCAACTTTTGTTGATGACGAATATACCCATTATTATCAGATTTCTTTTGATGGAATCGACGCTGTTTTGGGTTCCACTATAGACGGGAGTAATGTATTAGTATGGCAGAATGATGGCTTAACCTATCAAGTGAGTTCCAGTTGTGACTTATCCGAGATAATCAGTGTCGCTGAAGGGATAAAGTTGGATAGTTCATCAAATGGATGACAGCAAGATAAATTTCAAAAATGTTATTTATGGGTGTAACCTTTTTCATTTTCATACGAATAGAAGGTATGAGGTTTCCATACAAAAGAGGTGTACATATCATGAAAAAGTTTTTGCGCAGTCTGCTTGCTATAACTCTTCTGCTTGGTATTGTCAGCACAACGGCTCTTGCTGCGGAGCCCCGTTGGCGGAATGTAGCATCCATCAGCCCTAGTATGTCGGCGTATGATGGAAGCTATACAAGTGCTATTATTGCTTTGGAGGGTACAACAAAAATAGAATGTACGCTTACACTATATGAAAAGGGCTTTTTCGGAAACTATACGCAGGTATCTCAGGTCAGTGAGACTTACAACGGTCCTCGCCATGAGTTTGTCGGTTATTATGCCATTAAATCCGGGACAACGTACAAACTAAACACCACCGCCAAAGTCACCCGAAACGGTGTAACCGAAACCGTTTCAACCGACTTTGAAAAGCGCTGCTGACCCCAGCGTCCGCCCGCTCCCTTAAACCTTCCACAATCCAAACACGGGAACCTCTAAAATACAGCCGGGATGGCCTGCCAAACCTTTCTGGCTGCATTTTTTGTCGAAATATGAAACCACATCCCCAAAGCATACGTACGAATATATAGTATACGCATTTATATCTCTTGTATGGAGGATGTGGATATGCTTGCCTTTTATGTCGCCATTCTCGACACTGAGGAGCAGAAGGATAAATTCACCGAAATTTACACCACCTACTACGGGATGATGTACCAGGTGGCGCGCGCCATCACCCATGATGATAAACTTGCCGAGGATGCGCTGCACGAGACCTGCCTCGAGCTGATCGAGAAAATTGATTCCATCCGCACGGACAACGCCAAACAGCTCGCCTATTACCTGCGCATGGTCACACGGAATCGCACCATCGACTTCATGCGCAAGTGGGATCGCCGAAGTGCGTTATCTTATGACGCGGTGGATGTGGAACCAGCATCCCTACATGAAGATGCTGCGGATGTCGTATTAACCAAAATGCGGTTGGAAACAACGTTGAAAAGCCTCGATGAGATGCCACCCGTTTACCGCACCGCCTTGATTTTGCGTGTGCACGGGTATTCCATCAAGGAGATTGCGCACATAACAAATAGCAGCGCCGCGGCCGTCAAAACCCGCATTCATCGGGCCAGGCAGCTCCTTTTGCAGAATTCTCAGAATGACCCATAATACTAACTCATAATACCGCACAAACGACTTTACAAACCGAGCTGACACAAGGTAAAATGGAAAAACAGCACCTCGCTTGTCCGGCACAGCGCGGCAGCGCTGTTTGCGGTGCTGTTTGGCATTCCAGCCAAGGGGAAATCATCGTATGCTCAGAATTGCCATATGTGATGACAGCCAGTTGTGGCTTCAAAAAATTGAGACATTGACAAGGGGTTACTTGAAAAAGATTAATGTCAAATACAGACTCGATCTTTATCAATCGGGTGAAAAGCTGCTGAAAAGCATCACCTCACCGTATGACATCGCGTTATTGGACGTCGATCTGCATAGCACGAACGGCATTGAAGTCGCCTCGCAGCTGCGAGCTACCAATCCACAAATCGTGCTGATCTTTGTCTCGGAGTATGTGGAGTATGCTCCGTTCGGTTATGAGGTGGACGCGATTCGGTATCTGCTCAAAAACCACCTGGAGCAGGCTTTTGACCGGGTGATGAGCGAGGCCGTCAAGAAGGTGCGGGAAAAACACCTGCGGTATGCCATTGTCACCGACGCAGGCAATGTGATGGTCAAGTTTGAGGACATTCTCTATGTCGAGGGACAGAAGCGCAAGGTAACGTACCACCTTCAAAACAACAACCGAGCTTCGTATGATTGCAATGAATCGCTCGGTGATGTGGAAGCACGGCTCGGCACTCAGGGCTTTTTGCGAACGTACCGGACGATCCTGGTCAACATGCGGCATATCTGCTTTCTCAACCGAACCCATCTGACTTTGACCGATGGCACGGACCTCCCGGTCAGCAAACAGAACAGCAACGAAATTATGCAGACATACAACTTATGGGTGGGCGCTTTATGATCGAACAAATATCCTTACTGACCGTGGATTTGATTGGACATATTTCCTGCCTGCTGTTGTGTACCGCGTTGTTCCGACGGACCTGCGCAAAGCGGCAGTTGGTGTTGGCATTCCTGGGAACATTGGCCGCAGGCTATCTCATCACCGTGGTGCCCGTTATCAGGGAATTCCCGATCAAGGCGATTCTGCTAGTCATGGTGTTCACCGTCTTTTGCCATGCTTGCTATGAGGGCAAGATTCTGACGCAATGCTTGTGTGCAGTTTTCAGCTATGTCATTATGCTGGCCCTGGATACGGCAGCCATCTTTCTGTTCTGCAACTGGGTGGGGATGCCGCGAGAGCAGATATTTGCTGACCCGCAGCTTTATATGATTTGTGCATTGTTCTCTTATATTGTTATCTTTGTGGTTTCTTTTGCCATTTGGCGATTTGCGCAGTCATGGACAAAAATTGAGAAAATTTCAGTATCCGGCTTTTTGGCTATGCTGGTTTTTCCGCTGGTGTCACTAGGAACCATAACATTTCTTTTCCAGGTAACGGCCAAAGACCACAGCGTCAGTCACTGGGCCATCGTAAACGCACTGGGATTGGTGGCCGCCAACGCTGTTTTGATGGGCCTGCTGCACCACATTGAGCAGGAAGCCGAGGAGCGAAAGCAAAACGTGGCACTCCAACACCAGTTCGAAACTCAATTGGAAAAAACGCAGGTTTTGCTGGAGGCCCAAACCGCCCAACGTAAGCAGACCCACGATTTCAAACACCATCTCTCGGTTCTCGGCGGTTTGCTGCAGGAGGAAAATTTGGCGGCCGCCAGGCAGTACCTGGCGGAAATCTCCGAGACAGGTCAATTGGATGCGTTGGCTGTCCATTCCAACAACCCGGTGGTGGACGCCATTTTGAACCAAAAGTATGCGCAGGCCTGTGAACTGGGGATTCAAGTGGATTTTGCCATCAACGATCTTGCCGAGTTCCCGCTTTCCAACAAAGAGACGGTAGTGGTACTTTCCAACCTGCTGGATAACGCAATCGAGGCGTGCAAGACGCAGAAGGGAACACGATTGATTCGCGTCAAGATTCAGTGTTCGGAGGAGAAAACCATTCTTTCCGTGATGAATACCATTGACAAAGCGCCCGTAATGGAAAATGGGTTGCCTGTAACGACCAAGGCCGATCCACTTGCGCATGGATATGGACTGCAAAACATCGTCTCCATTTTGGCAGATCATGGCGCCTGTCCGGCCATTCTGTGCCAGGACGGCTGGTTCCAGTTCTCCACGGTACTGTTTCATCAGACTATTTCGCCTGCGCCGGAGCACGATCAAATTACACAAAAATCCCTTTGATTTTTCTACGCATGTCATTTCGGGACATATTTTGAACGTTTCGGGACATATTCCTTGCCAACTCGCAAACAGGATGCTATTTTTAAGCCAAAGAGGTGAAGCGGTTATGCTCCATCCGGCTCAGAAAATAGCATCCTTTTTTGTGGCCAAAAAACTGATCCCGGCGCAGGACTACGAGTGGGCTGTGTACGGATTACAACGCCGGTTGCTGGCGGCAGTCTTTTATCCGATTTTGTTTTTGATCGGTCTCCTGGTCTCGGATGTATATTCCACCGTTCTGTTCTTTGTTGTCTTTACCAGCCTGCGGCACCGCGTCGGCGGTCACCATGCGGGCTCGGCTATACGGTGCCTGATAAATTCTTCGCTGATCGTTCTGTGCGGTCTGTTCTTATACCCGCAGATTACAGCCGGATGGCCGGTGGTGGGGCATTCACTGGTGGGAATGATCGCCTGTCTTGTGATTGGCCTGGCAGGTCCTTGCAATGACCCCCACATTGCCATGACGCCAGCAGAACTCGATCGAAATCGGAAGCGGATGATGTGGGAGCTGCTCGTATTGGCAGTAGCTTTCAGCGTGCTTCCACTCCTCCCTTGGGGAGTTTGGCTTAGTAAAACTGCAGCGGCGGCCGTTACCCTGGCGGCCAGTATGCTGATTGCAGGAAAAATACAGAATGGAGGTTTTACCCATGAACAAGAATGACAACCGATTCACCGAAGCGCTGGCTTCGGCACTGCACAAGATGGTGGAACGGGAACGCAGCGGCGCTGTGGACTGCTATGGCTGGAACTATCAGCCCAAGCGGCCGGAAGCTCTAACAAGAGATCCTAATGAAACCAAGAAGTAACCCCGCCTCTATGGATAGAACACCCATATGCAAAGATACAATAACTGACGCAACACGAACAAGAAAGAAGGTTATTTATGAAAAACTTCTTTTCACTATTACTCGCATTAATGTTCAGTTGTACTTTTACGGTTTGTGCATTTGCAGCAGAACCCTACGCTGAAAATAGTAACCCGCCTACCTTACAGGATACCTTACAGGAAATATTGGATAATCCAACTTATTCAAACGCTTACAAAGAGGCCGCCAAGAAAAAGTGTGATTATTTAATGAGTGTTCGCGATTCTGGACCGTCTGCCTTAACCCGGGCAAGTAATAGTATGACAATTTATGTCCCACATACGCGCCAACCTAATGGTGTTAGCTGTGGTCCCTCTACAGTGCGACAAACACTGGCTCATTATGGTCTTGTGAAAAATTTGTCCACAATTATGTCGGAAATGAGTGATGCTAGTAAACCGGCCACCTATTGTTACAGTCCAACCAATGGCATCTTTGAGATTTCGAAGATGTTTTACTATATTAATACTAGCTTGTATGGAGAAGGCGGTGACCCTACAGGGGTTGTTTATATGGCTTTGTGGAAAAATGGTGCATATACATCTTCCCAACAAATGCTGAATATGATGGCCAGCGTAATTAGCAACAATAACCCTCCAATCTTACATACAGGTGCCATTCAAGGAACAAAGCGGACCAGCTATAATGACACGAGCAAATGGCCAATTAATATTAGTTCCGGCCATTTTATGAGCGTTAGCGGATATAACCTTTCTAATGCAACAATCCAGGTAACTGATCCTGATGTAACAAATCAACAGTCTTCTAGTTCTTATTCCTCGGGCAAATATTACATCAATTCTTCGGTCGTATATTCCACCTGTGACTATTTTGCGGCTTGAAATGTAGCGCGTCAAAAAGGAACTCTACTATGAACCATGATAGGTTATTCCATAAAGGGACGGGTACAGTGCAATCAAAAAAATTATATTTTGTTCTATCTATAGTCATTGTTTTAGGTGTCACAATTTGTTTTTTCTGGCGAGTTTGGCATACTTCTGATCGATTGGTGACGATCCACGGCGAAATTATTACATCGCAAGCTGTAGATATGTACAGTCAGATTGATACAATAGGCAGAACAGACTTAAAGGTGATCGGCTTCTTGGACAATAACATTATTTCTTGTTATTGGATACAAAATGCGCGTACACTTTCAAATGCGGCCCAAGAGGAAGAGTTTGAAGAGCTTTTGGTCACAGCCGATTACAAAAGCGGCGACACAAGGCTCATCAGAAGAACGAATACCTCTCCCATTTCCTCTGTGGATCCGTTTTTGTTTGATTGCCAAACATTGTATTCGTTCCCTTTCCGTAATGGAACCGTGAGCATTATTATGACAGATCTTGTCACAGGTACAACGGAAACGCTTTTAAGAGATGCCGCTGCGGCAACGCCATTGGTTGGATTTGCTAAAGTTGATCAGGACACAGCAGCATTTCTGGTAACAGCCGATTCACAATTGCAAATGGTTCTGCTGTGGAACAGATCCACAGAGAGGCTACTTGAAATTTTTAACACCGCCAATCTATCGTTAGAAAGGCCTCCACAAATTACCGCCATTGCCTCAGATGGAACCTATTTATACTATTTAATGAAAGAAATGGACGGAAGCAATTGGTTGCAGTGCAATTCAATAAACGGGTCGGTTTTGTGGAGGAAGAATCTAGCATTGCCGGAATATGAAGACGCGCAATATACGGCGGACCAACTCTATATTCAAGATCAAACCTTTTTTATAAAGTGGTACAATTGCGGGAGTGCACCCTATTTTACCGTTTTACAAAAGGAAGACACAGAATTTTCGCGGCTACCCATTCCACAGTGCACCCCCTGTTATTTGTTGACCCCACATCCGATTGCCGAGGAATGGCTTCTGTTTAGCACATTTCCCGAGCAGCAGGCATATTTGAAAAAGGATTTTGCTCATCTTGTTTTGTATAACCTAAAAACAGCCACATGGCAATCCGTCCGATTGGATATGGGCACGGAAACAAACTACCGTCTTTTTGCAAACGAAACAGGAAACGTCATTGCTCAGATTTATGCTGAAAACGGGGACAACACAAAGCTTATCCAGTATCCGTGTGCAAATCTGATAAAATGAACCGAGTTGCACATAATGAATGAAGCCTTGCTTGTTTGAAGAGCAAGTGTATCTCACAATCAGTTGTCTTTCGTCGTAAACATAATTTTATCAAGACCTGCTTCTTGGCAGTAATCTTTTTTAGTTGTATGTGTTAAAACATGCTCAGTGTTGCAGTTGCCAATCCATTTCATTCACTGCGAAAAGGAGAAATCTGATACCAATTCAAATCAAGTCCTCTATTGCTCTGGATGGGCACCCGCCCTACCGCCAATCAGCCCCCACGCCGCGGCCTACCGCGCCGTGGGGGCTGATTTGGCTGCCCAGAGTTCGGACATGGCCGCCAAGGGTGACTTTCTGCACGGCAAGCTCGACGAAACCGAGTCGCTGCTGCGGCTCGAAAACTACTACCGCGACCTCGCCTATGGCAACAGCGTGACCTTGCAGTATTACCGTGAGCAGAACGCAGATTTGTTCGACGCCTGGGAACAGACCTACCACGACAAAACCTACACGCTGTACACCGACAGCCTGTCGCTGGACTATGCGCTGCTCTCCCAACTGGTCAGCGAGTACGACACGGTGGCCGGGTACGGCGACTTCCTCGACAGCGTGCAGACCAAGGCCGGGCAGCTGGCGGGCATCTCGATTTTCCAGAACGATGAGACCGGGTATGACCTGAAAAACATTGAAGTTACGGCGGCGGTGTGCGCCGGTTTGGGCGAGACAGCCATTGATTATTACCCGCAAAAAGGTCTGTACACTGCGATCTCCTATGCTTTCACCGATTTGATTTTGCTGGTGTCGATGCTCGTGCAGGCGCTGCTGCTCGTGCGGCAGGAGCGGGACAGCGGCTTGCTGTCACTGGTTCGTTCGCTGCCAGGCGGACGGCTGCAAACGGCGCTGGCCAAGCTCGGCGCGTTTGCGTTGTCGCTGCTGGCCGTGCTTGCGCTGCTGTACGGCGTCAACCTCGCCTACTGCGCCGCGACGTTCGGCCTCGGCCCGCTGACCCGCACGATCCAGAGCGTGCCCGCCCTGATGCGCTGCACGATGCAGATCACGGTCGGGCAGTACCTGTTCCGCTTTTTGCTGGCCAAGTGGGCCGGCGCGTTTGTCATGGGGCTGTGGGTCATGCTGGCGGCACTCGTTGCCCGCCGGGCCGCTTGTGATGTTTGGCATCCGCGCCGCGATTCCGGCCACCAGCCGGCTGAATGTGATTAAATACGCCAATTTAGCCAGCCTGCTGCAAACCAACGAACTTTTGGGAAATTACCGCAATCTGTTTTGGTTTGGTTCGCCAATCGGCCTGCCGCTCGTCGAGTGGACGGCGGCGGTTGTGTATGGCGGGGTTCTGACCTTTGCTTTTTGCTGGGTGTTTGCGCGCGCAACTGCTGTCTGCGTCAAAGCGCGGGTTCCTGCTGGGGCTGCGGCACAAGACGCACGCGACCTCTGTTTATAAGGAAGAAGCCCGCAAGCTGCTGCTTCTCAACGGCGCGGCGCTGGTGCTGGCGGCGTTCGCCGGGTTTGGCATCTACCAGGGGGTGACCGCCGAGAGCTACATCGGGCCGGATGAGATCTACTACGCCTATTACATGAAACATACCTCCGGGCCGTTCACCCAAGAAAGCTATGATTGGCTGGAGGAGCAGGGAGAAGAATTTGCCCCGATGCTCGAAGTGCAGCGGAAGGTGGCGGCCGGGGAGCTGTCCAGCGATGCAATGTTGGCGTTCAGTTCGCTGCAACAAAAGTACAGTGTCTACAGCCGGGTTATCAACCAGAACATCAACTACTATCTGAAAGAACATCCCGGCGCGTGGCTCGTCTATGAGAGCGGCTACAAGGAGTTGTTCGGCTTCACCGGCGATGCCGACGTGCAGGATACGCTGCTGGCCGGGCTGGCCTGTGCGCTGTGTTTTTCAGGGCTTTTCTCAATGGAGCGCCGCGGCGGCATGGAGACAATCCTTTGCACGACACCGCTCGGCCGCAAGCGCACGGTGCGGGCCAAGCTTGCGGTCAGTGCGGGCGTGGCGGTGCTGATCGCGGCGGCGTCCTGCCTGCCGCATCTGATTCAGGTGCTGCGGGACTACGGCCTGCCCGCCCTGTTCGCCCCGGCCATGAGCATTTCGGAGTTTGAGAGCCTGCCCGCACTGTTTACGTTGTCCGACGTGCTGCTGTTTTGGTTTGTGTGTAGAATCGCCGCCTGCCTCTGCATGGGCGCAATTACCCTCACACTGGGCCGTGTGTTCGGCAACCTGCTGCCTGCGCTGTTCGTCAGCGCCGTGGGGTACTGCCTGCCCGCGCTGTTGAGCCTCTCGGGTATGGATGGCGGCATCGAGTGGCTGGGGTTCTGGCCGCTGTTCCATGCGGCGAACTTCTTCACGACCCAGGGGTACGCCGGTGAGGAGGGCCTTCCCTACAATAATGCCTGGGTGATCCTTCTGTTGTTGGTTGTCGTGTTGCTTGGAACTGCAACCTTGTGGGGATATTTGCGGGATTGTTACGAGTGGAAAGGATCGATCTTGGATGCCGCCAGTTGAACAAGATGCGCTAATCTATGGACCAATCCGTGTGGAACTGTTAACCCATAAAGTTCTGGCGCAAGGAAAATTTGTCCACTTGGCAAAAATGGAATATCGCCTTCTCTGTTACCTGATCCTGCACGAGGGTCAAGTACTTTCGCGCCAGGAAATATTAACTAATATCTGGAATTTGCCCCCGAATGTAAAAACGCGCACGCTAGATATGTATATTCATACTTTGCGGAAGAAACTCGGCTTGGCCGATTATTTGGAAACGGTATTACAAGTTGGGTATAGACTACGGTCGATAGGTAAAAAGGAGGAATCGCCACGATGAAGACAGAGGAAAAAGCGAAAAAAGTCCAAAACATTGCCACAGCACTTGCAGCGATTTTTGGAGCGGTAGGCGCTTTTTTTGGAATTTTCCAAGCGCAGGTGTCGGCCGATCTTAAAAATCAGGTGACCAGTCTGCAAAACGCCTCGCAGCAAACCATTGTAAATGTCATCTCTACCTTGGGAGATGATGCTCAGGCCGCTGATTTGGCACAGTCGGGTGATACGGTCGCAATCACCGAGCAGTTGATCAACGTATATAACTCAACGAAAGATCAAAACGCCGCGCTCACTTCTGAGACGCAGACATTACAAAGTGAAAATGCCGCGCTACAAGAACAGGTTGAAAATTTGAAATCCGTTTTGCTGAATACTTACTCGATGGACGAGATCGATACAGTCGTAGCGCAGGGGTACTTAGACGAGGTGGAGACCAAACGCTTAGATAATCTGGAACTGTTAGACAGCGAGCGATGTGAGCAGGTGGCTTCCGTCCGTGATTTGTATGGGACAACACACAGTGTATCCTATAAGTTTGACCCTTGGCAGGAAGCATGGGCAAAATTTAAGCTTGATGGTCGGTATGATACATTCGAGGCCAACATTTTGACGTCTGACGACACAAGTCGTGACGCAAACATAAGTGTAGAAATCTATGTGGACGATGTATTGGTTGGCCGTGTCGATAACATCGTTCGAGATGAAAATGTGCGCCCTATCAGCGTAAGCGTTAATGGAGGCAAAGTGTTGATGATCAAAGCTATCAATACAGATTCCGCAAGCGGTAGCATCTGTTATGTGTCCGACACCAATTTGACGGTTCTGCAATAAGAAACGATGAGGAACATGCAGGGAAAAGGTATTCAAAAGAAGGCGTTTAAAACTATAGTATCAAATGTGCTGTAAGCGCGCTTGAATACCAATACGATTCCTGTTTGTACAGGGCTTTATGGTATAGCCAATACCATTCAGGCACCTATTTTAACCGCTGTTTAGAGTGCTTTACAAATCTGCAGTGTTTTTCTCTTTACCCCAAGGGGTAGTAGAGAAAAATGCCTGCAGAGATTCACAAACAAATTCTTGACTATCAAGGTGGCGACGCTAACGCTGCCTTAGAACTTGTCGAAAAGTTCAAACCGCTCATAAAGCGGTATGCATTCTTCCTGCACAGGGAGGACAGCTTTGAAGACTTGCAATGCTTTTTGCTCTCAATGTTGAAAACATGGGATACGAGCCGCTTGTCTTCAACGGATGATGCCACCGTCACTCGTTACATAGCCAATTCGGTGAAAAACGAATATATAGCGCTATCAAAACAAAAGGCAAAAGAACGGGGTACTTCTTACCTGGAAGATGCTACGCTTCCACAAGCCCTTGAGTATGCGCAGAAGACAAGTACATGTGACCAATATGACCAATTGACTCTTCAAGACTTGCATAAGGTTTTGAATGAGTACGAGTTTGCAATCGTTTATGCCATCTACTTTGAACAGCGATCCGTTGCCGAAGTTGCACGGCAAAAGCACAAAACCCGGCAAGCCATCAACCAAACCAAAATCAAAGCGCTTCAAAAAATCAAAGAGGCTTGGGGCAAAGACAAAAACACTGCAATATAACAGTTAAGATCAGCACAGAATCCGCCACATGGTTGACGTGATCAGCCGGAACCGATCTAATTTTATTAGATTATTCGAGCAACTTTCTTTACAGCAAAACAAAAGAGCTTCTGAACAATTTCAAAAAGAATGCAAAGGAGAATGTAGATGAGAAGAAAACATAGTAGAATGATGGCAATCATATTATCCACAATTATTCTCGCTGGGTGTAGCAATTCTTCGCATTTGTCTGTCAGTCAAACACATTCATCGCCTTCTGCCACTGCTCAGCCGCGACCGACGGCCGAACCGCTCGCAGTCTCAGTTTCACCAGAGCGGAGCTGTTATCAGCAACTATACGACCAGCCGGACAATCCCAATTGGGCTCTCTATGCCGAAATAACAATCACCAACTATACAGATCAGCCTCTCACGATCGAAACAATCTTTTTGTATCCAAACCATCAGTTTTATGGCGAGGATGCATCGACGCCGGTCCTGTTGCCAGAGGATGCGATCGTAGCACTGCGGGAAACAGGGCTTTGGGAACTTCATGCGGATCAGATATCGTTAGACTCCTGCCCTGTACACGAAACCTGGCCATTCGGGGAAAATCAGCTGGAATTTCCTTTGGAGTTGGAAGCAGGACAATCACAAACCGGAAATATATATATTCCCGGCGGAACGGATATGACCACCGGCTTGCCGATGGCACCCTATACGCTGGATGTCAGAACGTCTATGGGAGATTTCAGCTATTACGGCATGGCCATTGCGCCCAGCGGAAATGGTTGGGGAACCTATAAAACGTCAGCCGGGCGCATAGAGAACATCCAGGCGGCCGAACATCTGGCCCGCTTTCTGGAAGACAGCCAGCTTTTGCTCTGGTTAGCGCCGTCCACCTTTGTTGCAATGGAAAGTAAAAGCACTCTTGCGGCAGACGACACCATCTACCACGCAGTTTCTGCAACCATACTGTATTTGACTGCGCAAAGCAAAATACAGCCGCTGGTCTACCAATCAGGCATCCCCTACTATTCGCAAGAGGTGTTTGAAAAAGTTCTATTGGAAATGTTTGGGCAGCATCTGGATTGCACAGGGCTGTTGCAGCCGGTGCAGATAGAAACACATGAGGAAGAAGCCATCCCGATCAAATATCCTTTGGCCGGCGCAGCCTATCGCGTCACGCTGCTTTCGCAGCAGGATTCCAGTTCCCTGTATGCGGGTACGCCGGAATCCGCCGCAGCGCCAAGCAGTGAAGCGACGGTATCCCTCACCTACTATCTGCCGTCCTCCGCGCAGGTCGGGGAAATTCTATTCATGCCGGGCGAGCGCCCGTACAGAATCAGCGTCCAGAGTAATGTGTCCTGGGAGTATCTGCCGTTTTGCTTTTTGGGAATTGAGCAAGAGACGTAGTGGTTGGCCAAGGCGCAGGGGTTGGTTTGCCTTAAAAGGTAGGCGGAACACCACCGGCTCACCGCAACATTTTACAAGATTCTACCCACACGTCTTTTTGGCTTCGCTGTTAACTTTGCTTTGCCATAGGCCGCCTAAATGTTCCGACAAAGTGGAGACGGATATCACAATGCAGACAAAGATGCGCCCTGTCGAAGCTTTGTGTCTTCGACAGGGCGCATCTTTGTTCATTGCATCTTAATGGCAGTACAGTACTCTATCGTGCGGGTTTGTCTTATAGCCATAGCATCGTTAGATATACCAACTTCGATAAGAGACTTTCATTTCATTGACCGCATAGGAATAAAGGGTAGATGCCATAGAATTTGAAACAGGCCCCAACTGAATAATCTGGCGCGAATTATCAAGATCGGCATAAAAGGCCGCATAGGTTACGCCGAGAGCCTTTGCTTTGTTCCAAATTGCCGATGCTTGAGAATTCAAAACCGGGCCGAGTTCAATTTTCTGCATGCTCCCGGATGTCTTGATGTTGTACTCGCCTTTTTCGTTTCGAATGCCAGAAAAGCCCACAGGATTATACGCGCCGGAATTGTTTACGTTGCGAGCCTGAAGGTGACAGTGGATATGCTCACCTTCAGCATTGCCAGTTTTGCCTGCAATAGCAAGCGGCGTACCCGTGGTGACAGTATCCCCGTCAGAAACAAGGTTTCTTGCATTATGTGCAAAGGTCAAATAGTGAATGGCGGTTCCATCGACAGTCTGCGGGGTACTCAGTTTAACGGTAACATAATAGCCCCATTCCCAAGTGGAATCACTATGGTCAGTAACGATTCGGGAGCGAGTCACCGTGCCGGAAATCGTTTTACCATTAAAGCTCGGCATGCGAATGACAAAACTATTCACGCCATCAATGTCCATACCATTATGGCGAGACCCACCAGACCGGGGATAGTCAAACACCCCATAATCACGATAAATGCGATTAATACCTTCAAAAAGCATAAATTTACCTTCTTTCGTTTTTTGCCAATTGGCTGAATTTGAACGTTCACTATATACAGAGAACGTTTACAGCGAATTGTAAATCTCAATTCAAAAAATTAGAAACACCAATCAAAGAGCAAAAATAGTTGTGTGTCTGGTGCACTGTGTTATGAATCCAGCTATACTGTATATAAATAGTGGACGTTTACATTTATTGAACTTGATTCTCTTTAAATAATAGATCAAATAACAGAAGTTTTGTGAGAAAAGGAATTTAAAATCATGCAAGTAAACACTGTGGAAAAACTGGCGAGTGTCGGTGCGTTCGGGCTGTGGGCTGCCCTGCACGGTTGGCTGGGGTGGCTGGCGGTTTTGTATGCAATTTGTATGCTGCTGGATTGTGTGACAGGCACCGCGCTGGCCGTTAAGGAGAAAACATGGAATTCCAGCAAGGCGCGGAAAGGGCTATGGCACAAGGGTGGCAGCACCATTATGATTTGTGTAAGTGTTCTGACCGATATCTTTTTGGGTTTGGTGATCAACCATGTGCTTGGCCTGCAACTGCCGTTTGATTACGATATGTTGTTGACGCCCGTCGTTTTGACCTGGTACATTGCCACGGAGCTGGGCAGCATTCTGGAAAACGCCGCCGAGATGGGCGCGCCCGTCCCACCGGTTTTAAGGGAAGTGCTGGAGAAAGTACACAAGGCATCTGACCGCAAAGACACGACGGCAAGCGCCGGACATCAAGACGAATGAACCTCAAAATGCAGATGCGGCCCCGTCGCGCGGCCGGTGTGGCCGACGTAGGCAATGACCTGCCCGGCTTTGACCTGCTGGCCTGCGGTGACGCAGATGCTCGAGCAGTGCGCGTACAGTGTCGTCAATCCACCGCCGTGGTCGAGCTTGACGTGGTAGCCATAACTGCCGCCCCAACTGTCGAGGGCGTTGGCGATAGTGACGGTGCCGTCGGCAGCCGCCAGGATCGGGGTGCCTTCGGGCACAGCGATGTCGGTGCCGCTGTGGTAGCTGGTTTCGCCAGTGATCGGGTCGGTGCGGTAGCCCTGCGGCGAGGTGATCGTGCCCGCCACCGGCAGCGGCCATTGCAGCGCGCCGCCACCCAGCGTGGTGTCGGAGCCGGGCGTTAGGATCTCGCCACCCAGTTCCCCCATACCTTACTGAAAGTTTCCGATATATGCGGCCTTACCGGCGAAATCGGCTTCCATGACACGGACACCGGCTACCTTGTCAGCTTTCCCGATGATGACGGCAAAGCCGATCAGCGGATGGCCGAGTATAAGAAGCGGCTTATCGATCTTGAAAACAATATCTGGAATCGGTAATTTGTGCGACACGCCGGGGAAAACTCAATACAATTAAAGTAATAGCCCCTTCAGCTGAAATTGCATCAGCTGAAGGGGCTGTTATTATGATTTATCGGTATTTCTAACCTCTTATATGCTCTTCTTCATCTTGTCGACATTTTGCGCCAATCTGCCGCATCAAGGACAATGTCGGTAATGAACGTAGCAATATTCAAGAAGAATGCCAGTATAATAGAGGATATCGCAAACTGCCAATATTGGCTTTCCAGAGCGATGGCATTTTGACAGGCGCAGTGAGTTCCCGTCCTAGTAAGCAACAAATTGTACCCGATCATATTTTTTTGTCATTCTGCAAAGTTCAGCGGCGTAAAGTCTGTACTGCCTGCCAGCAGGTCGTCCAGCGCTATGACGCCGTAGACGTCCCAGTTCATCGGCCGGGTGTAGGTCGTGCCGTCCTTGTCCACGTCGTGTACCGTGCCGGTTTTGGTGTCGTAGGCGGCCAGCACGCGGCCCTGCTGAGCGTCCAGGATGCGGATATTCCGCACGTCCTTGCCAGGCACATAGCGCTGCTGTGTCAGCTCGGTTTTCACACCGTCGCGGCAGAAATACTGGCGGGTCACATTGTCGCCTGTGCCGTTGCCGTTTTCATCGCAGCCGCCTTCGTCCACCCATACCAGCCAGCCATCGGCAAAGCCGGTCAGGGAGTAGTAGCACTCCCATCCTGCGCGGGTTGTGGGAATGCCATCGGCCACGGGGGTAAAGCTGTCTGCTGCCGCATCCAGATAACCAACCTCCCCGCTTTGGTAGTTGTAGTTGGCAAGGCCGCTGCGGCTGCCCTCGGTCAGGATTTGATAGTCGTTTTGGTAGCTGATCAGGTCGCGCTTCTCCATGCCGTCCCCGGTCACAAACACAGTGCCCGCATCGCGTTCATAGCGCTGCTGCGGTGTACAACTTCCATCGGTCAGATCCACTGTGCAAATCTGTATTGCCTTGGTTCGGGCGTCTGTTGACTGTATCGTCTTGGCAAAGGTCATTTGCCGACCGCTGACCTCCAAAAGCGTATACATTTCGGGGGAGTACTCCCCAGCCCCATCGGCCAGATCATCCCATCCGCAGACCTTCTGCGGTTGCCCGCCTGCTTTGTCCACGGCCCACAGCGTCTGATGGCAGTCATCGTCCAGCACGCTGTAATACAGGTTTTTATCGTCCACGGCCACACCGCGGCCCACGACGGACAGACCCGGCTCAATCCTTGCCAGCACGGTGCGCCGGGTGTGGTCGGAATTGATTTGTTCCCAGCTGTAATAGCTGGTTTCATCGTTGTAATAGAAATTCAGCAGATAGACTTCGTCCCCATCGCCGTAACAGAGGGTGGTGTTTCCATCGCACCACGCGGGGCAGGCTGCGCTGTCATGGGTGCAGTCGGGCAGGCTGCAGACAGGGCGCGCATCGCCGGTCTGCTCGTCGATGGCATAAATCAGCGCACGACCCCTCGTGTCGGTGTAGTTGATTTCCCAGTCGTTGAACGCCTGATAATACACGCCGTCCGCAGCGGCAGTCAGCAGCCGCAGGGCATCGCTGCCGATGCTTTGCGGCTGCTCGGCGGGGGCCGCTGTGGCTTCTGTGGCCGCAGTCGGTGTCGGTGTGCTGTCCGCTGCGGCCTGTCCGCAGGCTGTCAGGGCCAGCGCCAGCGCGGCAGTGATAACAAGGTACTTTTTCATGATGTTTCCTCCCCATATTGCGTGTTCAGTGCTGCAAAGGTCTGCGGCGTCATGCTGGCAGCGGAGAGAACCACGCTATACCCGCCGGCGTTCGCCACGGCGTAGACCTGCGCGGTCTCACTGTAGCCTGCCGCGCCAAAATCCCGCACGGCTGTGCCCCAGTCCGGGTACTGCCAGTCGGTAAACTCGTCCAGCCCCAGCAGGGCGCAATACTGCGCCACAGCGTCATCAGCCAGCGTGTCACCCTGCCCTAAATCGTTCTGATAGTTAAAATACAGCGGTGCATCATCATCGGAAAGAATCAGTTGGATATACACATGCTCGGTGTCGGTGCCTGTGTAGATCTCTTCCGGGCGGCGCACCAACTGCGTCAGGCCGCAGGGCGCAGTGTACAGCTCCCAGCTGCCGTAGTCCAGGCGGCAGACCGAGAGTGCAGCGGCATAACTGTCATCGCACAGCAGCCCGGCCTCGTGCAGGGCGCGCAGCGTCCGGCGGGCGCGGGCCAGTGCACTGCCGTCCATCGTGCCCGCCGTCCAGCCACCGTCCCAGAGGCTGTTGCTGCCGAGCGGCACCTTCGTCACATGCTCGGCGGCGTAGAGGGTGCAGGCTGTGGCATTGGCCCGCCCAGCTGCCGAAAAGCGCTCCCCATCCGTTCTGGTGTGGGGCGCGGCCAGCAGTGCGCGGTTCCACAGGGCAAACACCACCAGCGGCAGCGCCAGACTGCACAGCACCACAGCGGCGCAACGCAGGAAGGGGCGCAGCGTATCAGCTTTGCGTGTCATTGTCAGCCTCCCTTTCGCTCGGCAGTACCTCCGGCACGGCGATAGTCACGGTCGTACCGACATGCTCGGTGCTGGTGATTTCCAGCTTTGCCCCGTGCGCCCCGGCAATACGGGCACAGAGTGCCAGCCCGATCCCGCTGCCGCCTGCGGCCCGGCTGCGGGACTTGTCCACCATGTAAAATGCCTCGGTCACGCGGGGCAGATCGGCGGCGGGGATGCCGCAGCCCGTATCCGTCACGGTGAAAACCGCCTGCCCGGCGCGGCGCTCACACCGCAGGGTGATGGCTGCACCCTCGATGCCTTGACAGGCGCGCTGGGCATTGAGGGTCAGGTTGCGCAGCATATCCACCCACAGGCTGCGGTCTACCTGCACCACGCACCCCGCGCTGATGACACGCGGCACGGGCGTACTGCCCTGCGGCAGGCTGCGCACGGTCTGCAGCAAAAGCCCGGCATCCTGACAGGGCACCAGCTCCAGCGCCCCGGCCTGATCCAGCCCCATCAGCGCCAGCAGACTGCGGCTCAGGTTTTCCAGCCGCTGGGTCTCGTGGTAGATGTAGCCCGCTGCCTCCCGCTGGGTCTCGGTGTCATCGGGCCGGGCGCGCATCAGATCGGCATAGCCGAGCATCGCGGTCATCGGGGTCTTGACCTCATGCGTAAATGCCGCAATAAAGTCCTGCTGGCTCTGCGTTGTTTTCGATAATTCGTTGATCTTGCCTTCCACCGCTGCGGCCATTGCATCAAAGCTGCGGCTCAGCGCGCCGATTTCATCATCGGTCTTGACCTGCGTGCGCTGGGTGTACTCCCCATCGGCAATTTTCTCGCTGGCCGTCTGCAGCGCAGTCAGCGGGCGGGTCACACGGCGGCTGAACAGCACTGCCGCACCGCCGCCCAATACCAGCAGCGCCGCCGATGCCGCCAGCCACGCCCGCAGTTGGGCGTCACGGGTGGCGAACACCGCGCTCACATCGTAGGCGCAGAGCATATCGGCCCGCACGCCGGGCAGGTCCAGCGGCTGGGTCAGCAGCAGATACCACCGCCCGGCCGCCCGGGTCAGCTGCCAGGCGTTTTCGCCGTTCGTCAGGGCCTGCTTGAGTGCGGTGCGCGGCAGAGCCGCAGGCAGGCCGGAGTAGAGCGCATACGCACCGTCCAGCCAGAGTGCCATGCTGCTGCCCGCATCGGCGGTCTGCTCGGCATACTGCTGGGCCGCGGCCGCCAAAATGTAATTTTCAAACTGTGCGCTGTCCGTGGCCTGAAAGATGATGCGTTCCAGCGCGTACTTTTCCTTTTCCTGCTGGGCCTGCAGGGCCGTGCGGGTGCTGGCCAGACTGCCGGAAAAGCTCTGTCCGGTCAGCAGCAGCCCTGCCGCGCCCAGCGCGCAGGACAGCAGCGCAATGCAGCCCAGAGATAGCTTGGTTGCAAATTTCATTGCTGTTTCCTCATACCAGATCGCGGCCCTGCAGCGTCACCTGCACCCAATCCTGGCTGCCCGCCAGATAGTCTGCTGCCGAAATAATCCCATACTCCCCGCGGCAGGTGGTAAAGCTGTAGGGTGCGCCGTCCGTGCCGATGTCATTTGTCGTGTAGTAGATCTCGCCGTATTTCACAAGCAGCATCGTATCGCTGGCCGCCACAATAAACGGGCTGCGCTCCACCGCCTGATCCTTGAGCCATGTGGTCGGCAGCGGGGTGTAGACGCCGGTCTCAGGGTTCAGCAGGCCCTCGCTGTCATCGAGCACCGTTACAGGGATCCAGCCGTCCAGCCTTGCGCCTTCCACGACACCGTATAATATCTGTGTTCCCTGCAGGTCAAGCTGTCGGGTCTGGGCTGTGCCCGCAGTCAGGTCGAATTTTGTCACCAGCCCGGATTCGTTCAGCACATAGGCTGCACCGTTGTGGACAAGCTGGACATTGCCCGCATCACCGCCCCATGTCATGTCGGTGTCGGTCATTCCGCCCGCCGTATCCAGCAGACAGAGGTTTTTCGTCTGCTCGTTCCGCGCCTGCTCGTCGGCGGCCAGCCATGCGCGCAGTTCCTCATCCGTGGCAGCCTCTCCGACCGGGTTCAAGGGCTGCTGCAGATAACCTCCACTGTGCTGCAAAACGATTTTGTCCTGCCAGCAGCCTACGGCGAAATAGTCCTCGCCGTCCGGTATGCTGCGGATAAAGAAGCACGCCGCACCGCCCTCATCCAGACGCAATACGGAATATTTGTCATAGCCGCGTACAAATGTATACAGTGCTGTGCCATCCGTGTACCAGACATAGGCATTGGTCAAATCGGGCAGGTCATCACCCTCGGCCACACGGCGGCGGTCACTGCCGTCCGGATTGCTCACATCAAGATAGGCGCTGTCACTCTCATTGTGGCGGCCATCCACAAGCCAATAGAGCCGGTCGCCCACGGGCAGCAGCATGGCTTGCGGCACGCAGCCGTTACGGATGGCCGTCATGTAGGCCGGGCAGCTTTCATCCGCATGGCTGCAGCCGAGCTTTTTGCAGAGGATGCGCTGCTCGCCCGTGGAAAAATCAATCGTTGTGGCGAAGTATTGGCCGGCATCGTCAATGTTCATCGCGCTATAGACGGCATCTTGGCCCACCGCCGCGCCCCATGTCGTGTAAATGGGCGTAAGCGTGCCCTGCACGGCGGGTGTTTCTGTGGTGGGCTCTGCAGTCTGCACGGGCGCGGCGGCTGTCTCGGTGGTCGTGCCTGCAGGCACATCCTGCGGCGCGGCCGTGCAGGCCGTCAGTGCCAGCGCCAGCAGACAGGCGGTCAGCCTTGCGGTGTGTTTCATCGTAGTTATCCTCCTTTGTTTGTTGTACCCCCAGCATACCGCAGGATTGTTTCCGGTTGGTTACAGCTTTGTCACGGGCGGGTTACAGTTTATTCCTTTTCCAGCATATACCCGATTTGCCGCACGCTGTGCAGGCGGTCGCCAAGGTTCAGCTTGCGGCGCAGGCGGGCAATGTGGGTGTCAAGCGTGCGGGTGTCACAGTCCGTGCCGTCATCGCCCCAAACGGTTTCGTACAGATAATCCCGGTACAGCGCCCGGCCGCGGTTGCGCAAAAACAAGAGAAGTAAGTCATATTCCTTGCGGGTCAGGTGCATTTCCTCCTCACCGCACAGCACACGGCAGGCCGCAGCGTCCACCGTATACTCCCACATCGTATAGACGGCGGTGCTGCGCCCGGCGCGCCGCAGCACGCTTTCCACCCGGGCCACAAGCTCGGTAGGGGCAAACGGCTTGACGATGTAGTCATCCGCGCCGCTGTTCAGCCCGCGCACCCGCTCAGCCACAGCGTCCTTCGCCGTGATGAAGATGCAGGGCGTGCCCGTGGGCCGCAGGTACGCCAGCAAATCGTACCCGTCCAGATGGGGCATCATCACATCGAGCAGCACCAGATCATAGCGGTTCTTTTCCAGCAGATTTGCCGCCGCGCGGCTGTCGGTCACGGCCTGACAGCGGTAGCCCGCCTCCGTCAGGATGCGCCGCACCAGCATGGCAATGGCGGCTTCATCGTCCACAATCAAAATCGGATTCATTCAACAATCCCCCTTTATAATCCCTATTGTACAACAGAATGTTACATTTCGGTGAACTTTTAGCCAAAATTTACAAACCTATTTTGCAAGCTACTTTGCCACGTCACGCGTGAGCATAAAGTAATAGCCCCTTCTGCTGAAATCACATCAGTGGAAGAGGCTGTCTTTTTAACCTATGTGGTTTTCTTCATTTTTCCAACATTTTACGCCGATCTGCCACATCAATGACAAGCCCGGTAATAAAGGCGGCAATATCCAAGAAGAACGCCAATACAAGAGAAAATGCTGCCAGCTGCCAATATGGGCTTCCCAGATAAATCAGTGCCTGATCAACAGGGTTATGCTCTGAAATATAGAGGCGCTGTGCATCGTCCAACTTATCAAGGGCATCTGCACGGTCATACTCCTGCCCGCTGTCACTGACAGGCAGACCACTGATTGTTGCCTTCAGACGCTCAATTTTCTCTGTCCATAGAGGCTCCCAGTTTTCCGTATCCTGTGCAGTGTCTGCCGTCATGCTGTCAATCTGGTTTTGCAACGCGTCACCTGATGATTTTAGGACTGCGTAATCCTGCACCTTGCGGATAAAACTGTCCATATCATTCAATAATGTCTGAAAATCTGCATCCGATCCACTGTCCTGTGCGGCTTGCAGCTGTTCAAACACGGTGCGTGCCTGCTGTTCAATAGCTTCCGTATCCACATCCGTCTGTAGCAGCGCACTTTGGATACTACGCAGCGCCTGACCTGTCTGCACGGAGGCTGCATTTCCGGCAATTCCCAGCACACCTGCGTATCGTTGCAGGATTCCCTGCGCCTGCTGATAATCCTGTAAGTCCTGTTGTTGCTGATTTACCGTATCCTGCAAGTTACTCAATCGGGATGCCGCACTGTTATAGGCACTCTGCAAAGCGTTAGTATTACTTCCATACGGCGCATTTCGCAACGCACTGGCTGTGCTGGTTTGCGCATCTGCTGCTGCCGTCAAGGCGTCTTGCGTCTGGCTTATCTGCTGCGTCAGCTGTCCGATGCGAGTTTCCACCTGTTCGGTAAGCTGTGTCAGGGCTGCGGCAGCCTGTTCGCGCACGCCGGAGGATGTTCCCTCCTGCGTGGCGGTCTGCATCGCTTGGATTGCCGAAGCAATTTCATTTTTTGCCGCAAAGTCCGCATTATCGGCGTAGCTTGCCTTGTCCGCTGTCAGATCCAAGCCGGAAGGATTCTGTGTTGTTTCGGTATCGGCGGTCTTGCTGGCAGTGTACAGAGCCGCCACCTCGTCGCCCAGCGTTTCCCGCAGGGCGTCGCTGCTGATTTGTACAAATTCATCCGCTTTGTACAGTTCATTTCGGTACACCGACTGAACTAACAGGCGGCTTTCGGTCTGCCAGCTTTTTTCATAGACCGTGCCAGCGATAAAAACATAGCTGAACCACGAGGAGCAGAACAAGACCACGCCGCTGAGCGCCAGCACGCAGATTTTCCCGCGCAGACTATGTATCCAGCGCCAGAAGGTCGGCAGGTAAAAGTTCAGTCCCAGCAGGATGCTTTGTATGGCAAACGAGGCAAGATTTGCCTGCCACGCCTGTGAAAACACATAGTCCCGCATCCCCTGTGCGGTACTCCACCAGGAAACGATTGCCAACAATACTGTGGCAAGGCGCAGCAGCATCAAAATTATTTCCTGCGAGTTTGTGGCTTTTGGTTTTAGCTGTCCCCCTACTTTTTGTAGGCGATTCCAAACATTGGTTTCGCTTGCTCCTGTCTCTTGCTCAACCGTTGGTTGCAACACTGCCTGTATCAACAGCGAAATTCCTTGAACAACTGCTACCAGTACCCACATACCGCAGAGACTGTTCATAAAGATTCCCGTATCGCTCAAAGGAGTGGGAATTCCGGCTACGCAGGTATTGAACACAAATGCCATCAGTGTAATAAAACTTGCCGCGGCGATCGCCACGGATTTTTCTGTGCTTTTTTCCCCACGCAAAAGCCCCACATAGCTGAAGAAATTCAGTACCAACAGCAAAATGTTCACCGTGACCACGCCGGATGGATTGGAAGAAGCCATCTGCTGGCACAGCAAAACCACCGCCGCAGTCAATGGAGGCAAAAGAAAAGATTGTCGTTTCCAGAAGCCGCCTTTATCCGATTTGTTCTCCATCATTATCACCCCTCGCGTTCTGATTATTTCCAGTACACTTTATATAGTTAGCATACCATAGCTTTCTGCATTTGCACAACGGGTCGCCATAAATTTTACATCCGCTTTGCATGATTGGCAAGATACTGCACCGAACTCTAACCAAGTTATATATTTGCACCACTTCACAAAAGGTCCTCTTTCACAGCGAAAGAGGACCTTTTGTTTACTTACATCCCAGTATTTCCAATGCCCTTGACAGGGGCATCACTTTCTGGCACTTTGCCTCTTTGGAATCATATCTTGCTTTCTTACCGTCCGGCATCACCGCTATGGCGTTTTCTGTCAGGATGGCTGCTTTCAATTTGGGAACATATCGATGTATCTTCCCCTGCCGGTCAATCTTGGCATGAGGCATGATAAGTTCTGCCGTTCCCAGCTTGATTTTTGCTTCTTTCGGCAGCGGTGAAAGCCATTTGTAGGTTTCACGCTCAAAAGCAGTATCCCACATAGAATACTGGTAAACTTGCCCGACGAAGAAGCTGTCCTGCTCTTCCATATATTCAAAGTGTTCCGTTTTCTGCGTTACCATCTGCGCCACGCGGGCAGTATTTAGTTCCATTTCCTCTAAGCGGATGTACTCATGTCGTTGGTGCTCGCAGTAATAGCCACAGCTGATATTGACCGCCGCCGTTTCCAGATACGGCGCAATATAGGATATATCACTGCACGAGCCGCTGGCCGTCTCGAATCCGAACGATGTAACGAAGTCCTCAAACTCTGGGTTATCGCAGCGGTAAAACACGGCATCATTGCTGCCCTGGCGGTCAAGCTCTACGATGTAGTTTACCTGCGGCCGCAAAGAGCCTCTTGTGAATTTCTTTGCACCTACCAAGGACGGCATCAATCTGGCCGTGGTTCTGCCGGAGGCGTTGACCTTTCCCCAGCTTACCGCTGAATGGGAAAGCCGTCTGACCGAGATTGCCAAGGGGCAGGCTGACCCGGACGAGTTTATGGCCGGTATTGAGGCCATGACGCAGGAGCTGGTGAAAACCTATTCCTGCATCAGCGAAGATAAGCAGAAATTGTTTCAGGCCGAGCGTGTGGCAATCGTGATGTGTCCCCGCTGCGGTGAGGCCGTCTACGAGGGTAGGAAAAACTACTACTGCGGAAACCGGGCCTGTCAGTTTGTCATGTGGAAGAATGACCGATTTTTTGAGGAACGCAGGAAAGTGTTCACCCCGAAGATCGCCGCCGCGCTGCTCAAAGACGGAAAGGCCAAGGTAAAGGCTCTCTATTTCATGAAAACCGGCAAAACCTATGACGGGACGGTGCTTTTGGCCGATACCGGCGGGAAATACGTCAATTACCGCGTGGAACACAGGAACTAAGACACTAACAGAGCAAGTAAACTCCCCGGCGCATTTGACCGGGCCGGGGAGTTTGCTTGTTGGGGCAATCCCCCCTATCTCTCTCAAAACCTCTTTGTTTGCTTCAAGTTGATATTCCAAAAGCCAGGTTATGATGGTATAATGAAACCAGTAGCAAATCGAAATTTGTTGTTGATGTGTTATTCACGGAGCAAGAAATAAATAGCAAGTATATTATCACTTTGGTGTTTAAGTTTTAATTTTGCTTGGAGGAATGGAAGATGATTACGGCAGGAATAATAAACGGGATTTGGAATTACTATCTTAGCCTTGAAAAGGATTTGGATGATACATCACGCTATATTGAACCCAAAGGACAAGAAAATGTCTTTTCTTTTGAATTTGCAAAATTACTTGTGCTTTCTTGTACTGAATTAGAATCAGTATTGAAATTGTTGTGCTATGAATGTAGCGGTGAAAAAAGAGGTAATATTGGAGAGTACAAGGAAACAATATTAACATATTATCCAAAGATTGTTTTCGCCGAAGTGAATGTCTCTCGATGGGGTGAAACAATACGTCCTTTTGACGGTTGGGATAAAGGAAAATTATCTTGGTGGGATGCATATGGAAACGTTAAACATAATCGAGAGGATAATTTTAGAGATGCAACGTATCAGAATGTTGTTTATGCACTCTCTGCGTTGTATGTTTCAATATTCTATCTTTCAAGTATAAGTGGTGTTTCTTTTTCGGGTTATGCCAGCACGTACATCGAAAGTGATTATTCGTCCCACGGTGTGGCAGTTTCCCCAAACAAAAAGTTACCAGATTTAGATCCTAATTTTACTGAATCGACAGAGAATTCTTCGGCAGCTAGGTATGTTAGAGGCCAAGGTAAAAGCCGGGAAACAGATTCCCCTTACCGATCTTGCCGATGCTGCCAAGGTCGAGGCGAAGAAGCCCAAGGCCAAACAGTCCCGCAAGGCCCAGCAGAAAAAGCCCTCCATCCGAGCGCAGCTCAAAGCTGCACAAGAGGAACCGGCAAAAAAGAAACCGGCGCGGGAAAAATCGCAGGAATTGGAGGTGTAACGGATGCAGAAGTTTGAGAATATGGACGTGATTGCGGCGTTGAGTGAGATCATACGGCAGAACACCGCTTTTTATCAGAGCGACTTTGACATTGACAAGGGCAACATCCAGTGGGCCGCCGCCAGCGATCAGGCCGTGGACAAGGCCCTGCTGTGGATGTCCCGGCCCTCTGGGACGTACTGCTTCCGGGAACGTGACGTGTTCCTGAAAGATACCCGGCAGCACAACACATGGAGGTTCTACGGAGAACAGACCCTCGATAAGATATTGGCCTACGCCGTGGAGCTGACCGGCACCAAGGAGGATACTATCCGGGGCAATCTCTATGAGCTGGAGTACTAACAGCATTTTCAGCACGTCATTGGTGCCGCCTTGCCGGTGAGTGTGAACCGGCTCTTTTATGAGCATGGAAGCCGTGACATTCCGGCCGAACAGTATTTTGACGGAAGCCCTGACCGTGTGCTGGATGATTTCCTGCGCTATGAGTTTCAGCCCCGCGACCCGGCTGTGCTGCAGGAGGCGTTACAGCAGGAGCAGCGCGGACGGGAGCAGGCAAAGCCGGGAAATTTCAAGGCCCATATCACCGCTTTGCATGATAACCGGATTGAAACCGAGGTCCGACGCATCGTGGATAAGCTGAAAGATTTGTCTGCACCCAATAGCCCCAACAAGACGCATTTCATGGTGGAGATCTCACCGCACTTTGACGCGCTGGCCTCCACCAAGGACAATGACCGGCTCTTTGCCATGCTGCCCTATAAGTCCCTGTGCTTTACCGGCATAAAAGACCGGCACGGGGTATATGCCATGATCGGCAAGGACGAGTGCCAGGATGTGTCAATACGCAGGCCCCGGCCCTCTGTCCGCAAGCAGCTCACCGACAGTAAACAGGCCGCCAGCCCGAAAAAGGCGGCGGCCAGAACCAAGAAAAAAGAATTGGAGGTATGAAAATGCACTTTACCGTGGAGGAAGAAAACCTGATATGTTTGTACCACAACGCAGATCGTCGCAGGACGATGGGCAAGATCACCGCCGCCCTGCCGGATATGGACGAGAATATGCGGTCGCTGGCCCAGCAGACCCTTTCCAAACTGGAACGAATGACGGATTCCAACTATGACAACCAGAAGTTCCAGTTCACCGATGAATAAGTAAAGCAGACGCCGGGCGCGGCGGCCTTGTGGAGGCTTGCGTCCGGCGTCTTTCTATCTATATATTTTTTCCAGTGTACGTAATGCTTCTAAATCAGTTTCATAGCGTTTAATTGATGAATCCATGAGGTATATTCTGTTTTCAGTTGTCCATGTATTGAGGTTTTTCCTGTCATAATATAGAGAAAAATCTTGTATTGTTCCTGCTAATTGAGTATACGCATTTGCCCATTCATGGAGCTCTTTGGGCGGATATGGGAGATCACTTTGTTCCAAAAACAAGCAAGTGATTTCACGATTGAGCGGCTCAACGGCATCAATTAACTCATTTTCACTTAGTACGCCATTGCGATATTCGCGATATAGCTTAATAAAACTTTGAGCAGCATTTACCAATTTTTCTGTAATTAAATGAGTTTCCTCAATTAAATTCTCCCTACTCACCACTTTATTATGCAACAACTGGTTTATCATTTCGTATGACGGATTTGTTTCTAAATAGACATTATTGACAACCCGAGAATTCTTATTTTCTCTATACCACCATTTTTTATCTTGTGTATTATCAACCCATGTTGTATGGCAAATATAATTACTATCTATAATATCATCTTCGCTGTATCCAAAATAGCACCAAATAATGTTCGCTGGTTTGCCCCTGTAACGAGATTCTGACAGAGCATTTTGGTAAACATCGGCATACTTTATTTTGTTTTTAACTTCATTTGCGATATCAGCTATTTCTTCAAAAGAACTTTCATATCGCAAAATTACTTTCGCAGATAAGCGCTTTGCTAGTCCTGTATGTACTGGGGCAACATTGTATATGATATATGCTTCTGTTTCTTCATATACGTTTGCGACACGGTATGGCTTGTATTCTTCTACATCAAAGAAAATTGTTCCACCAATGTTGGAACGAAATATTGGCGTTTGTGTCTGTGAAGGATGTTTAGTGTTCCATATTTTCGCAAAATGAAAAATTGCCTCGTTGATAGATTCTAATGATTTTTTCCCTTCTCTTATCAAAAAACGCGAGGTAAGGGCATCAACTAAAAAGCTGGTATATGTGCTTAACTGTCGGTTGGGTTCAAATCCAGATGTTTGTTCCGCACTGCATGAAGCAAGAACAGCATAACCGCGTCCAACAAATGTCTCGATAGTTTCTGATAAATCTAAGGCAGGTGTATCGCTTATTGCAAAATATCCTGAATGGCAGCTATCCAAAATTACAATCTTATTTTTGGCAGGTATCTTTTCAATTACGTCAATCAATGATTGAAGATTCAAGTTACCGTCACTCAACGCTAAGACATTTTTCCCTCCGTGTCCAGAAAAATAAAAAATAAAAGTATCTTCATTAGCAGTTCCAGAAATTGAGGAATAAAGTCCTGTAATTAAGTCTTTTGTAGTCGCTGTTCCATGATGACCACAAACCATAATACTAGATTCTGATACGTTTAGACCTGCAATAAGAGCCTTTTTTACAGCTTGTACGTCATTAGCGCAAAGAGGCAATGCAGGATAGCCGACAGCAGGGTACATACAAACCCCCGTTAATAACGCTGTTATATTGCTCAATATAAGTACCTCCTACAATTACTCTGGAATTATCTGTGCCAAATCATCCTCAACATCGAGTCCGTATGCCTTTGCAATTTGGCCGATCATCACACCAAACACGCCACGCAATTCTCCAATAGCAGATGTAAAAATCCAATTGTCAATGTTGCCGGGCTGACAAGCATAGCAACGAAACTCCTTTTTGTCTGGGCATTTACTTAAAAACTTATTGCAAGCGTTTCTCATAGATCGAACATAGGCATTTAGCTCCGATTGCTCGTCTATATTCTGCAATTCAGAAGTGAGATAGTTCTTGATCTCTGTTACTGACGTTATACATGGGCAAACAGATTCATAGTCATATGCGGAATATAAAACGCGACGCGGTTCGAGAAAAATAATAATCCGTCGTGCAATACTTCTTTCAGTATCGACGGGGTTCCATGATACGCCAAAGACAGGGCAACTTATCCCTGTAAGGCGGTTGAGCAATTCTGTGAATCTCATAGCTGGCCTCCATTGTATATTGGAAGAATTTATAAAAATAATTATAGCACAAAATTGACGAAAAGGCTAATAAAATGCCGGACGCAGCGACCATATGGCCGCTTGCGTCCGGCATCTTTTACTTTGCCATAGTTAAAATACAGGTCACCTTTTCCATCTCAAAGAAATTGGCAGTATAGTGAATGAAAGCTAAACAATGCTCAGACGAAGCGTTAATCAGATTGTTCAGCAGAGAGATATTCTTTTCTTGCTGTGGAGATAATGATGCCATTTCTTTTTTGATTTCCGCTAGTGTAGATACGTTTGCATAAAGCATGAGCTTTCCGATAATTCCAATTATTACATCTGAAAGTTGAACCATTCTGTTCTCTGTGGATTTGACAAAAGAGAAATTATGCAATTCATTTCCGCCTAGGATAATAGGTGTTGAACAGATTTTTTTCATAATCTCTGTTTCTTCATCAAAAATATGTTCAGAATTTGGGAACATATATATCGGTTCCATATATAAACTTTCGTATCCATCCATAAGCATAAGGTTTTCATTATCGGTCAGGAAACAAAGTTTTTTCTTTTTCCGTGCGCTTTTTAGAAGCTGGCGCACGGATTCCAGCGCAAAATCGTCAGCTTCATTTTCTGCTTCGATTTCTTCTATCCATCCGATCAGCACCTCGCAAAACTCGCGCACACTTTCGTCAGCGATATTGGGATATCCATAGTGTAAAAACACTTCGTGGATATAAGCAATATCTGCGTTAATATATTTGTATAACGCGTTTTTCATGTGTGTTATATATTCCCACGGTAGCCCAGATAATTCAGTGTCGGCTATTAAAGAATCCACAATGTCAACAACGCCATAGTATAGATTGTTCATGGCCATAAAATGAATGTATATTTTGTTTTCTATTATCCACTCCAAAAGAGTTTGGAGTTTCCGGGAATTTACACATTCAAGGAATGAATTGCCGGGTGCAATGTGCTTGCGTTTAACCTCTTTCATAGTTGGCTGCAATCTGAGTGATTGAAGCAGTTTTTCCATATCAAATGCCTTGTGTTTTCCCTCATAAACAAGGCCACCCAAAACGAAATCCTCGTCTTTAGAAGTATTAAAATCTGTTTCCGTTATCCGAAAGAGCCGAGAATTATTGGTCTCATCATAGAAAAACGTATATTCATTATCCATGTGTGAAAGCCCTGAGAATGCTATGGTCATTTCACGAATTTCAGAAAAATCTATTGAAGCTGACATGGAACAACGCCCTCCCTTATATTGATATTGCTTTAATCTCAATAAAATAATTATAGCACACTTTCTAAGTTTCATCTATTAGAAAGCCGGACGCAAGCTACCACATAACTGCGTCCGGTGTATTTTCTTTTTGCCTATTTCTACGCATTTAGAACAGCGTTTCGGCGGGTATATGATAAATCATCCCACCACCCCTGCGACTATGCCGGAAAAGCCCCGGAATACCGGGCTTTTTAAGGCCCTAAATGCGTAGATTGCCAGTACCTTTTCCGCTGTCGTTCTGCCTCTTTGCGGCGGCGAATCCGTTTGGCACAGGATGGACAGTATTTGGCCCGGTTGGACTTCGGCATAAATGCAGCTCCACACTCGGAGCAGCGTTTCACCTCTTCCCGGTCTTTGGTGATCTCGGCACACAGGGCCGCATCCAGTGGGAGGACAGTAGCCCAGAACCACCGGCACAGTAGCGAATAGGAAATGCTTTGAACACAAACACATTCTTCGCCATCGTCCAGCAGCAGACAGTTCCCGTCACAGTAATTGCAGCACTCCCGCACCAGCTTCCGAGCCTTGTGGTATTGCGGGTAATTCATCCTCGGTAAACTCATAGTTCTTGCGACCATAGAAAAGCAAGTACCTAAATGAAAAAGCAATACTCTTTCTCCCAAACAAAAGCCTCCAACCTATGCACAATACCGCATAGATTGGAGGCTTTCTCATATCAGGTGGTTGCCCTTCTTGGTGGGTGAGTTTTTCATCCTCAACCCCAGCCAACCTTCCAGCGTCTGCAAATCACTGAACAGAATGTCGTAGACCTCATCGCTTACCAGCGGCGCATGGGCTGCATACGCCGCACGGTAGCGGTTCAAGCGTTCTGTCAGTTCCCGCAGCTTGTCGATGAATGCAGCCTTTTCCTGCCATTCTTCTGCTCTCATGGAGTTTTGGGGGTATAACGCCCGAAATTCAGTTCATGGATTACCGACAAGATGGTTTCGTCATCGTCCCAGTCAGCAGAAAATACTGTCGGAGCATAGGTGCCGTTCAGTAAGACCATCACGCTTCCCTGCTCAATACGCAGGCTCACATCTTTGCGCCGGGCACAGATAATTGCAAGATTTCCAATTTGCTTCATACAAACACTCACTCCTTCCTCAAGCGGATTGTAAAGCCATAGGCAGCACTTTGCGGCTCCATAGTTCCACAAATTTCTGTACTTCTTCTGTTGGCTCGCTGTTGCGATCTCCATGGATTTGAGCGATTTTGCCATCGCGTACCTCCAAGGTCACATATGGCTTTTTTGGTTCTTCCACACGGCGGACAAACACAATCAGACATTTTCCCTCTGCCACACTGTCAATATAGCTGCCAACACAATGGTGCAGCGCTTTTCCCTCATCAACAAGGTCGTTAGCTCGCTTCGGGCAAACGATTTGCAGTTTTTTATTGGAAAGTGCTGCTTTCTTTGCAAATCCTATATAGGCCATGCAGAACGCCTTGTTTTTCTGTGCATCGTTGATTTTTTGAATGCGTTCCGCTTCTCTGTTGTGGGCGGCCGTACAATTTTTCGGGAATAGAACTGACTTATCTTTCATGTCATACGCCTGCCTGCGGCACATATGCAGATAGTCCACATACATTGTAACCAGCGTTCCCATTGTTGGATCCCGATACCCATTATTCGGGTGTGATTCACAATAAATCGGGAACTGGGCATTCATATAGTTCATAAATTTTTCTGCCGTCATGTATCGGAATACATCTGTGGGAATCTCTGTAATTCTGTTGTGGAGCTGCCACAAAAACAGTTCTTTTCTTCCCCGCAGATGGATTGCCACATAAGGCTGATACTTTTTCAGCATCGCTACATCTGCTTTTTGTTCCTGCAGCAAAGGCACATCCTCTTTCTGCACACGTAGAATACGATGCGGTTTATCCTGCGTTTCATCAAGAGCATCACTGAATCCGTAACGATAAATGACATCCGCAGCAATATTCTCAAAGCCTGTTTTTGTCAATCGCTCAATTAAGAGTGGATGCTGCAGGTACATTTCCAGATAGCGGCTGACCTGCATCGGAATACCCGTCTGTTCATAGAATTGCCGCAGTGCGCAGTATTCCCACAGGGTACCTTGCAGGGCTTTATCAAGTCCGGGGAGATATACCTCGCCCGTTTCTTCAGAAACAAAGCTCCCGATTCCGAACAATGCCCCCGGATGATAGCCGCGCCGCCAGCGGGTCACACTGTCATAGCCGCTGTCATAATAGTAAGGCTCAACGATTGCCTTTTTGCCGTCATCACTGCGGACAAATATGCGCATGACTTCATACGCGGATTTTCTGATGGTATCCTTTCCTTTGGCATAAGACCAGTACAGTTTATAGATACGCACCACAAGCTCCTGCGGGCTGATTTGCCGGATTACCTGACAGGTTTCCCTATCCTCATGGTAGGCGGCTCTTTTCCCCTGCGCCTTGGCTATGACTTTCTGTCCGCACTTTGGGCAGCGCAAAACATCGTTGTTTTTTGGTCTTTCGATTACAGAAAATTTCTCGCAATAGGTGCAGCGGGCTTGTGTTTTTGAGCGACCGTTATTGTAGTTATAGAACAAATAGTGCGGCATAATGTGCTTATCCGCCCAGCGTTTCAGGTTGGCGGGCGTTTGCGGCACACGGCGCATTTTGTCCCGAACTACAGCATCTCTCTTGTAGCGGCGGATTTTCGCCTGTCGGTCACGGATATCTTGTTGATACCTGTCCAATTGTTTCAGCACTAATGTCGGATTTGCTTCAACATGGATGTACCTTGCAATCGTATGACATCCTGTTTTTTTATAAAACACACAAGCGGGCAGGAATGACCCACTATAATAACCCGTCAGATTTGTCAGCATGGCATCCCGCCATTTGACGTTTCCTGCGGCATCGCGTTCCAGCGTGGCAAAGGTATCCTTGCCCTGAAACACGACCCACTTCGGCATACGGTCATTTGCTTTCAGGCGTTCACAGTCGTAGAAGTAAACCGCCAGCACCCTATGCCCGCCGAGCAGCTTGACGGCGGCGGTGACAAGGTATTTCACCCGATCCGTGTACAGCACCCCGGCATTCAGGCTGATGTGCAGCGGAACATTGGCCGCATGGCGGCAGGCTCGTTTGTCCAGTTTCATCCTGCTGCCTCCTCTGTGCTGAAGTCACCAAAGGTAAGCTGTTCTTCGTCCGCAGGTTTCGGGGCAGGCTTGGGCGCTGCCTTTTTAGGCTTTTCCTTTTTGCCTGCCTTGGGCGCTTTCCCGGTGTAGGTCTTGGGAATAAACTTTTCTTCCAGTTCAGCATCCTCCTTGGCATCGGCATCGCGGAAGTATTCCCGCGCCCACTGGTAGCAGAGTTCGTCCGGCACGTTGCCGCCGAAACCACCGCCCATAGGCTTCTCATCGTTGTCTTTCATTTCCTGTTCCAGATACTCCCGCGCCTTGCGGTTGATGTAGTGGAAGCAGTTCACCATCTTTTTCTTGGGGTTCATCACAAGACGGGCAAAAGCGGGGTCGGCCAGACACTCGGTCTGCACATCCTCCATAACGCAGAGCTTCATGTTGCGGCGGGTCAGGCGCTCGGTGTCCTGCGAGACGCGGTTCATAGATGCCTGCATCACGTCGTCATCCGACATGGCGGCAAGTCGGTCCAGCTCCTGCTGTTCCCGCAGTTTCCTCTGCGCCTGTTTGGCCTCCCATTCGGCTTTGCGCTTAGCTTCGGCAGCATCAAATTCAGCCTTTTTGCGGGCTTCTTCCGCCTCCTCCGCTTGCGGTTCCGGCTTTTGGGGTTCAACCGGCTCAAATTCTTCGCTGAAAGAATCTACGGTTTCACTGTCCGAGGATACCTCAAAAGCATCCTCCTCGGCATCACGGTTCATCATATCCATTTCAGAGAGTATACCCATTGTTCTGTCCTTTCTAAAAAAGGCAGAGAGCCACCCAACGGTAGCTCCCTGCCATAACTTTGCGCGGCATCAGGCCGCTTTTTCTTTTGTTTCTTCCTGCCGCAAAGCAAGCTGCCAGTCATCTATACCCTTGTAGGCAGTATTCCAGACAAGGCTTGTGCTTTGCAGCCCGGCTGTATGGGCAATCTGCTGGACTTTTTCGGCAGCTTCTGCCACATACTCATTCTCTAACTTGTCCATATCGTAGGCTTCCACAACCAGCTTGGTACCGTTCTGCGCCATACAGCGCAGGGCAGATTCCAAGCCGTTCAAGCTGTTCACCCCTGCCACAGCGACAAACGAGCGTCCTGTCAGGCAGTGGGCAATATCGGCTTTGAGCAGCCCTTCCGTCACATACACGGTCTTGGCAAACGGCTCGCCCACAAAATGCAGCGGGCTGCCGGAGGTCACGCCATGCGGCTTGCCGATAGAAGACAGCCATATATACTTCGCCCCGCTTTTGCCCGGTGGGTCATCCCTGCGGCGTAGCGGCGTGTCCAGCCGTATCTGCATACCGCAAATAAGACCATCCATACCGACAGCCGGGAGCAGGATGCCCGCCGTGCGGCTGCCGAAGTTAATTGTCCATCGCCCGGTATCGTCTTGATAAAAGCCCGGTACGCCCTGTAAGGTACAGCCCTGCCGCCGCAGGCGCTCGGCATAGCTTCGGCACAGAAACGCAGGTGGGGTTGATTTGAACCCGAACCTTGCAACCTGTTCCTCGGTCAGCCCGCGCCGCGGTGACAGCAAGTGCGCTTTGTGCGTGGGTGTCAGCGGCAGCATGGAGAGCAGCAGCGAGTAGGTCTGGTGTATCTCCTGCGGAGTAGTGCGGGCGTTCTGCTCCGGCTTTATCCCGATGCAGTCATTCACCCTTGGCCGTGGTGTGTACCGCCCCAGTGCTTCGCAAATCTCGCGGTAGGCATCGGCATTGCCGGTGCAGTTATAGCGGGCATACAGTGCCAGCATACCACCCGCCGTGCCGCAGCGGTTGCAGCGCCAGACGTTTTTGTCTGTGTTGACATTGAGCCGCCCGCGCTGATCCCCGCAAAAGGGGCAGTTCAGGTACATGCTCGACGGCAGACGGCGGCGGACGGTAAGCCCCAGCAGTTCTACCACATCGGCAATGCCAAACGGGAACGTATCGGAAGATGAGGTCATACGAAACGGCCTCCTTCCCGGTTATCCCGCCTGTTTCTCCTGCAAGCTGTCCCATATAATGGCGGCCGCCGCGCGGAGAATGTTGTTTTCTCCCTGATAGCCTTTCACATACCAGCGCAGGCTGGCAGGGCGGCGGTCAGCCACCTGTGCCAACGTCCAGCCCTTGCAGGTGCCGCAGTCTACGATGACGTTTTGCGCCTGCTCGTAGGTCATCTGGCGGCGGATCTCCTCCACCGGGCTGCTTTGGGTATACGCAGCGGCGGGCGGTTCCTGTTCCAGCACAATGACATTCTGCGTCGGTTCTATCGGGGTCTGCGCGGGCTGCACGGATTCCGGCACAACCGTCTTAGGTTTTTCTACGACTTCTGCCGTTACCTGTTCGGGAACAGGCATATCGTCCGCCATGATGGCATCCAACGGGTCCGCCTTGGCAGACTCCTGCGGGGTAGCTTTCACGGGCTCCGGCTGCTTCTGCACAGGCTCTGCGACTTCCGCTTTCGTCTGTACCAGCTTGGAAATCTCTGGTTTTGCGCCCACCGGCACCTCGCTGCCGTACTCCTCGGATTCACTGCCCACATCGGCAAACTGGATGCCAAAGCCCGCATTGGAGAGTGCCGTGTCCAGCGCTTCCTCCTGCGCAGCCTCCACATACAGTCCACCGGGCGTTGCGTCCAGTGTGCAGTTGGCAACGTAGCTGCTCAGCGGCTCGGCATCCTCACGGTCACGGTAAACCTTGGCTTCAAAAATGGCCATTTTCTCAGTGATGCGCAGGGCATTGAGCTTCAGCCGCCCCGTGGGGCAGGCCAGCCGGAACCACAGCTTTTTGTATCGCAGATCCAGACGCATCACATTCTCCCCGGTCTTGCGGGAAATTGTGCGGCGCAGGAATTTCAGCGGGTCAAAGCCGGGTACGTGGTTCAGTGCGGCTACAGCGGAGTTGGTTGTGTACAGCATAGGTTCTTGATTCCCTTTCATGGGTGATTTCTCCCTTCATTATTACATTCAGCCGGCCTGTTGCAGTTCCGGCAGTGCGTTTCGTTCGGTGTTGTAGGCCTTGCAGTACAGGCGGATGCGCTCCCCCAGCATGGTATTTCGCTTGCTGATATCGGCGCGATGGACTGCCATAAACAGAATCGGCTTATGTCCCACAAGGATGACTTTTTTCTTGGCGCGGGTTACGGCTGTATACAACAAATTGCGATACAGCATGATTGTGTGTGCCTTGACGATGGGGATAATGACCGTTTCAAACTCTGACCCCATCGCTTTATGAATCGTAGTAGCGTAGGCAAGGTCAACATGCGCCAGTTGTTCCGGCGTGTAAGTCAACTTGCGGTCGCCGCCAAAATCCATCTGCACAAGCCGTTCGCCTTTGCTGTTCGTGGTAATCCCGGTAATAAAACCGAGGTCACCGTTGGACACTTTCTCAGTGTTCTTCGTCTGCATGACGCGGTCGTGGACTCGGAAGGTGCGGCTGCCGATCTTCACCTCTTCCTCGACCGAACGGAACGGATTGACCCGTTCCCGAATGGCCCGGTTGAGCTGTTCGGATGCTGCCTCGCCTTTCTCGCGGAACGGCGAAAGAATCTGCACATTCTCGATGCCGCGCTCGGCGGCTTCTTTGCAGTAAATATCTTGGATGCGTCGTGCTGTCTCGATCTGCGTCGGACTGTCCACAAACACAAAGTCATTGCCGTAGTACAGCTTGGTGCTGCCCTCGTTGATGAACTTCGCATTGTAGGCAATCAGGCCATCTTTCGACTGGCGGAAAATCCAATCCAGCACGGTGACAGGCACCATTCCGCTGTGGATCAGCTCATAGAACACATTGCCAGCGCCCACGCTGGGCAGCTGGTTCGGGTCACCCACAAGAACGACCCGCGTGTGCTGGTCGATGCGCTTGAAAAACTGCTGTGCCAACCACATATCCACCATAGAAAACTCGTCCACGATGATGAGGTCGGCATCCACAAAGCGAACGCGCTCGCCGTCTCCGATTTCTTCCCCGGTGCCGAGGCCCAGCGCACTGTGTAGTGTGCGGGCTTCGTCCACGCCGGTGCTCTCCGCCATGCGGCGGCTGGCACGGCCTGTGGGGGCCATGAGGGCGAACTTTCCTTTCGGGTGCAGGTTCTTGAACACCTCAATAATGGCCTTTAACACGGTGGTCTTGCCGGTACCGGGCGAGCCGGTGATAATCGTCAGCCCATGCTGAAATGCCGTGCGCACCGCCTGCTCCTGCTTTTGGGAAAGCGTGATACCCAGACTTTCACGCACCGATTCCAGCGCAGATTCGATATTCTCAGCCACACTGATGTTGGCAAGCCGCTCGGCAATCATGCGGGCGGTGTCGTCCTCCAGCCCGAACACACGCGGGCTGTACAGGTACTGCTTGTAGGCGACCACTGCGCCGTGCAGAATCATCTGCTGCAATGTTTCCTGCACTTCCTCGGTGCGGACGCGCTGTTCCGGGATGGGAATGGGCGCGTTGAGCAGCAGAAGTGTTTCCTTTACCAAATCTTCCGATGGCAGAAACAAATGTCCCGATTTGCCGCGGGCATCCTCCAGCGTGTACAGCACCGCACCCTTGATGCGCTCGGTGCTGTGCAGACGATTGTCCGTCTTGCGGACGATACCATCCACACGCTTGAAGCCGAAGCCGGAGATCTGGCACAGATCATACGGGCATTTTTTGAGGATGTCCACACACGCCAGACCAAAGTTCTGATAAATTTTCAGCGCCGTGGCGGGCGTAATTTTGAACGGTCCCAAAAGGCTCATAAGGTTGCGCAGGACGCGGCTCTCGGCGTAGGATTCCTCAATGTCCTTGAGCTTGCCCTCGGTGATGCCGCGGATTTGCAGCAGCTTCTCCGGCTCGTTATCAAGGATATTCAAGGTGTCCGGTCCGAACGTGGCAACAATGTCCTCTGCCGTCTTGGGGCCGATGCCCTTGATAAGCCCCGAACCCAAGTATGCCAGCAGACCGTCCGCTGTCTGCGGAACGATTTCCTGCCACTGCTCGACCTGCAGCTGATAGCCGTACTTGCTCTCGACCCACTCGCCGTCCAGTTCCAGCTCCACCGCCTTGGTGCGGGGCAGTTCGTACCCCACTGCCGTAAAGCGCAGCATACGGTCGCCGTAGTAGCGACCGCTGCAAGCCTGCGGCGGGATGCGCGGATCATTGGTTTTGACAACGATGATGGAGAATTTGTTTGCTTCATTGTAAAAAATCGTAGATTCGTAGGTAACACGGCAGCCGGTGATGCCGCTGTGTTCCTGTTCACTGTCGTGCATAGGCACGCTCCCTTCTTTGTCAGGCGGCTTCGTCTGCCGCTTTTGCCTTGATGCTGAACCGCCGCGATTCCGATACCGTAACGTACTCATCGTAAATGTCGGGGTGCAGCAGTTTCAGTTTTTGGAGATTGTCTTTCGTGATGCCTGTCCGGCTGACGGGATTGTAGCTGATGGTGTACTGTGTACCACCATACTCCCCCATCGCCATGCAGCTGCCGCCCAGTTTGGCAACCATCTGACCTTTCAGCCGCTGCATTTCTGCGTCCAGCGTTTTGACCTGCGTTTCCACCTGCTGCCTTTGCTCCTGTAAGCTGAGATACCGCAGCATGGTGGCAGACAAGTCACTGTCCAGCTGGATGGCAGGAATCGTCTTATCCGCCGCACCCAAACGGCGGCGCAGGCTTTCGAGGATCAGGCTGCCGTCCTCGGTGTAGGGTGGCGGGATGCGGGTCAGGATGTGATCGTGCCAGAACTCGCGTTCCAGATAGATCATCTCCTGTTCGTACTCCCGGTCACGGTACAGGTGGCGGATAATGACTTCGTCCTCATTGTTGCCATACAGACAGCAATAGAAGATTTCGTCGATGTCCATAACGGCCATGTAGTGCCGTCCCTGCGTTTCGTAGTAGATGGGAACACATTCCTCGCCGTCCTTCCACCAGTGGTCTTTTGCGTTGTAGTTGGTCGTTTTGATTTCCAGAATCGCAATTTTCCCGTTTGGCAGGCGGACAAAGTAGTCCACATCTGCCAGCATGAAAGGATACTGCGGGTGCTGGAACATCTTCTTGATTTGGAAAACTTCCAACCCGGTTTTCTTGGCGAAAATCCGGGCGACCAGCGGTTCCAGCAGATGCCCCATTTCCAGCGCTACCCAGTTGCCTGCATCATCGGCAGCCGAAGCAATGTTCAGCTTGTCGTCGTACAGGTCGCGGGCAGTGCGAAACGGAGAAATGCCGAAGATTGCGGCGACATCGCTGCCGCCTATCCCCTGCCTGCGGTATGCCAGCCATTCCTGCTCGGTGAGGTTTTCGGTGCTGACCAGAACCTTAGGTTCCTGCCGTATGTGTTCCGGCATCCTCAGCCCCTCCTCTCGCGCTGGCGATAAGAGCGTTTGGGGCGGGTGCGCAAATAGTACAGCCGATACTGCAAATTGCGCGGGATGGGTCGTGCCTTGCGCAGGCGCGTGATGCGCCGTGCGATTGCCTTGGGTCTTGCCTGTTCGTTCATTTGGTGTTCCACCTTTCCTATATAAAATGTATTTGTCAAAGCCTGTCGGCTCTGAAACAAAATAAAAAAGCGAGAACAATCGCAGGCAATGCCTGATGTTCACGGCAAACCGTGAACCACGATCATTCTCGCTATGGTTTGGTGCTTCCACCCCGTATAAAAAGAAAAGTGCCGGCAGCGTCCGCCCTAAACGGGCAGAACAAGGCTGCTGGCACAAATTACAAACTTAAACAACGTGTGCACAAGGCACAAAAATCATTTACAGGTGGAGTATAGCACAAGAATGTCCGCCCTGTCAAGATGGTGAGATTTTGCATGATAAAAGCATAGTGTCCGCATCACATTCGCGCGGTCTTTGTATATACCATCGTTGTTTTTTGATATACACTTATTCACAAAGAATATATTTTCTTATAAAAGTATAATAAAATGGAGGTAACGCCTATGAAAGAAGTTCCCATTTGGGAGAAATCAAATCTTACACTTGAGGAAGCCGCAGCCTATTCTGGCATCGGTATAAACAAGTTGAGGACATTAACCGATAACGAGCATTGTCAATTTGTACTTTGGGTTGGGTCGAAACGACTCATTAAGCGGCGCAAATTGGATGAATATACAGAAAAAATGTTTTCACTTTAAAGCCAAAATGTTGTCAAAATAGCTTGCAGAAAATGATAGGTTTGTGGTATTATAAATACGGAACAACGCTCTTTTCTGCATTACTATGTGGAAAGGAACAACGCTTATGACAACAACTCGAAATACAAAACGTAAAGACAAGGCGCGTGTCGTTCTTCGTAAGGGAAAATCCCAGCGCAAAGATGGCAAATACGATTTCCGTTGGACCTCCCCGGATGGTAAACGACATTCTATTTACGCGCCAACCTTGGAAGAACTTCGGGAAAAGGAAAAAGGCCTGCAACTAGATTCGCTTGAAGGCATTAAAGCAGAAGCACGGTATGTTACCCTGAACGATGTGTTCACTCTGTGGGCAAAGGTGAAACGAGGCCTGAAAGATAACACTTTTCAAAACTATCTGTACCTTTATCGGCAGTTCGTGGAGCCGGATTTCGGCAAGTCGAAAGTGTCTGCGCTCAAAAAGTCGGACGTGAAGCAATTTTATAATATACTGGCAGATGAGCGAGGCTTGCAGATTTCTACAATTGACAGTGTACACACGGTTCTGCATCAAGTGCTGGACATGGCAGTGGATGATTGTTATCTGCGGAGCAACCCTTCGGACAATGTTCTACGGGAGTTGAAAAAAGCGCACCAATTTGAAACCACCCACCGCAAAGCGCTTACTGTTCCGGAGCAGAATCTACTATTGTCCTACCTTTCCAAAACACCGAAGTACCAGCACTGGTATCCGATTTTCGCGGTTATGCTGGGAACGGGTTTGCGCGTAGGAGAAGCCACCGGTCTGCGTTGGTGTGATGTTGACTTTGAGGAAAGCACGATTTCCGTCAATCACACGCTCGTCAACTACGACCACCGTGAGAACAACGGAGGCAAGAAAGGTTGCTACTTCAACTGCCACTCGCCTAAAACAAAAGCTGGCATTCGTACCGTTCCGATGATGGACTTCGTGAAGGAAGCCTTTGAAAAGGAACGTGCCTATCAGGAGGAATCCGGGATTCATTGCACGGTAACGGTGGACGGTTACACGGACTTCATCTTCGTCAACCGTTTTGGTGAATGCCAGCATCAGGGGACGCTGAACAAGGCAATCCGACGCATTATCCGAGACTGTAACGATGAAGTGCTGACAAACAATCCTGACAGTACCATTCTCCTTCCCCGTTTCAGTTGTCACACTCTGCGGCACACATTCACAACTCGGATGTGTGAAGCAGGTGTGAACGTCAAGGTAATTCAAGATGCGCTGGGACATTCGGACATTTCTACAACTTTGAACATCTACGCGGATGTAACCAAGGAACTACGGAAGTCTGAATTTGAAAACCTTGACCGCCAGTTTGCACAATGGAAAGTACCTGAAGAGTAAAGCAAAGTGTACGCCAAATACGCCATACGCCATTTACGCCATTTCATACGCCAAACGGTACAATTCGGATAAAGGCTTATGTAGAGATGTAAATTAAAGGACAAAAGATAATCCTTGCCGCGTATAGTAATATCAAGAAATAAAGACTTACAAGTATTCATCGTTGTAATCCCCACGATGAAGCCTATTGACCAGTAATTTATCGAAAATATTTCGTTAATACGTCAAACGCAAAATGCGAATATGTAAGAATAGCTGTGTCACCCTCGATTTGACATCAATTTGACAGCATATCCATGGAGAATCACGGTTCGTTATGAAGCGTGATGAATGTCAGCAGAAATACGAACTGGGGTTTGCATAAAACCTTAGAGCACTTCTTAGAGAAATCTGAGAGGTGCTCTTTTTTTATCCCTGCATTCGACTTCTGTCATCAAATAGGAGGATGCTTTTATGAAAAACGATTACAAACCCATCAAGCCCATGAAAGAAGTACCAGATCAGCTTCGTAAACTGCGCCGCCAATTTCTGCGGTATCAACAGGCAGAAATCGTGTACAGCTTGTCACACAAGAAATTGTTTGAACTTGCCAGCGACGCCGGTGCTATCTACCGCTTTGACAGTACTGTGCTTATCAACCGGGATATTTTTGATGCCTACTTGGAACGCTTTCATGAGCCAGCTACTACGCATAAAAACACAGCCGCAGAGTACATCTGTGGCTGTGCTTTGTGTTCAGTTGCTCACTGTTGCGTGGACTGGATATGGAGAGACAACATATCTCCCGATCTTACATGGGT
>ERZ791740.292-NODE-292-length-47197-cov-4.735544_pt1 | contig 47197 bp, 44 predicted proteins | sample MGYA00510041_ERZ791740 | MGnify/ENA primary metagenome ERZ791740 (study PRJEB30046, sample SAMN00791959) | human gut metagenome | study: EMG produced TPA metagenomics assembly of the A metagenome-wide association study of gut microbiota in type 2...
ATGGTGCCGCAGTCCACCAGCTCCTGCACATAGGAGTGGTCGTGGGTGAGCTGGGCAAGCCTGCCGTCCCGGTACAGGTACGCCCGCGAGTCGCCTGCATGGCACAGGAACGCCTTGCCGCCGCGCACCAGTGCGCACACAGCCGTGGTGCCCATGCCCGCCAGTTCTTCCTCCCGCAGGGCCTTCTGGAACACAAAGCGGTTAGCGCTGAGCAGTGTTTTTTTCAGGAAGGTCTCTTCCTCGCCGGGCAGGCACTTGGAAGCATACTGCTCCTGAAAGCAGCGCTCGATCACATCGCACGCGCTCTGGCTGGCTTCCCTGCCGCCGCGTGCACCGCCCATGCCGTCGCATACCAGCAGCCATGCGGCATCGCCGGGCAGTTCTCCTGCGCGATAATCGTCCTGATTATCCTGCCGGACCCTGCCGACATCCGTTTTTCCTGCAAGTTTCATAGGCTTCTCCCTTTAATATTTACGCTTTCCCGTTCATTTCGTCACGGCGCAGCTGGCCGCATGCGGCGCTGATCTCGCTGCCAAGGCGGCGGCGCACCGTAGCGTTCACGCCAAGGCTCTCCAGCTTCTGCTGGAAGCGGTGCACGTTGGCTGCATCGGTGGCCGAGTACGGGCTGCCGTCCACCGGGTTGATGGGGATCAGGTTCACATGGGCACCCATGCCCCGGATCAGGTTTGCCAGCTGTTTGGCGCAGGCATCGGAATCATTGACACCGCGCACCATGGAATATTCAAAGCTCACGCGGCGGCCGGTGGTGTCCTGATAGCGGCGCACGGCCTGCATCAGCACTTCCACGGGATAGGCATCGTTCACCGGCATCATGCCGCTGCGAATTTCATTGTTGGGTGCGTGCAGCGACACCGAGAGGGTCAGCTGCAGCTTTTTCTCGGCCAGCTGGTCGATCTTGGGCACCAGACCGCAGGTAGAAAGGCTGATGTTGCGCATCCCGATGTTCACGCCCTCGGGCGAGGTGATGTTCTCCAGAAACTTCATCACTTCGTCAAAGTTATCCAGCGGTTCGCCAATGCCCATGAGAACGATGTGGGAAATGCGCTCCCCGATATCCTTCTGGGCGGTATAGATCTCAGAGCAGATCTCGCCTGCTTCCAGATCGCGCACGCGGCCCGCCTGAGTGGACGCGCAGAAGCGGCAGCCCATGCGGCAGCCCACCTGCGTGGACACACACACCGTGTTGCCGTAGTGGTAGCGCATCACGACGGTCTCGATGCAGTTGCCGTCCGCCATGCGCAGCAGATATTTTACCGTGCCGTCCTTTGCTTCCTGCCTGCGCTCGATCTTGGGCGCGGCAATGTAGAAGCTTTCTTCCAGCTTTGCCAGCAGGGTCTTGGGCTGGTCGGTCATGGCAGAAAACTCGGTGACCAGCTTCTGGTGCACCCAGTGGAAGATCTGCTTTGCCCGGAAGCCCGGCTGACCCATCGCTTTCAGTTCAGCGGTCAGCTCTGCCAGAGTAAAGGAAGAGATACAGCGTTTTTGTTCCATTGTGTTCTCCTATTGTTTTTTACGAACAAGCCACCTGTTTCATTGCAGCTTTTCCCCGTTTTTCTGCATGGCACACAGGAAAAAGCCGTCCATGCCGGTACGGGTGGGCACCGAAAGCGCGCCGTGCTCCCCTGCCGTCATCCCGGCGGGCAGCGCTGCGGCAGGCTCCACCACCGTAAACTCCGGGTGGCGGGCCAGAAATGCCGCGATCTGCTGCTGGTTTTCTGCCGGGTCGATGGTGCAGGTGGAGTACACCAGCCTGCCGCCCGCTTTCAGCAGCTGTGCCGCCGTATCGAGGATGGCCGACTGCGTGGCCAATAATTCAGCTTCGCGGGCCGGTTCCAGCTTTTTGTAGCGCAGATCCGGCTTTTTTGCCAGAATGCCAAGGCCGCTGCAGGGCACATCCGCTAAAATGCGGTCGGCCTGCGGCAGGGCCGGGTTCACCTTTGTGGCATCGCTGCACAGGGCTTCCACATTGGTCAGTCCCATGCGCTGCACTGCCGTGCGGATCAGGCCCACGCGGTTCTCGGCGGCATCGCAGCTGTAAAGCCTGCCGGTGCTGTGCATCTGCTCGGCCAGCAGGATGGTCTTGCCGCCGGGCGCGGCGCACAGGTCGATGACTGTTTCTCCGGGCTGTGCGTCCACGCAGAGCGCCGCCAGCTGGCTGGCCTGCCCTTCCACATGGAAGTACCCCTGCCGGAACAGCTCATTTTCCGCCGGGCTGCCCTCGAAGCGGGCCAGCACACTGCCGGGCACAATGCCCCGCTTTGCTTCCTTTGCGCCGGAAGCCAGCAGCTTTGCACAAAGCTCATCGGCACTGCCTTTCAGCGGGTTCGCCCGCAGGCTGGTCATGCCGCCGTCGGCCTTGTAGGTAAGGATATCCAGTGCTTCGTCCGGGTAGTTTTTGTGCAGAAATTCCGCCACATCCCGCCCGGCAGAGCCAAGCACCATGAGCCGCTCCACTTCGTTTTTGAAGCTTGCGGTGCTCAGGTCGTAGCTGCACGCCTTGCGCAGCACGGCGTTGACCAGACCGGATGCGCTGGATTTTTTGAAGGCACGGGTCAGCTTGACGGCTTCGTTCACCGCAGCGGACACCGGCACCTGCATATAGCGGGCCTGCGCCAGCGCCGCGCGCAATATTTCGCGCACCGGTGCATCCAGCTTGGCAAGGCCCTTGGGCAGGAACTGGCACAGGATGTAGTCCAGCGTGCCCCGGTGTTCCAGCACCGTGTAAAAGATGGCGCTGGCAAAAGCTTTATCGCGGCCTTCCAGCTGCTGGCGCTTGAGTTCGGCATCCAGAACAAGGTTGGAAAAACCATCCTGCTCCTGCCGCACCAGCGCCGCCACTGCCGCCGCGCGGGGATTCGCCGCCATCAGAGGATATCCCCCGTTTTCAGGCGCTGACCGGCCGCAAAGGCGGTGCCGTCCATGGGCTTTTTGCCTTCCGGCACCACATTCAGCAGCTGGACGGCCCCCTCACCGCAAGCCACCGTGAGCGGCTTTGTGGCCAGCACGGTGCCGGGCGCTTCGCCGTGAGCTTCCACGGCACGGCACTCCATCACCTTGAGCTTTTTGCCGCCGGAGGTGACGAACCATGCACCGGGCCACGGGTTCATGCCGCGCACCCAGTTGTGGATGTGGGCAGCCGATTCGGTCAGGCGGAACTCTGCCATCTCCTTGTTCAGCATAGGTGCAAGGCAGGCGTTCTCATGATCCTGCGGCTGGGGTTTCAGCGTTCCGGCAGCGATGGCAGGCACCACCTCACACAGCACACGGGCACCCACGGCAGTCACGCGGTCAAACAGCTGGCCGCTGGTCTCCTCCGGGTCAATGGCGATCTTCTCGCAGCAGAGCACATCGCCGGTGTCAAGGCCCTCGTCCATCTGCATGATGGAAACGCCGGTCTCGGCATCGCCGTTCAGCACGGCCCACTGCACCGGGGCGCTGCCGCGGTACTTGGGCAGCAGGGAGACATGCAGGTTGATGCAGCCGTACTTCGGCGCTTCCAGCACCGACTTCGGCAGGATGCAGCCGTAAGCCACCACCACGATCAGTTCCGGGGCCAGTGCGCGGATGTTCTCGTCCTCGCTGCCGTCCCGCAGGGTGCGGGGCTGGAACACCGGCGTGCCGTGGGCAAGGGCCACTTCCTTGACCGGGGGTGCGGTAAGCACCTGCTTGCGGCCAACCGGCTTGTCCCGCCGGGTGTACACCGCGCAGATGTCATGCCCGGCGGCATACAGGGCTTTGAGGCACTCTGCGGCAATATCCGGCGTGCCCATGAACAAAATGCGCATTACTTGTTTCCTTTCGCTTCGCGGGCAGCTTTTTTGCCCTCTTCGGTATCCTCATAGAAATACTCGCTGGACTGCATGATGGTAATGCCGTCCAGATGGTCGTTCTCGTGCTGGATGCAGCGGCCCAGCAGATCCTCAGCTTCCAGCTCGAACCACTCACCGTGGCGGTCCTGTGCGCGCACCTTGACAGCAACAGGGCGGGTCACGGCGCCGTTGTGGCCCGGGAAGGACAGACAGCCCTCGTAGGCGGTCTCCTCTTCCTCGGATACGGCCAGGATCTCCGGGTTCACAAAGTCGATAAACTTGTACTCGTAATCCTCCGGGATCTCCTCGGGCGCGTCGGTGGTGTCCCACACCACGAACAGACGGCGCAGCATGCCCACCTGCGGGCCGGCCAGACCCACGCCGTCGGCGGCGATCATGGTCTCGTGCATGTCGTCCAGCAGGGTAGCCAGACGGTCATCAAAGGTGGTGACGGGGCGGCAGACCTTGTTCAGGATGGGGTCGCCCTCTTTTACAATATTGCGGATAGCCATTTATGGTACCTCCAAATCAGATGTCACCGTCCGAGTGCAGGTCCACCGCAACGGTGGCCTTGGACGGAAGTTTTTCCTGTTCGTATCTTTCCAGTGTGCTGCGCACAAGGTCGCGGAAGCGGCGGTCGTTGCGGCACTTGATGGTAAGTTTGTAGCGGTAGGTGTCGTTGATCTTCTCAATGCTGCCGGGCGTGGGGCCAAGCACCCGCAGCGGCAGGTCCGGCTGTTTTGCTGCCTGCTGGCCCAGCAGGGCCGCAAAGCGCGCCGCCGCCCGTGCCACCTCGATCTCCTTTGCGCCTGCAAAGCCAATGACGCACAGCCCGCAGAAGGGCGGGTACAGGCCGAGCTTGCGGTAGGCGATTTCCTGCTCAAAAAAGGCATCGTAGTCCTGCGCGGCGGCAAGGTTCAGCACCGGGTTATCGGGGTCGGTGGTCTGGATGATGGCAAAGCCCGGGTCTCTGGCCCGTCCGCTGCGGCCCACCACCTGCGTGATGAGGCTGAACACGTTCTCATACGCGCGGAAGCCCTGCGCAAACAGCAGCGAGTCGATGCCCAGCACGCCCACAAGGGTCACATCCTCAAAATCCAGTCCCTTGGCCACCATCTGGGTGCCCACCATGATGTCATATTCGTGGTTCGCAAACCTTGCCAGCAGCTTTTCGTGGGCATCCTTTGCGGCAGTGGAATCCTGATCCATGCGCAGCACCCGCGCATCCGGGAACAGCTTTGCCAGCTCTTCCTCGGCTTTCTGGGTGCCGAAGCCCCGGTACTGCAGCTTGCCGCCGCAGGCGGGGCAGACGGTGGGCGGTTCCATCTGGCTGCCGCAGTAGTGGCACAATACCTTGTGCGCCGCTTTGTGGTACACCATCGGCACGCTGCACTTTGTGCACTTGAGCACCTCGCGGCAGTCCTCGCATTGGGCCATGGTCTGGTAGCCCCGGCGGTTCAGCAGCAAAATGGTCTGCTTGCCTGCATCCAGATTGCGGCGGATGGCATCTTCCAGCGACAGACTGATCTCCCGCGGGTTGCCTGCCGCCAGCTCTGCGCGCATATCCACGATCTGCACCGTGGGCAGCGGGTTGCCGCCGTAGCGCTGGGTCAGCCGCACCAGCTGGGTGCGGCCATGCTGGGCCGCGTAAAAGCTCTCGGTGCTGGGGGTGGCGCTTGCCAGCAGAAGCAATGCACCGTTTTCCGCCGCGCGCTGCCGGGCCACCTCGTGGGCAGAATAGCGGGGCGCGGATTCCGAGCGGTAGGTGTGCTCCTGCTCCTCATCGATGATGATGAGCCCGATGTTTTCCAGCGGCGAAAAGATCGCACTGCGGGTACCCACCACGATGTCTGCGCCGCCGTCCTGAATCATCTGCCACTGCAAAAGGCGTTCGGTGTGGTTGAGGGCAGAGTGCTGCACCGCCACCCGGCGGCCAAACTGACTCTTGAGCCGCAGGATCATCTGCGGGGTCAGGCTGATCTCCGGCACCAGCACCAGCGCACGCCTGCCCTGCTCCAGACAGCGGGCAATGAGCTTTAAAAACACCAGCGTCTTGCCGCTGCCGGTCACGCCGTAGAGCAGCGCCGAGTGGGGTGCATCGTCTTCCAGCTTTGGCAGCAGAGCATCGTAAGCCGCCTGCTGCTCCTGCGTGAGGGTGATCGGCTCGTTTTTCAGCGGAATGGACGAATACAGGTCGATGGATTTATTCACCTTGCTGCATTCCAGCACGCCTTTGGCGCACAGGTTATCCAGCACGGCACGGCTGATGCCCTTGTCTTCCAGCTCGTTCAGGGTGCGCGGCCCACCGCCCAGCAGCGCCACTGCCGCCAATTGCTTGGCTGTCGGCTTCGGCTTTGGCGGCAGCCCGCCCACAAGGCGGTAGGAGTTCTCGGTGTGGCGGGTGAGCTGCTTTTGCAGCACCGGCGTTACACCGTCCGCCGCCACGGCAGGCTTGTACTGTGCACCATAGGGAATGACCGCCTTGACCGCTTCGTAATAGGTGCAGAAGGTGCGCTCCTTCAAAAAGTGCACCAGCCGCAGCAGTTCCGGGGTCAGGCAGGCGGATGCCGGGGCCACGTCGAAAAGATATTTCAGCTTCGCGCTTTCCGGTTCGGCATCGCAGGCCAGCACCACGCCCATGCGGGCGCGGCTGCCGCGGCCAAAGGGCACCAGCACCATGCTGCCAAGTTTTACCGCATTCTGCTGATCCGGCATGACGGCATAGGTATAAAGCTTATCAAAGTGGAAGGTCGCATTGCTGACGGCAACGCCTACCGTTTTGGGCATTCGTCCAGCTCCTTCAAAATGTTATTCTGCGGCACCAATGCGCTGGCAGATGGCCTGATACAGTGCATCGGCGCAGGTATCGACTTGGTCGTTGACCAGCTTCAGGGTGAATTTATCCTGCTGGGCCAGCTCCTGCCGGGCGGTGGCAAGACGTTCCTGAATGCTGTCCTCGGTCTCGGTGCCGCGGCCCCGCAGACGGCGCTCCAGCTCCTCCACCGACGGCGGCAGCAGGAACACGGTGGTCGCGCCCGGGAACATGCGGCGGATGTTCGCTGCGCCGTGCACATCGATGACCAGAACGACCACCTTCCGGGCTGCAAGGCGCTTGTCCACTTCCTCGCGCAGGGTACCGTAGTAGTTGCCGTTGTAGAAGTTGTGCTCCACCACCTGATCGTTCTCGATCAGCTGCTGGAACTGCTCCCGGGTGCGGTAATAATAATCCACGCCCTCCTGCTCACCGGGACGCGGTGCGCGGGTGGTGGCGGAAACAGTCTTTTCGATCTCCGGGTGTGCTTCGCGCAGTGCCTTCACCACGCTGTCCTTGCCGGTACCGGCCGCGCCGGAGACCACAAACAAATATTTATCGTTCGCCATGGGTCTGTTCCTCCTCTGCTGGTGTTTTGCCCTCCTGCCCTGCCGCACGGTTGGCCACCGTTTCCGGCTGAAGCGCCGAGAGCACCACATGATCGGAGTCCATGATAAGCACTGCACGGGTGCTGCGGCCATAGGATGCATCGATCAGCATTCCGCGCTCCCGCGCTTCCTTTACAAGGCGTTTGACCGGGGCGGAATCCGGGCTGACCACTGCCACCACACGGCCTGCACTGACCATATTGCCAAACCCGATGTTGATGAGCTTCATAAACCCCTCCGAATTTTCTGTATCACTCCAGATTCTGGATCTGTTCGCGGATCTTTTCGATCTCCGCCTTCATATCCACCACGATGCGGGTGATATCCAGATCCTGACACTTGGAGCCGATGGTATTGGTCTCGCGGTTCAGCTCCTGCGTCAAAAAGTCCAACTTGCGGCCCACCGGCTCGTCCAGCTTGAGGATATCGCGGTACTGCGCAATGTGGCTGCGCAGGCGCACCGTCTCTTCATCCACAGCGGTCTTATCGCCAAAAATAGCGGCCTCGGTCAGCACGCGGGCATCGTCGATATCGCGGTCCTCCAGAATGACCTTGAGCTTCTCGTACAGGCGGTTGGTGTAGGCTTCCACGCGGCCTGCGCTCAAAGTCTCCACCCTGCCCACGCACTCCTCGAGGAAGTTCAGACGGTTTTCCACGTCTGCCTTCATCTTGGCACCCTCGGCGGCGCGCATCTCCACAAAGCGGTCCAGCGCCTGTGCGGTAACGGCAGAAACATCTTCCCACAGCTGTTCCTCGTCCACATCCGCGTGGCGGGTGGTGAGCACATCCGGGAAGCGGGTCAGCACGCCCGCAGAGATATCGTTCTTGACACCCAGCTGTTCCGAAATATCCCGCATGGCCTGCTGGTAGCTGCGTGCCAGCTCCATGTTGACGGCCACCACCGTATCGGCAGCGTCCACATTCTGCACGGTCATGCTCAGCTCCACCTTGCCGCGGGAAATGCGCTCGTTGAGCTGCTTTTTCAGGCGGCTGTCCAGATAGCTGCAGGTGCGCGGGATGCGCGAAGAATACTCAAAGTAGCGGGAATTCACGCTGCGCAGCTCCACCGTGATCTCACGGCCATTGCGCACAGCAGTCCCCCGGCCAAAGCCGGTCATGCTTAAGATCATAACGCTCTCCTGTTCTTACATTTTCAGTGTTTCAGCTTACAAGTTTCGGTATACGTATCCGCCTTTGGGTACACAAACCCATGTTACGATACATATAGTCTCATTTTACTATTCTTCGGCCCAAAATTCAAGGTGCACTGTTGCGTGCCGCCGCCAAAACCGGCCGCAATACACGGTGCAAAGCAAAAAAGCTCTGATACAAAATCTTCCGATCCTGTATCAGAGCCTGTTTCAGTTGGTTTTATATACGCAGGTCACGCTGTTCTGCAGCAGATTTGCGTTCAGCAGTGCGCGCTCCACCCAGTGGATATTGTCCGCAATGGTATCGCGGGAGACACCGTATTCTGCCGCAATGTTCTCCATGCTGCGGTACTCGCGGCGGTAGAGCAAAGTCAGCACCAACTTATCCTGCATTGTGATCTTGGTAAAATGCGGCCTGCGCCGGTGCTCCTTGCAATAAGCCGCATTCAGTGCTTCCAGCATCTGGGCAAATTCCTTCCGGGTGATGCCGAAGGTAAATTCATAATCCTGCTCTGTAAATTCCGCAAGGCGCTGTGCCGTGATGCTTCTCATGCAGATCACCTCTTCTTTTTCCGGGGATGCCCGGGTGTCGGCTGCATCCATTTTGATTCATTATAAAATGGATGGATTTTCATGTCAATGAGCCGCCGCCCATTTTTGGGGCCAGATCCGGTGCAAAACACAAAAAGGAGCCTCCCGCCGCAAAAGCGGGAAGCCCCTGAATCCGTTATGAAAGATCAGACGGGATGAGACTGATTGGTGTAGTCCACATGGTCGCCGTCCACGCCCTGCTTCTTGGCATTGCGCTTTTCAAAGAACTTGGGTGCCACCTGCGGGAACATTGCGTAGGTCAGCACATCCTCTTCCTGCGTTGCCCACTTGGCAGCTTCTGCCTTCAGCTTGTCCATCTCAGGAGCCAGAGTATCAGCAAAGCGGCAGGTAATGGGCTGCTCGTCGCCCAGGATCTTCTTGGTGAACTCGGGCTTGATGGGAGCGGGAGTCTTGCCGTAGTCGCCGTGGACCAGGCCCTTGAACTCCTTGGTGACCATCTTGTAGCGCTCGCCCATGATGACGTTGAACACAGCCTGCGTACCAACGATCTGGCTGGTGGGGGTGACCAGCGGCGGATAGCCTGCATCCTCGCGGACGCGGGGGATCTCTGCCAGCACTTCGTCCAGCTTATCTTCCTTGCCGGCATCCTTCAGCTGTTTGAGCATGTTGGAGAACATGCCGCCCGGCACCTGATACAGCAGGGTGTTTGCATCCACGCCGAGGCTCTTCGGGCTGATCTGGCCGTTGGCAATGTACTTCTCGCGCAGCTTTGCAAAGTATGCGCGCACAACGTTCAGCTGCTTCAGATCCAGACCGGTGTCGTAATCGGTGCCCTGCAGGGCAGCGACCAGACTCTCGGTGGGCATGTGGCTGGTGCCCAGGCTCAGGGGGCTCATGGCGGTATCGATGATGTCGGCACCTGCCTCGATGCCCTTCAGGATGGACATGGAAGCCAGACCTGCGGTGTAGTGGCTGTGGATGTCCACGGGGATCTTGACGGTCTTTTTCAGCTCGGAGACCAGCTCATAGCAGGTGTAGGGCTTGAGCAGACCAGCCATATCCTTGATGCAGATGGAGTCAGCGCCCATCTCCTCGAGAGTCTTGGCATAGTTGGCGAAGTACTCGTTGTTATGTACCGGGCTCAGGGTGTAGCTGATGCAGGCCTGAACATGGGCACCCTCCTTGTTGGCTGCCTTGATGGCAGTCTGCAGGTTGCGGGGGTCGTTCAGCGCGTCAAAGATACGGATGACGTCGATGCCGTTGGCAACGGACTTCTGGACGAAGTACTCGACGGCGTCATCAGCGTAGGGACGGTAGCCCAGCATGTTCTGGCCGCGGAACAGCATCTGCAGCTTCTGATGGGGCAGTTCCTTGCGCAGGATGCGCAGACGCTCCCAGGGATCCTCGTCCAGGAAGCGGATGCAGGAGTCGAACGTAGCGCCGCCCCAGCACTCAACGGAGAAATACGGGATCTTGTCCATTTCGGGCAGGATGGGGCGCATCTCGTCCATGGTCATACGGGTGGCCAGCAGAGACTGATGGGCGTCACGCAGGACGACCTCAGTAATCTTAATGGGTTTCTTAGCCAATGTGATTCACCCGGCCTTTCTATTAGTTCATGGTGATGAGCAGGTCGCCGGAGTTGACAACGTCGCCCTTGCGCACATTGACGCTGGCAATGGTGCCGTCCTGCGGAGCGCTGATCTCGTTCTCCATCTTCATGGCCTCGAGGATCAGCAGGGTGTCGCCAGCCTTGACGGAGTCACCGGCCTTGACCTTGACATCCAGGATATTGCCGGGCATGGGAGCCGTGACGGAGACGGCACCGGCGGCACCGGCAGGAGCGGCAGCAGGTGCAGGAGCAGCGGCGGGAGCCGGAGCGGCTGCGGGGGCAGCAACAGGAGCAGCAGCGGCAGCGGGAGCGCCGGTGCCTTCCTCAACGGTGACATTATAAGCAACGCCGTTAACGGTAACGATCAGGTTTTTCATGGAAAAGTCCTCCCTATTTCAAGGTTGATGATTACAGCGTGATATTGCCGTGCTTCTTAGCCAGGCGCACAGTGCGCTTGCTGGCCAGCATATCCAGAGCCTGAGCGACAGCGCCGCGGGCGGTGGCAGCATCGGCAATGGCGTCAGCAGCACCGTTGGCCACAGCGGCATTGGCGCTGCAGACCTCCTTGGCGTAGGCGGCAGCCTTGGCCTTGGTGGCGTTGACGATGTTATCGGAAGCGAAGATCTCGTCCTTGTACAGAACGGTGACAGCGGCCTCGGGAGCCAGCGGGGCTACGGTGCAGCCCTGCACGGCAACACGCCAGTCAGCGCAGGCGGCAAAGACCGTGTAGGCAGGGCCGACGGCCTCACCGGCCAGTACGGCGACCTTGACGGTGGTAGCCTCGGCGTAGACACCGGCCATACGGGCAGCCTGACGGATGCCGCCAGCCTGATCGTCGCCCTCGCTCTTGCCGAAGCCCTCGGTGTTGACGACGGTCACAACGGGGATGCTGTAGGCATCGCACAGACGAACGAAGCGGGCAGCCTTGGCGGTGCACTTGTGGCACAGAGCGGCCTTCTCGGTGGCCAGGATACCAACGGCGCTGCCGTTGATGGTAGCCAGCGCGGTGACGATGTTCTTGCCGTAGCCTGCGTACAGCTCCACAGTGCTGCCCTCATCGGCCAGAGCGGCGATTGCGTCAGCCGCGGAGTACTTGACGAGGTCAAAAGCCTTGGAGGGAGCGGCAAAGTCGAACAGCGCAGGACCGGCCAGATTGTTGGCGGGCAGCAGGGCGACGATGGAGGCGGCCTGCTTGGCGGCGGCAACGGCGTCCGCAGCGGTAACGGCGGCGACACCGGCCTTGGCGGCAAACGCGGCAGAGCCGGCGTTTGCAACCTTGTCCTCAGCGTTGAACGGAGCGTTCAGGAACAGCTCGGCATCCTCTGCCATGACACAGACGTCCGCGGCAGCGGCGTTGATGGCGTTGGTACCGGCGCAGGTACCGGTGACAACGGCGACCTGAGGCACAACGCCGGAAACGCGCGCGATCTCTGCGGTCAGGCGGGCGTTGGCGTTGAGCAGATCAAGACCGCCCTCGAGCTTGGCACCCGTGGAATCATAGAACGTAACAACCGGTGCGCCGGTCTCGGCGGCCATCTCCAGCACGCGGATATTCTTTTCAATATCCTGCACGCCGACGGGAGAACCGTCCTCAAACACGACGTAGGCGTTCTGGCCGTTTGCACAGCCGTAAGCAGCACTCACTGCGCCGTCGGTAAACAGCGGCGAGTAGGTGCCGTCATCAAAAAATGCTGCAAGGATCTCTGCCTTGCCGGGCTTATTTGCTGCCATACAGTTTCCTCCTATGGTAAAGCTGACTGTTTTTTATAAAAATACTTTACAAAAAATCCGCCATTTAATTGAATTATACTACGTTCGCGACGTTTCCACAAGTGGAATTTTGCACATTTTTCAGAATTTCCTGCAATTTTAGTCAGAATTTGTGCGCTTTTTAAGGGGGCCGGGACGGCGGGCCGGGCTGGCAGCACGGCTCTCCCCTTTGCCGGCAGATTTCATGGCTGCGTTGCGCAGGGCATTGATCTCGCTCTTTTTCAGCTCACGGTACTCGCCGGGCTGCAGCATACCGAGCTTGACGGGGCCCTCGGCGCTGCGGCGCAGGCGCACGACCTGCAGGCCGACAGCGGAGCACATGCGGCGGATCTGGCGGTTGCGGCCCTCGTGCAGGGTGATCTCCAGTACACTGCGGCCCGGCTCATCGACCACGACGTGGATGACGCAGGGCCTGGTCTTGACGCCGTCATCCAGCACAACGCCGGACGACATCTCGATGATCTGCTGCTCAGTGGCGCGGGGATTGACCGTGACGCGGTACAGCTTGCCGACACCGCCGGACGGGTGGGTCAGCATATTGATGAACGCGCCGTCATCGGTCATGAGCAGCAGCCCCTCGCTGTCCTTGTCCAGACGACCCACCGGGCGCAGCATGGCGGGGACATCGGAAACAAGATCCATGACGGTCTTGCGGCCACGGTCGTCAGAGCGGGTCGTCAGATAGCCGCGGGGCTTGTGCAGCATGATATAGGTGTACTGACGCTTGCGCACGATGCGCTGTGTCTGCCCGTCGATCATGACCTTGTCATAGTCGGGGTCCATCTTGTCGCCCAGGGTGACCGGGTGGCCGTTGACCTTGACCTTGCCCGCAGCGATCAGGCGCTCGGCCTCGCGGCGGGAGCAGATGCCCTGGTCGGCCAGTACCTTTTGAATACGTTGTTCTGCCATTAAAATTTATACTCCTTATTCGGCGGGTGCGTTAGCACCCGGCTTTTCTTTCTTGATGAGCGCAGCGACTTTGTCCACCAGCTCCGGCAGCGAGGCTATAACGTTGTCAACGGCGGAGACCTTCTCCACCAGCTGGACGGTGCGCACATTGCCGTTGGAAACGACGAGGAATGCCACCGGCGTGACCGAGACGCCTGCGCCGCTGCCGCCGCCGAACATCTGCTTGTTGGAGCTGGGGCCGACGTCGGAGCCGCCGGACACAAACCCGAAGGTGACGCGGGAGACCGGGATGATGGTGGTGTCATCCACATGGATCGGGTCACCGATGATGGTCTCGGCGTTGACCATGTCGCGGATTTTCTCGATGGTGACGCCCATCAGACCTTGAATAGGATGTTCAGCCATTGTAAGTTCCTCCTTTTATCGAAAAAAGAAATCGTTTATGCCTTTGCAGCGGGCTGCAGCTGCGGGTCCTTCCACAGACGGTGCAGCAGCCGGATGACGAGCCAGAGCAGCACGGCGGCGCAGGACGTCAGACGGAACGAGACGATACGCTCCCCTGCGCGCTCACCGGTGAAATCCGGCTCGAGCCAAAGGCGGTCACTCTGTACGCGGATGTACTGCTGGACCAGAGCCAGCAGATTGTTGGCAAGCGCCATTTCGGCGCCGAACAGCTCGGCGGTGGTGCTGGCCTCGTCGGCGGTCACGGTCCAGAAGATGTCCAGCCCGGACACCCGCACCGAACGCAGCAGGCGGCGCCCCAGCCAGCCTGTGTGGCCCAGCATGCACCGGGCAAATGCTATCGGGTCATTGGACAGCAGCTGCATAGCGGCGTCGATGCGCGTCGAGATGCCGAACGGCAGACTGCCCTTTTTCGCGCTGCCCTCAGCATCGGCGCTTTCAGTGGGGACACTGTCAGCAGGCTTCGGCGCTTCGGGCTTTCCCTGCGCCGCGGGCTGCCGGGCGACGGTCTGTGCGGGCTTTGCGGCGGGCTTGTCCGGCTTGACCTCCACGGTGACGGACGCCTGTTCGCCGTCCGCCGTCTTGCGCACGGTCTGCCCGGGCGGTGCGGCGGAGGCGGGCTTTTTCAGTGCTTCCGGCTGGCCCCTGCGCGGCCAGAGCGTGAAGTGCAGCGGTCCGTAGCAGGCCGTGGCCTGCACGCTGCCCGGGCGGTACGCAAACCGAACGCCCAGCGGTATCAGCAGGGCGACGAGCAGCAGCAAGAGCACCGCCAGCAGCACCCAGCCGATCAGTCGGAGAAGGAACAACAGAATGGCCATAAGCAATCACTTCCATTCCAGCTGACCGTCGTCGCCTTCCGTCTCCTCCGGCTCGGCGCTCTCGGCAGCCTCGCCGTGAAGCGGCGGCAGGTCGGCCAGACTGCCCAGGCCAAAGACGCGCAGAAATGTGTCCGTGACCTGGAAAGCTACCGGCTTGCCGGGCAGGTCCAGGCGGCCCGCCTCCTCGATCAGTCCCTTGTCCAACAGCTTGGTGACGGTGGACGACGAGTCAACGCCGCGTACCTGCTCGATAAAGCTGCGGGAGACGGGCTGATTGTAGGCAATGACGGCCAGTACCTCCAGTGCGGCGGGCGAAAGCGGCGCGTTGCGGCGGGTGTCCAGAATGCGCTTGACCATCTCGCCGTAGTACGGGCGGGTCGTCATCTGCCAGCGGTCAGGCTCGAAGTACAGGATGACCATGCCGCTCTCCTGCTCATCGTAGCGCTTTTGCAGCTTTTGCAAAAGCGTGGTGACCTCGTCGGCGTCCAGCCGCAGGGCGTCGGCCAGGCGGGCGGTCTCCACAGGCTCGGCGTGGGCAAACAGCATGGCTTCAAGAGAGCCGAGCTCCTGTCGTTCTGTCATGGCGTTTTGTCCTTTCTTCTGCGGTGTGTGCGGTCCAGCTGCAAGGCGCCGCTGTCGTCGACCTTGACGCGTCCCGCGCGGATGAGCTCGAGCAGCGCCAGGAAGGTCGCTACGTTTGTGCTGCGGCTTTCCTCGTGGCTGAACAGCTGGCCCATTTTTTGCAGGCTGCCCTTGAGCAAGCCGCGCAGCATGTGGGAGACGCGGCTGGCGACGGAGACAAACGGCGCGGTGACGAGCGGCTCAAACTTTTCCTGCGTGGGCTTTTTCTTGCGGGTGCTGCGGCCCATCAGATTGAACCACGCCTGCACGAGCCAGTTCGGGTCATGGCGGCGGGTGTATTCGGCAGCGCCGACCAGCGGCATCGGCTCACGTGCTACAGTGTACAGGTCGCGGGCACGGCTGCCCAGCTGGGCGGCCACCTCCTTGCAGGCGCTGTACTCGATCAAACGCCCGGTCAGCTCGGCCTTCATGCGCTCGGCCTCGGGGCTGCGCGGCAGCAGCAGGGCGCTTTTCATCTGCACCAAATGCGCCGCCATGTCGATGAACTCGCTGGAAATCTCCATCCGGTCCTGCTGCATCTCCCGGATGGCAGCGGTGTACTGTTCGATCAGCTCCATGATGTTGACATCATAGAGGTTCATTTTATTTTTGCCCACCAGGTACAGCAGCAAATCCAGCGGGCCCTCAAAATCTTCTATTTTAAATGTCAGAACTTCCGGCAAAAACTCAATACCCCCAAAGCAGCTCCACAAAGCCTGTCAGGTGCAGCATCAGCCGCCACATACCGTTGACAAGCCAAGACAGCGGCGCGTCCAGCAGACCCAAAAACACCAGTGCCAGCACGGCCAGCATAATATATCGCTCATATTTCATCGCCCTGAAATAGAGCCGCTGCGGCAAAAACAAGAGCGCAATGCGGCTGCCGTCAAACGGCGGCACCGGCAGCAGATTGAAAACCGCCAGGCTCAGATTCATGGCTACCATATAATATAGGAACATCGTTAGCACGGGCACGGCGTCCCCTAGCCCGCTGTACCAGCACAGCTTGTACAGGATCATCGACACCCACGCCAGCAGCAGATTGCTGGCAGGCCCTGCGGCAGCGGACAGCGCCATGCCGACCTTGGGGTTCTTATAGTTGTACGGGTTGATCGAGACGGGCTTGGCCCAGCCGACGCCTCCCACCAGCATGCACAGGGCACCCAGCGGGTCAAAGTGGCGCAGCGGATTCATCGAGAGACGCCCGGCGCGCACGGCAGTGTCATCACCCAGCAGGTGGCTGGCCAGCGCGTGGGCCGACTCGTGAAACGGGATGGTGATGAGCACGACAACAGCGCGCAGCAGATACTGCACGATCACCGCGGGAGACAACAATCCGTTCAAAAGGTAACACCACCCCATTAAAAGCTTAGTCTATTATATCGTAGAAACGGCGGCAAGACAAGCCCTGTAGGCACCGAAAACACAATATTTAGCGCCTGAATCAAACAAAAACGCAAAATTATGAAAAAAATCAAAATTTTTTCTGTCAAAACACTTGCATTTTCGCGTAGTATACGCTATACTATTAAAGCTATTGAAAAGGAGGTGCAAGCAATTATGGCCAAATGTTCTTGCTGTGGCAAGGGTGTCACGTTCGGTATCAAGGTTTCTCACTCTCATCGTCGGAGCAACCGTACCTGGAACCCCAATGTCAAGCGCGTGAAGGCGATCGTGGACGGTTCCCCGAAGTATATCTACGCCTGCACCCGCTGCCTGCGCTCTGGTAAAGTTACCCGCGCGGTCTGATTGGAAGGAAAAAATGCCGGTCACATCGTGTGACCGGCTTTTTCTCTTTTACGCTTGCTTTTTAGGAGGTGGGTCTATGCTCCCCCGTGACCCTGTAATGCTGTTGAGCTATGTAAACACCCAACTGCGGGACCGCGACGCCAGTCTGGACGCGCTGTGTGACCGTGAGGAGACTGACCGTGACGCGCTGTGTGCGGCCCTGCGCGAGATCGGCTATGAGTATGACGCTGCACAGAATCGCTTTGTGTGACGCCGGTTCGAGTGAAGTTTGAGAGAGGAAGTTGAAGTACCCGATGAATTTTATCTTTGTCAGCCCGCATTTTCCCAAGACCTACTGGAATTTCTGTGACCGTCTGCACCGCAACGGCGTCAATGTGCTGGGCATCGGTGATGCTCCGTTTGACGAGATTCCCTGGGAATTAAAGCAGTGCCTGACTGAGTATTACCGCGTGAATGATCTTGGCAATTACGACGAGATGCTCCGCGCTGTCGCGTACTTTACCTTCCACTATGGCAAGATCGACTGGATCGAGTCCAACAACGAGTATTGGCTGGAGATGGACGCCCAGCTGCGCACGGATTTCAACATCAATACCGGTGCGAAGAATGACTTCATCGAGCGCATCAAGTACAAGAGCAAAATGAAGGAAAGCTACATCGCTGCGGGCGTACCGGTGGCGCGCTACCATATTGTCAGCACACTGGCCGAGGCCCGCGCCTTCATCAAGGAGGTCGGCTACCCGGTCATCGTTAAGCCGGATAACGGCTGCGGTGCTGAGGCAACCTACAAGCTGCGCAATTTCACCGAGCTGAAAGAATTCTACGCCGAGCCGCATAACGTCCGGTACATTATGGAGGAATACATCAACGGCACCATCGTCAGCTTTGACGGTGTGGCCGACAGCCATTGCGTGCCGCTGTTTTACACCTCCAACGTGTTCCCCACCCCGCTGCTGGACATCGTCAGTCAGAACGGCGACCTCTCCTACTGGACGCAGAAGTCCGTGCCCGCTGCGCTGAAGGATGTGGGCTTCCGCACCATCAAGGCGTTCGGCGCAAAGAGCCGCTTCTTCCACTGCGAGTTCTTCCGGTTGAATGAGGACAAGCCGGGTCTTGGCAAAAAGGGCGACTACGTCGCGCTGGAGGTCAACATGCGCCCCGCAGGCGGCTACACGCCCGACATGATCAACTATGCGAACTCGGTGGACTGCTACCAGATCTGGGCGGACATGGTCTGCTACGACGAGGTACGCAACGCCGAACTGGACGGCCCGAAGTATTTCTGCGTCTACGCAGGCCGCCGCGACTGCCATGAGTACAAGCACACCCATGCGCAGATCATGGCCAAGTACGGCTCCCGTATGCGGATGTGTGAGCGCATTCCCCAGGCGCTGCGCCTGGACATGGGCGACTGGATGTACACGGCCGTTGTGCGCTCCACCGCGGAGCGCGATGCGTTTATTCGGTATGTGCAGGAGCAGGCGTAACGAAAAGCCTTCCCCCTTGGGGGAAGCCTCTTACTTATATAAAACAGGAGCCTGACCGGCTGTGGTCAGGCTCCTGTTGGTTTATTTCAGTTTCACGCTCTTGTGGTATACGGCCAGTGAAATGCCCGCCGTGATGACCTCGGTCACCCAGAAGGCGTTCCAGATGCCGTCGGCACCCAGCAGGCGGCAGAACAGCCAGGCCAGCGGCATGATGACAACGATGTAACGGCACAGCGAGATGACCAGTGACTGCACGCCCATGCCGAGACCCTCCAGCGAGCCGGAGGCGACGACGGAAATCGTCGAGACGATGAAGCCGACGCAGATGATGCGCAGGGCCGACGTGCCGATGGCGATGGTCTCGGCGTTCGAGCTGAAAAGCCCGATCAGCTGGCCGGACAGCGCCAGACAGAGCACCGTGCCCGCGGCCATGATGGCGGCACACATGCCCATGGACGTGCGGTAGAGCTTTTTGACGCGGTCATACTCCCCCGCACCGTAGTTGTAGCCGATGATGGGGCGCAAACCCTGCACAATGCCGTTGGCGGGCAGGTACAGGAAGGTCTGCAATTTATAGTAGATACCCAGCACGACGACATAGCTTTGAGAGTAGACAGCCAGCAGCGAGTTCAGGAAGGTGATGAGCACCGAGGGCAGCGCCAAATTCAGGATGGCCGGTACGCCGATGGAATAGAGCTGCAGGGCCATTTTGGCGTCCGGCTTCAGGCAGCCGGAGCGCAGCCTGACCGGGATAGGGCTGACGAAGTAGACGATCAGATAGAAGATGACGGGGACCATCTGGCCGATGCCGGTAGCCAGCGCCGCACCGGCAATGCCCATTTTGGGGAACGGGCCGATGCCGAAAATCAACAGCGGGTCCAGAATGATGTTGCAGACCGAGCCGCCCATCAGGCCGATCATCGTGATGTTCATCCGGCCCACCGCCTGAAAGATCTTCTCAAACGACATGGCGGCCATGATGACGACGGCGAACATAAAGGCAACGCGGGAGTAGGTCACGCCCATGGCAATGACGGTCTCGTCGCTGGTGAAGGAGCGCAGGAACCGCGGCATGATGGCGGTGCAGACGATGGAAATCACGACGCCATGGATCAGCGAAAGCACCATGCCGTGGGTGGCGGCCATGTCAGCCTTTTCTTTGTTGCCTGCACCGAGATGCAGCGAGATCAGCGCGGCAATGCCGATGCTGAAGCCGATGGCAATCGCGTTGATGAGGTTCTGCACCGGGTAGACGAGGGAAAGCGCAGTCATGGCTTCCTCACTGATGCGGGCGACAAAGAGGCTGTCCACGATGTTGTACAGTGCATTGACCAGCATCGAGACGACCATAGGCAGGGCCATTGAGGTCAGCAGCGGAAGAATCGGCTTTTCTTTCATGAAGGTATCGTTCATGGGCTCCTCCTTTTGACACAACAAAAACCACACAACGCTTTCCCGGAAAGAAAGCGCTGTGTGGCGAAAAGTAGTATCAGAACTGTAAAAATCCACACCTTATTTTAGGTGCCTCTATTATACAAACCAGCGCGGAATTTGTCAAGCCGCTTGCAACAGCTGCGCAAAAACGGTACAATAAAGACAAAAATCGTATTGCGAGGGAAAAGACATGAAAAAGCTATTGGTCTCCGGCGCGGGCGGCTTTGTGGGGGCACGCATCATGACCCAGCTGGCGGGACGGTACGAGCTGTGCGCCTTCCCCAAAGGAATGCCGGCAGCAGCGGATGAGCAGACCGTGGCCGACTGGGTGCGGCGCGAGCAGCCGGACGTGATCGTACACACGGCGGCGCTCTCCGACACGGGCTACAGCGAAAAGCACCCGGACGAGTCCTACCGCGCCAACGTTCTGCTGCCGCGCTGGATGGCGGCTGCAGCGCAAAAAAGCGGCGCAAAGCTGGTTGCGTTCAGCTCTGACCAGGTCTACACGGGCCTTACTGAGCACGGGCCGTTTGACGAGGATACACCGCTCTCCCCCGCCAACGTCTATGGCCGCCACAAGCAGGAGATGGAGCAGCGCGTGCTGGATATTTTGCCAGATGCCGTGCTGCTGCGGGCGGCCTGGATGTACGACCTGCCCGGGTACGGCCTGCCGATCCGCGGTAACTTCCTGCTGAACCTGCTGACCGCCGCTATGCGGCAGGAGACGCTGCGGTTTTCGGCGCGGGACTACCGCGGCATCACCTATGTGCGGGAGGCCGTGGAGCGGCTGACCCAGGCCATGGAACTGCCGGGCGGTGTGTACAACTTTGGCAGCGAGAACGACTGCGATATGGTCACGACGGCCCGGCGTGCCTGTGCGCTGCTGGACATCCACCCCGTCGTAGAGGCGGCAGACTGGCCGCGCAGCCTGCTGATGGACGGCGGCAGGTTCCGTGCGGCAGCGGGCGTCGGCTTTGACGATACCCTGACGGGTGTGCAGCACTGTCTGCGGGATTACGGTCTGCTGAAATAAAGCTACAATAAAAAACCTGTACCGGCAAAAGCGGTACAGGAATTTTTTTACATCTCGCCGCGTCCGGCCATGGCACGGTACAGCGTCGTCTCATCGGCGTATTCCAGACTCGAGCCGACGGGCAGGCCATAGGCCAGGCGGGTCGTTTTGATGCCCAGAGGTTTGATGATCTTGGCGATATACATCGCCGTGGCCTCGCCCTCCACCGTCGGGCTGGTGGCCATGATGACCTCCTTGACGGTATCATTCAGACGGGCCAGCAGCTCCTTGATGCAGAGCTGATCTGCGCCGATGCCATCCATCGGCGAAATCAGGCCGTGCAGCACATGGTACAGGCCGTTGTACTCGTGGGTGCGCTCAATCGACTTGATGTCGCGCGGGCCCTCGACCACGCAGATGATGCTGCGGTCACGCTTCTGGGAGGCGCAGATCTTGCAGACATCGCCGGTGGTGTAGTCCTGGCAGATGCGGCAGCGGTGCAGGTCACTTTTGGCGTGCTCAATCGCCTTGGCCAGCTCCATGGCCTGCTTGGGCGGCATCGACATGACCTGATAGGCCATACGCACCGCACTTTTGCGGCCAATACCGGGAAACTGGGCAAACTGGTCGATCAGATTTTCCAGCGGCTCAACATTGTTGTTGAACATAGGCAGCCTCTTAGCCCAGACCGGGGATGTTCAGACCGCCGGTCATCTTGGACATCTCCTCCTCGGAGTCCTTGTCAACGGCAGCGGAGGCGCTGTTGACGGCGGCGGCAATCAGATCTTCAAGCATTTCAATATCATCGGGGTCGACGGCCTCGGGCTTGATCTTGACGGCGGTGATCTCATGCTTGCCGTTCATCGTGACAGTGACCATCTCACCGCTGGCGGTGCCGGTGTACTCCTTGGCTTCGAGCTCCTCCTGCTTGGCGCGGATGTCGTCCTGCATCTTCTGGACCTGACGCATCATGGCGTTGGGATCGGGTCGGCCATAGCCCTTGGGCAGTCTTGCTTTCATGGTTGTATCCTCCAAAAATAATTATTTATCAACGATTTTTAAATCGACACCAAGCGCCTGCATCGTGTGCAGGGTCTCATCCAGGCTGACGGCAGCTGTGTTGTCGTCGGTCTTTGGCTCCTCATAGGGGCCGATACTGTACTTGGTGCGTGATACACGGTAGATAGCTTCCTTAAGACGCTTGCTGACCTCCCGGTTATTGCGGATATAATCGCGGAAGGCGTCGCTGCACTCAAACAGCACGCGCTTGCCGTCGCAATAGGCCCGGGTGCCGCGCAAAAAGGAGATGAGCATCGCATCATTCTCCTCCAAATCGGCCAGCACGGCGGGCCAGAAGGCGAACGGCTCCAGCGGGCCTGCCTGCCGCGGCGGCTCGGCCTTACGCGGGGCCGGGGCAGCGGGTGCCGGCGGTACCGGCGCGGGAGTTTGCTGCGGGGCGGGCTTCAGCTCCGGCTGCAGGAACGGCGGGTCATCGTCAATAGGCGGCGGTACATCATCCGGTGCAGCGGTGGGAACGCTCTGCGGCTGTACCACGGGCGGCACTACAGAGGGCGCAGCCTGTGCCGGCGGCGCTGCTGTGTAGGCGCGCGGCGCGCTGGAGAACGCCTGGGGCGCGGCGGGTGCTGCCGGGGCGGGCTGCTGGATGATAGCAGGTGCGGCGGCAGTCTCGGGCTGAGTCAGCGAGAAAATCGCCAGCTCCAGCTCAATGCGCTGATCAGTGCCGCGGCTCATTTTCTCAAGCGCCGAGCCGAACGCATTGACCGCACGGATGGCCTCCCGCTGCGGGAAGTCCCTGCGCTGGGTGTAGGCGGCCTCCTCCTCCGGCGAGATGCCGGTCAGAAGTGACGTGCCGCCCGGCAGCGCGCAAAGCATCAGATTGCGGTAATGTCCGGCCAACTCCATGCAGAGGCGGCGCATATCGACGCTCTGCTGGCGCAGCTCGGCAATTTTTTCCAGTGCAGTAACGGAGTCCCCTGCCGCGATGGCGTCGCTGATCTCAAACAGGTAGCCCCTGTCCGTGACACCGGCCATACGGCGGACGAGCGCCTCGTCCACGTGGTTGTCGACACCGGCGCAGGTGTCCAGAATGGACAGCGCGTCACGCATGGCACCGTCGGCCAGACGGCCAATCAACTGTGCGGCGTTCTCGTCCAGCTTGATCTTCTCCTGCCCGGCCACGTAGAGCAGCCGCCCGGCAATGTCATCCGCCGTGATGCGGGTGAAGTCATACCGCTGGCAGCGGCTCAAAATCGTGACGGGAACCTTCTGCACCTCGGTGGTGGCTAAGATAAAGATGACGTGCTCGGGCGGTTCCTCCATCGTTTTGAGCAGCGCGTTGAACGCCGCGGTGGAGAGCATGTGCACCTCGTCGATGATGTAGACCTTGTACTTGCAGACCGACGGCAGATAGGCTACCTCGTCGCGCAGGTCGCGGATGTCGTCAACGCCGTTGTTCGACGCGGCATCCATCTCGATGATGTCCATGACGGAACCGGAATCAATGCCCTTACAAATTTCACACTCGCCGCAGGGGTCGGGGCTGGAAGTGTCCAGACAGTTGACCGCCTTGGCAAAGATCTTGGCGCAGGTCGTCTTGCCGGTGCCGCGGGTGCCGGTGAACAGATACGCATGGCCGATGCGCCCGGCAGAAATCTGGTTCTGCAGGGCCGTGACGATGGCCGTCTGGCCAACCACGTCCGCAAAGCGCTGGGGACGCCATTTTCGATACAGGGCACGGTACATCGGCTCACCTCCTGCAAAGCTACAAAAAACAGCGGGCAGAGCACGCGGCTGCGCTGCTTTGCGTACAGATGCAGGCTTGACCGCGGCACTGGGCAAGCGCCGCTTAATGCTGCTCGGTTCCCCGCCTGACATGGTTCACAGGCTGCCCATGCGCGGGACCTGCATCTGTACGCGAAACAGCGCAATTCAGCCCTGTCCGCTTTTAGTATTATACAATAAGTTTGAAATAAATGCAAGCGTTATCTTATATTTCGGGCATCTCGGACATCAATCTTCCTGCAGGCGCTGGACCATCTTGTAAAGGGCCTCGGCGCTGTTGAAGTTCTGCGGCATGATTTCGGATGCGGGGATCGAAATGTCGTATTCCTCATTCAGGGCCGAGATGATCTGCAGAATGTCGAAAGAGTCCAGGATGCCGTCATCGATCAGCGTTGTACAGGTGGAAAAGTCCACGTCCTCTTTGATTTCGCTTAAAATTTCCAGTAAACGTTCCATTGGTATTTCTCCTTTTCAAATTATCTTACACAGCGGGTGTATTGATGGGATAGGTTGGCGTTTCGCTGCGTACCGGGTGCGGCGTGCCGTTCTGCCACAGAATGACCTGCGGCAGGTCGCGGCTCAAAAACAGACCAAGTCCTTCCGTAACAGAGTAGGCACCGGTGTTTTCAAAAACAAGCAGGTCGCCGGGGCATAGTCCGGCCAGCGGCATACTGCGCACAAGAACATCGTTCGTAGTACAAAGGCTGCCGCAAAGTGTCCAGTCCTGTACGGAAGCAGCCCGGGCAGCAAAATGGCGCAGATGCGGGCGTTTCATACCCATGATCTGGCCAAGATAATTCAGGTGGTTCATTCCACCGTCCACAATGCAGTAGTGCTGCCCGCCGTGGTCCTTGCAGTCCATGGCGGTGGTCAGGTAATAACCGCATTCGGCGGTGTAAAAGCGGCCCATCTCAACGGTCAGATGGACCCAGCTGCTGACTTCGCGCAGTGCTGGCGCAAGGTCTTTGGCCGGGGACAGTGTGTCGGTAAAATCGTCGCCGTCAAAATACGGCACCGCCAGCCCTGGGCCGTATTCCAGTTCCGGCAGACGCAGGCCGAAGGTCTGCTCAATTTCAGCGTACAGTTCCCGCAGCATGGCCAGCTCTTTTTGCTGATTGACCAGCTTTTTGCGCTGGGTCCCGACAAAGTAGTGAATGCCGATAAACTCCAGATCAGGTGTTTCCCTGCGATGCGCCAATGCGGTGAAAAGATCCTCCTTTGACATGCCGAACTGACTGCCCGCGTTCAGCCGCAGCAGCACAGGCAGCCGCTTGGCGGCCTTGCGTGCAGCATCCTGCAGATAGCGGACCTGCAGCAGAGATTCCGCTGTGCAGGTGCCGACGCCGTCGGCCACGGCGCGGGCAATATCCACGGGCGTCTTATTAACACCCGAATAGATAACACGTGCATCCGCAGCATGCAGGCTCTCGCAGAGCGAAAGCTCTCCGGGACTGCATACTTCCAGCCGCGCAGTGACCTGCATCATGGCAGGCAGCAGAAATGGGTTGGCCTTGATGGAATAGCAAAGGTCGATTTCCCTGCCCCAGATTGCCTGAATAGCGCGCACGCGGGCCTGCAAAGCGTCAGTGTCAAAGACAAACGTCGGTGTGCCGTAGGTGGCAGCAATTTTTTGTAAAGAAGCGTCGGTCATTTATGGGCTCCTTTTTTCGTCAGGGCAGCCAGTGCCGTGCGGTCAATTTTGCCGTTTTTATTCAGCGGCATCTCGTCCAGCTGCACAGCAGTATTCGGCTGCATAAAAGGCGGCAGACTTTCTTTCAGCGCAGCCAGCAGGGCGGCTTTCTCACAGCTGCCCGTGTAAAACAGGTGGAGCCGCTGGCGTTCGGCATCAAACGTGCAGCAGGCACGGGTCACAGCGTCGCAGCGCATAGCGGCAGCTTCAATTTCGCCAAGCTCTACGCGGTGTCCCATGTGCTTGATCTGGAAATCCCGGCGGCCAATATAATACAGGCTGCCGCTTTCGTCGTAGCGGGCCAGATCACCGGTGCGGTAAATACGCTCATACCAGTTGGTGTTCAGCGGATTCTGGGTAAAGGCCTGCGCTGTGCGCACAGGGTCAGCATAGTAGCCGAGGGCAAGCGCCGTACCGGAAACGCAGATCTCCCCTGCCTGCCCGGGCACGGTGACAAGGGCGTCGTTCTCGTCCAGCAGAAAGACCTTCTCGTTGGGAAACGCGCGTCCGATGGGCAGCGCCTCATCCGGGGCAAAATCGCGGTCCGGCAAAATGGCGTAGGTGCAGTTGCAGGTAATCTCTGTCGGGCCGTAGAGGTTCACGAACCGGGCGTGCGGCAGAGCGGACTTCCACTTCATCAGGTGCTTGATGGGCATGACTTCGCCGCTGAACAATACCTGCCGCACGTGGGAAGGTATACGGTAGCTGAAGCCGTTCATGATGGAGACAAAGCACATGGCACTGACGGCCCAGACAAGTACGGTGACCTCGCGGTCTGCCAGATAGTCCATGAGCTTTGTGGGCTGACTGAAATAAGCGCGCGGGATGATCTGCACCTTAGCCCCCGTGTACAGTGCTGTGTACAGGTCTTTGACTGAAACGTCAAAGTCAAAGGGAGCCTGATTGCCCAGAATATCGTTTTGTGTGATGCCGAATATTTCGGCAAACTGCGGGATAAAATCCAGCACCGAGCGGTGGCTGACGGTGACGCCTTTTGGCACACCGGTGCTTCCGCTTGTGAAGTTGATATACAGAGGGTCAACGTCCACAGCCTGACGGCGGCGGGCGGCCAGCAGGGCAGCGTCCGCAGGCGCGGCCAGCAGATCGTCAAGCCGGAAAATTTGCCCGCTGTACCCCAGCGTGGCGGCTGCGGCAGCGTGGGCCTCGTCCGTAACAAGAAATGCAGGGGCCAAAGTATCCAACACCTGCGAAGTGCGGGCAGCGGGCTGGCGGGTGTCAAGCACCGAGTAGCAGCAGCCCGCGTAGACTGTGCCAAGCATGGCAGCAAAGGCGGAAACGGATTTTTCTAGGTAAAATGCCACCGGGCGGCGCGGCATCGTGCGGGATGCCAGAAAGCTGCCGGCACGACGGGCCGTGTCGGCCAGCTGTGCCCAGGTACAGTCTGTCTGGTCATCCCCCACAGCGGGGGCATCCGGGCAGCGGGCGGACGTGGCTTCAAGCCAGTCCAGAATGTTTGTTTGCATAGAAAGCTCTTTTCTTAAAAGTTGGCATAGAGGAAACCAACGGTTTCATTGACGCAGATAAAGCTGAGGAGTACCATGAAAATAACAAGATAGTATAAACCCCAGCGCAGCGCAAGCGGCAGCCGCTGTACCTCTGCGTAAGGGTCGCGGCCTTGTTCCTTCAGCACACTATGGGCAAAGACCAGAAGGGTACTGATGATGACAAGCCCCCAGGCCGGGCCGGAGACTGCCGCGAAAGCGCCGGGTGCATTCGCGGCCAATGCGGAAAAATTGAAATCCGTAAAGGTGTTGCGCAGGTAGATGCACCCCTGCACAAACTCATTGCGGTCAAAGTACCAGCCGATGTTGACGATGATAAAGGTCCGCAAGATGCGAAAAACGTGCCAGCCGCGGCTTTCGGTAGGAATGTGCAGCGCTGTGTTGAGCTTTTTGAAAGCGGGTTCCAGCAGGTCAGCCAGCGCAATGACAAGACCGTTATACAGACCCCAGGCAAGGTAGTGCGCCTGCGGGCCGTGCCAGATGCCGACCACAGCAAACACAAGCAGGTTGGCGACTGCAGCAGGCAGCACACGGCCAAAATGCTTGCCCCAATGCGATGTGGCCCACTTGCCGAAGCGCTGCATCGGCTTGGTCAGTGCAAAGGGATAGAACAGGTAATCACGCATCCACGCACCCAACGAAATATGCCAGCGCCGCCAGAAATCCCCCAGCGAGGTAGAAAAATACGGCTGCCGGAAGTTGGGCATCATCTCAATGCCGTACAGCTGCGCAACACCCAATACCATATCAATGCCGCCGGAAAAATCTGCATACTGCTGCAGCGAGTACAGCAAAATGGCCAGCAGTGCCATAGAACCGGCCAGCTTGGGGTCATTGCCGTCGAGGATGGCGGCAATCGTCGGGGCGGTCAGGTTTGCGATGGCATATTTCTTCATTGCGCCGAACAGAAACAGGAACAGTGCACGTTTGGTACGCTCCCAGTTCCAGATGTGACGGGCGGTGAGCTGCGGGGCCATCTCTCCGTAGCGGTTGATGGGACCCTGGATCAGCTGCGGGAAAAAGCTGATGAAAAGCAGAAAGCGGACGTAGTTTTTCTCTGCTGGGTGCCGACCACGGTAGCAGTCAATCAGATAACCGACGGCCTGAAACGTGTAAAAGCTGATGCCAAGCGGCATGACCAGCCCCAGTGAGGACGGCGCTGTGGCCGAAAATGCACCGGAGAGCAGCTCCGCAAAATAGGACCAGTATTTGAAGTAGCCAAGCACAAGAAAGTTGGAAGTCAGCACAGCAGCAACAAGACATTTTTTGCGGCGCACCGCCTGTGCTTTGATGGCCTTTTTTTCGTCCTTGGTTATGCCCGGAGCTTTTCGCCGCGCGGCGGAATCGGCATCCAGCTTTGCCAGCTGCAAGCCGCCGAGCCAGATCGTCAACGCAGTGAAAAGCAGAAAAACAAGGCCCTTCCAGCCGCTGGCGGTAAAAAACAGCAGGCTCAACCCCAGCAGGCAGATCCATTGGCAGCGGCTGAAAACAGTATAATATAAAATAAGTCCAACGCTGACCAGCAGGAAGAAACTCAGGGAATAGATTTCCACACTACACCATCCACAAAATCAAAAATCGACAGAACATTCATAATATCGCTCAAAATCGGCAGAAGAACCAACAATACGGGCATTCACGCGGAACTGGTAGGTGCCGTGCTCCGCCGCTGCGTACTCGGTCCAGGAGCGAGTAGAATACGCGGAAACCCGGCTGTATTCGCTCTCCCCCGGCGCTTTGACCCAAAACTCGTATTCAGCCTGTACGGACGGACCGTGGTAGGAACCGGCCAGCAGCAAAATCTTGTCCGGGTGAACCTCCGGCGTCAGGTAGACGTTGGTGATGTAGTTTACGGCGGCCAGATATTCTGACGGCGTCTCGAACAACGATTCCACATCCTGCCCGGCGTCCAGCATGGCCAGAAACTTTGCCATGCTCAGGCTGAACGCATGCCCGCCGGCAGCATTCATGTGAGTGAAATCCTTGTGATAGTCAGGCTCTTTGTTCTCAAACAGCTCCGGCTTTGCAAGGTTAAAGTCATAATAGGAAGCCCCATACTGTGCTGCCAGCTGCTTGAAGTAGGCGTAGTCGTCAAAATACGTCTCGTAGCTCACGACATCCAGCGTGGTCTTGGGCGCACTGATGAGCAAAAGGCGCGTGCCGCTCTCCTGACAGAGCTGCAGCATGGAGGTCAGCTCCTCAATGTGCTGCGCGCTAAAGTCGTGGGCGTTCTGGCTCCAGGTGTTCTCCGTGCCGACAGTGTCAAAGTTGATGACCGCGGTACCCTCCGGCTGGGCATGGGCCGCACCGCGCCGATGCGGCAGACGATTCAGTACGGCATTCCATTTCTGTTGGATCGTAGCGGGCCAATCGGTGGGCCAGCTGCCGCTCTGCCAGGGAAAAAGCGCATTCAGGGAATCTGCACCTGTAAAGTTATCACGGCTGGTCATGTAGCGCAGCAGGTCAGCGGGCTTATCCTTCCAGGAATCCGTCTGCAGCTCTGCATATAAAAAAGCCTTTTGGGCTTTGGTATAGGGTTTGCCTGTCATGTTGGTCAGATCCATGACAAGGATCACATACCGGGGAGAATGCTCCCGAAGCAGGGTCTCCAGCGCGATCTGCGACATATCCAAGCTTTGGGCGTTTGTTGCCATCAGTGCAACGGTCTCCCCTGTTGCGGCGGCGAGTTCTTCTTCGGGCAGGGCGCAGGAAGCCAGCGAAGAGCCAATGACGGCAATGTCAATGGACTGCTTTTGGTGGTAGTTGCGCCACATGTCAAGGCTGGAACCGTTATCGGGCGGCATAAAGCCGCAGAGAATCAGATTTATAATCAGAAAAATCGCGGTGAACGCTGCGATTTTGGCTATGTGCTTCAAAAGATACGCTCCTAAAACAGACAAATAAAGGAAAATGTCCAAAAACAGTAAACACAACTATTATACATCAATTGGAACTTCCCTGCAATGGTGATTTGCTGACAAAGGTAAGATTTTACAATTGTGCAAAAAACCGCGTTTCTTCGTGAAACGCGGCTCTATACAATCAGCCTAAAAGCTGCTTGGCTAAATCAGCGCTGGCCTTGGCATCCTTGCAGTAGTAGTCGGCACCGATGTCCCGGGCGTAGTCTGGCGTCAGCACCGCGCCGCCGACCATGACCTTGCAGTCAAGGTGCGCGGCATGCAGGGCCTCGATCGTGGCCTGCATATTGGGGACGGTGGTCGTCATCAGGGCCGACAGGCCGACGAGCTTTGCACCGGTCTGGCGCACGGCCTCTACGACACGCTCGGGGTCAACGTCGCGCCCGAGGTCGAGCACGTCATAGCCGTAGTTTTCGAGGATGACACGGACAATGTTCTTGCCAATGTCATGCACGTCGCCCTTGACTGTGGCAATGACGATCTTGCCCTTGCTGCCCTGCGCCTGGCCGGAGGCGGCAATTTTGGCTTTGATGGCCTCGAACGCAGCCTGCGCGGCGGTGGCGGCCTGCAAAAGCTGCGGCAGGAATACCGTGCCTTTCTCAAAGCCGTCGCCCACGGCGTCCAGTGCGGGGATCAGCGAGACATTCACTACGTCCAGCGGTTCGCGCATTGTCAGCGCGGCGTCCGCGGCGGCGCGGGCCTCGGCCTTCAGGCCGCGGCGCACAGCCTCAAACAGGGCGTCCCCGCCCGGTGCGGCGGCGCCGACCTCGGCCACGGTGGCGGCGGACTTGCTCGTCTGCGTCGTCTGGATCTGCACATCGGCATAGGCGGCAACGTAGTCGGTGCTCTGTAAATCCTGCGAGGTCAGCACGCGGTAGGCGCGCACGGCAGCCATCATTTCCGGCGTGTTGGGATTCATGATGGCAAGGTCGAGCCCGGCAGACATGGCCATCGTCAAAAACGTTGTGTTCAGGTAGCCGCGGCACGGCAGGCCGAAGCTGATGTTCGACACGCCCAGCACAGTGCGCACGCCCAGCTCACGCTTGCAGCGGGACAGGGCCTCCAGCGTCTGGACGGCACCCTCCTGCTGGGCGCTGGCGGTCAGCGTCAGGCAGTCAATGTAGATGTCCTCATTCGGGATACCGGCGGCGTTGGCAGCGGCGACAATGCGTTGAGCAATCGCAAAGCGGCCTTCGGCTGTCGGCGGGATACCTCCCTTGTCCAGCGCCAGGCCGACGACGGCGGCGCCGTACTTTTTGCAGAGCGGCAGAATCTTTTCCAACGTCTCCGGCTCACCGTTGACCGAGTTGACGATGGGCTTGCCGTTGTAGATGCGCAGCGCACGGGACAGGGCCTCTGGATTCGAGGAGTCGAGCTGCAGCGGCAGGTCGGTGACGGCCTGCAAATCCTTGACAAGCTGCTCCAGCGTGGCGGCCTCGTCGATGCCGGGCAGGCCCGCATTGACGTCGAGCACCTGCGCACCGGCCTCGGCCTGGGCCACAGCCTGAGTGCAGGGGTAGGCGCTGTCGCCGTCCCGCAGGGCCTGCTGCAGCCGCTTTTTGCCGGTGGGATTGATGCGCTCCCCCACCACAGTGATGCCGTTGACCTCCACAAAGCGGACCGGCGTGCACAGACAGCTGCGGCGGATGGGGATCTTGTCAGCCGGGGTCAGCGGGCTGAAGGTCTCATGCAGCCTGGCGATAAACGCGGGCGTCGTGCCGCAGCAGCCGCCGACCATCGAAACGCCGATGGCGGCGTACTCCTTCATCTCGGCGGCAAATTCATCCGGGTCGAGATTGTAGCTGCCGTCGGGGTTCGGCAGACCGGCGTTCGGCTTGACAAAGACCGGAACACCTGCGGGCACGCTGCGGCAGAGGCGCTGCGCGAAGGGCAGAATCTCCTTGGGGCCGAGCGAGCAGTTGATGCCCACGGCGTCCGCGCCGAGACCCGCTGCCGTGACAGCGTAGCTTTCGACGGTGCAGCCCGTGAAGGTGCGCCCGCGGCTCTCAAAGCTCATTGAGGTGAAAACAGGCAGATCGCAGTTTTCCCTGGCGGCGAGGATGGCGGTCTTCAGCTCATACAGATCGGTCATCGTCTCCAAAAAGACGAGGTCAGCCCCTGCCGCCGCACCGGCGCGGATGACCTGTGCAAACTCATTGTAGGCATCCTCAAACGCCAGCGTGCCCGCGGGGACGAGCAGCTCACCCAGAGGGCCGATGTCCAGCGCCACACACGCGCCGGTGGTCTCGGCGGCCTTGCGCGCACAGGCGATGGAAGCGGAAACGACCTCCTCCACCGTGTGGCCGCAGCCGGTCAGTTTCTTGGCGTTGGCACCAAAGGTATTTGCCAGCAGAATATCCGCGCCCGCGTTGGCGTAGTCAGTGTGGATGGCCGTTAAAACCTCCGGCATTTCCAGCGCGGCGAGCTCGGGCTTCTGCCCGGGCTGCAGACCGCGCGCCTGCAGCTGGGTGCCCATGCCGCCGTCCAGAAAAACAAACCGCTTGCGGTCAAAAACTTCACGAATCTGCATACGCTTCTCCCCTATCAGTCTTGTGTGAAACAGGTCGTGCCGCGCTTGCGGAACGAGCAGGTCTCCTTTAAATGGCAGGTCGCACAGCCTGCGCGGGTGCCGGTCACGGGATGGTCGGCAATGCCTAAAATGGCGGTGGTACTCTTGCGGGGGGTCAAAAGGTGCTGGGGCGTCACGGCCAGGCCGCAGCCGCGCACCGTGTCCGCCGCAAGGCAGAGCGCGTCGTTCAGCTCCAGCGGGCAGTCACCGTAGCCCGGCGCGTAGCGCCCGGTCATAAAGACGCCCTGCGCCTCGATCTGAGCGCGTATTTCGTTCTCCAGTTCGTCACAGACCTGTTCCAAAAGCACCGAGGCCAGCGCGTCTGCCGCGGCGGCCAGGGCAATGTCAGTCAGTTCCATGCGGCGCAAAAGCTTGTCTACCTCGGCCCCGAGGGTCGCTGCCAGCAGAAGGACCTCGTCGCAGCCCTGCAGATGGCGCGTCAGGTCGCTGCCGCAGTTTTCCAGCGGCAGGGCGGTACGCGGCAGACGGCGGTACACCGCACGCGGCGCAGCAGCGGTCAGCACGGTCTGCTCGGCCTTGTCCAGCAGGGCTGCGGTGGCGGCATCGGGCGTCCAGCCGGACGCACCCATGTAGCGCAGCGCCATGGCGCGGTCAATGGCGGCGGGCTTGCGGCGCTCCATTACAGCAGATCCCTGATGCCGTCGTAGACCTTCGCGGCCACGGCGGCGTCATTCATTGCGTACAGGTGGATGCCGTCTGCACCGCCCTCAATGAGGTCGCGCAGCTGCCTGACGGCGTAGTCGATACCGGCGTCGTACAGGCTGGCCGGGTCGTCCTGATAGCGGGAGATCATGCGGGTGAACTCGGACGGCAGGCTGGCCGAAGAAAGCGAAACGGTTCGTTCGATCTGGCTGCGCTTGACGATGGGCATGACACCGGCAGAGACCGGCAGCGTGATGCCTGCGCGGCGTGCCAGATTCAGAAAGCGGTAAAAGTGCATATTGTCAAAGAAAAGCTGGGTCAGCAGGTGCTCGGCACCGGCGGCCTGCTTGATGCGCAGGTTCTCAACGTCATGCAGCAGGCTGTCGGCCTCAGGGTGGCCCTCCGGGTAGCAGGCACCGTGAACGGAAAATTCCGGCTTCTTCCATTTGATAAAGGACGTCAGGTCGCTGGCGTGTTTGAAGTCGGGGCTCTCCGGGCGGGACGGGCTGCGGTCCCCGCGCAGGGCCAGCACATCCCGGACGCCGACAGATTCCAGCTGATCCAAAATCTTCGCTGCACGGGTCTCGTCGTTGCCCATGCAGATCAGGTGCGCCAGCGTGGGGACATGCAGCTCGTTCTGAATGTAGTCGGCCACCTCCGCGGTGGAGACGCCGCCCGCAGAGCCGCCCGCACCGAAGGTGACGCTGATGAAGCAGGGGTCCATGGCCTGCATCTGGCGCAGGGTGTCCTTGAGCTTATCCATCTGGGTTGTCTGTTTCGGCGGGAAGCATTCGATAGAGAAAACGCAGCGCTTGGCTTTGAACTGTTCCGTAATCGTCATTTTCTACTCCTTATTTTACGCCGCAAAATCGGCGGAGTCCGCGGAAGTTTCCACGTTGAGGGTGTTGTTCTGCCAGATGAAGGTGAGGCTGCCCTCCAGGTCAGTGCGCCATACCTCGGCACCGACCTCTGCGTAATTTTGCAGGGCAGCGCGGTGCGGATGGCCGTAATCGTTGTGCAGCCCGCAGCTGACGGCCACGGCCTCGGGCCGGACTGCCTGCATAAAGGTCAGGCTGTTGGAGGTGTAGGACCCGTGATGCCCCGCCTTGAAAAGAGTGGCATGCAGGGTCGGGCCGTAGGTATCGACCAGGCGCTGCTCGGCGTCTGCCTCTGCGTCGCCGGTATCGAGAAAGCGGAAATCGCCCGCCGTGAACAGCGTGCAGAGCGAGGCATCGTTGACGCTGCCGGCATCCTCGCTGCCGCCCTGCAAAATTTGCAGCGTGCCGCTGCCAAGCGGGTATTCCTCCCCGGCTTCTGCTGTGAGAATTTCTGCTCCGCTGTCGGTGGCCAGCTCCGCGAGATGGCGCGGCCAGTCGGCGGTCTCATCCGCCGTGGGCTGCCAAAGCGGCAGCAGCAGGGTCTTGACCGGGAGGGTGCGCAGCACCGCGCGGGCGTTGCCGGTGTGGTCTGCGTGGGGATGGGTCAGCACAAGATAGTCAAGCGACGGCACACCCAGCACGTCCAGGTCATACAGCAGCGCGTCCTCAGCCTCGACGGGGCCGGTGTCGATCAGGCAATACGCGCCGTCCTGACAAAGCAGTACGGCATCGCCCTGCCCGACATCCAGCACATACACGACGGTGCTACCGTCCGCAGTCTGCGGAGCGCTTTCCTCGGTTTGGAGCGGTACGCCGAGCGCGGCGCGCAGCTGCTGCCAGCCGGGAACGCTGCCCCTGCCGCCCAAAAGCTGGACGACGAACGCGGCAAGCACCAGCAGGCAGATGGCAACCGCCGCGGCCAGGCGGGCAAAGCGCTTACCCGTCATACTGGCCGTTCAGCTTGCGCTCCTCCCACTCGGCCTTGGTCACAAGCACGGCGCGGGGCTTGGCACCCTCATAGGGGCCGATGATCTTTTCCTGCTCCATCTGGTCCATGCTGCGGGCGGCGCGGGCGTAGCCCAGCTTGCAGCGGCGCTGCAAAAGGCTGGTGCTTGCCTGTCCGGCCTCAATAACGCACTCAACGGCCTGCTCAAACATGGCGTCCAATGCACCGCCGCCGTCTCCGTCATCGTCGCCGCCCTTCTTGCTGCCCTTTTCGGCAACGGCGCGGCGCTCCATTTCGGCAATCATTTCTTCATCGTACTGGGCGGTGGAGGTGGACTTGATAAAGCTCAGAACCGCGCCGATCTCCTCATCGGTCACGAAGGTACCCTGCACACGCACAGGCTTGGACGCGCCGACGGGCAGGAAGAGCATATCACCGTTGCCCAGCAGCTTTTCGGCGCCGCCGCTGTCCAGAATGGTGCGGCTGTCGATCTGGCTGGAAACGGCAAAGGCGATACGGCTGGGGATGTTGGCCTTGATAAGGCCGGTGATGACGTCCACGCTGGGTCGCTGGGTCGCAACGATCAGGTGGATGCCGGCGGCGCGGGCCTTCTGCGCGATGCGGCAGATATAGTCCTCGACCTCCTTGCCCGCGACCATCATCAGGTCGGCCAGCTCGTCAATGACGATGGCGATATAGGGCAGGTGCTCCATGCCGGTCTGGGCGGCCAGCTTGTTGTAGGCCTTGATCTCGCGGACGTTGTTCTCGGCAAAGAGCTTGTAGCGGCGCTCCATCTCGGCCACGCTGGCACCCAGCGCACCGGCAGCCTTGCGCGGCTCGGTGACGACGGGCATCAGCAGGTGCGGAATGCCGTTGTACTCGGCCAGCTCGACGACCTTCGGGTCGATCAAAATGAGCTTGACATCCTCAGGGCCGGAGCGGAACAGGAAGCTGATGATAATGGAGTTGACGCAGACGGATTTACCGCTGCCGGTGGAACCGGCAATCAGCAGGTGGGGCATCTTGCAGAGATCCGCGACCTGCGCTGTACCGGCAATGTCCTTGCCGAGGGCCATCGTCAGCGGGCTGCGCATGTTGATATAATTCTGGGATTCAAAGACTGCGCGGATGTTGACGGTGGAGCGGATCTTGTTCGGGACCTCGATGCCGACGGCGGGCTTGCCGGGGATGGGCGCTTCAATGCGCACACCCGCGGTGGCCAGGTTCAGGGCGATGTCGTCGGCCAGGCTTGTGATGCGGCTGACCTTGATACCGGCCTGGGGCTGCAGCTCATACCGGGTGACGGACGGGCCGCGGCAGATGTCGAGCATCGTCGTCTTGACGCCGAAGCTGTCCAGCGTGTTGACCAGAATGTCCGCGTTTTTCTTCATTTCGCGGGCGGCCCCGGCCTCGTCGTCGGGTCGCGTGGCGTTAAAGAGATTCAGCGACGGATAGCAGTAGGGCTCCGGCGGCTGCTCCTCCGAGGTGGGCAGACGCATAGCGTTGGGGTCGGCCTTGGCCGCGCAGGGCGGCGTATGGATGGGCGCACCGGCAGAGTTGCCGACAGCGGTGCTGACCTGCACGCGGGCAGCCTCCCCCTGCCGGGGCACAGTGAAGCTGCTCTGGGTCGTTTCCGCCGCAGGGCGGGTCATGGCAGGGGCAGACTGGTACGGCTGCGGGGCGGCAGCCGGTGCGGCGGTGTAGGAATCGGCTGCCGGGGCCGGAGTCTCGACAACAGGCTGGGCAGGGGCGGCGGGTGTCTCGGCCAGCATATCATCCAGCATTTCGGAGACAGAGCGCCCGGACTGCCAGGCAGCGCTGACCGCACTGCCGGTATCGCTGAAGCTGCCGCCCAGTGTCGGGATCGGTGCGGAAACAGCGGGGGCCTCCGGTGCGGCGGGCACAGCTGCGGGGGCGGGCGTACCCAGCGGCGCAGCGTCTGCGGCCATCTGTGCAGCAAGATCAGCCGGAGAAAGGACCATCGTATCGCCCTGCACACGGCCTGTCATATCCAGCTGCGGCAGCTCGACAGGGATCGGCTCGGGCTCGTCCTCCACGGGAATGAGAGGCGTGTCAAATTTGGGCTCCTGCGGGACAGGCGTCAGCGGGGTCTCAAACTCGGTAGGCTGCGGCAGGTCCAGCGTCGTCTCGGCACTGACCTCCTGCGGCGTATAGTAAGGCGCGTGGCCGCTGACAGCGCGGTTGATGAGCGCATCCAACTCGTCCTGCGGCGCGGGGGACGCCTGTGCAGCGGGCGCGGGCGTGACCGGGGTCAGCGGGGTGCTGTACACCGGCGCGGCAGGCTCTGAGGAAGGCTGCAATTGCAGCTCAAAATCCTCCTTCGGTGCGGGAGCGGGCTGGGGCTGGGTGTGGCGCAGTGTGCTGTTGGCCCGGTTGGACAGCGGATCCATACCGAACGTGCCGCCCGGGCCGATGCTGACCGGCTCCAGCGGGTCAGCGCTGACGGCCTTTTGGCGGGCACTTTCCCCTGCACTGGGGCCAAGATCCACGTCAAACGACGGATGGGTCTGGGCGGCGGGCTTGGCGGCAAACGGTGCCTCGGGCACAGCAGGTGCCACGGGGGGCGTGTAGGCGGCCTGTTGCTGCGGGGCGGGCGGGGAAACGGCTCGTGTCCGCGATGACGTCGTAAACCGGATGGTGCGGGCGGCTGCTGTTCGGCAGCGCACCGGTCAGATTCTCGACGCTCTCCTCCTCGGGCTCCTGGTCAAACAGGCGGGTGTCGTAGGCGGTCTCGGCTGCGGCGCGCTCCTCGCGCTTGGCCTGCAGGATCTTGTACTGGCCGTCTACAAACAGAACGACGTCCGCGGGGGTGATGGCAAAGAAGAACATCAGCCCCAGCAGGAAGATGAGCAGCATGATAATGTTGGAGGCGGGACGCCCGAACAGCGCCAGCAGCGTGGCACCGATGGGCGCACCGAGGACGCCGCCCTCCCAGAAGTAGGTGCCGCCGCGGGTAAAGAGCATCTTGACGATCTCCCCGACCTTGAGGTTCTCAATATTGAGCTTGGAGAAGATGACCGGCACGCTGGCGCAGAGCACGCCCATCAGCGATACCTTGCCCGCAAACAGCGCGACGCGGTAGCCGGTGGCCAGCAGGTAGGCCAGGTACAGCAGGAACGGTCCGACCAGATAGGTCGTGATACCGAAAACGCCAAAGTACCAGCTGCGCAGCGTGCGCCAAAGATTCTGCCCGGGCACAAGCACGAGCGCAACGCAAAGCAGACCCAGCCCCACCAGCAGGATGCTGCGGGCCAGGTTCGGGGTCTCGGCGCGGCGCTGGGCACGGCGGGACGGCTGACGGCTGCGGGAGGCCGCACTGCTGCGCGCAGATGCGGAGCGCCCGGTGCTGCTGCGGCCCGTGCCGCGGGAGGAGGCGGTGCCCTTTTTGCCGGAGGAGTTCTTTGTTGATTTTTTACCGGAACGAGATTGTGCCATGTTACAGTGTTTCCCTCTCTTATTTCTCTGAACGCTTCTTTATATATATGTAGTCTGTACAGGTACAGGACGGTAAGGACATACGACTTTTATTTTAGCACGATTTCCAGGGATTGTAAAGAAAAATGCCCGCGGTGCCGGGTTACAAAAAAATAAATCCCCGCCCTGAGGGATGGGCGGGGATTTACAAGAAAGGAGGAGAAGAACACATGAAAATGTGATAAAGCTATTTGACTTGGGGTTCATTTAGCTTGCAACTAAATTGTAACTGTTTTGTCACCAAATGTCAATAGCAAATTGTAAATCTTTTGTCATTTTTCAATTTGTTCACAAATTGGCAGGCGCAGCTCCGCGCAGCCGCCGGGCGTGTTGGACAGGCGCAGCGTGCCACTGTGTGAAAGCGCGACCCTGCGTGCAAAATACAGCCCAAAGCCCTGGTGGGCTGTGTCACTGCGGGCGGCTTCTGTATAAAGCAGCTCCCCCGCTCTGGCGAGGGCCTCGGCAGTGAAGCCGGGGCCGGTATCGGTCACACGCAGGATGAAATCCTGTTTTTCTTTTGTAACCAACAGTGTGACAGTGCCGCCGCGGGGCGTATAGCGCACGGCGTTATCCAGCAGGTTTTCGGCAGCCCGGAGCAGGTCGCACTGCGCCGCGCACAGTGTCCCCTGCCACTGCTCGTTCAGTATAAGCTGCACCCCGGCAGGTGCGCAGAGGGCGCGGGCTGTTTCCGCCAATTCACTGACAAGGGTGTGACTGGGAAAGGTTTCCCCTGTGGCGGGCGGTGCACAGGCGGTGCGCAGGGCGGCCAGATATTGCTGGGCACGGTCCGTGCCGCGCAGGATGGCTTCGACCTGTGTCTGCTGGTCGGCGGACAGAGCATCCTCGGCCAGCAGGTCTGCGTTGCCCTGAATGATGGACAGCGGCGTTTTTAAGTCATGCGTCAGCGCGGCGATCTGCTCGGCGCGCTGCTGCTCCATCCGCCATTGGCTTTGCAGGCTGTCGGTCAGTTCTCGGCCCATTGTCTGCATCGCATGCAGCGTGGCGGAAAACTCTCGCAGACGTGCGCCGTCTGCGTCAATGCGCTCGGGCTGCTGCGCAGCGATGGCATCCACCGCGCGGTGCAGACAGGCGGTCTCGGCGGCAAAGACCCGCACGGTGCAGTGGGTCTGCCAGCCCAGCCAAACGAGGATGAGCGCCGCCAGCAGCACAAAATAGCAGGTCTGGAAATCCGGCAGCGTGTCCCGCAGGGCCGGGTCGGCGTAGGGCGTAGCATAGTCGTACTGCAAAAGGCAAAAGCTTCCGTCAGCCATTTTGACATCGTACTGGTACTGCGTATACCCCAGATTGCCGCTGCCGCCGTGAAAGGCATTGAGAGCGATTTTCAGCTGACGGGCGGTCATGTTGGTCTGCAGCACCGTGTCATCCTGCACCACAGCCCAGCGGCACAGGTCACTGATTTGGTTGGAATCAAATGTTTCTGCGGTCACGGCGGCCACGGTCTCCCGGGCCTCGGCACAGGCCTGCGCAGACGCCACGGCAGGCAGCAGAAAACCGATGTTTATCAGCTGCATAAAAATGACCCACCAGAGTACCAGAATCAGCGCACACCCGCCGCCGCACAGAAGAAGATACCGCAGCAGCACGGTACGCAGACTGGTCAGCTTTCGTTTTGCCATTGGTAGCCTACTCCCCATATCGTTTGCAGCACCTCCCCTGCCCCGGCCGCGCGCAGCTTGGCGCGGATGTTTTTAATGTGCTGGGTGATGGCGGTGTCATCCGCTGTACCGTCATAACCGAACACAGCTTCGTAAATCTGTTCTTTGGAAAAGGTCTGCCCTGCATGGAGGGCCAGCAGCTCACAGATGGCGTACTCGGATTTTGTCAGGTGTAAAGGTATGCCGCCAACGCCGGCTTCTTTGGCAGAAAGGTCCAGCGTCACCCCGCCGCGGGTGATCTTATGGGACGGCGTGCGGTTCTGCCGCCGCAGGTGGGCGGCAACCCGGGCACGCAGCTCGGCCACGCGGAACGGCTTGGTCAGGTAATCGTCCGCACCAAGACCGAGACCGGTCAGCACCGACGGCTCATCGGTGCGGGCCGTCAGAAACAGAATCGGCGCGTCAGTCTCGGCGCGAATGCGGCGGCAGACGGCAAAGCCGTCCTCGCCGGGCATCATCACATCCAGCAGGATGCAGTCCGCCCAGCGGCAGAGCGTATCGGTCAGCTGTGTGCCGGAGGTGCGGGTCTCCACCGTATGGCCGTCGCGCTCCAGCGCGGTTTTCAGCAGTGCGCAGAGGTCGTGGTCATCGTCAACTGCCAGAATGTGTGCCATAAGCTCTCCTTACCGCGTAAGCGTGTAGACAAGGCAGGATGCCCCGTAGAGAAGATAAATGTGTGCCGGGTAGAACCAGTAGAACAGCTGCTTGTGGCCGCTGCCACGCTGGCCGTTGTACAGCGCCATGCCGATAACGGCAAAAACGCCGAGCCACTCATAGTAGACTGTGAACATCTGGGAAAAGGCAAAATCCGGCAGACCGCGAACCTGCAGAAAGACCAGAACAAAATCACACAGGAAGGTCATAGCCGCCCAAACGACCAGCCGCAGGCGCTTGTGGTTATACAGCGCATACAGCACGATGCCCCCGGCCAGAAAAGACCAGCCGCCGTCGGTGATGGATGTCAACAAAGGCAGCGGCGCGGTGATGACCCACGCCAACACGGCAGAGCCGATCGGTGCGTTCTGAATTTTGGGAAAAAGCATCAGCAGAGCTGCGATGCAAAACGGCCAGAGGATCGGCATGGCAACAGCCAGTGCGCCCCGTACAAAGCGGCGCTGGCGCAGCCAGTCAATGCCCTGCCAGATTATGCAGAGCAGCATCAGATCCTGAAAAATGGCATTCAGCGGGTAGAAGCCGTCCCCGCGGCGGAAGGCCCCTGCATAGATCATAAAAAATTCCGCAGTGCCCATCGCAGCGCCGATGGCCCAGATACGCAGGAAGTAGCGCCTGCGGTCATGGGTATGGGCAAAGCCCTCCACCGTGCAGAACAAAAACAGCGGTGCGGACAGCCGTGCCAGCATACTGAACCATTCCGGCACAACGCCCGTGAATTCAAAAAAGTAGTGAATGTGATCCATCACCATGAGCACCAGCGCAATGGTTTTGAGCGCCGTGCCGGTCAGGCCGAATTTTTGCTTTGTCATAATAATAACTCCTTTACATTGTCGATGTAAACAGTGTAACAGGGGTTTATGTAGAAATTATAAGTGTTTGAAAATCAGCTGTGCCTCAAAGGCGGATTTGCCTTCCCGTTCGCCTTCAAAATAGAAGGTGTCCTCTGCCAGTTTGGCACGGCGCAGGGTGAAGCTCTCGCCGCGGGGTACCTCGCGGTGGTAGCTGATGATGAAATCCGAAATCTGCGCACTGTCCCAGACCTGCCACGGTACGACGTCGCAGACAATGTCGGCATAGCGGGTGTTGTTGAGGTGGCCGTTCATGTCACAGCGGGAGTAGGCCGCGGTCTGCGTGCCCAGCGTCTCGCAGTCCTCGGGCGCAACGCGGGGCAGGCGCATCGGCAGCTCAAGGGGCACATCCTCGGCCCACTGGTCGGCAAACTGCTCCGGGTGCTTGCGCAGGATCATACGCTTTTCGGTATCAATGAGTACCCAGCGGCTGTCCATTGTGGCGACCTCTGCCCCGTCGGCATCGTAAAAATGGGTGATACGCTTGTTGACGGCGCGCTTGCAGCGCTCGGGCTGGGTGACAAGGGTCAGTTCCTCGTCCACACGGGGCAGCCGTGTGACGTGCAGGGCCAGCTTGGCCAGCACATAGGCGGTGTGGGTCTTGCGGTACAGGGCATCGTCCAGCCCTACGGCCTCGGCGTGGGCGGTAGCAACCTGCTGGGCATAGCGCAGCAGCGCCCCGAGCTTGACATGGCCGAGATGGTCGCCGTCCGTGCGGTAGACGGTAAATTTTTGGGTGTAGGTTATGAGCTTTTCGGGCATAAGGAAGCCCTCCTTGATGGATTTTGAATTGATTCGCCAAGGAGAGTATAGCACAAATGTTGGAAAAATGCAAAGGCGGGGGCTTTGGGGCTGGCCGTAGGGGCTGATGCTTGCATCGGCCCGCGGAGGGGGCAAGACCCCTCCCTACAAATCGAACCGTAAAAGGGTGCAGCGGCAAGGCTGCGGGCTGGCAAACAAAAAGGCTGCACACGCAAAACGGTGTGCAGCCTGAAACTGTTTAATAGTTATCGCGGGATTTTTTGCGGAGCTTGCGCCAAATATTGAATGCAGAGATAGCGATGGCCAGAAGCAGCAGGGCAAGAACCATCCAGCCGCTGCCGCCATCCTCATAGCTCTTCATCTCGCTCCACTGGGCATCCATGGCGGCGTTGATGTCGTCGGGCAGAGTCTCAAAGACCTCCGCCTTGTCCAGGACCTCCGCGCTCGGGTAGGCAATTTCGCTGTACTTCAAATCGTCGTCCAGCATCTCCCACACGGCGGTGATGGGGGTGGAATAGCCGATGAAGTCCGCGTTGGCAAGGCCGACGTCCGGCTCACACAGGTAGTTGATGAACATTTCGGCGGCCTCCCGGTGCTTGGCGTTGGCCGGAATGCACATGCTGTCGATGAAGAAGTTGACGCCTTCCTCCGGGTGGACGAAAGCAAGGTCTGGGTTTTCGTCGATCATCGTGATGGCATCGCCCGCATAGTAGGGCGCCATGGCGGCCTCGCCACCCTCCATCTTGTCAAAGACCTCGTCCATAACGTAGGCCTGCACGATGTTCTTCTGGGCTTTCAGCGCGTCGGTGATGGCGGTGATCTCGTCAACAGACTGCGGATTCATCGACAGACCAATCGTCTTGGCTGCAATCGCGTAAGCGTCGCGGGAATTGTTGAACATCAGCACATTGTTTGTGTACGCAACATCCCACATGTCCGCCCATTTCGTGGGCGGCTCCTCGACCATCGTCGTGTTGTAGATCAGGCCCGTTGTGCCCCACATGTAGGGCACGCTGTACTTGTTGCCTGGGTCGAAGCTGCGGTCCAGATATGTTTCACCGATGCCGGCAAAGTTCGGAATGTTGTCCATGTTCAGCTCGGACAGCATACCTTCCTTGGCCATCTTGCCCACCATGTAATCCGACGGGAAGATAACATCATAGGATACGCCGCCGGATTTCAGCTTGGCGTAGAGGCTCTCGTTGGAGTCGTAGGTCGTGTAATTGACCTTGATGCCGGTCAGTTCCTCGAATGCGGACAGAACGTTGATGCTCTCGTCAGAACCGTCGGAGATGTAAAGGCCGTTGTTGTAGACATTCAGCGTGATATGGTCGTTGGCAAAGCGCTTCCAATCGTAGTCGCCGGAGACGGAAATATCCTCGTTGACCTCGATGTCATCGGCGGCCAGCACCGGCGCGGCGCTCATCATGGTGACAGTCAGTGCGGCCAGCGCTGCAGCGGAAAACTTTTTTAGCTTCATCTTCAGCGCCCCCCTTCGTCCAGCATGGCTTTGCGGATGGCCTTCTGGTTGCGGCGGTAGGCGCGGGAGTCTGCGGCGTTGGAAATCAGGATGATTGCCAGAATGACGCAGAATATGACTGCAGACAGCGCGTTGATCTCGGGGCTGACCTTCTTGCGGGTCATCGAGTAGATGGCGATAGGCAGTGTCTGCATCGTGCCGGAGTTGAAGTAGGAAATCATGAAGTCATCAATAGAGTAGGTCAGGCAGATGAGGAATGCCGACAAAATGGCCGGGGACAGCTGCGGCATGATGACTTTGGTGAAAGCCTGGCGCGGTGTGCAGCCCAGATCCAGCGCTGCATTGTACAGGCTGGGATCGAGCTGGCGCAGCTTGGGGCCTACATTAAAGATAACATACGGGATATTGAAGGTGATGTGTGCAATCAGCAGCGTCGGCCAGCCGAAGATGCCGCTCTCGCCGCCGATGCCGAAGTTCTGCGCCATGACGAAGAGAAGCATCAGTGAGACACCGGTGATGATTTCCGGATTGACGACAGGCACATAGCTGATGTTATTGATGATGAGCTGGCTTTTGCGGGACATCGAGTTGATGCCAAGGGTCGCCAGTGTGCCCAGCACCGTGGCGATAATGCTGGACACCAGCGCCAGCACAAGGCTCAGACCCAGCGCGGACAAAATCATTTCGTTGTGGAACAGGCTTTTGTACCAGCCGAGGGTGAAGCCCGTAAAGTTCGAGCGGGATTTGCTCTCATTGAAGCTGAACGCAATCATGACCGCGATGGGCAGATACATGAAGCAGAACACCAGAATGACGTAGGTGCGCATGAGCAATGCGGAATGTTTTTTTGCCATATCACATCACTCCTTCCATCTCGGACTCGTCAAAGCTCGAAGTGAAGCTCATGCAGAGCAGGACAATGACCATCAGCACCAGGCTCATGGCGGAGCCGAGGTTCAGATTGTAAGAGTTGCCAAGGAACTGCAGCTCGATCAAATCGCCAATCAGCAGGTTGGAGCCGCCGCCCAGCATACGGCTGATAATAAAAGTAGAGACTGCGGGCACAAACACCTGCGTGATGCCGGTGGCAATGCCGGGGCCGGTCAGCGGGACGAGCACCCGAAACAGAATATGCCAGACGTTGCAGCCCAGATCCTGCGCGGCCTCAATGATGGAATCATCGATTTTTGTCATGGCCGTGTAGATGGGCAAAATCATAAACGGCAGGTAGTTGTACACCATGCCCAGCACAACCGCACCTGAGGTGTTGATCATGTTGAAGGGGCCGAGGCCGAACAAACCGAAGAACTTGTTGATAAGGCCGTTTTTCTCCAGCAGTGTCATCCAGGCGTAGGTGCGCAGCAGGAAGTTCATCCACATGGGCAGCATAATGAGCATCAGCATAATGTGCTGCTTGTTGGCGCGCAGGCGGGAGAGAAAATACCCCACCGGAAACGCCATGACCAGGCAGATCACGGTAGAAATCGCGGCCAAAATCAGGCTGCGGGCAAACACGCTGGAATACCGCCCAATCTGGGTGAGGTTGTCAAAGGTGAACTGGCCGTCCGCGTTCGTCATGGCGTACCAGATGACGATGAAAAGCGGTACGACTGTGAAAATGGCCATCCAGACCAGATACGGCCCGGCCAGCCAGCGGGAGGATTTGGATTTGAGCATGGATCACACCTCCGAACGCTTCATGATATGAATTTCGTCCGGGCCGATGTTCATGCCGATAAGCTCGCCGGGCTGGCTGGCCTGGGTGGAATGGATGATCCACTCATAGCCTTCCACATCGACGTGCATTTCAAAGTGAACGCCCTTGAAGATGACTTCGCGCACAAGGCCGGTCAGCATACCGACAGAGGGCGGCACGATCTGCACGTCCTCCGGGCGGATGACGACCTGCACAGGCTCGTTGACTTTAAAGCCGCGGTCCACACAGGTGAAATCATGGCCGCCGAAGTTGACCAGAAAGTCCTTGAGCATGACGCCGTCGACAATGTTGGAGTCACCGATAAAGCGGGCGACAAAGGCATTTTTGGGTTCGTTGTAAATATCCTGCGGGGAGCCGATCTGCTGGATCTTACCGCCGGACATAACAACGACGGTATCCGACATGGTCAGGGCTTCCTCCTGATCGTGGGTGACGTAGACGAAGGTGATGTTCATTTCACGCTGCAGGCGCTTCAGCTCCAGCTGCATCTCCTTGCGCAGCTTGAGGTCGAGCGCGCCGAGCGGCTCGTCAAGCAGTAGGACGCGGGGCTGGTTGACCAGGCTGCGGGCAATGGCCACGCGCTGCTGCTGGCCGCCGGACAGCTGGTAGATGCTGCGGCGTTCAAAGCCCTTCAGGCCGACGATCTCGAGCATCTCGAGCACCTTCGGGCGGATCTCATCCTCGGTCATCTTTTTCAGGCGCAGGCCGAAGGCGACGTTCTCAAACACGTTCAGGTGCGGGAACAGCGCATACTTCTGGAACACCGTGTTCACAGGCCGCTTGTACGGCGGCATGTTGGCGATGTCCTTGCCATCAAAAAAGACATTGCCCGATTTCGGTGTTACAAAGCCGGCAATCACACGCAGGGTCGTCGTCTTGCCGCAGCCCGAGGGGCCCAGGAAGGTGACAAACTCCTTGTCGTGGATGTCCAGCGAAAGTCCGTCCAGGACCTTCTGCCCATCGAACTCGACAACAATGTCTTTCAGAGATACGATCAGATTTTCATTCATTTTTATTGCATCCCCCTTTGCGGAATTTCCCGTTACAGCACTCTCTTTACGCACCGTTTCTTCCTTAGGCCGGCACAGAGTCCTTGACGAGTCAGCGCCAATTATGCCGCCCCGCAAAGGTTTGTTACACGACTCCCTGCTGAAGAAGCCGCTGCAAGCAGCACATACAACGCCAATGTGTCAGGGCAGAAAAGATTTACCCTATAGATGCACACACAAGGTATATTATACGGCTTGTGGAATGTTTGTCAATAAGAACTTTTTAACAAATTGGTAAAGAAGCGTTCATGATTTCGAAAAAGAAGCGGCTTTTTTGAAAATGTGCGATGCAGCAAGGTTTATAAAAATCGAGGCAGCCGCCGCCGCAAAAAGCACGGCACTGGGCAGGGCAGCAAAGCGGCCGTACAAAAGCCCGAACGCCGCCTGCCCGACCGGCTGGGTCAGGCAGGCACAGACATACCGACTGGCGGTTTGTATGTAGGCTGAATAATACGGCGGCTGGAACCGCCGTTGAAATGATTGGGTGTATTGCACTACTTTACACGCGGCATTGAACAAGCTCTATGAAAAAGGCCGGCACGACGCGCAGGTGATAGCAGATTCTATAAAGTAAAAACGGCACAGAACGCTGCAGCTTTGCGTTCTGTGCCGTTTGGGCAATATCGCATAATTCTAAGTGCCGATACGGCGAGCGAGGTGCGGCAGCTGCTAAGCCAAA
>ERZ791740.295-NODE-295-length-46892-cov-5.487755_pt1 | contig 46892 bp, 58 predicted proteins | sample MGYA00510041_ERZ791740 | MGnify/ENA primary metagenome ERZ791740 (study PRJEB30046, sample SAMN00791959) | human gut metagenome | study: EMG produced TPA metagenomics assembly of the A metagenome-wide association study of gut microbiota in type 2...
CTCGTTCAGCTCGATGTCGATGATGCCGCCGTCTTCCATAGTAATGCGAACCATAACGCTACAATACTCCTTTTGTGTTGACCCCGCAGCGGGGGTGTTGGGGGGCAGAAATGCCTGCCCGGATATCCCTTATAGTATACCATAGGTTTTGCCCGTTGCAACGATGCAGATGCAACGTTTTTGTGAATTATCTGCCCCAATAGGCTAAAAATACGCGCCGCAACCGGAGTTTGCGCTCTGGTTGGTGGACGCAACCGGGCTTTTGTGCTAAAATCGTGCCACAAAAAACCACAAGAGAAAGCTTCCAAAGGAGGAAACGAATATGAAAAGTGATTTCCTGACCAACCTATTTTTCAGAGCGCTCCAGACGGTGAGCATCGCGACGATGCTCGTGCAGCTGCTGCTGCCGGTGGCTATCGTGGCTGCACTCTATCTGCTCTGGCGCATTGCCCGCAATCTGGAAAAGCCGCCGAAACTTACAGAAGAAGTCAAGATCGTGCGCAAGTCGCTTTCTGAAACGCTCAAGGAGAACCGCACCCGCTGCAAGATGACGCAGGAGTTTGTGGCTGAGACTATCGGCGTAAGCCGTCAGGCAGTGTCCAAGTGGGAGAATGGCACCTCGGAGCCGAACACCTCCAACCTGATGGCGCTGGCAAGGCTTTACGGCATCCCGGCAGAGGATCTGCTCAAGGGCGTGGAAAGCGCATTGGAAGCACAGGAAAAATAATTACAACTCCCCCTGCAGCTCCACCATATCCGCCCAGAAGCGTTTGGGGCAATGGGTCGTGCGGCCTTTTTCGTTGTGGCGCGCCTGAATTTCCAGCGTTTTGTAGAACTGCGTCCACAGCGCCTGAAACTGCCGCTCCCGCGCGCTGGGCGGTGGCAGCTCCAAGGGCGCTGCCAGCTCCAGCAGCCGGGTGCTGCGCCCCTCGTGCAGCAGCACCGCTTTGTAAAAATTCGGCTAAAAATCCTTTGCCGGGGCAGAAAGCTGGTTTATTCCATTTTTATCCGCATTGTGATGAGCTGGCCGTCCTGCACGGTGCCGTCCGAGCGGTAATACCGCCATTCGGTCGAACCGTCCGACAGCAGATATTCGACGGCAAACACCTGCCCGGCCTCGATTCGGACGGGGTAATTGTCAGACGGCAGGAACTCATGCATTTTCGGTAGATCCTTGAAGTCCTCGTATGCGTCCTCGAGCCGCCAGAACTTCCGGGACTTGTAGTCGGTGAACGCGGAGATATCCTGTTCGCCATAATAGAAGGCTGTGTAGGTTTTGCCGCTGACTTCCAGCGTGTCGATCCGCTGCGGTTCCTGCGTCAGGTCTGTGGTGTGAAGCTTTTCCCCGTAGCTCTCCTTCAGCTGCTTTGCCATATAATATTCGGCATTCAAATAGCCTGTGTTAACAATATGTGCATTCCCGTAGATCCCCATGATATCGGTGCGGTGAGTCTCTTCCAGTTCCTGATAGCTGCGCTGGAAATTCTCCACCATCCGATCTTCCCGGTACTGTTCAGCCGCCTCTTCATTGGTTTGACAAATCCGTGCATATCGCTTTCCCTGCTGAATATTCAGCAGGGCACGTTGATACTCCTCGGTGTCCATCTGCCCGGTGGATTTCAGATATTTCAGATACCGAGGGCCGGTACTATGCCAGGTATGGCCGACATCGGTGCCGTGGAACACGGTCTTTGGATAGGTCTTCTTGATCTGCTTCAGAAAGTTCTTTACGATCTCGGTGCCGCCTGCTGTGCCCTCCCAGTCTTTGAACTGCTGATCCAGCAATTCGTCATCGTCTGCCTGCATCCACAGGTTGAGGAACTGTGCATCCGTATACGGGTATTCTACAAACAGATCCCGCATTCCCTTTTTATAATATTCACCCCAGATCTCAAGTTCCAGATCCAAGATATGCGAATCGCTGTGCCATTCTCCGTAGAGGTAGATTTCGTCCGTGGAGTTGCTCGTATTATTCACATTGTTCCAGAGCAGCCCCAGCAGTGCCAAAATCAGTACCAGAATCAGTACGGGGACGGCATATTTCCAACGTCCGGTCTTTTTTCCTGTTTTCATTGTAATTTCTCCTTCATTTCCACCATATCGCCCCAGAAGCGCTTGGGGCAATGGGTCATGCGGCCTTTTTCGTTGTGGCGCGCTTTGATTTCCAGCGTTTTGTAGAACTGCGTCCACAGCGCCTGAAATTGTTGCTCCCGCGCACTGGGCGGCGGCAGCTCCAAGGGCGCTGCCAACTCCAGCAGCTGCGTCTTGTGTCCCTCGTGCAGCAGCACCGCCTGATGGACGGCATCATAGATCATGAAATCCTCCTCCGGGAAGCGTCCGCAGAAGTGTGGGCGCAGCAGGGGGAGGATATAATTTTTGGGGTGGATGACCGCGCCCAGCATGCCATCGTGCTCCTCGAACCGCACAAAGCCCTGAAACTTGTCTACCTCCCAGTCCAGACTTTTTTTCATGGCGTAGAGGGGCGCGACCACCGGATGCCCCTCCCGCTTGACCGTGCCCGGACCCAGCGCAAAGGCCAGATGCAGAAAGCGGAGCAACAGCAGCTCCTTGTCCTCCTGCCCGGAGAGAAAATCCCGGCTGACGAGGTACTCGGTCTCTGCGCCCAGCTTTTTGCCAAAGCTGGCGAATACCCGCCGGGCAACGGCGGGGTCGGTGGCAATGTCCTTGACCGGGTAGAGGGTGGCCGTTTCCCGCTGGGGCGTCCACACCGCAAAGGGGAGTTCGTGCTGGGCAAAGCTTTCGTACACGCAGCACAGAAAACCTTCAAAGCTGCCGTCATACAGGTAGACCACGTCGGCATCGTGCAGCTTGCGCGCCCCCTTGGGGCTTACAGTGCCTTGGCAAGACATTGCACTGCCTCCTCCCTTACCATGCGGACAGCCGTCCGGGGCGGCACGCCCTGCCCGATGAGGTTGTCCACGGCGGGCGGGCTGAACAGGCTCAGCTGCTCGCAGCTGCCGCTGAATACGTTGGGGTCGATGAGTGCCCGGGTAATGCGCTCCCGCCCGGCACTGCCGCGCCCCGGGTGCGCCCCGGAAAAGCCCCGGCAGGTGATGAAGTACTGCGCCCGCTTGAGCACCACGCCCATGCGTTTCAGCTCGTCCAGCCCCAGCGCCGCCTGCTTGCGGGCGCGCCAGATGCGCCGGGCGCTTTTGGGGCCGATGCCCGGCACCCGCAGCAGCATCTCGAAGGGGGCGCGGTTCACGTCCACCGGGAACAGCCCATAGTGCTGCACCGCCCAGTTGCATTTGGGGTCCAGATAGGGGTTGAAGTTGGGGTTATCCTTATCTAAAATTTCGTCCGCCTCGAACTGGTAGAACCGCAGCAGCCAGTCTGCTTGATACAGCCGGTGCTCCCGCAGAAGAGGCGGCTTGGTGTCCAGCGCGGGCAAGCGGGTGTCCTCGGCTACCGGGATGTAAGCAGAGTAGAACACCCGCTTCAGCCCGTACTTCTGGTACATCCCCTCGGTCAGCTTTAAGATGTGGTAGTCTGTCTCCGGCGAAGCGCCTACGATCATCTGGGTGCTCTGCCCGGCGGGGGCAAACTTGGGCGCGTGACGGTAAAGGGTAAGCTCCTCCCGGCTGGCGGCGCCGGATACCGCGATCTGCTTCATGGGGCGGAAGATGGAATGCCGCCCCTTGTCCGGGGCCAGCAGGTTCAGGCTGCGCTCGCTGGGCAGTTCCACGTTCACGCTCAGACGGTCGGCCAGATACCCCAGCTGCTGCAAAAGTTCCGGGCTTGTGCCCGGGATGGCCTTGGCGTGGATATAGCCCCCAAAGCGGTATTCGCCCCGCAGCAGCCGCAGCACCGCCAGCATCCGCTCGGTGGTGTAGTCCGGGGTGCCCAGCACTGCGCTGGACAAAAACAGCCCCTCGATGTAATTGCGGCGGTAGAATTCCATGGTCAGCTCTGCCAGCTCCCGGGGCGCAAAGGTGGCGCGGGGGATATCGTTGGAGCGGCGGTTGACGCAGTAGCCACAGTCGAAGGAGCAGCAATTGGTCATCAGCACCTTGAGCAGGCTGACGCAGCGGCCATCGGCGGTAAAGGCGTGGCAGCAGCCTGGGGCATAGCAGCTGCCCACCGTGCCCGGGCGCGCGGTGCGGGACGCCCCGCTGGAAGTGCAGGCAACGTCATATTTGGCACTGTCCGCCAGAATGGTCAGCTTGTCCATCAGGGTCTGTTCCATGCAGAATGCACCTCCAAAGGGGATAAAACCGGGGAAAAGGGTCAAAAAATAAAGCCATGCGCAAAACAGCAGATGGCTTTATGAAAAACAGGGGGACGTCTTTGACAAAAAGCAAACTCTTACCGAAACAAAAGCCTTCCCCCGTCCGGGGGAAGCCTTCAGCAGCGAAATTTTAAATCGCCCGGCTTACCACTTGGCTTTGGTCTCCACCACGCGGCCGGCAATGTGCAGGTGGTTCAGGTCCTCGCCCCTGATGACCATTTCATGATAGGCGGGGTTGAAGGGCTGCAGCACCACGCAGTTGCCGCGCTGGATGTAGCGCTTCAGGGTGCCCTCGCCCTCGTCGCCGTAGATCAGCACGCCCAGGTCGCCGTTTTCCAGCGTGTCCTGCTTGTGCACCAGGGCTAGGTCACCGTCCTGGATGCGGGGCTCCATGCTGTCACCGCGCACCACCAGATAGAAATAGTTGGAGGGATCCTTCACGCGGGCATACTCCTGCCCGTAGTCTTCCTCAAAGGCCAGAGCACCGTAACCGGCCTTCACGGTGCCGATCACCGGGATCAAGCTCTCGGAATAGCTGCCAAAGAAGCGCTCTTCCGGGGCGGACACGTTGCTCACCGGGCGGTACAGCCCCAGCAGATAGTCCGCCGTGGTGTTCAGCAGCTCCGCGATGCGGGCCACGGTGGAGGGGTCGGGGGAGGATTTGCCGCTTTCCCACTTGCCGACGGCCTGCTGGGTCACGCCGAGCTTTGCGGCGAGTTCTGCCTGGCTCACGCCCTGTTTTTTGCGGCACTGCTTCAATAGCTCTGAAAACGACATGGTAATTCTCCTTTACATCCAGAGGGGGATTCTTTTGATGGTTTTATTATACAACAAAAAGGTGTTTCTGTAAAGAGCTTTCTGCAAGCGGAGCAAAAAAAGGTTGTGGGTGGCGGCGGCTTTTCCCACCATCCTGAAAAAATTTGCAGAAAGGCTTGACAGCACGCGGCAAATCTGGTAAATTAAATAGGCATTCGACACGGCGTAAGGCGAGTGTCCACAAGGAGAGATGTCCGAGTGGTTTAAGGAAGCAGTCTTGAAAACTGCCGTACGGCAACGTACCGTGGGTTCGAATCCCACTCTCTCCGCCATTTTTTATTGAATAAGTGTAACACACTTTGCTCTGGAGTAGTACTCAAGAGGCCGAAGAGGCGCCCCTGCTAAGGGCGTAGGTCGTCTAAACAACGGCGCGAGGGTTCAAATCCCTCCTACTCCGCCAAGAAAATCCCTCGTAGTTTCGTGAAAACTGCGGGGGGTTTTCCATTTGTACAGAATGACCCCGCGCGAAAGAAAACGGATAAAATAGAAGAACTTCCAAACTACTACCATATTTTACTACCAAACCATTATAACTACCAATGCGGGAAAATGCAACACTTTCCGACACATGGCAGCACACGCAAACAAAAACAGCCCCGAGGGCCAGACGGCTCCCGGGGCTGTTGCTATGCTATGGACTTACAGCTGTGTGCTCAGTGCACGCTGTTTTTCTTCTGCTCGTAGATCTCATCGGCAGCGAGGGCGGCCTGGGTGAAGCTGTTGTTGTACCACCAGTTGACGAGTGCCGCCACGGTGGTGCAGCCCGCGGTGACAGCCTGCTCCAGCTGGGCGCTGTCAATGGGCAGGATGGGCTTGCCGCAGGCGCTCAGGATCTGGTTGGTCAGGGCCAGCAGGAGCACCGCGGTGCGGGCCACGGTGCCAGCGGAAACGTTGCGGTTGGTGTTGGTGATATGTGCGTTCATGGGGTGTCCTTTCTCCCGGCGTCGCCGGGCTTGCATTTAATCGCGGATGGGCAGGGCCTTGGCACGGTTGTACAGTTCGGTGCCCGTGCCGTTGCCGCCCAGCGCATGGTAACTCTTGTAGAGATACTCCAGATTTTTTAGGCCTGCCGTGTCGATGTGCCCCTGCTGGATGTAGTAGGTGCACGCCTGATACAGGCGGTCATGCATGATGGCCAGCAGGCCGTCCTTGATGGTCTTGTACTCGGTTACTTTTTTGATGAGGTAGCCCCAGCCAAGGCCCAGCAGCCAGATCGCGCCCTCCATCCAGTGCGCGGAGATGTATGCAAAAAACTGCTGCATCGGCATCACCCCCTCACTGCGTCCAGCGGCTTTTGTTTGGCCGGGTGTCAACGTGCACCCAGCCCTTGGTGCGTCCGGCCTTGACCGGGTAGCGGCCCACGCCGCCCCAGTCCGGCATCAGGCTCTCGGCGTAGGCGGCCACGTCCTCGACGGACACGCCCGCCACCTGGATGTCCGCCGCCCGGCCCAGCAGGTGCTGGCTGCTCTTGGCCCCACCCACGGCGGTGTTGTGGGCCGCCGTGCGGTACCCGCTGGTGATCGTGATGGGCTTGCCAAAGTGCTCCCGGATGCACTGCAAAAGCACCACAAGGCTTTCGTCGATCATCACGACGTCGGAGCCGTCGCGGCAGCGGAACTCGCGTACCTTAAAGCCCGGTGCCAGCAGTTTGGCACCGTCCTTGGCAAGACTGTATTGCTTGATTGCCATAGGCTCACTCCTCGCTCTTATTGCCGGTCTTTTCGGCCAGCAGCTCGGTCAGTTCTTTGTACTCGGCCTCGGTGATGCGGCCGAGGGCGTAAAAAACATCAATTTTTTCCGCAAGGCCAGCGGTCTGGCCGCGCTCGATCAGGCGTTTACAGATACGATACAACATAGGTTTACCTCCTTATGCGGTGGTGTCAGTGGTAGTGTCGTCGGTCAGCCCCAGTTCCAGCATGGCGACGCGGTATTCCTGATCTACCGCCAGGGCGTCCGTGTCCGCCTGCGCGGACTGCGTCTCGGTCAGCAGCTCTGCCAAGGTGGGGTAGTGGTAGCCGGTGAATACAACCGATACAGTATTCAGCGTATTGGTAAGGGTACATTCAAGACGTTTTTTGTCGGCCGAAAATAATACTGTGACCGTGAGACTTCCCGCGCCAAAACTGCCAGTTTCATATGTCATACCAGGGGTAAGATTAAAATCAGCTTCGTTTATGCGGAGGTTAACGTAATCTACACCGTCCTGAACGTTAATTGTCTGAGTTTTTTTCCTCCCAATCGTTGTTTTTCCGCTCCACACCAGTCTCGCCTCCGACTTGACCGCAACAGCTGCGGCAATCTTGTCATTGAGCGTCTTTGCGCTCAGGGTGCCGTCCGGGGCAATGTCCAGATAGTCGCCCACCTTCACGCCGCCCAGCTGGCTGACCGTGGCTGCGGGCAGGCTGTAGGGCGTGCCGAACTTTTGGTCCGCCTCGGACTTTTTGTAGTAGTCAGAAAAGTCCACATTGACGGACGAGTCTTTCCAGGCCGAGGTAGCGGGGTTCCACACCCAGATGGTGCTGTTTTCCGCAACGATCGCCCAGGAACCGGCGGCCGCTGTGGGGTAAGCGTCACGCAGGTCTTGAGCGGTGCTGTAGTAGCCCTTGCAGCCGTTAGCGATGAACATGATCTGGTCCGCTGCTTTTTTGGCGGAGCTGGCGTTATCCTGTGCGTTTTTCGCATCCGCAGATGCAGACGCAGCTGCCTTCTTGGCAGTGGCTGCAGAATTTTCCGCAAGCGTCACCGCCTTTTCCGCCGCCTGCTGTGCCTCCAGGCAGGTAGACACATAAGACAGCCAGGAGGACGAAGAGACGCCGGTGACGAAGAAATAGCTCTGCACGGCCACATCATCCGGGTAAGCGGCCCCGCCCACCCGGACAATGATGTCAAAGGTGCGCAGCTCGTAGCCGGTATCGGGGCCCATCACACACAGGTTGACGTGTACGTCGCCGGGGCGGCGCAAGGCCTGCTCGGCCAGCTCCAGCGTGACGATGTGGGGGCTGTCGGCGTCCACAGTTACGGCGGCGTGCTTGCCGCTGGCGGTGAGGATCTGGTCATACCAGCCAAAGTTGTTGGCTCCTTCGCCCCGATACTGCACAGTGTATACCGCACCGTCCGGGGCAGCATACGGGGTTCCGCCGTTGTAGAGGGCAATGCCGATGAAGCGGCTCTGCGCGTCCGACTGCATCACCGGGACGACAGGCGGCGCGCTCTGGGACTGGAAGTCCATTTTAAGGATCTGCATTCGATGCCTCCGAAGTGTCCGGGTCGGTGTACTCGATCACGTCGCCGGAATAGGATTTGCTGCCGGAAGAAATGGTGCCCGCCACGCTGTTGAGCTGCACGGCGTTCTTCTCGGCATGGTAGGGATAAACGGTATACTGGGCCACCTGCACGGTGGTGTTGGTGTGCCGGTCGCGGTCCATGAGCACCACTTTGTCATACAGGCCAAAGGACAGGTGTGCGTACTTGTCCGGGGCAAGCCGGGCCAGATCCGCAACCTGACAGCTGTAGGAGCGTTTGGGGAACGCCGCTGCTTTGACCAGGGCGTCGGCTTTGATCTTCAGGGCGGACTTGTCCGAGATGGAGCTGTCCGTTTCGCTGTGCCAGATGACACGGCTGTCATAGTCGTGGCACTGCGCCTCCACACTGATATCGCCCTTCCCGTACAGCAAAAGGGCGGTATAGTAGCTGTCGCCGGTCTCGGCCTTACCTTTATAGTAGGGCTGTTCGGTCAGGTTCAGCTCATCGGTAAAGTAGGCGCCCTGCGGGGTGCGGGTGCTGGGATCCACGATGATCATCTGGCAGGCAGTGGATGTGCCCGGTACCAGGAACCGGAGCGGGTAATTCTTCCACACGTCCACGGCTTTCTGGGCCAGTTCCAGCGGGCTGCCGGTGAACTTTTCAATCGCCAGTTTCTCGGTGGCCTTGTCCGGGGCAGTCAGCTCCCAGCCTGACAAGTTGGAAATGGCCCGCCGGAGGGTGTCAGCCATGGTCTGCGGGCCTTTGCTCCAAATGCCGGTGGACACATAGTTGTTCCAGTTCTTCAGCAGGGTGGTACACAGGCTGTCCAGATCCAGCACGGCCTCGTAGTCGGTGGAGCTGCGCCCCACGTTGATGCTGGACAGTGCATAGGTCTGATCTTCGGTCTTTTCCACCAGCCGCACCCGCTCGGTGAGCAGGCGCATCTGAGGATGGCCGCGGGGCAAGCTGAACTTGATCTCATCTTCCCAGCCGTTCCAGTTGTGCACGATGCAGTAATCATCACAGTCCAGCGGGGTGTGGCTGCCGTCTGCTTTTACAATGGCAAGCACGGGCAACGCCTCCTTTACACAAAAATGGGGTAGTATTCGACGTAGCTCTGTCCGGTGTGGGCAAGGCTGTTTTCTCCGGCCCGGACGGTGGGCCAGCCGGAAATGCCGGTGACGGCCTGAAACAGGTTCTGGCCGTTGCACAGCACCTGCCGGGTGATGCCGTCCACGCACACGGTGTCACCGGCCTGCAGATCTTTGAGCACGCAGCTGCCGCCGTTGGGGTAGTGCACGGTGTGCCGTCCGGCCTCCGTTACCGTCTCTGTGATGCGGCACTCCATCTGCGGGGCGGTGCCCGCCACGAAGAAGGACTGCGTGTCTGTCGGAAGCACCAGCGTTTCCAGTGCCCCGTGCCGGTAGCCTGCCAGCGTGTAGGTGCAGCTGAGGATGCAGCCGTCGGTGTCCTGCTCCTGTGCCTTGCCGCTGTCCAGCAGCAGGGCTGTGTAAGTGCCGCCGTCCGGCAGGGCCAGCTCCACCGTGCCGCCCAGAAAAGCCGCCGTCAGGGCGCTGCGCTTAGCTGCTGCGTCGGCGGGGCTCGTGCCGTAGATGTCCACCGGCAGAGAGATGGAGCGCAGGCCGTACTGGGTGGAGCAGAAGGTGATCCGCCCGCCGGTGTAGCTGGTAAGGTAGTTCTGAGTGAGGGCGCTGCCGCTGACATTCCAGCTGGACAGCAGCAGGGCCCCGAACTCGCTGGCCCCGTGGTCATTGACGTAAAAATCATCATTCATGGTTCATCACCTCCGGAAGCCCAGCTCCTCGTCCATGTAGGACGCGGTGGTGCGGGCCATTTCTCTGCCGTCCACGTTGAACACCGCCGTCAGGCTGCCGGTGTAGCTGGCTGTGAGCTGCTGCGCTGCACTGGAACCGGTGCTGTTCTGGGTGCGGGAAATGCTTTGCTGGTTTGCAGCGGAAGCGGCCTGCGTGCGGCGGGGGAGCTCGGCAGCGGTGATCGTGTCGCTCTGGGTGTAGCCGCTGCTGTCCGGGTGCGGCAGGGCCGGTGTCTCGTCGGAGGCGCTGCCGTCATCGGCAGAGCCGCCTTTGCGGCCATACTTCTTCCACAGGAACAGCCCCAGCCCGGCAATGCCGGCCACCAGTGCGATGATTGCAAATACCTCCGGGTGGGCTGCAATCAGGCCGCCCACCTTGCCCACAAGGCCCGCCACGGCCTTGCCGATGGTGCCAATGCCGGACACGGCGGCGCCCACCAGCTTGCCCATGCCGCCGGAGCCGGACAGCCCGCTGGCAATCTCACCAATGCCCTGGATGGTGGCTCCGGCACCGTTTTTGATGCCGCTGCCAAAGATACCGGACACGGCCCCAAAGGCACCCTGCAGCCCGCCGCCGGCATAGGCCTCGTTGATGGCAGCCAGCGCTTTCTTGGCCCAGGCAGAAACGGTATCACGCTGGCTCTGGCTCACCTGGCCCCAGATGAGTTTGGTCACCGTCTCGGCAATGCCGGCCCAATCCTTGTTCTTGACGGCGGAAATGCCGTCCTTGATGATGCCAAAGATGCCGCTGCTCAGCTCGCTCTTGGCCCCGGACAGGGCCTCGTCAATGCGCTTCTGGGTGGCAGTGACTGAGGTGTCGATCTGCTGGGCGGATTCCTCCACCTTGTCCTGCACGCCGTCCACATAGGTGATGATCTTCTCGTAGGTCTCGCGGCCGCTGGCACCGATGCGCTCCCCGGCCTCGGTGACGGTCTGCTCCACATGGCGGGACCCGTCGGCATAGATCTTGGTCACCTCGGCGGTTGTGACGGTGGCCCCGTCCTTGTAACTGGTGCTCGTTTTCTTGGCCGTGTCGGTCAGCACCTTGGACATGTCGGCGTAGGACTTCGTCACCTTCTGGGTCACGCCGTCCACCTTGGTGGTTACCAGGGTGTATTCCCGCTCGACGCCGTTGACCATCTCCTTGCCGGATTCGGTCACCTTCTCGGTCAAGCGGTCAAATTCCTTGCCGGTGCTGTCACGGATGTGCTCGTTGACCGCTTCCACCGTGGTCTCCACCTGCCCCAGGGCATTCTGGGAGTATATGGTGTAGTTGTCGGTGGTGGAGCGCAGGACCGTCTCGGTGGCCTTTTTGCTGGTTTTCTTGGTGCCGGAACTACCGGAGGAGGACGGGATGTCGCTGACGATGACCCCGCCGCCGGTCAGATCGGCCAGCTCTTTCTCCGTCTGCGCCTGCTGCACCCGGCTGTCGTGCAGCTGTTGGCGGCGCTGGCGGTCTGCATCGGTGACGGTGCTCTTGTACTGGGATGCCTTCCAGCCCTCGTAGGTGTCAAAGGTAGAATAGCCGTCCTTGTTCAGGGCCTTGTTGAGCTTGAAGCTCAGTCTGTCCAGCCAGCCGATGACCGTGGACAGGGCATTCTGTGCCGTGTTGGCCACGGCTGTGAACGCAGAGTTCACGCCGGTGCGGAACGTCTCGCTGGACGCATAGGCCGTGCCAAAGGCCCCGGCCAGAGCACCCAGCAGGGTGACCACGATGCCGATGGGGTTGGCGTTCATGACAGCGTTCAAAGCTGCCTGTGCCCCGGCTGCCACGGTGGCTGTGGTCTTATAGGTGACAAACGCCCCGCCGATGCTGCCCAGCAGCGGCAGCAGGACGTTTGCATTGTCGATGCAGCCCTGCACGACGCCAACGAGGATGGACAGTTCCGGGGTGGTCTGCCGCACGGCATCCAGCATGCCGTCGATGCCGTTGGTCTGCCAGCCCTCTTTGCAGGCAATGGCCAGATCGTTGCACTTGGTTACCGCCTCGCCAAAGGCAGTGGTCAGATCTTCCATGACCACGCCCGCCAGCTGGGTGGCGTTGTCCTTCAGGGTGGACAACCGGCCATTGAGCGTCTGGCTCTGGGTGGCCATGCTGTCATAGTAGCGGCCACCTTCTTCGGCAGCGGCCTGCAGCGCCTGGGTCAGGACATCGTAGGTGATGGTCATGCTCTGCACGTCCTGCACGGACTTGCCCGTGTAGTCGGCCAGCACCTGATAGATGTTGATGCCCGCCATGGCGAACTGCTTGATGTCCACGCTGGTGGCTTTGCCCTGGTTGGCTACCTGCTGCAGGTTCTGGGCCATGCGTTCCAGCTCGGCAGACCCGCCGCCGGTGGCTGCCACCGCGTCGCCCAGGGCAAGGATGGTCTTGCGGCTGTACTCGGCGTTCTCACCGGCAGAAATGAGGTATTCGTTGGACTTGACCAGCGTAGCCGTGTCAAAGGGCGTACGGGCTGCGTCTGCCTGCATGGCAGCCAAAGCAGCGTTGGCCTTTTCCGCGTCGCCCAGCAGGTTGGTGAGGGCGGTCCTGTATTTCTCGATCTCTGCGTTGTAGGACACGCCGGTGGAGATCAGGGTCTTGCCGGCGTCCACCACCTTGTCCACGCACTTGGAGATGATGTTGCCGATGGCCACCTGCCCCGCGGTAAACTGGGAGACGACTTTTTCTTTCGTTTCCTTGGCGGAGCGCTGTGTTTTCTGGCCGGCAGAATCGGCGTCCGTGCCCACTTTGTCGGAGGTCTCTTTGCTGGTCTTTCGAACCTTTGCCCCGGCGTCGGCGGCTTCCTTCTCGCCCTTCCCGGCAGCGCTCTTGACGGCAGCGGCGGCCTTTTGGGCCGCTTCTTCCGTTTCGGACACCACGCTGTCGGCGGCCTTGGCGGCGGCAGAGGCGGTTTTCTGGGCCGCCTGTTCCGCTGCCTGTTCTACCTGGTCAAGGCCCTCCTGGGCCCCGCTGGGATCGGTCACGACGCCGAAAACGACCTCGCCGTCATGTTCGCGTGCGATGGTGCATCACCTCCCGGAATGCTCTTTCTGGTATTCGGCCTGCCTGGCAAGAATGGACGCCTTGCGGTCTGCCATGGACACATAGCGCCGGGCCGTGCCGCCGGCTTCAGCGGGCAGGGCATATACCCGGCGCAGCTTCTCGTATTGCTCCCGCATTCCCTTGGGCATGTCGGTCAGATCTTCGGTGCGATAGCTGATGATCTTGCAGATGCGGCACTCGTCCGGCAGGCTCCGGAACAGGGCCATGAAGTCCCACCAGTGCAGCTGCGCCGTGCGCAGGTCGATGCCGTAGGTCTGCAGAAAGGCCGCCCAGATCAGGGGGCCGTCTACCGCAAAATCAAAGCCCCGGGGCATTTCCCGGAACGCCTCCGCGCTGCGCTTCTCCCGCTCGGATTCCTCGGCGCCGCAGCGGTAAAAGTCCAGAAAGGCGTCGAGGTTGTCCTTTGTGAGCGGGCCATGTATGAGCACCCGCTGGGCGTAGTCCTGCAGGGCGGCTTCCTGCTCGGGTGTGTGGGCCCGGGCGGCCATGTTGTCGTAGGTGACCCACGCCCGGAAGTCCGTCTCAAAGCCCTGCGGCAGGCTGTCGGTCAGGTAGCAGTCCGGGCGGGTCATGCCTTGGCCCGGCGTGCTGCCCGGCGCTGCTCCCGGTTCATGGGCATGGGGATGGGTGCCGGGATGGAACTCTTGGCATCCTTCAGGGCTTCCCGGTCGATGGGCTGCAGGGCGGACATGCGTTCCAGTGCCTCCGGGTTGGCAGCGGCATTGAAGTCGGCAAGCAGCTGCATCAGATCTTCCAGGTCATCCACGTCGATGCCCAGGCGCTGGTCGTAATCCTCGCCCAGCAGATCCGCAAAGAAGTCATCCAGGATCTCGTTGAACTTGATGAGATACTCGTCATCTTCCTTGTCCAGTGCGTTCAGCGCCGCCATGGCTGCCTTGTAGCCCTGGATGTACCGCTTGTAGTCCTTGCCTTTGGTCACCTTGAAATCGAATTTCACGTTGCGAAGAATCATAAAAAGCTCCTTTCGTTGGGCCCTGCGCCGGTGCTGCCCCGGCTTGATCTGTCTGGTTCAGGGCATAAAAAATCCCCGTCCGGGGAGGTGGACGGGGCGTGCTTGTGGGAAACTCAGGTGGCGCTGTAGGTGTAGGCCGTGGGCTTCTCCACACCGGAGACGGTGACGGAGATGCCGGCGTTGTTGCCTGCGCCGTTGGAGGCGTCGTTGTTGACGATGACGGAGGCCTTGCCGGTCTCGCCCCTGCCGGTGAGCATGGAGAAATAGACATACGGCACGATCACGGCGCTGCCGGTGCCGAACATCACGGCAAGGCTGGTCACCCAATCCTGCCAGGCGTCTCCGTGGGTGCGGTCACCGGAGATGGAAAAGGTGCGCTGGGCGCTGGTCTTGACGGTGGCGTTGCCCTTGCGGATATACTGTTTGTCCTGGGTGCCGGGGTTCACGGCAGCGGAATGTTCGGTGATGCACTCCTGGCAGACGATGTAATCACCTACGCTCTTCTGCGTGTCCGCCGTCTTGAATGCCAGCACGAAGTCGTCCGCCATTTCCAGGCCGGCATAGTCCGCACTGGGGGTGATGCCGGTCATCACTTCTTTAACGGTCATGTGGTTGCTCCTTTCGGTTGATAGTAAATAAGCTGCAGCTGGATCTGCGCGCGGCAGGCACCGCCCTCTGCCTCGAGGATGTAGCCGCTGGAGGTGACGGACACCTCCCGGACGGTGCGCCCGCTGCCAAGCTGCGGGAAATTTCTTGCCCGGCTCTGGCTGGCCACCCACTCGGTCAGATCATCCCAGAAGCCGGACGCTGCCGCCTGCTGGGAGATGTTGTCCGGGGTGTAGATGGTGTGGGAGGCCAAAACGTAGTTTTTCAGCCGGAGGGATCCGCTGAAATAGCGCTTGAGCTCCGGGGCACCGGGCATGTCCAAAATGGTGTATTCCTCGGCATCGCCGGTCAGGCCGCCCACCCGGAACGCCACGCCGTCCTCCTGTGCGGAGGCCACCAGCGGGCAGGTGCGCAGCCAGTCGCGCATGGCCTGAATGGCAGGGGTCATCTGGTTTCCTCCTTCATCACTGCTTTCCAGAACTGGTTCCATGAGACTTTGTTGGCGTCCTTGCTGCGCTCGGCCCAGTAGCTGCCGCGCAGGCCGGTGTCACCGTGCAGGCCCTCGCCCTGGGGGTGCAGATAATACTGAGGTCTTGCATAGGGCGTTGACCAGATGATCTCACCGGTCTCGTAGTCGGTGGCCAGCTGGGCGGAATTGTCCAGCATACCGGTGTCAAAGGGCACCAGCGGGTGGGTGTCCCGGATGATGCGCTGCATGAGCTTGCCTCGGCCCGTGACCATGGCCCGGGTCAGGTTGGCCCCCACGTCCTTGTTCCAGCGGATATGTGCCTTGCACTTGCCGCTGCGGTGCTGCACTGTGAACAGGGTGCCCATGGGCGTTGTGATGGTCAGGCGTCCGCCGTGGCTCTTGTCCCAGATGGTGGCCATGCCGTCATCTCCCTTCCACATGCCAGTGCGGCAGCAGGGGCTCCCGGTTGTCCGAGACTGCCGCCACCGTGCAGCAGGGGTGCGTCTTTTCCAGCCGGGCGTATTCCTCGGCGGTCAGGCTCTGCACCGCACCCTGCACCACCTTCCAGCCCCGCTTGAGCGTCCAGTTCTTTGCCTTTTCGGCAGCGGGCAGGGCTGCCCACTGCACATAGGGCAGGTAGCCCAGGGTGCAAACGCTGGCCGGGATGCGGATTTGGATGGTGCGCTCGGGGTCCTTGCTGGTGCCGGTGCCGGAGGTGTCCAGCTTTTCCCGCCAGCTGCAGGCCGGGAACACCCAGCACTTGGGCGTATCAGTGTCGGCCTTGGGGTCGTGGATGAGGTTCACCACGGTAACAGACGTGTTCATCTCACATGATCCCCCTGTACAGCAGGCCGTGGGGGTCAGACCCGAGGGCGGCTTCCAGCACATGCCAGGCTTCAAAACGCACGGCAGCGGACAGGCTTGTGTTGGCCGCAAAGGTCACAGCATAGCCGTCATTGGAGACGCTCTGTGCGCCCGGTGCAGCACCCACAGCCAGCTGGGCAGCCAGCAGATCCACGATCTGGGCGCAGGCATCCGCCAGCATCTGGCGGCAGCTCTCGCACACGGCGGCGTGGGCTTCTGCCCGGCCAAAGGTGGCGCTGTCGATCAGGCGAGACGCCCGGCTGCACAGCACCCCGAAGGCCGCTTCCGGCGCCGTACCGCCCGCCGCCTGGTACTCCGGGTAGGTGCAGTAGTTCATGGGCGGGGCCCTCCTTACGCTTCGATGCGCTTGATGTACAGGGTCTTGGGCTTGGACACCTTGATGCCGTACACCTTGCGGCCCTGCACAGCGGACGCGCCAATGTACTTGCCGGAGCCGCCCAGATCCTGCAGGTGCACGGGGGTCTGCCACTCCATCACACGGTGGCACCAGTTGGGGTGGCCGCAGATGAACTCGGTGGTAGTTTTCTTGGTGCTGACACGGGTGGTGTTCTCGAAGTCCATGTTGTTGGATTCGTACACCGCAAAGCCGGCGATCTGACCCACCGCACCGGTCTGCACCAGCTGCTGGGACAGGTCACCCTGCTTGATGAACTTGTCATCCTGCATGAGGATCTCCAGATACTCAGGGCTGACGATCATAAAGCGGCCGGTCTGGGGCACGCCGTTGCGGCTCAGGGTGCGCTTGGCGGCCAGAGCCTCTTTGTAGGCGGTGGAAGCGGTGCAGGCGGTCTTGGTGGCGCTGATGGTAGCACCGGTTGCACTCTGCAGCGCCTCGATGGACTTCTTGTCGATGGACAGGGCCATGGAGTAGGCGGCGCTGTCCAGACGCTCGGCGGTGATGCCGTCGGGCACGGATGCAGCGTCAAAGCCGTCGATGATCTCATTGACAGCCTCGTCGTTGTCGATGTCCAGATCCAGATAGGTGGTGGTGCCGGCATCGGCATCCACGCCGTTTGCCTTGTCGTATGCCTTGACGGCCACCTCGGTGTCACGCACCGGGATCTTGACCTTGCCGGCCTTGGGGCTGCCCTCGTAGCGGGTGTTGAAGATCGCACCGTCACGGGTGACCAGAGTGGCCCGCAGCTTTGCGTCTACCAGAGCGGAATACCGCTCCTGATTTGCATGTGCCATGTTGAACTCCTTTCGTTTTACAGGTTCAGTTCGGGATTCAGGGACTTAAAGGCGGCTTCCACACCATTGGATTCGTTGGCGGGCGGTGCGCCATGCTCAGCGCCGGTAGAGACCACGGCCACGCCGGCGGCACCGTCTTCACCAAAGGCCCAGGGGTTGGCCTTGGCAGCGTCGTCCAGAGCCTTGTCAATGTCGGCGCTGCGGTCCTTGGAGCCCTTCAGAGCGTCCAGATCCAGCAGGGCACGCACCGCCTTGACGCTGCGGCCCTTCTTGCCCATGATGGCAGTGTTCAGGGCACTGTCAAAGGCAAAGCCGTCCGCCTGGGCTTTCATGTCGGCCTGCAGCTTGGTCAACTCGGCCTCGTATTCCTCGGGCTTCTTCTTGCCTTCAAAGGCTTTCAGGCCGTCCTGGGCGGTCTTGAGCTGGGCGTTTGCGTTGTCCAGCTGGGCCTGCAGGGCAGTGGCGGCGGCCTTTTCGCGGTTGACGTCGTTGCCGTTCTCCTGCATGATCCAGTTCAGCTGTTCCTCGGTAATGCCGGGGATCTTGTTCTTCACATCTTCACGTTTCATGGTGGAAAAGCTCCTTTCTGTGGGGAAAACCTCGGTTTGGTGACACGGTTCTCCGTCCGTGTTCGGTTGTGGGCGGGGTACGCGCCGCCCGCCGCTATGGCTGCTCCCGACATTTGTGTCGGGAACATGGCACCGTTTGCAGGGATCGAACCTGCCGCTTCCGGTTTTGGAGACCGGCGCTCTGCCAACATGAGCTAAAACGGCATGAAAAAAGCACGGTGCGGTCTGCATCGTGCTTGATAGTGACTAAAATAGCGGATTTTAGTCAGTGAGGATTGTTTTTGTAGGTGATATAAAGCAGCGCGGCAACAAAGATGAAGCCGCCAACAGCAAAATCAACAATGCCACGGGCAAGATGGAACACGCAGGCGTTGAGGAAGTTCTGCATAGTGTTGCGCCTCCTAAAAATGGGCAAAAGAAAACCACGGTGCGTGTGCATCGTGGTTCAGTTGATGATTTCAAAATTGCCGGCAGGGTAAAGGTAATCTTCCCCGGTATCGTCTACAATGCGATACCAGCCGCGTTCGACAGAAAGAACTTTATAGATTTTGCCGTGAGTTAATTCCAGCGGAGATGTATCGCCAATGTAACGGACTGTATCAATCTTCGTCATAGAACCACCTCTTTACCTTGAATTTTACTTTTTCGCTGCCATTCTGGAACCAGTGGACTTCCGCCTTTACAGCTTCGCCGTCAACATCAAGCCAGCCCTTCGCTTTGCAGTGCTGCCAGTCCTCAGGCTTGCCGCCAAATTCATCGGACAGGCCCTGCGCAACTTCCTCACGAAGAGGATTGACGCCACCTTTTCCGGCGAATACCTGCGCATTTTGTGTTCTGGTTCCTTCAACAAAATAATATTCCTCTCCGGTGGATTTGTCAACCACAACGTAGTTTTTTGCTTTTGCACCAACGCCACGGTAAATTTTGAAGTCGTTCGGAGTTGTCTTTGCCGCCCATCCGGCCCTGCTGGCTTCACTCCTGCCAAACTTCGGCACGCTGACACGGGCACTGTCCACCCGCCCGCCGGTGGCCTTGGCAAACTCGCTCAGGCTCTGGCGGGCTGCTTTCAGGCGCACGGCGCTGTCGGTGGTGTCAGACCCGGCGGCACTCTCGGCCAGATACCGCTTCTTCCATTTGCGCACGTTCCGCTCCCGGGCACGCTGCATCTGGTTGACCTCGTACTGGGTGTACAGTTTGCCGTTGTACTCGATGTTCCGGGCGTTCAGCTCCTGCAGGCTCTCCTCTGTCCAGGTGGGCGGGTCGCCCAGCTCAGGGAATACGGCAAAAAAGGTGTGGCGGCAGTTCCAGCCGCAAAGCCCAGCGCCGGTTCCGTAGCCGGTGGCCTGCTCGAAGTCCGGGTAATGCTTGCCCAGGTAGTCCACAGCCCCGCCCCGATGGAAGCGCCGACCCTGCCACTCGGCGTGACTGGGGCGGGCACCACCGTGGGCGCTGGTCTCCACGAACTCCACGTTCATTTCGTCCATGCGGGCTTCCTGCAGCTTGCCTGCGGTCTGGTTGACACCGGTCAGCACCGCCCGGCGGGCCGCAACTTCCAGCGAATCTGTGTGGCCGCTGGGGTAAGTGATCTCCGGCATCTCGTCTGCAAGGCTGTCCACAGCCTGCTTGACGGCGGTTTTGTAGTCAAAGGCACCTGTGGCCACCTTGCCCCAGGCGACATCCAGCGTGCGCTCAAAGGCCCCGGAGACGGTGTTGGCCGTTGTGGCCGTGAGGTTCCGCCATGTGCCGCAGGTCTGCCGGGCACCGGCGTTGAGCAGGTTGTTCAGGGCCGCGCTCTCTTCAAAGGGTGTGGGCTCGAGGTTGTAGTGGTAATAGATGGCATCTTCCCGCTCCATGGCTTCGGTGGCAGCCTCTTTGAGCAGCCTGCGGATGGTGGCTTCGCTCTTGCCGCTGTACTTTGCCAGCAGCTTGACCACGTTCTCCCGCACCGCCTCGGTCTGCTGGTAGCGCCACAACTGCCAGTCGGCCGTTTCGGTGAGGGTACCCATTTTGCCGATGCGCCGGGCGACATCCTGTAAGATCTCATCCTCGACCTGCTGCGCCAGCTGCACAAAGGCATCCGGCATGGCATCGAGGCAGCTCGGCGGCAGCATCAGGCACCCCCGAAGGTGAGCTGCTCATCGGTCTGGCTGTCAGCCTTGGCCTCTGCCGCCCACTGGTGGGCCTCGTCCTCGCTCAGACCATACCGGGCGGACAGATACCGGCAGCGGGGCACAAGCCCTGCCAGAGCGTCCTCCCGCAGCTGTGCGGTGCGCTCCTGCTCGCTGACAATGTAGCTGTCGTCCCAGTTGACCGAGATGCTGGTGTCCGGGTCCACATCTGCACCCAGCAGGTTCTTTGCCGCCCACAGGATGGCCCGCAGAATGCCGATCAGTGCCGTCTCAATGGGGATCTGGTTTTTGTTGGCGTTCTGCACAAGGTCCTGTCGGCTGCCGGTGTACTCGGTGGCGGTGGCCACCTTGCCCAGCTCAAAACTGTAGCGGTGGCAGCCAAGCCCGCACTTGAAGCTCATCATGTCCAGAGCGTCCTGCACGGCCCGGTGGTTGTCCTCGGTGCGCAGGTCGGGGTTGTACTCCCGCCATGCGGCCGGCTGGTCGATGCTGCCTTCCGGTGCGGGCAGCTCGTAGAAGATCTGGCGGTGAACGGCATCCGGCGGCACAGCGTGCTCCACACCGTCCTTGTCCACCCACTTTTTGCACATGGAGCGGTCATAGAAAATTTTCTTGCCGCCCAGGCGGAGGTCCTGCCGGTAGTTGTCAAAGGCGTAATCCGCCATCTGGGCTGCGTCCAGCGCCTCGGAAAAGACGCTCATACCCAGCCCCATGCCGCCGTCAAGGTTTTTGGCGACAGCTGGACTGAACAGGCTGAACCATGCCGGCGCACCGGTGACGGTGATGTGCTCCACCATGCCCGGCGGGGTCTTGGCCTTGGCAAATTTCGGCGTGCCGGAAACATCGTCCATCACCTCGAACCATTCATTCGTGATGGTCCGTTCGCCGCCCTTGCAGGTGTGGGTCTGCAGATAGACGGCGGGCTTACCGCCCATCACGCACTCGGACACAAAGGCGGCCTCGGTCACCACGCCCCGCTCCACGCTGATGGGCAGGATGCAGCAGGCGGGGTCATAGTCCAGCTGAATGCGCCCCTGCGGCGAGGGCAGTGCGTTCCCGGCGGCATCCACCGTCAGGCCTTCCACACTCAGCACAAAAGCACCGGTGCCGGACCAGTAGGCCTGCTCCACCAGCTTGTTGGCATTCTCCCAGAAATGCAGCTGCCGCAAAAGGCCGCCGGTCTGCTGCTCATCACTGCCCAGCAGGTAGGCGGCACTCTTTGCGTCGCCGATCTGGAAGGTGGTCTTGTCGTTGAGCAGCAGGTTTGCCCAGTCCTCGCAGACATGTTTCGGCATCCGCAGGGAAGCCAGACGCCGGGAAATGACGCTGCCGTCCGGGGCGTCCTCCTTCTGGTCGTGGATGTCGGGAACATCGCCCTTCCACCATTGCCGCCAGACTTCAATGTTGCCGTAATAATCCGCATCCAACTGCAGATGTTTGGTTTTGTTCAGATATTCGATAAAGGCCGAAACGTTCATCTTGCAGTCAGTCTCCTGTAATCACGCTCAATGGTGTACTCAAAGGCGTCGAGGGTGTCAATGTCGGTGGTGCCGTCGTCCAGACGCTCGTCCACGCCGGGGCGCTTCTGGCTCCACAGGGCGCTTGCAAGGGCGTCCCGCAGGGTGGCGGCCTCCGGCATATACCAAAAGCGCCCGCCGCCCATGAGAATGGACGTCAGGCGGATGCGGTCGATAATCTGAATTTTTGCGGAGTTATTCCCCCGGTCGGCCAGCCAGTACAGTTTAGAGGCCCGCAGCCGGGTGCGGATGTGGTTGATCAGCGTCTGCTCGGCGCTGTCACAGAACATGTAATGGATCTCGCCGTACCGTGCGAACACGGCCAGGCAGAAGGTGAGCAATTGGTTGGCCAGGTAGTCGGCATCCTGGTTGCGGGGGTCCACCCGCTGGGATGCCAGCCCCACGACGCCGGAATAGTACGGCAAAATGCCCGTTGCCACAAAGGCGTGCTGCGAACCGTTGCCGCCGAAGTCCACCCCGATGTGCACCCGCCACGGCTTGCAGGGCTTGTCTGCGGGCCAGAGGAAGCGCTTGTCGTCGGCGGCAAGGCTGTCGGCGAAGGGCTGGTAGATGATGCCGCCTGCCGCAGCCCACTGCCCCAGGATGAACCGGTTATAGTACACCGTGCCGGTGTACTCCTTTTTCAGCTGGGCCACGAATTCCGGCGGCAGGGTGGGGTTGTCGTCGATGGTGTAGGCCTGACAATAGATGTCGGCGTCCGAGTCGAGGAATTTCTTGAACCAGTGCTGGGGGTTATCCGGGTTGCAGGTGCCGTCAAAATGGGAGTGCGGGCAGGACAGACGGCTTTTCAGCATCTGGAACACGCCCTCATCCCAGGTGGTGATCTCGTCGCCGTAGGCGTACTCGAAGGCCGCGCCCTGGATGCGGGCAATGTGCTTTTTGTTGTCGGCACCGAGGACATACACCTTACGGCCGAACAGCTGCACGATGTTGCCGGAAGCCGAGGTGCGCACGATGCCCACCAGATCCGGCCCCCAGAGCGCCCGCATGGGCTCCAGCACGTTGCGTTCCAGTGTGCCGAGGGTGTTGCCCAACATGACGAGAAGCCCCTCGTCCCGCGCTGCAAGGACGCGCTGCGGGATGGTGGCGGCGCAGTCCAGATAGGTCTTGCCGGAGCGTGTGGCACCGGTCTTGATGTTCCAGCGGTGGGAGCAATTGCGCAGAAACTCCTGCTGATACTCAGTCAATGGCACTGTCGATTCCTCCCAGCAGTTTGCGGGCATTTTCCAGTGCGTCTGCACCGGGGTCCTCCTGCGGGGCTTCCTCGCCCAGCATCTTCAGCAGCACCCCGGCGGCGCGGGCATCGCCGCGCTTTGCGGCTTCGGCCATACCCATGACCACGCTCATCTGGTTGTCCACGTCCTCCGGGTCCACCTCATCCCGCAGCAGGGCATTCACCCGGCGGCGGTCGGTCTCCGGCAGGCTGAGGTAATAGTCGGCGGCTTCCTTCATGCTGCGTTTGCGGCGGCGTGCCTTGCCGGACGCAATGCCGCCCTGCTGGGCGATTTCTCTCTGTTCGCTCTCCGTTCGCTTGTTGAACGGGATAAGATTCTTCTCGTTGGACACGTCACCACCTCTCATGGTTCAGGTAAAACAAAAGCCGCCCCGGAGGACGGCCAGAAATATGCAAAGGGTGCCCGGCTGGTACATTCAGGCTGTTGGTCGGTAAATGTGTGTTCCCCTGTCGCAGCCGGGCAGCACAAAGCCCGCAGGATTGAAGGGAGTAAACCTTTCCTGCGGGCTATTGCATTTTAAATTTTAGCAGAGGTTGACAGTGTTATCAAGTCCGGTTCGCTCCGGTTCAGTCCGGACTTTTGATATCCAGTCTTTTTATGGCCGCGCTGTGGCGCTGGAACATCTGGCTGCGGGAAATGCGGACGATGACCGCGATGTCCGGCCAGTCCTCCAGCAGGATATACCGGCGGAACAGGATCATGAAGTCCACCTCATCGTCCAGCTGGCTGAACACATCCATGATCTCGGCCCGGATGGCGTCGCACACGGCAGACTGTGCAGCGGCTTCCCGGCGGGCTTCGTCGATGCGCTCCACGCTGCGGGGCAGCGTCTGGCCGTCACCACCGCCGCCCCGTGTCGGGGAGTAGCGCTGTGTGGTGTGGCAGGCCTCGGCTTCCAGCGTAGCCAGCTCATCCAGCCGCAGCCGCTCGAACCGCTTCGCTGACCGGTACCGCCACAGCCAGGCCTTTTTCTCTTCGTAGGTCAAACTCGTTTTCTCCTTTCTATGGAGGGTATGGAGGGTAGGAACCTATTTCCGAAAACTCCCTAGTAGGGAAACAAAAAAATAGAATATATAGGAAAGTCCCCGGAAAGGCTCCTTTGCTTCCATTCCCTCCATACTCAGTTCTTCAGGCGGGTCTGTTCGTACAGCGGCGGGCCCTGGGTGCTGCGGGCGGGCAGCTCTGCACCGCGGTTCAGCGCCATGCAGCGCAGGCCCTCCTCAGACAGGGCCATGCCCACATACTCGTTGTAGTACATGCCCTTGCGCACCTCGTAGTGCTTCTTGACCTCGATGCCAAACTGCTTGTTGGCCATGCGCCACTTCTCGTTGTTGTCGCTGCACCAGTTGAGATAGGTGCGGAACAGCACGCTGGCCTGCACGGTCTGGCCCTCGGCGGGCTCGGTGCAGTCGGCCAGAAAGGCGGCAATGCGGTCCTGATCCTGCTTGTAGGCGTCCACGGCCTTATCCACAGCAGCACAGGCGGGCAGACCGTGCTTTTTGCCGCCCTTGCTGAGGGCAAGCCACTTCTGCAGGCCGTCCAGCGCCCAGTTGAGGATGCCGGAGAGCTCCGCTTCCAGCTTCTGGGGCAGCAGCATGTCCTGTTTGTCCGGCGGGATGCACTGGGTGAACGGGATGAGCCGGATGCGCCGCCAGATGCCCACGTCGGTGCCATGGATGCGGGGCAGATGGTTGGTTGCCATGACCAGTTTGAACTCGGGCCGGAACTCAAATTCCTTGCCGTACTGGAAACGGGCCGTGATGGTGTTGCCGCCGGTCATCTGCTTGACCAGACCTTCGTCCAGCATGGCACCCTGATCTCCCTCCTCGATGGTGACAAGGCGGGCCCCTTTCAGGCGGGCCACGTCGCTGCGGGCGGCACCGGAGGAGCGGCTGCGGGCGCTGGTGATGGTCTCGGCCTGGGCGTTCATGCCGTAATCGCCGAACAGCTTGGCCAGCGCCTCCAGGAATGTGGATTTGCCGTTGGAACCGTCGCCGTAGAGAAAGAACATGCACTGCTCCCGGGTGGAGCCGGACAGGCAGTAGCCGGTCATCACCTGCAGGTATTCGGCCAGAGCCCTGTCCCCGCCGGTGACGGAATCCAGAAACGCCCGCCATGTGGGCGCTGCGGCGTCCGGGTCATAGATGACCTGCGCCAGACGGGTGATATACTTTTCCCGGTCATGGGGCAGCAGCTTGCGGTGGGCCAGATCCAGGATGCCGTTTTGCACGTTCAGCAGGCCCCGGTTCCGGTCGAACTGCTCCGGCAGCATGGGGATGCCGGGCAGGTGCTGGGCCTCCTTGAGAAAGGCCTCCTTGCCCCGGCTGGAGCGGCTTTTCTGGACGTGTCTGCGCTGGGCGGCGGCGTTGTCGGTATCACGGATGCCAAAGCAGGCCTTGTCCATCTGATCCAGCATCTCGTCTGCAAAGCGCTTGACGGTGGCCAGGTCGTCCCGCTGCCAGCGGGTGCCGTCCCACACCAGCCAGCACTTGTCGGTGGGGTTGTAGCGCAGGCGGTCGGCGTACCGGTCACGGAAGCGGCGGGCGTTGCCGGTGTCGTCCATGGAGTAGCTCTTGACGCCGGGGGCCGGCGCGCTGGCCGGGGCCTGCTCCCTGCCGACACCGGTGTATTTGGCATTGAGGGCCCGCAGGGCTTCGTCCTGATCCGCAAAGGCCGGGCCGCCGTCTGCTGTCTGCGGGGGCGGGGTGTACACCTCCTGACAGTCGGCCACGGCACGGTCCAGGGTAGCGTCGCCGTAGGTCTTGGCACCCCGGCGCTGGTCCCACTTGGGGCGCATGAGGCCGGAGGCACGGAACACCCGGTCCATGCGGGCCTTGTCAGCGGCGAACCAGAAGGCCAGCAGGTTGCAGAAGCTCAGATCCGCCTCGCTGTGGCTGGCGTAGTAGGCCTGCCAGCTGCCGGCATACAGGGCCGCAAAGCGCTCCCCGTCTTTGGCGCTGCAGGCAGTGTGCAGGATCTCCTCGTCGGAGCGGTCCACGGCCTGCCACACCACAGCCGGGGCGGGCGTGCCGGCGGGTTCGGGCTTGGCCAGATACTGCGCATGGACGGCGGCGCAGGCCTCGGTGCGCTCGGCAATGGCCTTTGCTTCCAGCACGTTGCCGGTCACGGTGAAATACCGGCCGCCGTCGTACATTTCCAGCCCGATGCTGCTCTTGCGGCAGGGGCCGGCGGGTTTTGTGCCGGTGAACAGGATATGCACGCCGGTGCCGCTGGGGCTGGCCTCGGTGTAGCTGTCCATCCGGGCAATGATCTGCACCGCCATATCGGAGAGGGCCCCGGTGGCCGGATCCCGGCAGTGGTCAATGTCGATGCCGCACAGCCCATCTCCCAAAAGCACCCCGACACCGCGCAGGCCATAGCGGGTGACCGCGGCCTGTGCCGCTGCCAGCGTGCCCCAGGTGGAGGGCTCGTTGGGCATGGCGTTCTTGCCAGTGGCGGGGTTGATGGGAGTTTTGGCAGCATCGAAACAGACCCAGCGGCGCGCCTCTTTCAAGGGTTGCGGGAACTGTTCGAGCATGAGCACCTCCGGTTAAAAGGGCATGTCGCCGTCATCGTCGGCGGGGGTAAAGCCGTCCGCGTCGGCTGCCGGAGCGGATGCGCCCAGCACCTCGTGGATGTCGCCCATGCCCAGATATTTGTCTACATAGGTGCGGGTGTACTGGGGGTTCTGTTTGTCGGTCTGCACATTGATGGCGCAGCGGCGGCCCGTGAACTGCGGCAGGATCTGCTCCAGTTCGCTCAGGCGTTCGAGGGGCAGCTGGATGGTCTGCAAAAAGCCCTTGAAATAAGGCAGGCCGTTCTTGTGCAGGCCGTAGCTGGTAAAGGCGTAGCGGCCCTTGTACTCGCCCTCGGTCACAACAAAAGACACGCTCAGGGCCAGACCGCCGCCCGTGCGGGCCACGATCTTGGCCTCCTTGATCATGGCGTTGTAACGGCCCACCGGCACGCTGCCGGAGCCGGTGCTGGCACTGGCCGAGGCAAATTCGTCATCCAGTGCGGCAAGGGTGTTTGCATAGTTCAGTTCGCTCATAGTAGTTACTCCTTTTCTGTGATGTTCATCTTTTTATAAAGGCTCCGGCGCTGCTTGTACTGCGTCAGGAGCTGGGGCGTCTTTTCGTCCACGATGTCCAGCACCAGCGCCTCGGTCTTGCCGGGGGCCGGGCGCTGGATGCGGCCAATGCTCTGCTGCACGATCACCTTGTTGCGGGTGGGCGTTGCCAGCACCAGCCGGTCCAACCGGGGGATGTCCAGTCCTTCCTTGGCCAGCTGGTAGGTGGCAAACAGGATGCGCGCCTGCCCGTTCTTCATGCGGGCAAGGGCCTGCTGGCGGTCAGCCTTTTTGGTGCTGCCGCAGACGAACTCTGCCGCAAGGCCAAGGTCCAGCGCGTACCGGTGCAGCCGTTCCAGCACGGCCAGCGAGGCGGCCAGCACCAGCCAGCTGGTGCCCTCGGTGACGGCACGGTCCAGCACCGTTTCCACCGTGTGCATCCGGGCCTCGTCCGCTGCCATGTGGTGCATCAGGCGCACATAGTCGATGGGGCTCTCGTTGGCCCGGGGCGTGTACACGAAGGCGGTGGGCACGGTCTCCACCCGGGGCGTGATGGTGATCTGTTCCAGCTGGCCGGGGTCGATGACCGCCACCCTTGGGCCCAGCACCTGAAAGATGGTCTCACTCAGGCCGTCACTGCGCTGGTCGCTGGCAGTCAGGCCGAACCGCCACCGGGCGGGCAGGCACCGCAGCACCGCGGCAAACATGCTGGCGGATTCCGGGTTGTTGACCACATGGTGGCACTCGTCCACGATCACCACGCCCACGGTGCGGGACAGCTCGTCCAGCTCCATGCGGTACAAACTCTGCACGGTGGCAATGGTGAGTTTGGTGCCCAGGCGCTTGCTCTTGCCGGAGATCACGGCCACTTCCCGGTCGTCCAGACCAAGGCGCAGCTGGGCACGCTCCTTGGCCTGCTGGGCCAGATCCAGCGTGTGGGTGATCCAGAGGGCTGGCCGCCCCAGCCGGGCGATGAGCGCCATGCCGATCTCGGTCTTGCCGGCCCCGCAGGGGGCCACCAGCACGCCCTGACACCATTTGCAGGCAAGGGCGGCGTCCACGGCCTGCTTCTGGTAGTCCCGCAGGGTAAAGCCGGCCTTTTCAAAGGCGCAGGGCTCGCCCCGCAGGGTCCTGTCTTTGGACACGGTGCCTGCCGGGCGCTGCCGCCAGACTTCCTCGGCCATGCCCCGGGGCAGCGTGAGGGCGTTGCCCTTGATCTCGTACAGCATGATGGTCCTGGGAATGTTCCAGGCCGGGCGGCCCAGCCGCAGGGCGTTCTCGTAGCGGGGGTTCGGCACGGTCAGCTCCCGGATCAGCTGGTGCAGCAGCGGGGTGGGCACATCGGAGAGGTGCAGCTCTCCATCTAGGGTGTAGATCACGGGTGCACCACCTCCAGCACGTTCAGCAGGTCTGTGGGCAGGCCCTCCAGCTTCACACTGCCGCGTTCGCCGCTCTCGATGGCGTCCCGGATGTAGTACCACGGGAAGAAGCAGTCCACGGCAGGGGCGTCCCGCCGCACGGCCACCACGGCAACGCCGCCGGCGTCCTCCTTGCGGGAGAGGTTCTCCACCTCGTTGGGGCGGAAGGCCGAAAAGGGCAGGTTCCCTTTGGCAATGTGCTTGCACTCAATGCCCCAGCTGCGGCCGTCGATGGTGGCCTCGATGTCATAGGGCTGGCCGCCCCAGTCGGCGGGCCAGAGCCTTGCCCATGCCTGCGGGATGCCGCCCAGCACCGCCAGCAGATCGTCCTGCCAGCTTTTGCCCCGGGCGTTGCGGGCCTGCTGCAGCTGGTCCTTTTTCTGCCGGACACGGGCGTCACTGGGCTTCATAGGCGGCCTCCTTGTCCTTCTCGGCGGCACGGCGGGCCAGCTCGGCCTTTTTGGCGCAGGCGGCACACAGGCACTTGCCGTAGGTCTTGCGGGTGAACTCTGCCAGCTGGGCAAGGGTCATTTTGCCGGTGGCGGACACCAGATGCCCGCAGGCTTCGCAGCGCACCGGCTCTTTGCCCTCGTTGGCCCAGTCGGCCAGCTGCTTGCCCAGCTCCGGTGTGATGACCGCGTTCAGGCCGTCCAGAAATGTCACGTCCTTGCTGGCGGTGGCAATGTGGTCACGGCCGATGTTCAGCATCAGGTCGAACTCATACTCCACATCGTCCCGCTGCACGGGGGCCATGCCCACCTTCACCGGCACCTGCTTGCCGCGGTCGTTCTCGGTGAGCACATAATCCTGCTTGACCCGCAGGGTGCAGATGGTGTGGCAGTTGACCGACAGCAGGTAGTTGATGAAATCGTTCTGGATGCGGCCGGCCTCGTCCCAGGCGGTATAGCTGTTCTTGTTGGGCTGGGCGGCAATGCCGGCCTTGATCTCCAGCACACCGCCGGAGCTGTTCCAGGCATGGGACAGGCTGTCCACGATGACCACGCCCTCCGGCCCGACGGTGCGTACGGCGGCGTCCACAGCCTCCTTGTAGTGGGCCGGGGAGTACGGCGGAGCGAGCTCGATGTAATAAAAGGCCCCGATGCCCAGATCCGAACGGTTGGCGTACAGCTGGCCGCGCTTGTGCTCAGTATCAATGAGGCAGATCTTCTTGAAATCCCCGCCGGTCATGCCGGAGGCCAGCAGCAGGGCGCCCAGCGTTTTGCCGCCGCCGGACACGCCGGCCAGCGCAATGCGGAGCTTGGATTTTTCTCGGGTGGCGACAGTTACTTCTACCATGTCAATTCTCCTTTTCCGTGTGCCAGACGCGGCAGGCGGTTGCCGCCGTGCGGGCAATCTCGGGCACGTTGGTGATATCGTTCCAGATCCAGAACCATGCCTCGGTGTCCTCATCCGTCCAGCGGGCCAAAATCACGCCGGGGTCAAAGGCACCCAGATTTGCCCCGCCGCTCACCACGGCAAAAGCGTCCAGATCAAAAGCGGCGGTCTCAAAATTGCCCAGCTGCACCAGAAACTCGGTCTCGGTGCGCAGGGGCAGGGGCTTCATGCCCAGATTGTAGGTCAGGGCGGTGCAGTCCGCAATAGCAAGGTCCCGCTCTGCGGGTTCCAGGGGCTTTGGGTCAAAGCCCTTCACCACCCAGGCGGCATACCCGATGCGGGGCAGGTCGGCCAGCCAGGTGACGATCTGGCCGGTGACCTCGCCGGGGCACTTTTCCTTGGGGATCAGCAGGGCCCAGCCGGCACCGGACAGGAAAAAGCAGTCCCGGAGCACCCGCTCGGTGCGGATGATCTTGATGCCGCCGCCCTTATAGCTCTTTTTCATGAGCCGGATCAATGCTTTGTAATCGAATTTCATTCAAACAACGCCTCCCGTTCCGCGTCCTCTTCACTGCCGGCGGCAGTGGGGTTGATGGTGTTTTCTTCTTCCAGCGAGGACATGATCTCCCCGCAGACGGCATACAAAGGGGTGCCCATCTGGGCCAGCGAAGCGTCGGCGGCAACGGCGCTGCCAAACCAGTTCAGGTACATGGCCCGCACGCTGTCCGCAATGAACTGCGCCTGCTGGGCACAGGCCTGTGCCGGGGCAAGCAGCCCTTCGGCGTCCTCCTGATACTGCCGCAGCCGGGCCTGCGCTTCGGCGGCCTGCTGCCGGGCTTCCTGCACGGCGTTGCGGGACAGAGCCTCCGCCTGCCGCTTCACTTCGTCCTTGTCCACAACTCCGGTGATGGGCTGCTTTTTCAGGGCGTCCTCGGCGGTCTTGGCGCGGGCCTCGGCTTTGTCCGCCCGGTCTTTCTCCTGCGAGACCTTCAGCCCCAGCCGGTTGCAGTCCTTGGCGGTGCTCAGCTGGTCGGCACGGGCCTTGTCCCGTTCAGCTTCGGCCTTTTCGGCACGCTGCTTTTCCAGCTCGGCCTGATTCATGGCGTTCACCCGGTCGGTGCGCAGCTGCTGGTTCTCCTTGAGCACAGCACGATACTCTGCGCTGCTGGTGATTTCGCAGGTGGTGACCTTCCGAACCATGTCCGCCGGGGCGCTGGGCTTGGCTGCTTCATACAGCAGGGTGGCAGGCTGCACATCCAGAATGGACTTGCCGTCCACCTCGATGTTGCCGAACCGTTCGGCAACCCTCAGAAGGTTGTGGGCAGAGGACTTGCTGAGAGAAATGCTTTCGCACCATGCCCGGAAAGAATCATCGCCACGGTTGCCGTGCTTCGAGTTGTCCAACTGTTGGACAACTCCGCCGCACAGGGCGTCATGCGCCATGGAAACGGCGTTGACCATCCAGCGCAGGCCGGTCTCGGCCATTTTCTTGCCCTTGGAGTACTGACTTTCGGCCATGTGCAGGACGTCCACCGTCTGAATGTCCAGACCGGCATAGTCAAATGCAGTCGGCGTTTTCGTATTTGCAGGGAGCGTCAAGTTCGGTGATGAGGTGCCGCCCACAGCTTCGCCAGCAGAAAAACTTTCCGCAGGGACGGTAGGGCCCGATTCGCAGCCCTGTGGGGATGCTTCTTGGGTCAATGTGCTTGCATCCGCCCCGTTTTCCGAGGTGGTCGGCGTTGCCGCTGTGGCAGTCGGGACAGCATTCTCTGCCGTAGTCACAGCAGCATCCGCATTCTGGGCAGGTGCGCATGTGGCGGCCTCCTTTGCCTTTTTGATATCAGTCAGAACCTTTTCCATTTCCTGCTGCGGGGTCATGTCCTTGCGGCTGCCGTCCGGGTTGAAGAAATGTTCAAACAATGCCGCTTTAGCAGCAATGCCCTTTTTGTTTTGAGCACAGTACAGCGCGTATTGGTAGCGACCATTGTGGCAGTATTCTGTGGCGCGAATTTTGTCTCGAGAAAAGTGCCCGGTCAGCTCGCCCAGTGTGAAAGTCTCCTTGACCCATGCACTGATCTGCTCCAGAAAGCCGAAGTCCAGGCTGACCACAGAGCAGGTGCATTTGTCCTTGGTGGAACCGATGAACTGGGAAGCATAGGAGAGCGTTTTGCTCATGCGGCATTCATAACCCTTGGTCTTTTGCTCTAAGTTCTTGGCCTCCTCGTTCCACTCGTAGTTACCCCACGACAGGACGTAAGGGCAGCCATAGCATTCATGGCCCGGGCCGTACCCTTCCAAGCGGTTGCCGGTGTTGTCGGCATTGGTGGACTTTTTCACCCGCCGCCCACACTTGCAGATGTAGGTGCTCATACCCGCACCTCCGTGTCCTTCAGGCGGTCCAGCATCTCAGACTGCAGATCTTTGCTCAGGGGCTGCAGGGTGTTGTTCCGCCAGCCGTAGCACAGGATGGGCCCATAGAGATGCTGGCCGCGATAAGTGCGGCACAAGTCTCTGCCGTAGATGCCGTACACCAGCACTGCCGGGGTGCGGGGCAGCACTTTCTGCTCACAGGGGCACTGCAGACGGGCCTCGATGCCCTGCAGGGTGTCCGGCAGAGAGGTGACTTCCGGGGACTTGCCCGGCTCGATCAAGATACCTTTCATTGTGGTTCCTCCGTTGTATAACCATGTTTGACGCAGAGCTTTTCCAGTTCGATGTAGGTAAGATCGTGCAAAAACCGGACGTCGTGCTGGAAATCCATGGAGCGTGCGTCCGACAAAACGCCGAGAATCTCCAGTGCCGCCAGTGCCTGGCCCAATTCTCTTGCGGGTCGGCCGAGAATCTCGGTGCGGCAGTCCTTCTGGTAGTCCGGATCTGAGATATAATACCGATCCGGGCGCAGGACTCCGTCGGCAAAGCCACGTTCCAGATTACTTGCGGCCATGGAGAGTGCTGCGGCCGCTTTGTTCAGTGCGGCCAGCTGCTCATAGATCAGGCCGGAGTGCCATTCGGGCACATTCTTGATGTACTGCAGCAGACTTTTCTGCTTTTCTGTCAGCATTTTCTTGTAAAAACCTCCAAAGTGTGTTATTCTTCGGGGTGATGGGGCTTGCAAATTCCATCACCCTTTGGGCTCGTCCGTGCTGCGAACACGGGCGGGCCTTTTTGTTGTGCGGGGCAGGCTGTCCACCTCGCTGCGCGGGATGAGCTCCCGCTGGCAAATGTACTTGACGTGCTGCCTGCCGTCCTTGAGCCAGTGGCAGACGGAAGCGGCAAAACTGTTGGCGCTGGCGTAGCCCAGCCGCCGGGCGCACATGGCAGCCGTGCCGCTGGCCAGCAGGTCACCGCTCTTGGCGTCCCAGACCGTATACCAAAAGGCATTGTTGACGAGGTCAGGCATGGGGGTTACCCCACCTTCCGCTTGCCCTTGACGGTGTTCTGGGGCTCCTTGTGGACCTTCTTGCCGGCTTTCTCCTCGGCGTCCTGCACGGCAAAGCTGATGCGCATCAGGGCAAGGGCAGCCAGAATGAGCACCATGGCGGTGGTGAACTCGCCGTCGGTGATCGTGCCGCCCAGCTGGGCCCCGCCCTCGATGCCCATAGCATACAGCAGGCCTGCGCCCAGACTGGCGGCTGCCAGCACCTGCAAAACGGTGGATTTGATCTTCATTGGTGTCCTCCTTACTTGTAGCTGCGCTTCTGGACGCTGGTGCGGCCGTAGCGCATGAAGTAGATAAAGCCAAGCCGCGGGATGCGGATGGTACTGCCGTACAAGATCACCGGGAAGCCCAGGGCTCCGGCGTCGATTTGTGCCTGGCTGCGGATGGACTGCACGCTGCAGCCCAGGAACTGCGCCACCTGTTCGGCGGTCAGGGTCTGCTGGGGGTAGGTTTCCAGCTCGTCCAGCGTGGTGGGAAACGGGGTCTTTTCCATAGATCATTCCTCCTTCTTGTCCGGCATGGCGGTCTCCAGCTCCGTTGCCAGGATCTCGTCAAAGCCGGGCAGGCCGATGGCCACGACCTGCAGCTGGTTGATCTGGGCGTCCAGATAGTTCTGCCAGTCCCGCTCGACCTGTGCGGCGTGGCGTTCCTTGTCGCAGTTCTTGGCGTGCAGGGCACGGACGTCTGCCAGCAGGTTCTTGGTTTCGTTGCGCCGCTCCACATAAAAATCGTGGTTCTCGCGGGCAATGGCAAGGTTCTTCTTTGCATCGTTCACGGCGGCAATGGCGGTGTTCAGCCGGGTGTTGGTGGCTTCCAGCTGCTCGATGTGCTGCTTGGCCTGGAAGCTCTCATAAGCGCCGGTCTTGTGGATGGCGGGCAGCACCTCGCTGGTGACCCAGTGCTTGAAGGCCTTTGCCTTGGGCATCTTGCTGCTCAGGATCAGGCTGTACAGGCCGCTTTCGTTGATGATGAGCATCTCCTGTTCACCGCCGGGGGTGCCCTGAATCGGGGCAACTTTTTGATCTTCAGGGTCAACATGGCGGGAAATTGCATTCTGGGGTTTTGCGTACCCCAGCGCCGTGGCAACGTCCTTGCCGACGAGCCACGGTGTGCCATCGATCTCGACGGTACGCACCTGCCCGAACTCCAGGTTCTCAAAGATTTGTAAGTCGTTCATAAAATATATACCTCCTTGTGTGCACCTCGCTCCTGCGGTAAAATGGAGAAAAGCAGGAAGGAGGTGTAATTGTGGCAGACGATTCCTATGAGTTTGAAGCATTGCCAGCAGAACGACAGGAGCTGCTTTTAGACTGGATTCGGAAGAATCTAAATCCTATCCAGTCCATCAATCCGAAAAGTGGCTCCGGTGCACTGAAACATCTGGTTCAGCTTGCTCCCGGCGAAAACTCGTACTTCACAAATGGAGAATTCAAAGGAGCCATGCTGAAAGCCGGTTATCGGACTGAAAACAGAGAAGCAGTAAACTGGACATTTAACGTTTCTCAGCGCTCTCCTGCCATTCTGGCAGCAAAGCATCCAAAGTGACGTGTAGGACTTCCCAATCCTCGTAGACTGTCAAGCCCTGTTCCCGCAGGAGCTTTGCAGCAGTGGTCTTGCCGGTAGGGCCCTGCGGCCCGTCAATAATGATTGCTTTGTACGGCCATCCCTGCATCTTTTTCTTGATGTGGGGGATGGTCTTTTTAAATTGTGCAAAGGTCATCTCGCTTTCACCTCCTTTGAAATGAGCACAATATGTACTCACTCTGCGAAAAAAATTTCTTCGACACTCTGGCCGAAGTACTGGGCGATGCGCTTCTTGATCTGATCGCGGGGAATACGTTCGCCACGCTCATACATAAAAAGCGCCGAAGTACTGATTCCAAGCGCATCAGCAACGGTTTTTGCGTCCATTTCGCCACGCAGCGCACGCAGCTTATGGCCGATTGTCTTACTGTCCATCCGTGGTGGTCACCTCCTTTCTGTGCACTTATTGTACTCAAAGTGGAGAAAGAAATCTATTCGCAGAGTGCACAAAATGTGCATAAAATGATAGTGCACTTTTTGTGCTTGAATTTGTGCACGATATGTGCTATTATTTGATTGTAATAATATAGGGAGGTGGCCAAATGGCAACTTTTGCAGAGCGGCTGAAATCGCTGCGCCGTGAAAAAAGCTGGTCACAGCAGCGGCTTGCGGACGAGTTGGAGTTGTCCAAGAGCAGTGTAAACATGTATGAGCGTGGGGAGCGAGAGCCGGGGTTTGAGACCATGGAGGCAATCGCTGACCTGTTTAATGTGGATATGAACTATCTGTATGGCCGTACGGATATTAAGATTGCTGATCCGATTGTGCTCGATCATTCCGCTGCCCCCGCCCCTCGTCCCATCCCGAAGGGGTTTGAGCCGATGCCCAAGATGAAGAAGATCCCGCTGGTGGGCTCGATCGCCTGCGGCACGCCCATCCTGGCCCAGCAGAACATTGAAAAAATCGTGGACGTGCCGGAGAACATCCGATGCGATTTCTCCCTCACCTGCCACGGCGACAGCATGGAGGGTGCCGGCATCCATGACCGGGACGTGGTGTATATCCGCATCCAGCCCGAGGTGGAAAACGGCGAGATCGCCGCGGTGCGCATCGGCGAGGAAGCCACCCTCAAGCGGGTGTACTACCAGAACGGCACCCTGACCCTGATGCCCGCAAACGCCGCCTATGCGCCCATGGTCTACACCGGCCCGGAACTGAACGACGTGCAGATCGAGGGCAAGGCCGTGGGCTGGACCCACTGGGTGGGGTGAAAAGGTATATGATGTTCAAGAATGCGTGAAATTTTATTGAAATGTTGTAAATATCACTTTTAAGTGATATACTCTGCAATAGGAGGAAGTGATTTTTCTGAACAAAGATCAATTCTTGAAATTACTGATCCAGTTGTTTTCTGAATATGATGATATGCTGATATTACATTCTGACACCTTGAAAGAACTGGTTGTGCTTCTAAAAAATGCAGGAATGGAAGGGCAATTTCTTTCTAAGCTGGAAGAATATCTTTCAAACCTGAAAATGTATGGAGATGCGGCCATTGGCGGAAGAGGTGCGCCGATGGAACATCTTAGTGGTGAAGCCCCGTTGTGTTCAATGCGCTTTCTGTTTGCGACTACGAATTTTCGCATTATATTTGCTTATCAGAATGAGCATATTTATCTACTGTCTACGTTCCACGAACGGGCAGGGAAAAAGAAAACCAGTTATTCGGCACATATTCCAATTGCAAGACAGCGTTTAGAAGAATTATTGAAGGAGAGATGAAAATGCCCTGCAAAGCAACATTGGCCGATTTGGTGGAATCCTTGGCTGAAAACATGTCTGTAGTTGAGTTGGCTCAAACTGCAATTCGTGTTGAAATCAGCAAGACCATCAGAGAGGCGCGCAAACAACTGAATTTATCCCAAAAAGAACTGGCCGAAAAAATGGGTGTAAAGCAAAGCATGGTATCCCGCTGGGAAAGCGGAGAATGCAACTATACGATCGATACTCTTGTGCAGATCGCTAATGCATTGAATCTTTCTGTAGAATGTCCTCTGGTCTTTGAGGAAGTATCCGTGCCGGTAAATTCTGTTTCGGTTCGCCCGCAGAGTGCACACACGATTGTTTCTGAAAATACAGAGTTTTCAAATGTGATTCGGCTTGACTTTGGAAAGGTGACAAATGGAGGGGCTGCATAATGAACATAAATGAGTTTTCGGCCAATATCCAATATAAAAATAGTTTTATTACAGAGTGCACCATCACAAATAATTTATTGGATATCGGCGAAGATGCTGTTTTAAATGCAAATGTAAAAGTGGCGGTGAGCAATCCGGCCGTTTCAGAAGATCAGAAAGAAAAAATCGGACGTGTCCGGTTGACCTTTGATGGAAATTATTCCGTCCCGGATAATAAAGATGCAAACTGTGGATACCATATTGTTCTGATCGGTGAATTTTCAACATCGGTCGAAACAAAAGACGAGGAATTTTTCACGACACTATGGCTTAACGGGTCTACCGCATTGTATAGTATTGCGCGCGGGAAAATTGAAACAATTTCCACCGCTGTTCTTAACAATGGCAAAATTGTGTTGCCAATGGTGAACATGATAGAACTTTTAAAGGCACAGTTTGAAGCAGAAGATGCAGAGGAGAAAAAGGAGTAAAACCGTTCTTCCGCTTGCTTTATTGCGTGGCATATAATGCAAATGCATGATACAGACCCCGCCACGCCTCTCAATGATGCGTACCATGGCGGGGTCGCTTTATTATGGGTTGCCGAGGAATCCTCGGTAGTTGAACAAAACAAAAACGCCCCCGGTGCTACCAACACCGAGAGCGTTTGCAGAATGGCTTGCCCACAAGGGTACAAGACAACCTAACCAACTGTTATTGTACTCCAAAAGGGCAGGCTTGTCAAAGTGTACCCTTCTGGAGGTGAAAAGAATGTTTGAATGCCCGAAATGCCACAAGGAGCTGCCGGACGGTGCAGCATGGTGCTGCTGGTGCGGCGCAAAGCTGGTGACCACACGGAAGCCCCGTGCCCGGTCGAACGGGGAGGGGAGTGTCTACCAGTACGGCAATGCTGGCAAGTGGCGTGCCGAAATCAACATCTATAAGGATGGCGTGCGTTACCACAAGATCCGCAGCGGCTTCAAAACCAAGCGGGATGCCGTGCAGGCCCTGCCGGAGATGCGGGAGCTGGTGTTGAACGGGCAGGAGTTTGCCCAGGACGCCACCCTGCAGGAGCTGTGGGAGATGATCTGTGCGCAGACCCTGCCCAAGCTGAGCAAGGACAAAGCCAGCCATTACCGCACGGCCTGGGCGGCGCTGGAACCGCTGAAGAATGCCAAGATCCGGAACCTGCGCTATGCGCACCTGCAGCCGATCGTGGATGCCCGCGAGGGCGGGTACTACCCCAAGCGGGATATCAAGGCCCTGCTGGGCAAGATGTACACGCTGGCCCTCAAGTACGAGTATGCCGATAAGGATTACTCAAAACTGCTGGATCTTCCGCCGATCAGCGCCAGCACACGCACCGCCCTGACCGAGGACGAGGTGCAGCGGATCTGGCAGGACTACGATGCCGGCCACGAGTTTAGCCGGTACTGGCTCATCATGGCCTACACCGGAATGCGCACCGGTGAGATGCTCACGATTCTGAAAGCGAACACCCACCTGGCCGAACAGTACTGCACCGGCGGCATCAAAACGGACGCCGGCAAGGCCCGGCAGATCATCTTCCCGGACAAGATCATGCCGCTTGTGCGGGAAGCCTACCGCAGCGGCACCAAGCGCCTGTGTGAGGTGGACGAGAAAACCTTCTATGCCGAGTGGCACGACATGGCCCAGCGTGTGGGTTTGCAGCCAGACATGACACCGTACTGCCTGCGCCACACCACGGCCACGCTGCTGGCTGTGGAAAAGGTCGCCCCGGCCATTATAAAGGAAGTGCTGGGCCACACAGACTATGCGGTCACGCTGGGCTACACCCACATCCCGCTGGAAGAAAAGCTGGACGCCATGAACAAGCTGAAGTGAAACGTTTATAAAAAGTTTACAAATTTGCAATAAAAAGGCGTGGAACGATTGCAAATTTAACACATGTATTATATACTATAAGTAGGAAGGGGGTTGAAAGTATGATGATTACTGTACCGGTTCAAGCTGCGTGCAATACGATTCTGTACAAGGCATTTAAAGAAAAAATCCCCGTTACTCCGATGAAATTACAAAAACTTCTTTATTTCTCGCACAGAGAGTATTTGAAGAAAACGGGGCAGCCGCTGTTCAACGAACGCTTTGAACCGTGGCCGTATGGTCCGGTGCTTCCGAGTGTGTATGAAGAATTCAGGTCGTTCCATTCCGGCCCGATCACAATGTTTGCGAAAAATGCAAATGGCAGTGCAAGTGTCCTTTCGGAGCAAGGTGCGCCGGAAGCGTATCAGGCTATTAGTGCCGTGTGGGAGCGGTACAAATTATGGTCTGGCATTGCCTTGTCCAATTTGACACATATGGAAGGTTCTGCGTGGCGTAAGGCAAAGGAAGAACGGTTACCGTTCCTCAAAGAGGATGATATTAAGGCGGAGGAAATTGGTTGATGGCTTCGGATGATTATGAAGTGAACTCTCCGGAGTCGGAGCAGGAACTTCCGGCGTCTGCCGCAAGCGCGGGAGCTGCAATCTATGATATCCCATCCGAGGATGCGGAAAAGATAGAGCGCCGAGCGCAAGCAAAAAAGGCCGAGCAAGAGATCCATTTAAAAGACAATGCGTTCAGTTTACTATGCGCCTGCTTAGTGGGTGGTGCAGTTTTGTACATTATCGATACCATAGTTTTGTGGAATGATAAAGCATCTAGCTCTATACTAACAACAATACTGGATCTGGATAAAACGGTTATTACATTTTTGCTAGGCTATCTGTTTGCCTACGAAAAGCCTAAAAAATAAGCTGCTGCATAGGAAGGTCTACGCAGCAGCTTTTCAGTTAGACTGAATTACGAGCAAGATCGTTGTACAGCATCTCAAGGAACTGCACAGCGCTGGGGCAGCCATCCAACGGGTAGCCCGCCAGTTCCTGCACACGGGAAGGGTTGGTGTGCCATGCGGTCTGTGCGGCCCGACGGATGGTGCTTTGAATAGCCGTCCAGTCGCTGCATTGCTTGTCAGCAATCGGCTCATAGACCTCTTTCTGGACAGCTTCCAGACGGTCCTCCTGTTCCCAGATAAGCCGCAGGCAGTCGGCAATGATGGAGTAAGAACGCATACTGCGGATGATGCCCAGAGGCCGGAGTGTCTGAGCAATGCGCAGCGAGAGCGTGGAAGAATCAGTGATGGGCACTTTTAAACACATCCTTTCCGACTTGTGGAATATCCAAGAAAGAGTGTAAACGAAAAGTGTCGAATTGTGCCAAAAGCGCTGAAAAGCGTTGCAAAAGGTCGGGATTTGCTGAAATGTGACAGGGCGTAAAATGGGGGATTGATGGCAGATGGCGAGAAAATGCACTTCCAAAACATTACATGAGCACTCCTTTTTTGTGCGGCAGTTCGTTTGAAAGTGCTTGGATTTTCTCCCCTGCTAAGGGCGTAGGTCGTCTAAACAACGGCGCGAGGGTTCAAATCCCTCCTACTCCGCCAAGAAAAAGCTCGATGATTCTTTGAAATCACCGGGCTTTTTCCATTTTCAGAAACCAAAAGGCCGCCTCCTCGGAATTCGTTCCGTGAAAGCGGCCTTTCTGTTACAAGATCAGATTCGTCCCCGCAGCCAGCACCAGCAGATGCACCGGGTAGAACCAGTAAAACACCTTCTGCATGGCAGGGGTGCAGCGGCCCCGCTGCCCGTTGTAGAACCAGACCAGCACAAAGGCCAGCGGGGCGGTGAGCTCCCAGGCAAACAGCACGGCTCCCACGATGCACTGCCGCTTGCGGTCGCCACGGGTCAGGTACAGCGCACAGATGATGAGCACGCCGATGCCGTTGTAGTCCGTACAGGCCAGAAGCGCCGCAAGCGTGCAGCCTGCCGCACACAAGAGTCCTTTCCAGCTGGCAGAGCCGTCCGGCTTTTCAAAATGCTTCAGACCTGCCATGGCCAGCACGCCCAGCGCCAGCGTCCAGTAAACGTTCTGTGCACTGGGGTCAAAAGGGGTGCGGAAAAAAGCAAGGTCAAAGGGCACCTCACTGATGAGGGCAAACAGGAACAGCCTCCGGACGTATTTTTTCACATCGTGGGTATGTACAAAGCCCTCCACCAGCAGAAAACAGAAGACGGGAAAAGCCAGCCGCCCGATGAAGCGCAGGACTCTGTCCAGCTGGAACAGCGAAAGCTGATCCAATGCGCCGCCGGAAACTTCTCCCTTTTCCAGCTCCGGCAGCAAAAGGCCAGCCTCGATGCAGGATGCACCGATGTGGTCGATGAGCATGGTGATGCAGGCGATCATTTTGAGCGCCGTGCCGCTGAGGCCGCGGCGGGCGGAGGGCAGAAGGGTCTCGTTCATAGGGCAGTACCTCTTTTCCTTTCCTGCTGAGAGTATGTGCTTTTTTCCATATTCCGGGCGGTTTGCCACGGTTCCTGCGTCCACTCTGCCAAAATGCGCCGGAAGGGCGCACAAATCAGCCCAAAATGCTTGACAGGACGGGCGCAGGATAGTAAAATCAAGAAGATAATTGAACTATCTCAAACCAAAGATGAAAAAGATTCACAGAGGATCGAGCGTCTCCGAACCAGATCAGACCGGAAGGAGGCATTGGGAATGACGCTGTTTTCTTATGAGATTTTCGACGCAGTTGCACGGCAGGGCAGCTTTAACAAGGCGGCTCAGCAGCTGCATCTGACCCCCTCGGCCATCAGCCACGCCATCGCCGTGATGGAGGCCGAGCTGGGCTTTACCTTATTCAATCGCGGCAAAAACGGCGTTACCATGACCAGCTACGGCGCTTCGCTGTACCCCTCCATCCGTGCGGTGCTGAACAGCGACGAGGCCCTGCAGCAGAGCATTGCCCGCCTGAACGGCCTGGAAAAGGGCAAGGTCAAGCTGGGTGCCTTCAACTCGATCTGCTCCGGGCTGCTGCCCAGCATCCTCAAGGGCTTTATGGACCACTACCCCCAGATCGAAGTCGAGGTCTATCAGGGCACCTACGACGATGTCAAGGAGTGGCTGCGCACCGGTCAGGTGGACATCGCCTTCCTCTCCAACAACTGCCGGGAGGAGTTTGTTCTGACCGAGCTGTTCCACGAGCCGCTGCTCTGCATCACCCCCATGGACTGGCCCGAGCCGCCCAACGGCGTGATGACCCCCGCCCTGATGAACGGGCAGAACTTTGTGGTGCAGTGGGATGCCACCGATGCGGAGATGCGTCAGTTCCTCAAGAAGTATTCCATCTCCACGGAGCGCCGCTGCCATGTCATCGATGACCAGTCGAACATTGCCATGGTCGAGGCGGGCCTGGGCATTTCCATCATGCCCCGGATGCTGCTGCGCAACTGCACGGCAGCGGTCAAGATCTACCCCATCGAGCCAGAAGAGGACCGGGTGGTGGGTCTGGCCGTCCAGCGCCCCACCGCCATGGCTCCCGCCGTGGAGCAGATGTTCCACCACATCGTGGAGTGCTGCAAGGATCTGGACTGAACAACAGTGTAACATAACGGGCCGGTGTGCGCAACACCGGCCCGTTTTTTGCCGCCCGGAAAACTTTGGATTGTATCCCCGCCCGGGATACGGTATACTAAGAAAAAATCCATTCTGGTTTTGAGGGGAAAAATTATGGATCGAAGAAGTTTTTGCAAGGTGCTGGGGTTTGCGGCCGGCAGCACTCTGCTGCCCAGGCTGATGGTCCGGGCCGCCGGGCAGAGCTCCGTGGGCCGCGCCGTACCGGATGGCCGCTACGCCATTGGCATCCGCAGTGACCTGAGCGGCTGCGACCTGACCCACACGTTCTATTACTCCGACAGCTTTTTCACCCACCCGGCCACCCAATATGACCACCAGCTGGCACTGGCAACGCTGGGTCTGGTCTGCGCTGCGGCCAACACCATAGCCAGCGATGCGGAATACTGGGTCAACGGCTCCGTGGGGCGGGAAGCCCACATTGCTGCCGCCTACGAGGCCCTGGGCTTCGGGGACGCGCTGTTCTGCAACTACGACCTTGACACCGGCCGGGCCGGGGACTTTGTGGGCTATTCGCTGGCCCGCAAGACCCTGACCCTGAACGGCCAGCGCACCACCCTTGTGGCGCTTGTCCTGCGGGGCGGCGGCTACGGCGGCGAGTGGGCCAGCAACTTCCACATGGGCGATACCAGCGCGCACACCGGCTTTGTCACGCCCGTGGCGGCGGTGTTTGCGTCCCTCAAGGCCTATCTGGCCCGGGCCGGGCAGAGCGGTGCCTTTAAGCTCTGGCTGGGCGGCTACAGCCGCGGTTCCATTATCGCAAATCTGCTGGCGGCAAAGATTGCCCGGGAGCTCCCCCAGCTGGGGCGGGAGAACATCTATGCCTACGGCTTTGCAGTGCCTGCGGCCCTGACTGCCGCTGACCGGCCTGACCTGCAGCAGGATTTCGATGCCAACCACGCCCCGGACGGCACCCTGCTGGAAAGCTGGCCCGAGAGCAACATTTTCAGCATCATTTCCAGCGGCGACGCGGTGGCCCGGGTGCTGCCCGCTGCCTGGGGCTACCACCGCAACGGCTGTGACCGCTTTCTGCCCGCCACCCGGAATGCCGAAGAACTGGCCGACCTGGACGCGCTGGGGGCGGAATTCGGCCCCACACCGCTGGTGGTCAGCAGCCTTGCCACCGCCGAGGACACCAGTGCCCTCATCGACATCGTGGCCAAGTTCTGCGTTTCCCGGGAAAATTTCCACCAGAAGTACGAAACCGCCATCATGGACATGATCCAGTGTGCCTTTATCCGCTCCGAAAAAGAGGTGGTCGAGGGCTACATCCTCAGCGACGGTGAGATCGTGGAGCGGCTGCAGACCCTTTCCCACATGAAAGAGATCGATTACTGGCAGATCGTGGGCAGCGTTTGGGCCGCCTCCACCATGAGCCGGCCCATCCTTGAGCGGTACGGCCAGAACGTGCCCCTGCTGGCCCGGCAGATCCTGATCCCGGTGCTGGCGGTCGGCCTGTGCTACGGCATCGAGACCGATGTGGTGCAGATGGTGGCCCAGTACATCATCCGCCTGCTCACCGCCCGGGGCGAGCTGGACAGTGTTCTGCGCGCGGCGTTCTGCCACCACCCGGAAAACTACATCTCCCTGATGGAATACTACACCCCAGAGGAGCACGGCATGGAGCCCTTTACCAGGAAATGATTCACTTTTCTTCACCTTTCGCCTGAAATCTCTCCACCGGTGAAACGCCTGCGATTCGTTGAAATCCCGTTTCTTCTATGTTACACTTGAGTTTATCAATTGGAAAAGAGGAAAAAAACATGGAAACTCACCACAAGCGCAGCGCGTTTTCCGGCAAACTCGGATTCGTGCTGTCCGCCGCCGGTGCGTCGGTCGGGTTGGGAAACATCTGGCGCTTCCCGTATCTGGCCGCAAAATACGGCGGCGGCATTTTTCTGCTCATCTACATCCTGCTGGCTGTCACCTTTGGCTACACCATGATCATTGCCGAAACGGCGCTGGGCCGGATGACCCGCAAAAGCCCGGTGGGCGCTTACAGCCATTTTGGCAAGGGGAAGGGGCTGGCGTTCGGCGGCTGGATCAACGCCGTCATCCCCATCCTGATCGTTCCCTATTATTCAGTCATCGGCGGATGGGTCATCCACTATCTGGCCCAGTATCTCACCGGCCACGGCAGCGCGCTGGCATCGGACGGGTATTTCTCCGGCTTCATCTCCAACGGTCTGCTGGCCGAGATCTCGTTCCTGCTGTTCGCCTTTATCACGCTGGGCATCATCTTTGCGGGCGTGCGCAACGGCGTGGAGCGCGTTTCCAAGGTGATGATGCCGGTGCTGGTGGTGCTCTCGGTGGTCATTGCCGTCTACTCGGTCACACGGCCCGGCGCACTGGCAGGCGTAAAGTATTTTCTGGTGCCCAACCCGGCCAACTTCTCGTGGATGACCGTGGTTTCCGCCATGGGCCAGATGTTCTACTCCCTCTCCATTGCCATGGGCATTCTGGTGACCTTTGGCTCCTACATGAAAAAGGACGTGTCCATTGAGCAGTCCACGGAAAACGTGGAGATCTTCGACACCGCCATTGCCATCATGGCGGGCCTGATGATCATTCCCGCCGTGTTCGCTTTTTCGGGCGGCGACCCTGACACCCTGCAGGCGGGCCCGGCCCTGATGTTCATTACCATCCCCAAGGTCTTTGCCAGCATGGGCATGGGCACTGCCGTAGGCGTGCTCTTCTTTGTGCTGGTGCTGTTCGCGGCCCTCACCAGCTCCATTGCCCTGACCGAGAGTGCTGTTTCTACCTTTGAGGACGAGTTGGGCTGGGACCGCACCCGCTCCACCATCCTCATCGGCTGTATTATGATCACACTGGGTAGCCTTTCCGCGCTGGGCTACGGCCCCCTTGCCAGTGTGACCGTGTTCGGGATGCAGTTCCTCGATTTCTTCGACTTCCTGACCAACTCGGTGATGATGCCCATTGCGGCCATTGCCACCTGCCTGCTGGTCTCCCGGATCGTCGGTGTGGAAAAGATCGAGGAAGAGGTCACACGGGAAGGTCAGCCCTTCCGCCGCAAACCGGTGTTCAACTTTATGCTCCGGTATCTCTGCCCCATCTTCGCGGCTATCATCCTGGCCAGCTCGGTCGCCAACGCACTGGGCTGGATCGCGATGTGACCCTGTTTTCTGCACGCAAAAAGCCCCCGGCCTGTATCCTCACAGGCCGGGGGCTTTTCGATCACTCTTTTTCAAACACAAGGAAGCGGAACGCGATGTCCGTGGTCAGCTCGGGCAGGGCGGCCAGGCGGGCTGCGCCATCTCGCGGCGTTTTCCAGTAATAGGGGGTCATGGCGAACAGCGCCTCCAGCTGCCCGGCAAGCACCGTGATGCTGCCCGAGACTTCCCGCTCCCCGATGGGGCGGAAGCCCTCATAGGCCACCTCCTGCACCGGATTTTTATAGGGCGTGTCGTAGAGGACAGCCTTCATCTGGTAGAGGTGTTCCGCACCGGGCACAACATAGATCATCCGTCCGCCCGGGCGCAGCACACGCCGGAACTCTTCCTGTGCAAAGGGCGAGAAACAGTTGAGCAGCAGGTCGGCCCATTCGGTGCGGACAGGCTGGGCAAAACTGGATGCCACCGCGTATTTTGCGGCAGGCAGTGCCTTTGCGGCCAGACGCACCGCAGGCTTTGCGATATCAAAGCCCGCCAGCTGCACCGGCCGGCCCGCCTGCGCAAAGGCCTGTGCAATGCAGCGGTCGTACCAGCCCTCGCCGCAGCCCGCATCCAGCAGATGGAGCGGCGCATCTGCCCCGGCGGAAGCGCCGTACGCAAGGCACAGTTCCCCCAACACCCGGCCGAAGATGCCGTAATACCCGGCGTTCAGGAAGGCACGGCGGGCGGCGACCATCTCTTTGCTGTCGCCCGGGGCCTTGGTGCGCATACTCTGCACCGGCAACAGGTGCCAGTACCCCTCTTTCGCCCGGTCAAAGCTGTGGTTCCTGCCGCATTTCAGGGCAGTGTCCCCGGTCAGGGGTTCGCCGCAGAGCGGGCACTGCCAGGGGGCAAACGGCTCAGGTTTCATCGGTGTGATCCTCAATGGGTGCGGTGGCACCGCCGTGGGCGGTCATATACTCTTCAAAGTTGGTGAACTTCTGCTGGGGCGGGCGGCGGCTGATCAGCATCAGGCCCGGGTCCTCGTCTCGTGCGGGGGCAGCGTTCCGGCTGCGGCCGCGGGGTGCCTCGCTTTTGGCGGGGCGGGCCGGGCGGCTGCTCGGCACTGCATTGCGGTTATTGCGGCTGCCCTGCTGGCTCTGGCTGTTCTGGGCCGGGCGGGCATTGCGGCTGTTCCGTTCTGCCCGCTGCTCGGTGCGCGGATCATTGCGGTCGGTGTGCTGCTCGGCACGGGCAGGCTGACTGCCGCGCTGACGCTGGCCATTCTGGGCCGGAGCAGTCTGCTTTGCGGCAGGCTGCGCAGCCGGAGCCTTTTTGACCGGGCGCAGGGGGGTAGCCTCCGGGGCGCTCACAAAGTGGGGGTCGAATTTGGGCTGGGCGTTGCTGCCGCGGTTGGCCGGCTGCAGGGCATTGCCCTCGCGGCGGGTGCGGCTGTTATTGGAGCGGCGGTTCTCACTGCGGCCGCCGGAAGTGCGCTTCTGGTTTTCCTCCATGGATGTTCCTTCTTTCGGTTCGGTATTCTTGGG
>ERZ791740.297-NODE-297-length-46478-cov-7.092153_pt1 | contig 46478 bp, 29 predicted proteins | sample MGYA00510041_ERZ791740 | MGnify/ENA primary metagenome ERZ791740 (study PRJEB30046, sample SAMN00791959) | human gut metagenome | study: EMG produced TPA metagenomics assembly of the A metagenome-wide association study of gut microbiota in type 2...
ATTACTTTGTCCGTTCCTGCATCTATAACCGCATCTGCGTTGTCGGCAAGAAAGAAACCATATATCCTCTTGTACAGACTGTTAATGCTCTGTATCTGCAATTACTTAAAATGCAGAAGGCATTTACCTTAACTGATGCCACGTCTGATACACTTCCTGCTTCGGATGAAATCAGGGAATTGCAAACAGAATACACCAATATGCTTACAGCTATTATTGACCTCTTGGATGGTGCCAAATATCTGTGGGAAGGAGACCGCTATGAACAACAATCTTAATTTCCAATTTGGTATGTATGAGCCTGCCACAGACTCCGTCATTATCAATATCGGTGAGAACTCTGTTCTTATTATCCGTTGTAAGGAATGTAATTTCTCCGTTACCTTTGATGACCCAAATGATATTGTTTATCTTTACCGGCTGGCAGAGGAAGCACCTCTTCTGTATGCCAAATTAGCATTAAAGGAAAGCGGATTGCAGGATTATGTGGATGCTATGAATGAATTTAATTAGTTGTTCCCCAAGTTGAGGATGCATTCTATTTAAGTTAGTCTCACCGGTCTCAAGAACATTTTGAGACTGGTGAGACTATTACATTTACAATCGCTTTCTTCCACTCTGTTAAATACTCCATTCACAGAGAAAGCATCTTCTACATTTTCCCTCTGGTGAAATAACTTGTATAACTCTACCAGTTAATACCTAAGTAAACGGAATTAAAACAACCTTTGAATACCATGTAGTTCCCTCATGTTGATTCGGACATTTATTCAGACATCAATTCGGACATTGGTACTTCTTAATTTCAATTTCCCCATGTGTCATTTTCTCTAGACCAAAGCGTTCATTGCCGCCAAGCACCTTCGTCTACCTAACAAGACATTATATCACGCTCATTAGATTTCCCCTGATACTTCTTCACAATTTTTCATTCCCTTCATAAGGTCCTTGTACAAATCTGAATATTTTGATGTTTTTGAATCAAAGCATATTTCACCTAAAAAGCCATACTTTTTTCCGACATTGGCAAGTTTCTCATTATACTTTGATAAAAGCTGACTAAGCATTGCTTCTTTAAGTTTCATCTCCTCTATTTTAATATACAACAAGTAGGGTTCATTAACATAATAATTATCAAACTTTCTGCCCAACCACCTTACATTATGCCCTAATTTAAGAAGTTCGTAATCACGTTTCTTTTCATAAACATCCATTTCAAACCCTGATTTACTATCCATTGATAATTTCAAAAAATCTGTATCATATTTATGTAGTTTTCTAAATAACTTTTTAAAATAGCTTTTAGAATATCCTATATCTCGTAACTTAAATGAAATTACATTTTCTGTGTCTATTTTTCCAGTAACAATCTTCCCATCACATTTTCTCAAAATATAATATATCTTCTTCCCTATATGTACTTGAATATTATTTCTAAAGCGTATAAGTTTAATTCCTATAAGCTTCTTATCTTTATCAAATATTCTAACCAGTTCAACATAAGACTTACCATAATGTAGCAGATCTGCCAAATTATCTGCCAGAAGTTTATCTAAGTCATATTCCAAAAACATACCATTATCATATTCGAGCAAATTCAGTAGACGATTATCCGGAACATCTATTTTGTAAAAATATCGGTAATCATTATTCTTTCGAAGTATAATAGAAAAATGCATACAAAAGTCTTGCAAGAGCATGTCTCCATATAAGCTTATTCTTCTTTTTCTTTTAAAAAAAGGGTAGGGCAAATAATCGGAAGTCTGACGAGAGCTAATTATCATATGTTCATCATCCATAATATTTTTCCTCCCATCCATCACGACTATGATATCTATTTTCTTCATCTACAAACTGATTTAAAATAACTATGGCATATATTTCATAGGCTTCGCATCGCAATAAATTATGAGAATTTTTATCATTTAAAACTATTTTCAATATTTTGCTTTTCCCATCATATACCTCATAAAACCTATTTCTTTTCCAAATTATATTACCACTATTTTTTAAAGCACTTTCTATTCGTTGCTTCCAACCAGTATGCAACACATCTCTATTATAAATCGCTGGCATTCTATACCGAACAGAACTTAATATTTCACAAAATCTTTTCGCCATATCGTCCTTAACAAGAATTCTTTTAGCATCCTCTAGTATTAATTCTTTCCAGCGTTCATCACATGATATCTCGCTCCATAAATATGCGTAACCTGAAATCATACAATATTCAATAATAGGATTGCTATATACCGCCACCACAGCACTTTGTCGAAATGTTTCTTTTATTCCAATTAACTCTTTTCTGCTATACTCCTGATATAGCAATAATATTCCCAATAAGTTTTTATAATTTGATGCAAATGTATCGATTTCATTATCAACTATTGCCTCTATTAATATGTCGCAAAGATATGTTGCACATGCACCCAATATATCCGGATAATTCTCATATATATCCCAATGATTAAGCACAAAATTACTAGTACATTTACACCACTCTGATGACATTGCTTTATAAATCGAATCAAAATTCTTCGCAACATCAATTTCGGGTTTATCATTCCAAACAATTGATCGTTCTTTGTGATACCCCAATAGCCAATCCAATTTGTCGGCAATCAAAACATCAAACATATTGACTTTTGATTTTACTTCGCTATATTTTGCAAAAACAATCATTGCCCCTGCATCTCGGTTTTGGTTAAGTAACTCTTTTGCCAGTTCAGGAATGTACTTATTTACTGAATCATTCACTTTTATGTATATTTGTAATAGTTCATCATAATAATGCTTTGCTACAAATTGATTAATATACCATTCTGGAGTTATTCTATGCTTTTCCAACCTGATTTCCGCTTTTACACCATCGTATATTTTATTTACATCAAAATAATTGTAAAATCTATTTGGATTTTTCCAAGACTTTCTTTCAAACAATTTAACATCACAAAAGCAGCTCTCTTCACTCCATTTTTCAATATATTTTCTTCCCCCTACTAACACTCCTAAATAACTTACAACTATGTGCTCTGCCAAAGCCATTTCTTCTTCCAATGAGAACTTCTCTTTGCCTATTGTGTTTTGTAACTTCTTTTGAATTTTATACAAATAATCAACATAATAAACTACATTTCCAGATTCTACAGCACTTTCAGACAAATTTTCCAATGTTCCTAACCATCTGATTAAGCCTGCAAAAGACTTTTGGTTTATAAGATATTGTAATCCATTATCATTTATCTGTTCTATATCTTCTTCTAACCACAAATAATTTTTCTCGGTATTATATCCTAATAATGTGCCCGTCTTTAGCGCCATTTCTATTTCTGTGTCAGACGCACTATACCATTTTTTATATACCACCTTATCATCATACCAATATGAGTCGTAAGAAATTTTACTCTTTTCTTGCCAATATGTATATATCAAGGCTACATTATGTTTCATAAAACTTTCTACTGAAGCACTTATCTTTTCCTCTTTTTCCAAATTATAATTGTTTATTTCGGCTAAAATTCCAACATATTTTTTTACCTGTTTTTTATAATGATTTTGGAAATTATTATCATGTGTAAACATCTTTCCCTTGTTAAGATGGAGTAAATTTCTGTATATTTCTTTATATACCGCATTCGTAACGTAATACATGTCTGAAAATTGATATGTTCTACGACTCATAAAAGCAAAGGAAACAATAATCTTAAGAGCCTTTACTCCTAACACTATAAGCATTATTATCCCTATATCTATTTGAATTATCTGCAAAAATAGTACTACTACTGAAAAAATCAAATAATTGGTAATTGCTTTTATACATTTATTTGACACAATGTCATTTTCAAACAATCGTGATATTGATTGCGGTGCATTCGCATATTTTTCTGCATACATTGACATTATATTAGCACAATACAAACCCAAAAATACACCTGCCACTCCAACAATTGCAGACAAAACATCTGTAAGGAGACTCCTATCCTCTACAACTAACGCATTTGTTTTTAGTATCCATTTTTGTAAGCCATAGGGAAATATACCATCGCACTTTTCGGAAACTAATATTTGTTCCAAAAACAAAATCAGTGCAATAATGCAAATATTTTTTATAAAGGCCTTTATAACTTCTTTCACTACGTTTTTTTCAAATAACAAATCATCTTTTTTAGATTCCAGTTCATCTCTTCTTTTATGAAAGAACGCCTTTATTTTAAATAGCACCGCATTTTTTATTTTTCTACCTTTCCAATACAACTTCTCCATTTTGTATTTTCTCCTCGCTGTAAATGCATTTTCTTAACTGTTCATGGACAACTATCATTTTTTTACATATTACTCTTTATCCGTAATTTCCCAGTGTCCACTGAACCCACGCCCAACATAACATATATTATCCATTTCTTTTATATGACGCTTGATTGTTTTAGAGCTTACGCCCAATGCAATTGCCATTTTCTCTGTACTAATTTTATTGTCTTTACTAATCAAGTCCAGAATCTGCATATCCAGTTTGTCTTGAGGGACATCTTGAGGGACATCTTGAGGGACATCTTGAGGGACATTGTAGTTCAAATTCGGCATCACAACAGTAAACTGATATCTATCTGAACGAAATGTTGGTCTTTTACCCTCACTATAATTAATTTGAAATTCATATCCACTAATAATCTTTCCAAATCCACTACCTTTACGCTCCATATATCCAAGCCTGTTGAACACATCTGCAAGAACCGGATTTCTTCTGGTAGAAGGTACTGTAAGCGGATCTCTGTCCTGAATCATGGACCCATCCGGCATTCCTCCCGGAGAATAGATTTCCATTCTGTCATCGTATATGTCAATATGAACTTCACTCCCATTTACCAGATAATCACGATGTGCTAGAGCATTTACGAGTGCTTCATGATAGCTTCGCTCTACATACTCCGGCATTTCTTCTCTTGAATTTGCTGTTTTACGCCATTTCATTTTGCAATTACGTTTGATAAAGGCTTCCCCATTTTCAATCAGTGAAATAACACTGCCTGAATACTCAGCATCATCTAATGCATCGACTGCACCACCACTTTTATTCAACCCATTCCATCTTGTACAAAACAGCCTTGAACAACGAATAGGACTTTCATCGGCAAGTAACGCTCCTGCATTGGTCAAGTTCCCCTGTTCATTTACCAGTCCAAAAGAAATCAAATCTTTATCGTCGAAACTGTTTCCGGTCCACTTCTTATATCTTTCCTTAAGCTTTGAAAAAGCATAATCTTCCGCCTTATAGGTAGAATTCTGCGAATCATAGGAAGTATTCTTTCCTCTGAGGACAAGACGTTTTAATTCTGTTGCAGTTGCCTTTACACTCTCATTTCCAACACGAACATAAGCTTCCAGTACACCATCTCCCGAATAATAATATGGAGTTTCATCACCCCTATATACATCAAGTATGATCAAAACCTTACCATCTTCTGTTTGATAAAATCTAAGCTTAAATTCCGGCATGGGATCAAGTCTTGTCTTAATCACTTCACTAATCTTTTCTGCATCGCCTTCCGGATTTTCAAGTCCGACAACCATTCCCTCATTAGAGATACCAAAAATCAATGCTCCACCAAATGTATTTGCAAATGCACTTACACTTTTACACCAACTTTTTGGTTTCTTTTCCTCCAATGCCAGCTTTTTATCGTATTCTGTTGCTTCGCCAATTAAATCTTTTATATTCATACCAAGCATTCACCTTCTACTTTAACTATATTTTTTACACAATTGAAGTTATAATACAACTTATCTATTTTTACCATCATTTTCATCTCTTTCATATATCATGCTGATTCCCACTGCACATGTTGTATATAATTTACAGTTCTTACAAATCAGTAATTCTGCGTATATGATTCCACACAAGTTTTCATCATCAACGTTCCAAATTGTTTCTCCAACATTTCGATATACCCTTTCTTTATATACAACTCGGTACCACTATATAACGGAATTGCATTGCCTGGATATTCGCTGTCACCTTTGTAACTCGATAACCATTTTTTCATAATACAAACAATATCATTATCCTGATTAACTGCAATATATCTTCCATTCAAAAAATCAAATTCCATATGAATGTTAAAAAGTTTAGAAATCGAAATACTAGGCCACAGGTAATCTGCATCTTCTAATTCTCTATCAAATGTTCTAATAATATTAATAAGAGATTCCGAATTATCTGAAATCATATAAGTTTCTCCTTTTCCAACCGCTGGAGCTAAATATCGTCGGAATGGGATCTGATTCTCTTCATTACTATCTCCTACTATACCTTGATATGCAAAAGCAAAAGACGCCTGATGATAATCAATTCTTGTTCTTGTCTCATAGCATCCGATTAGAATGTATTCCTCCTCATTATTTTTAAGAAAAGGAACACACGAATTACTCTTATCATATAGATGATTTCGAGGTTGAATTTCACGGCACTTGAATAATCTATATATCCCCTGGTAGTCAGGTATCAACCGAAACAAATTCTGCGGAATCAACTCTGGTTTTCTGTCACGATAAGCTTTTTCAATGATTGCGTGGAGCGCATATTGAATTACATATGATTTGTACACGGTATTTGTTTCAGGCATCTTACTTCCCCCACCAACAAAAGCGCGTATTTTATTATTCAATCTACTTGATGCATGTAGCCTTTTGTACAGTTCTACATAGTCAATACCACAAGTATCGACCACCTGCATAATTGGATCTCTATATACTGAATTCTTAGCGTATTCATCGGTTCCTTCTCTAGCCTCTTCTTTTCCAAGATCATATAGTTGCTCAGCTAAGTAAAACTCAATATCTTCTTGTTCCAAATAATCTGGTGAATGCTTATCTACACACTTTAAAAGATAGCTCTTATATATTGTAAATTCCGAAAATATGACGTCCAAAAGCAAATTTCTGGTTGGATAAACAGCATTAATTGCATTTATCATTCGATCAACATTCAAATCTTTCAAACGATATCCATAACATCTTACTAAATCAGCAATTGCTATTTGTGTCACAAGATTATACTGTTCATAATGTTCTAGACAAAATACTATTGCTTCTGTAAATTCTGAATAATTCTCTTCTTCAGCAGCATTCGCCAAATAAGCATACGTTGCCAGAAACGATTCCTTACCTCCATCAATAAACCGCATTAATAAGCAATTACGCAGTCCTAATAGTTCATCAGTTTCTACCAAAACATTATCAATAGGATAATGATCAAGATTTGGGAAACGAAGTTTCATAATATCAAATGCATTTCTCCAAATCGTAATAATGCTGTTCTTATCATACCCAACCGCAAAAAGTGCATCCAAAAGACCTTTTGTAATTCTGCCCGAATGTGAAATAATAACTTCAGGTAATTCACTATAAAATATGTTACGAGCTATATCAGAACTAAGTCGTATACTATTGAGAAATTCATCCTTATCAATTAACGAGCTTCCCCATTCATATGAATAAAGGTACATCAACATATGAATTTCTGACAGTTCTTTATCGTCAAGTTCCAACTGCTCAATGATTTGTAGAACAGTATCCTTACGTTTCTTACTATACCTCCATCCACCGTATTCAGTAATTATAAATCTCATTATCTCAAGTAGAGAGTCCTTATCATTCTGATAATTTCTAAGGAATCTACAGATATCTTGTACATCTCGCTCAATTAAATCATGTGTTTCAAACCATTTCTTTGCATCCTCTGTAGTTAAAGCTTCAAAAGGTGTTTGATTAGCTTCAAAAACATCCACTGTTTTCTTAACTTCTTTGTTTTCCATATCGTTGGCTTTTTTTATATGGAAATATTCTATATACTGTGAAACATCAAATCCTGATGACTCAACTGTTAATAAAAATTCTTTAATGCTTCCATCTTTACACGAATCATTGTCCGGCCAAGGACTATCAAGAATATTAAATCTTGAAACAACATTGATAACAAGTTCATTCATACGGCGCTTGATTAGTAATCTTTCATCATCGTCTGCTCCTGTGTATATCTGCTCTAGTGTTCTGAATACAGATGTGGATGCATCAATTATTCTTGGGCTTGTATCATTTGGAAGCGACTCAATCAGTTCAATTACAATATCTAAACAATCCAAATCATTGCTATACTTTTTTATAGTAGAACGTAACATACCCTCCACAACCCAGCTTTTTCCAAACTTGATTTGTAGCCCTGACAGGAATGCAAGTGCATACTTCGAGTCTATCTTAAGCAATTCATCAAACCAGCGATTTAGAAAGTGCTTTGTTTCTCTTCCATCAGTATGATTCCAAAGAGCCATTGTCATTTTTGTTATTGTATCACGTTCCTCTTCTGGATTTCCTGCAACAGCTTCAAAAAAAATGTTATAAGAATCCATAATTTGCAACAGAATAATATCCTTGTGATATCCATATGCAACAAGATAATGTATACATATATCAAAATGCTCTAAAGCCTCAGACTGATTATACTTTGAAATAAGACTAACAAAGCGTAACTTTGCTGCAGCTATGCAATCATATACCTCATTTTTTTCTATTTTCTCCTGAGTTCTTAATAAATAAGGTTTTACGATCTCATAATTATCAATTGTCAGAAAACGAGATATTAAGTCCAAAAATTCAGCATCAGTTAATGGACCTCCCATACTATGATCCAAACTTGTTCCAGTTTCATCATCAAGCCGTTCGAGAATCCCCAGGGCTTTCTCCAGATCCTCTACTGTTCCATTTTTGACAATCAGCTCTACTGCCAGTTCATATGACCTTGTTAATTCATTCTGTAGAAAATACAAATCACAAGTACGTGGTTCTCCTTTGAAAACTTCCGTATCCTGTAGCAATAGTTTCAAATTAGTAAGTGCTGTTTCACAGATTGTTTTAGAATCCATTTGTGTTGTGTGTGCACACAATTCTGACATCTTGACAGAATATATTATCCAATTATAAAACCAGTTAATATTTTTACAATCCGCACAGACTTTCTCTATTACTTTCCTATCCCCCGCTACAGCCAAATAATATATTTGTGAGAAAAATTCTTTAAAAATCATTATATCTTTTTCTCCTGGCATCCTCAATGTTTTGATTTTTTCCCAGTTTCCAATTGTAACCTCAAAGGAAACTTCACTTTGCGGATAATATCCAGTCTCAATATACGAAAGATAGTTTTTCCAATTAATCAGTTGTTGCTCCTCCGCAATTGAAGCAATTTCATCAAATTCTATATAGTCCTGTAACTCATCATACGCAATCTCAATACATTGGTTTCTTATTGAAACTTTTTCTTTTTCTATTGCCTCCATAAGCTTAGGAATGATACTAACTCCTTGTTCATCAAGATAATATCTATAATAGTATTTAAGTTCCTCAATTTTATACTGTTTAGCCTCTGTATCTAAATACAGTTCCCACCAAGGTGTAATACCCGCTTTCGAAGAAATATAACACGCAATTCGGCCTGTATTCATATCAAAGGTTGGTTTTCCATCAATTTGCATTAATTGATTTAGTTTAGAAGCACCCTTTATATCACATATTGCTTGGAAGTACTCTTCTCCAGTACTATCGAATTCGTTCATATCATCGAGCATTGCCAACAACTCACCTGCTGTTGCCAACGCAACTAAATTTCTAATTCTACCCGCACTTCGGATAATACAATTCAAGTTCATTCTTATACGTTTTCGAGAATAACCCTCTGATACTGATTTAAGAACAAATTCTTTCTCAATCAATTCAATATTTTCTGCATCTCTCTTGATTTTATACAGCAATTCAGTAAGATAATAAAATGACTTATCAAATTCAAAAAATGGTTTCTTCTGTAACCAATCAGCAAGAATACCATAGACATTTCGCTCTAAATCCACTTTTTTATCTTTCAATGAAGCTAAAACAAAACGGCGGAAACTTTCATGATAGATTGAAAAACCACCACTTAGTGTATTTTCTATCAATAATGGATGAAGCACCGATATGTCTTGTTCTACATATTTTCCATCTCCCGTAATCTCCATTAAATCATTTAAACCAAGATAGAAATCTGCGCCACAAAGTGCATTAACCGTGTGGTTATTATGAACTTTTGTATACAAATAGGAATAATACTTAGACAAACTGATATCGTAGTCAGGTATTTCGTCTATTAATTCTCTATTCACATCTAAGTTTCGTAATTGGCGCAAGATATAACTAAGGTATAGAGCATTTCCCTGAGATTTCTTAAGTAAATATGTACTTATTGATGAAATATCATCTTCAATAGTATCATCACTAATTTGAAAAGTCATCATCAAGGATTTTACTTGTTCTATTCCCCATGGCTCAATATCAAATACACTATAGTTCTTGCTTTTAAACTTCTCTATTTCATCTATTGGCTGCGATGATATTATTACATAGCAGTTATTAGGAAATTTGATTTCCAACAGCTCCGAAATGATTTCAATTTCAGAATGGGAAATAAAATCTTTATTTAGCTCATATTCTCTAGCGATATGATCAAGACCATCTACCACTAAATAGAATTCTTCTTCAATGAAAGAAAGCAAATTTTCAAGCTCTGCTTTATTAGCACCAAAAATTGTATTTTTATGTACAACTAGCTCGGGGCATTGTTCCACAATCTGCGAAACTAGATTTCCATATAAGGAAGTTACACGTATTCTGTCAAGGCTATTTGTATCCTGTAAAGAATGGAAACAATTATAATGTATAACTTTACTATCTTCTCTCGTAAGTTTATCTATGTATTCATCAACAAGCCAAGACTTTCCAGATCCAGGATTGCCTGAAATAATAACACGTTTTGAATCAAGAATTACTCTGTGTAACTTTTCAATTTCATTATCAAGTATAATCTGATGTGCTGAATCCACCGGGAATCTTTGATCGAATTTCCCGTAATCCTTTATTAATCCAAGGCGTCCCACTAATATATTTGTATAAAGTCTGTTTCCTATCGCTCTAGAATGTTTTACTTCAGTTGCAAGTTTATAAATAATATCCTCTACATTGAGAGAATCATTTGGATATATTCCTATCCCCAATTTCTCAGTCTGTCGAATAATTACATTTTCTAGGGCTCCAGGATTCTTTAAATCCAGACTTGCTTTAGGCATTTCTAAAATAATCGTGAGCTCATTACAAAAAGCTAAAAAGGCTTCTCTATCAATAAGCCCTAACTTAATCGCCGTATTAAACTTTCTCCAACCTTTTGGTGGTAATTTTCCTGCTGGCCAAAACACGTCACCATCAAACGAATATGCAACAACCGAAAAAGGCAGAGATTGTTCTTGAACAGGCTTCAAAAACTCTGTAATTGGATCATCATCAGTAGGCCTGTTCCATGCAAGACATAGCTTTATTTGAGTATCATTTTCGGATTCCTTTCTCATTTTCCAAGAAGCGAAAAGATCACATAACGCAGTATCATGTCCATTACCATTTGCCAAGTCATCTTTAGTAAGTTTATGGGAATTTTCTTCATCAGAATACTTAATTTGAAATTCAGTGTTACCATTAGGCATCTTCAACTTTAAATCGTCAAATTTATCTCCACTGAAATCCTTACGATCAATAATCAGTTCAGCATCTATCTGTTGAACCATCAGTTGTAGAATTATTGAAACAGTAAAATAATCCTGATATTCATATCCTTCATGGATTGGGCTCTGCATTTTATGACCTCCTCACATCAACATTCAGTAAATCAACCTATTAATTCTTCCCCTATCATTAACTATAAGTTTCTTTCTGCCCGCATAGTACGAGAAATTTTAAGGTAACTCACCGACAATAATTTCCATAACTAATAATTTGCAAATCACATCAGTACTTACGAAAATATTTTATCACATATATGTGGAACGGATATTTATTTATCTTTTCATAATTATTTTTGTTTTACAAACACCTTCATTCTTACCATTTCTTTCATAACTTCCTCTATCTGCTTTGCCTTATCATGGGATTCAATCAAGAATCCCATTTCAATATTTCCTTGCATTCCGTGATATGAAAGATTAGCTGACGACACCAGTGATTTCTTTACATCTGATACAATAAGTTTCGCATGCAATGCTGCCATCTTGTCATCTTCTTGCTTTTGATATTCATATATCTGTAAGAATCTCGAACGATATGACATCAGCCTGTCAAGTGCTTCTTTCTGCTTTTCTATATCATTTACATATATACGAATATATACTCCTTGCTGGCTTTTTTTAATAATAACATCGAGCATTTCGGCAAAATAATCTGAGATTGAATAACCAGTTATAGTAAGACTCTTTTCCGTATTTTCTATCATATTACGCATTGTATCTTTGGTTCTTAATGTTTTCACACGGAATGAATCTGGTGCAGTAAGAACAAGTTCTGCGTGTTCAATTTTCTTTGACGAATACATCTTCATACAAAGGCTGATTATATCTGTTATCTCTTGTTCAGAACAATTAGTAAAATGATTTCTAAGTTCTTCAATCACAAGACGAAACTGTGCATTCTCTCTATTAACAGAATAATTTTCAAGTGCATCTACAATCAGACCTGCGATATATTCAATTTTTACACTTGTATTCCACATAAATCTCTCACCAATTCTCTGAAATATCCCATTTCCTCATGCTCCGGTACCGGTACAACTAATGCTCTATCAAGTAGGCGATTACCATTTTCACAGGCAGTTTCTGATATCATAGTACAAGAATGACAGGCAGCTCCATTTAATCTCTCACTTGTCGGATTCTTCATAAAGCATTCTGGATCTGTTGTACATGTCAAACCATTCTCTAATGCCCCTTTTAAAAGCGGTAAAAACTTATTCATTCCACCTAGTTCAACAAGTCCACCTAGTGAGCCTTCCTTATCTGCCGCACCTGTATAAATTAAAATTCCACACATATTTTCACTACTATAAATGCGCTCATGTAACGCAGATGACGAATATCCTGACTGCATAGACATTTCCTTAATCAGCATATGTGAAAGTGTATGTAACAACACATACTCTGCATTTCTTGGTTTAAAATTCTTCCATCCTTTTTTTTGACAATATGCTGCATAGCATTCCTCATATTTATCAGAACGAGATTTAACAGTCTCTATCTGCATCCACTGATTTATTTTTTCCCGACTTAATTCAATGAATACACCTTCACCATTGATTTCGACTGCCGGAAGCCATTTTTCTCCCGAAGAGCACTTCAATTTTACGATATGTGACTGCTCATCCACTTCTGGTTCTGGTGCTTCCAATCTTGTAAAACCTGTCAAAACTCGTACTTCACGTAGTCTATGTATTTTAATAATCCTAGAAATATACTCTTTTAAGCTTTCGCTCAAAGCTACTTCTTCTGCTTTGAAGTACTTAACATCATGTTGATACTCAACATCCTCATGATGCGTAATGGCTGCATACTCCATTTCTTTAAGTTCAGTAAACTCTTTGATATTTTGGCTTAATCTATCATAGGCAGCTTTAAATTCTTCATAAGAATATTTATCTCCAAAATACTTCTGATAAGCAAATGAAAGACCTGCCTCTTCTCCCATAGCCTCTACCAATGTTTCAATAGTTACTCTTTGTGCACCCATGATATCATTAATAGGATTTGTCCAAGGTGGAATTGATATTGCATTTCTTGTGACTGTAAAATACACATTAGATGCACCACGCTGGCTAGGTATTACACTCTTCTTACAAATTTTCGCCTTTGCTCCTGGTCTATGCGGATGGTTTCCTGAACAACATAGACCAGCAAATTTTTCCTTCTGCATTGCTCCAGACATAACTCTCCTTGCACCGCAATTACACTCAACACGGAGGTCTGCAAGTGATGAAGTATTGCCCATTGATTTTAGGTACATATCTTTTTTACAACTTGTTTCTCCATGATGTACCCACCATCTCCAAGGGAAATCGTCCATATGCCCATCTTCGCATACTGTTATAAATCTCGAAGGGTATGCTGGAAATCCACACTTAGGGCATTTCACTTCACCTTGATTCTTTTTGTACTGGTCCATATCAAAGTAATCTCTCATATCAAATAAGAATTTACATGTTCCCTTTGAGCACACATGGTAGTATGGGAATGACACAACAGGAATATCCTCTTTTCCACCTGTCTTTGGCATAAAAAATCGTCGAACATTCATATAACTAGCCAATCTTGCATCTCTAATTTCTTTGCCAATATTGTTAGTATCCCAGTACTCTATATCTAAAACTGTCAATGAATCATTTACAGCATCCATTATAGAGCCAGGTCCATATGTAGTTATTAACTGATTCGGACGAATCTCGCCCAATTTTTTATAAAAATTCATCAGACACCCTCCCAATAAAAAACTGTTGATGATTGCTCAACATCACGCATAGAACTTAGAGTTGGCTTTTCTCTGTCTCCATAATATTCGCCATAATATGTAAGTAACCTTTTCTTATCATCAGCTACTGCAGGAACAAAATAGTATAGCTTTTCGTCTTTTGCAATGTTCTTCCAAGTATTGATAAACTCATCCATTTCTTTCTCTGTATCTACATAAGACAATGGTGCTGTTATCTTAACACGCTCAAGAATTTTGTCTTTTATATCTTTGATTTGTTCATCAGAAATATCATTAATGTTTGATGCCCCACCATTATCAGCCATCAACTTTACCTGTAATCTTAGTAAAGAAACTACCAATGCATGTAATACTCTGTCTCTGGCTCTGGCTGCAAATGGCGTTGCTGTAGTTCCTTCTACATATCTATACATCTGTGAATGGAAACCAACAAAATTCTCATAATTAGACAAATCCCTTGGTCTGTAAGGATTGTAAACAGTAAAAATAATTCCAGGATGCTGTCGACCCACACGGCTTGTAGCCTGAATATATTCAGAGTTCTGCTTTGGCTGACCTACAACTGACATAAGTCCTAAACGGTCAACATCCATACCTACGGCTATCATATTAGTTGCAATAACAACATCATAACAAGCCTGCTTTTCTTTGTTTTTATCATATGGAATTGCTAATTTTTCAAGAACCTGTGCAATATTCCACGAAGGTATACGAGATGTAATTTCCGTTTTTCTATCAATACTAAGATATCTTTGTTCAGGACTATTATATTTATTCTTAACCACACGAATACGGCTTGCTATATCATCGTCAAGAAGGCGCACTGCACCACCTAATTCTCGAATACTATTAAAGTACCCAATCAATGTGTAATATGGATCAATGTAATCCTCATATTCCGGATCCTTTGCTATATCTAGTGCTGTCTGCAAAATAATCGAATACAAACGAATAAGAGTTGTTTTTACAGATTGTCCGCTTGCACATATACCAACATACTGACGGAATGGTTTCTTTCCAGCGCTAATCATTTTATCTATTTTTTCTTCTGAAGCATCAACTAAATTTTCAGTTGGAAGCGGTACTTCCTTAATAAAAAATGAATCTCTTGTATCAAATCCACTTGGTGGAAATTGTGCAAATTCATTTCTACCATAAAGAAACTTAATCTGTTCCCCAGCATTTCTAATAGTTGCTGTTGAAACAATATACTTAGGTCGAATCTTCTTTCCATTCTTCTCAATACAGCACATCTCTTCTACAACAGTTTCATATCCACCATAAATCGTTCCAAGAGGACCAGTAATTAAATGAAGCTCATCCTGTATAATTAGCTCAGGAGGATAGAATGGTTTACATGCAACCGTTTCAGCCCTTTCCAATCCCGCTGCGACATCTGCATTATGTCTTCCTGCATGCTTTTCTCCAATAGCAATATGTCCACATCTACTACAATATCTATCTGTTCTGCCAAATAGCAAACCAACTCGTTCAGACCATGGAAGTCTCGCAAATTTATCTACAGTCGAAATAATCACAGTAGGACACTTTGCATAAATTTCCTCATCAACAAGATAAACCGGTATGGTTCTTCCTGTTTTTAACGAAAACATACAATTCTTATCTGCACAGTGAATTTTGACATACTTTCCCTTTTCATTGATGTCATATTCATCCCGTGTGATTTCCTTACCACAATAAGGGCATTTAATAATCTGCTTTGTAAGCTTCCTTATAAATTCTTTCTTCTTAAATTGATCAGAATCGCTGTATTCGCTAAATTTATTTGGGGTAACATTACCTCCAACCCAGAATCCAATTGAAATTCTTTCCTTACCATATAATTTTTCATTCTTCTCACGCAATTGTTCCATTGCAACAATAAGACGCATCAGTCTGTCTCTCTGCTGAGTTGTAAGTAAACGAAGCGTGTACCTTAAAAATACTGTTACTCCACCATCTTTCTCATAATCGGTTTCATCTGAAGCTGTCAGTCTCCTATATGCTATAGTAAAAGCAATCAGCCCTAAATATGCCTCTGTCTTACCACCACCAGTAGGGAAGTATAATAAATCAACAATATTTCGTTCCGGAGACTCACCATCCATAATCCCATATAAATTCAAAAGAACAAATGCTATCTGGAATGGTCTCCACTCACTGTGATCTTTCTTTCTTCCTTTTTCTGGCATATCAGTCATATAATCTCTTAAGCTGCAAGGAATGCCATTACCATAATCTTTTGAAAAAGCTGTAATACTTCTCTGTAAATACATTGCTTGATTCATAAATACAAACGCTTGATATACCTTATCATTGTTTTCAATCAAATCAATTCCAGCATTCATCCTACGATTTGCATCATTGCATTTATCAATAATAGTCTGACCTGTTGCCTTAAATTTATCATCATGCATAGCTTCGTCGTTTGTCAATGCATCTGTAATCCAACTTCCATACATTTCTGTCAATGTACGAAGATTCTGAATAACTTCTGACTTTTTCTTTGGTAAGCCCATCTGAAGCATCGAAAAGGCATGCTCCGGCATATCATCTATCTGTGCACTTACACTTGGAATTTCATAATCTGGAATAAATGATGATTTTATAGCAGTTGCATTTATCTCTTCTGCTTTCTTTTCCCAAGTAGCAGCACAACCTCTTCCTCTTGCATAAACTGGTCTGCCTTTATAATAATATTCATCCTCTAATTCAACTTTTCTACAGAGATATTCTGGTACAAAAATAGGACTCATCAAATCATCTGCTATGAGCATCTCCACCTGGAACATTACCTTTGCATATTCTTTTTCATCGCCATCTGACTTATCATTATTATGCAAATAAACCGATACCATCTTGTATCCATTGTCTAACTGCATCTTCATAACATAAATATAGACGTTTCCATTAGACTCAAGTGGAATCTGCTTCGAACGCCCCATCAGATTAAAATCGATTTCCACAACATCATTCATCTGCTCACGAATATATATGGTATGTTTCTTCTTTTTCTTATTCTCTGCATCTTCTTCTAAGGTTTCATCTATTACTTCGCCTTGCACCTGTTCTGCATAATACTTTCCCCAATTAATATAAGCATTAACCTTTTGAACATCATCAGAGACATAGAAAGACACACCTATAGAAGACGGCTTCTGAAAACCACCTTTTACTCTATCCTCTGGTTCCTCTTCTTCAAAAATTCCTGCCTCCAAAGTTTCTCCATCAGCATCGAAATTCTTTTCTGTAAACTCTACATCATTGTAATTTTCATCTTCCGTTACATCTGTATCAGCAGGATATAATAATCCCGTAATATAACTACTCGTTGGTACTTCATTCAATTGTTCACAATCTGATGTTGGTCCTATTAAGTCTTTTCGTACTGCATCTAAAATCTTCTGTCGAACAATAGCATGTTTAAAATCCTTTATATCAGCCATCTACAACCTCCGTTTATTCTCCGTCTACTACAACAGGAATTGCCATACCAATTACATATTTGAATGTATTACCTACTATAATCTTATCCCCTGGCACTAGGCGGTACTCCCAAGTCTTTCCGTCCGCATCCACCTGTGATGCACATTCGCACCACTTAATTGCAGCCTTTGCTTTTTCCTGTACATCTTCATTATCTGTTTGATTTGCAGCCTTCACTTCAATCATATATTTCTTATCAGCCGTCTCTACTAAGAAATCAGGATTATACTGTTTTGCTGCCTTATAAAATAGTCCTAACTGATTCAAAGGCGGCTTTATAAATCTAATAACTTTTGAATCCTCTTCTAATACCACGGACAACCTTCTCTCATCATCACTATCAAATGCATTCTCAGCATAATATGATTTTTTATAGCCTTCAAACAAATATTGCTTAATATTTTTCTTATCTGGCAATTCCTTCTTAAAATTCAGTCGTCCATTTTCCTTCATATTCTTCGCAAATGATTTGAATACAATAAGGTCTTTCTGAACGTTAAATACAAACTCAGTGCTTTCTTCCTTTGACGCATATATCTGTTTTCTTAAGTCCTCTACTATAACAGTTGCATATCTACGGACAATCTTCTTTTTTTCTTCATCCGTACCTTCGATTAATGCAAGATACTGATCAACCACCTCAAGAATAAATTCTGCATCATCAGAACTAAACTCCGGAATACTCTCCAATAAAGAAACTGCAAGCATATTCTCAGGATTTTCTACAATAAGTGCATCTGCATCCAGCACTTGCAGCAACTTACCATTTACAGCGTCATATCTCTCGATTCTCGATGCCGCAACATCAAAATCCATAATATTTCGTTTAACAGTAAAAGACTTAAATGTAATTGTTGAACTATAGCTAATTCCAATCTTTGGAACAGAGATAGCAACTTTCTTTAACTCTTCAACTTTCTTGATAAACTCTTGTTTTGCATATGGCAATACATTCTTACTGCCAGATGACTTCTGTAAATCAATCTGTAATGAAGCATCCCCCTGATGTACAGTAAATGATGTATCAACTGCATCAGTGCCCATGCCCGTCTGTGTCATTTTGTGCTCTGATGCTGTGCCATCATTTGTTTCTTTTTCATCATCGTTAGCAAAATAATCAAAAATAGACATCTGTCCACTATCACTTTCGGACTTCTTGGGTGCTACTTTCTTTACAAATGCTTTCTGATACTCAGCAAACAGATTCTCCACCACATTTTCATTATTCAAATCTTGGTATGATTTCACTTTACTTTCGCATAACGCTTCATCAAATAATGAAATCTGCTGGTTCTCAACTGCTGGCTCTACCATAACTGTTTTTGTGTTCGGTATATCTTCCTCATCAAGATTTCTCTTCTTAAATACAGGGTTATTCTTGATATCATCCACAATCTCTCGATAATGATCGTGAGCAACAATATCCAAGGTATCTAATTCCTCAATACCCGTTATCTCACCAAAAGGAAGCCTCAATCCTCTACCAATAGTTTGAAGTGCCAATATATCACTCTTTGCAGCATTAAGTGGGATAATCGTAAACAGATTATTTACATCCCAACCTTCTTTCAGCTTATATACATGCAGCACAATCTCAATTGGATTGGTATTTTTCTCAATGGTTAGTAATTTCTGAATGTTTTCTTCTGTCTCTGCACCACTTGTGCTAGAGTCAATTTCAATAACCTTACCAACATAACGACCTCCAAAAAAAGCATCTGAATCTATTTTTTCTTTTATTTTTCTAGCATGTGTTGTATCTTTACAAGCTATCAAAACAATTGGCTTTACCTGTTCTAATTGATTATCTATACAATATTTATATACGATGGACTTTCTTCTCTCATGAAGCTTGATTCCATCTTTCAACTTCATTTCCTCTATATCATCATCTGAATATCCTGCTGTATTTGTTCTTCCCATAACAACCGGAATCTTCAAAAACTTCCCAGCTCCATCCTCTAATCCGTAGTGATAAATAATATTCTTATTTGTACTTTTAGGTGTAGCAGTATATTCTAATCCCAACACTGGATTAAGATAATTAATCGCTTTCTTTGATGCTGGGGCATAGTAACGATGCGCTTCATCCATACAAATAACCAAGTCATCAAACGAACGTAACACATCCGCAAAAGAGCCACCCAAATTTTCATTAAACTTGTGAAATTTAAATTCGATATCTCCCCTAGTAAAAATCTTTGAAATATTAAAGATAAATATCTGAATATCAGATGTTTTTTCTACCACCATTTCCTCTTGGATATATCTTACCGGGTATGATAAATAATTTTCCCCATCATAAACTTTGGGTCTTCCCATCTCTGCTTCAAGTCCCTTAAACATATATTTTGGATGTCCTGGGACCGCCTCTCGACGCATCTTGTCATAAATCGTATTTCCTGGTGCCAGAATAAAGAAATGTTTGTACCCTTTTGTCTTGTACAAATAATAAATGCATGCACCCATTAAACGGGACTTACCAATACCGGTTGTCATATCAAAGCAGAATGATGGAAAATCAAATTCCTTATCTACAGATATTGTATGTGGAGCTTGGCAATTCTCTGATGCTATTTTCTCTGCTTCAGCTTTTGAACTAGTTCTATACTCAATCTTGGAACTGATTGCATCAAAGTATTGTAGCGCTTCATACTGAGGATCACGCAGGCTCATAGCCCATTTGATTTTATCTACTGAACTCATTATTCCTGCACCTCACTTTCAAAATTACATTTATCCAATAAATCCTTTGGTATTTTTTTCACTTCCACATTCTCTGGAAGAATCATGTCAGCTTGATTTTTCTTACAATAGATAAGTAAACTCTGCTTATCACCTAAGTTCTTCATTATCGACATCACATACTTTGTATTAACAAATTCATCTGTGATATGTATGAATCGATTCTCTGATGAATGCCCTTGAAACTCCCCATATGGTTCATAGGTAAATCCTTCTATCTTACAAATAGCTTCACATACCATATCCCATGTATAAGATGGATTTATTTGATAAACAGGAAGGACTTTGTTTTTTACAAGTAATGGTTCTGCAAGTTCGTAGAATTTATATCCACCGCCACCTTGCCAACATACCTCTTTAGAAATTCCTCCCTGTTCACCATCAATTACGTTATCAAGTCTAACTTTACAATGCGAGTAAGCTTGATTTCCCATCTCAATTCCTATCCATCTTCTATTGAGTTTATGTGCTGTAGCTGCCGTAGTTCCTGACCCCAAAAAACTATCTAATACCATATCTCCTTCTGATGTTGTCATTTCAATAATTTGCTTCAGTAGCTTTTCTGGTTTTTTACCATTAGGGAATGTCACATCGCCCTCTTTAGTTAAATTCTTCATCCATGCATTCATGTCCCAATATGTTCCCTGTAAATCCTTTTTATACAGTTTTCCATCTATTATCTCCGAAGTATCTCTTAACCAAACAAATAAATTGCATACATCCCCTTTATAAAACTGTTCATAAACTATGCCTCGATTTTTTCCAGTTTTAGGAATATATTCTATTGATAGATATTCATCTTCAACACCAGCTTCTTTTCTATAATCCATAACTCTTGTCCTTATTGAAGTCTGAGCGTTGGTAGTTCTAAATACATTTATTCCGTATTTTTTATAAGCCTCTTGTGTAGTTAATCCCTCTCTTTTAGCAACTTGATTAATAGATAATGTTTCAACTCCACTTCTTTTATATATTTTAATTTCATTTCCATCACCATCAACAGTTGATCCGATATATTCTTTTTCTCCAGGATTAACCAAAACACTTGTATATTTCCAGCTCTTACCTTCGTCTATGTACTGCTGTATCAATTCAGACATTTCAGTATATTTATATGGTCCATTAAATAGAGGTAGCAAATCATAATTTTTAGCATACACTAGTATATATTCACAATTTTTCTTTAATCGCTTATCTTCGCCTCCACCAGATGCCCCTGCAACATTTTTCATATTTACGGAAATCATATTAACAAAATTACTTCTTCCAAAAATTTCATCACACAATACCTTTAAATATGCCTGTTCTTCATCATCTATCTGAATCCAAATAGTTCCATCTTCGGCAAGTAAATTACGAAGGATTTCTAATCTTTTTTTCATTATTCCTAACCAAATGGAATGCTCTAAATTATCATCATAATGTTCAAACGCCGCTCCAGTATTATATGGTGGATCAATATAAATACACTTTATCATCCCCGTATACTTATTTTCCAAAGCCTTGAGTGCCAACAGATTATCCCCATGAATCAGCATGTTTTCTGTATTCGATTCACCATATGATTTTGATTTATCTTCAATTAATATTCTCGGTTCTAGTTTCTCTTCCTCATATTTACCAACCCATGTCAATTCTAACTTGCCTTTTTTATCCATGGTAGCCTCCTAAAACTTAATTACTATCTTTGTTACCAGTTGTGTTTTTACCAATATACCTTCTGCAAACTGCTTCTGCATATTTACAGCCTCTTCTTCCAATGTCGACATTTCATCATGAAAAGACTCAATCATCTTTTGTTTCTGTTCTTCTAGAATTTCTATTTGTTTCTTTAATGCAATCTTCTGTCTAAAATCGCCTTCAATTGCATATTTTTCTTTAAGCTCGTCTAATTCCGAGGTATCCTTGACTGTGAGCAAATATTCCTCTTTTCTTGATTGCAGCCAATTATCCAATTTTTTCTGATTAGCAATCAAAACTGTTCTTTTAGATTCTGTATATTTCTGTTGCATAAAATCATCCACTTTATCAATATATAAAAGGATTTCTTGATTATTAGGAGTCTCTTCTTCTAAGCACTGCTCATTCAATTTTTCACAAAGCTCTCTAGCCAACACATCTGAAGCGCCATATATTTTTCCTGTTATATCAATAATTTCAAATACTGCATCTTCAAGAATCTCACCAACATAAGAACCCCCAACAAGTAAATATCCGTGTTGAATCCCCGGAATTTCCGGGTCTATATTAGTTTCATAGTACTTTGGATATGTATCATTTTCCTCTTTACTTCTACTATTCCAATACTTAAACTGTGAATTATATTCCGCAATTTCTTTCATAATAATATTAAAATGAGACTTATGTTGTTCCTCTGTCTTATATATAAATATGGATTTCAGTTCATCCATTTTCTTGTTTCTTTTCTTTTCTAATTCCTTTTCCAAATCCTTAAATTGCTTTGCAAAATCTGATGTCGTTTTACATTCCTGATAAATAAGTGTAACTCTTTTTTCAAAATCTGCTCCACTTTCCAATAATCCAATAGCTTTATCGGATGCACCAAATACGCCTTGGAATAACTCAAACTTTTCAGAAAGGATTTCATATACTCTCTTATCTGCTACATTCTGAGTATTAAGCAAATTAATAACCACAACGTCGTTCTTTTGTCCATAACGATGACAGCGACCAATTCGCTGCTCTATCTTCTGTGGATTCCAAGGAAGATCGTAGTTTATAATCGTATTACAAAACTGAAGATTCAATCCTTCCGAACCGGAATCTGTTACTAGTAAAATCTTGTATTCATCCCTAAATGCCTCTACGATGGCATTCTTCAATTCAACATTTCTACTACCCACATACTTTCCATAATTTCTAGCTTTCCACGCCTTATAAATCTGTTTAGTAACAGGATCATTGGTACAACCATTAAACTTAAGTATCTGGCCTTCATATCCGGCATGAGATAATTCTTCAAACATGTATTGTTGCGTTCTAATAGATTCCGTAAACACAACAATTCTTTGTTTTATGCCAGCTTCATTTTGAAATACAAAAGCTTTCTCCACTGCCTGTTTCAAGGCTGTCATCTTCGCATTTCTTTTTATACTTTCAGCTTTATTAATAATGGCTGTTACCTCATCTATTTCATGCTGAATAAATTCATTTACCTTTTCTCTTGTGTATAATTCATCCGGCTTACTATCATCATCTGTCTCAATTTCATCATCATCAAAAAAACTAAGGAAAAAGTCAATACTTTCATCCGCTGATTCAGTTCTAGTTGTTTCCTTCAAAGTTTCAAGTCTGCCTTTTAATACCTTGAAGGTTTCTGCAACTGCCATACTTGATGATGCAAGCAATTTTCTAATAACAGATGTAATAAGTGTTCTGTGTGAATTGGGCAAAGCATACAAAATTTCCTTTTTCAGATAATTATTTATCATCACATAAAGTTCTATCTCCATTGGCGATAGTTCAAAATCAATTGTCATTTCTTTGCGCTCCGAAAATTGAATATACTCTGCCACTTCTTTTCGTAAAGTTCTTTGCACAACAGGTTCTAAACAAGCCTTCAAATCATTGTAATCTTCTCCTCGCAAATATCTTTCAGAAAATATCTGCTTACTATAAAAAACTCTATCATCGATAAACTGAACAAGTCCATATATATCAAGTAAAGTATTCTGCATAGGAGTCGCAGTTAATAGAATCTTTGGAATTCCCTTTGTTAATTCATATAATGAGTTAGCCATCTTTGAACCATTCTTATATACATTCCTAAGCCGATGTGCTTCATCAAATACACAAAAATCCCAAGCTATCTTTCCGAACTCTGCTTTTCTTTTTGAGGCAAAGTGATAGGAAACAATAATTACTGCTTGTTTACTCTTTACCTTTGCGAGATAATCCTCCCAGTTAGAACTATCCACAATTAATGAATCAATATCAAATTTCTCTTCTAATTCAACTTGCCATTGCTTTCGCAGATTTGATGGCATAATAAGTAGTATTTTATTTTTTCCACTGCATAGCAAATACTTGATGACCAAGCCAGCCTCAATAGTTTTTCCAAGACCTACCTCATCCGCAAGAATTGCTCCACCAAGTTCCAATGAAGATAGTGCAAATGTGAATGCTTCAATCTGATGAGGATTAATATCAATATCAGCCATATGCAAACAACTATATGGATTATTTTTCAATTCTTGTTGCTTTAACTCAGCATATGTGCTTTCAACAATACCCATTTGCAAAACCTCCAATTTTATTTTCTTAATTGTTCTTTTATTTTATCTGCTATTACCTTTGCCATCATTGGCGGAACCGCATTCCCCACCTGAACAAATTGTGCTGTCCTTGGTCCTTCAAAATAATAGTTATCTGGAAATGACTGTATTCTTGCTGCTTCCCGCACTGTAATTGATCTATGTTGCTCTATATCTGGATGAATGAAATAATGTCCATCTTTCGATAAATGAGCAAGTATTGTGTGACAATGATCCATATCACCCTCAACAACTTTAAATCGATCTACAAATGAAGTTCTATTTTTATGTGTTTTCAAATCTTCTGGTAAATCATCATATTTCAAACGTTCATGCTTTTCGTTTTCAAACCACATGTCTATTGTTCTCTTATATATTTCAATATCCTGTGCAGTATGTGGTCTTGCAGCATGACCTGTTAATACATCTGATTTCATGCGAATAGCATTATCTTTAACATATTTTTTTAGTCTTCGCATATCATTCATCGTATGTTCTCTTGCCTCAATACCTGGAGTCAGTGGGGGTAAATCCTTCAATAAATCCCATACTTCGGCTTTACTATGGATCACATCAAACGACGGATATTCATACCCAGTACCTTTAAGCCAACCTACTATAATTACTCTTTTTCTACTTTGTAATACTCCAAAATCTTGAGCATTCAACTCATGATAATCAATTTCATACCCCACACGTTTCATATATGTCTGGAGATTTTTAAATGCTGCCCCTCCTCTTGCAGTCTTTATCCCGGCTACATTCTCAAATACAAACATTCTTGGCTTATACTTTTTAAGAAATTGAACATACATTTTATATAACTCATTTCTTGGATCATCTTCCATTGGAACTATCATATGACTGCTCTGTGCTCTTCCCACCAAAGAATATGCTTGACATGGAGGTCCACCTATAATTACATCAATCTTATCAATTTCTTTTTCCCTTTTGATATCATCAATTGTATTGAAAATCCCCTTAATCGTGGCTTCTGACATTTCTTCATTAATTACAGTCTTAAGTTCCTCTTTTGGTATTTTATCCAAAAGTTGTTCTCTGGTTATTTTCCCTTTTTCATAATCATAATAATTTTTAATTTTACCATTATCTTTTAAGTAATAATATGCTATTCTTGTTTCTATTGTCTTTGCTGCATGCTCATTCATTTCCACATGTGCAACCGGTCTATAACCACTTTGAATAAATCCTTCTGAAAGTCCACCGGCACCAGCAAAGAGATCAATATAATTTAACCCATTTTCATTCATGGTTGTCCTACCTCATTATCTCGCATTAACTGTCCCATTATCTGGACTTGTATTATCATTATGGATTTTTTTCTTTACTTCAGCTAAATCAGTAAACTCCATAATATCAGATATATCACATTCCAATTCGGCACATATTTTTTCTAATACGGTCATAGCAACCATCTCTTCATTTGTCATTTTTGCCATAGTACTACTGCTAATTTTTATCTTTTTACACAGTTGGCTCTTATTTATTTTTTTATCGATCATTAATTTCCATAGTTTATTGTATGATACAGCCATATTATCCTCCGTGCTTTTAGGAATACAATCTCACTATTTTATTATATATTATCTCAATTTTGTTGTAAAATACTTTATTTGATTTCTCGAACACTTTTTTCAAGTTGTAAAATAAGCCAGCAGAGGAATCACCTTCCTCTGCCCCTATTCCACATCTTATCTTCTGCTTTATCTTTACCAGCATCTCTACCAACACTCTCATCATAAATTCTCTGGAACTCCTCATAAAGCTCATCTCCAGCCAGCTTTATCTCCAGCCTTTTCATTACATCTGAGAACAACCTTATGCTCCCACTAACATCAGCAATATCAAATCCAAATACATCAACCTTAGCAGAATCGTCGACATTCTCATAACCACCAAGTTCTGATATTCTCCTGACAATCCAGCCAGCTTTGTCTACAGGCTCTTTTTCTTCATGTTCCACCAATTCGCTTTTACCTGTTACATCAGTTATACTTTCGTCCATTCTTGTCACATTCTCATCAGACAGATTGTGAACCTTTGACATTTCTGTTCCTTCTAAATCTATCTGTTGTTTACCGGCAACATTAATTTGCTCCTTTTGTCCATTTCCATCATTATGGTTATTAGCAGGCTGATTCATTACAACAACATTTCTCTCCGACTCAACAACTGCTCCCGCTGTTCTCTCAACTACCATATCCTCTTCCATCCCCGGTATCTCAACATCCCTGTCTGCAACGATTTCTTCTTTCCCTGTCACCGCATAATAAGCCGTATACAAATCTTCTTTCACAATGTCATTAGCAAGCTGTATCTGCCTCTTAACATTTCTCTTCTCCTGCTTCAGCTCATCCAGTTCTTCCTGCACTTCCCTATGCCATATCTGATATTCCCGGTACTGCTCTTCATTCTTTATACTGCGTTTCCGGCTAGAGCTTTCTCTGTATATCTCCTTCTGTCTATCCTCAATCTGCTGTATCTTTTCTTCCTGCTCATTTATGAAATCCACAAGCTCCACAACGCTTTTGATGTCATTATTCACAAGCAACAAATATTCGTCCTGTAACTGATGAAACCTCTTCAAATCCTCTGTATACTTTGCTCCACCGACTATAAAACGTTTCTGCTCCACAATTCTCAGCCTATATAGCTTTGCATAAAATTGTTTCTGGTATGGTGATAGCTTCGTCCTGTGCAATCCTCTAATATCCGACGAATAAAAATAAGGCTTTGTCATCCAAGGCATATCCACATGATGCCTTAGCATATCTTCTGAAAACATCTCGTCCATTTTTGCAAGCTTATGATAATACCGAAATCCCGGTGCCTGTACCTCCATCCACGCGTCTTTTTTAAATACATATCCAAGTCTTTTCATCAGATATTTAAAATGCTCCACATTCCCGGCTGCATATGCACACATCTTGGCATCCCTTAGAATTATCTCTTTCATGGACATTTCCTTTTCCCACTTGTCCCTGCTGATATTTTTTGGATTCCTGCTGTACTCTGCCGGCATAATGGAAAGTCCAAGTTCATCACAATATTTATTTGTAATTGGCTGGAGATGATTTTTCCAGTTGCTTTTCGGTGAATTGTATTTCTTGCCGGTTATCATGCTTACACTGTTCCAGATCAGATGCCCATGCATATGTTCCCTGTCAGTATGGACTGCATACACCGCCTCATAATCATCACCAAGCACATCCTTTGCGAAATGCTCGATGACATACATTGCCTGCTCTGCCGTCACCTTTTCTTCCGCTGAGAATGATATGATCACATGATACCCCTGCCTTTTACCCGTCTTATGAAAAATATTCTTTGTCTCTTCCATCTGCTCAAATGCTGTATCCGGCAGGCAGTTAATACCGCCCACCAGTACACATTCTTCTGTCTTATCCGGATTCTGAATATATTCCAAAGCATTCTTCAGGTGTGATGCCGGATTTCTACCTTCCGATTCCATGATATTTAGGATCTTTGTAATCGCCATACTTCCAGCACCTCCCCGAATGTTTTCTTTACCTCATCCATACTGCTCTGCAATTTATCAATATCGCTGTAATACAATCTGCCCTGCGAATTGCCCAGCTTTACTGCCTGATTAATATTATTTGCAATACCTGCAATAACACGGATTACTCTTGCCCTGTCCTCTGTATAACTTGTATCAATGTTGCCTCCTGTCCGAATTAATTCTCTTATATAGGCACTTGCTGTCATTCCTGTTCGCTTAAGTGCCGCTTTCAGAATATCCATATCTTTCTCTGACAGCTTCACCGATATCTTATAATCTTTCCTGTCAGACTTGTATCTTCTCTTTCCATCTGCCATACGTTTTTCCCCTTTCGTAATTTCCAAGTTCTGTATCAAACCAATCTCTTTTTATCTGTACCATTGCTTTTTTCATCCTTTCTAAAAGTTCTGCTTATAGGTTTTGCAAGATGCGGAAAAGGTCGGACCTTTTCCCGAAAAAATATAAACGCATCAGCGTTTACATAATTTTTCGTCTTGGCAGGAGCACCTGCACCCTGTATATGATATGTGGTGGTTAAAGTTCCACCTGATTTAAAAGTGGTGGCGCTTTTTGCCATCACTTTACTGTTTTAGTGGCGTTTTCCGCCACCACTTTTCCATTTTGACGGCACTTTCCGCCACCATGACTTTTTTCTCGCTTATCTGAGTGGTGGCGCTTTTTGCCGTCACTTTGCTGTTTTGACGGCACTTTTTGCCCCCACTTTTGCATTTTGACGGCACTTTTTGCCTCCACACTTTTTCGGCTCTGATTTGTGCGGGGGCGCTTTCTGCCCCCACTTTGTGGTTTTGGGGGCACTTTTTGCCCCCATTTTCATGTTTCGGCGGCGCTTTTGCCCCCACACCGGTTTCGCCTATTCAGTTGTCTCTTTCACCATTACATCTGCATCCGACATCACATTTTCTGCTATCTCAGCACCATCTTCCGGCAATTCATTTGTTTCAGGCGGCATATCCACTTCATCCTGTTCACTTATCACAGAATCCCCAACTGCCGCTTCATAATCCATTTCTTCTGCAACCTTGCTCCGGTTACGCTGCGGTTCATAATCCGGATTGTAATAATCTTCGTAACCATAGATTTTCTGTTCAAAGTACTTCCGTGGGCATTTGCCCCGCATGGTGAAATAACCTTTTGCCTCAAGCTCTGCATTATATTCCTTTATAATTGCATATGCCTTTGTCATCCCGATACCAAGCATCTGACTTATCTCACCTGCATCTATGAATGCTTCCTTTACACCCTTCATGCAGCTCCTCCTTTCATAAATTGTTATTTTAAATACGTGTTTTCACAAAACAGCTATCCTGTTCTTTATTTAATACGTATTATTAATTCGTATTTATCTTAATATCCTTTTCAGAATTTGTCAATAGAACTTTTTAAAATTACGCACTTGCAATTCGTTTTTATTTATGATAAAGTAATCGTACAATCATAAATAAGTCACTTACTGATACGTATTTTATTTGATATCAATCTGATACGCATCTTTACAACGGACTATTTTATATAAAGGAAGGTGAACCACATGGCTTACATTATGGACATTCCGTCTCCACAGGAGATTGGAAAGAACATCCAGAAGCACCGCAGGGCTCAAAAGATAACACAGAAGGAATTTGCAAAAAGACTTGGTAAATCAGAACGCACCATTCAGAAGTATGAATCCGGTGAGATTATCATGAAGATGGATGTAGTAAAGGAAGTTGCTAATGAGCTGAACATTCCATTTCAGGAGCTTTTATATCCGGCAGGAATTGATAATGCTGCAAAAGAACCAATAAAACAGTCAACATCATATGAATTCCACACTATGTCAGATGTAATCAATGCTCTCTTTGCCATAACTGAACTTACTGATTTTTCATTTGAGCTTACCAATACCAAACCTCCTGAAAATCCTGAATGGACTGCCGGGATTAAGGTTAACGGCAAAGGCGATGGAAAATATGATGCAGATTTCTGTCTCTTTATGGAAAACTGGATAACAAAGAAGAATATGCTTCAGGCAGGAAAACTTTCAAAAGAAAAGTTTGATTCATGGAAATCAGATATGTTGGCATATTATAAGGATTCCAGACTGGATAATGAAGCCGATTCAAAAACTGAATAATTTAAGGCTTACACCTTTAGTAAAGAAAAAGCTCCGGCACACTCCTTCTCGCAAAAGGAATAACCGAAGCTATGTAAGTGATTGACCCGAAGGCTTTATAATCACCCTGAACAAGTAGATTATATCATAGCCTTTTGATGATTGCACAACAATTTTACAAAAAGGAGATGATATTTATGCCAGCTTACAAAGATGAAAAAACTGGTAAATGGTTCGCCAAGTTCTATTACACGAACTGGCAGGGAATCAAGAAACAGAAGTGGAAAAGAGGCTTCGCAACCAAAAAGGAAGCTTTAGGATTTGAAAGGGACTTTCTGGAACAGCAGTCTGCCAATCCTGACATGACATTTCAAAACCTTTATGAAATTTATATGGAGGATATGGCTGCAAGGCTTAAGCAGTCAACTCTTCTGACAAAAAAGACGGTACTACAGACGCATATTCTTCCATTCTTCGGTAACAAACCGATAAATGAGATCAAAGCCTCTGATGTACGAAGATGGCAGGCGAAGCTTATGAGTTCGCCGAATAATTACTCCCAGACCTATCTGAAAAAGATTAACACGGAGCTTAACAGCATCATCAATTACGCCAAGCGATTCTATGATCTCAACACCAATCCCTGCGGCAAAGCAGGTACCATTGGAAAGGCTAAAGCAGAGGAAATGGATTACTGGACTTATGATGAATATATTGCTTTCAGGAAAGGGGTAAAAGATAAGCCATTATCATATATCTGCTTTGAAGTCCTGTACTGGACTGGTATGCGTGAAGGTGAACTGCTTGCTCTATCACCTGCTGATATTGACCTTGATAACAAGCTAATATCCATCAACAGAACATATCAGCGGATAGGCGGAAAAGATGTATTTACATCACCTAAGACAAGAAAAAGCAAGCGAAAGATTCCGATTCCGGATTTTCTCTGCCAGGAGCTATCAGACTATATCCAGTCAAGGTATATGCTTGACGCAGATGAAAGGCTGTTCCCGGTAACAAAATCATATCTCTCACACGAGATGATAAGAGGTTGTAAAAACACAGGTGTAAAGAAGATACGAATCCACGATATCAGGCATTCGCACGCCAGCTTACTTATTAATCAGGACTGTGATGCCTTGATGTTAGCAGACAGGCTCGGACATGAAAAGGTATCCACAACACTTAACACATACTCCCATCTGTTCCCACATAAACAGCAGGAGCTTGTGCATAGTCTGGAATCATTGCAGGCGACAGATTCGCCAACACCTGAACCACCATCTGATAACCCTCTGCTTGAAGCAGCAGGTATCACATGTGAAGTGCCGCAGACTCAGGACAACGGCTCAGATGTAACAATCCGACCTCAGTTTGGACCTGCGTTAGTACCATCAAATACCGCATCAGGGAAAATCATCCAGATGCCACAAAGAAAGATCATATAGAAGAAATCCAGCAGTCATCAGGGTTTCTTGCTATTAAAGTTAATGACAACCAACCGAAAACGATAGAAAAAGAGTAGTTGCTATTAGTAGCAAAATAGTAGCAGAGCAAAAGAAAAAGTCTCGGAATCCGCTTGTTTAGCGGATTCCAAGACTTGTGGCTCTTATTCAAACTCAATGGTTCCCGGTGGCTTACTAGTCAGGTCATAGAATACCCTATTAACCCCACGCACCTCGTTTATAATTCTACTCATAACTGTCTGGAGTACCTCAAATGGTATCTCGGCACTTTCGGCTGTCATAAAGTCAATTGTATTGACTGCACGAAGTGCAACTGCGTAGTCATAAGTTCTTTCATCACCCATAACACCAACTGAACGCATATTAGTGAGGGCTGCAAAGTACTGGTTTGGCATCCAGGCTGGTGCCTTGCCATTTTCTTTCTTGTAGGCTTCTACTGCCTTGTCTACTTCTTCACGGTAAATGTAATCGGCATCCTGTACGATACGAACCTTGTCGCCTGTTACTTCGCCGATAATTCTTATTCCAAGTCCTGGACCTGGGAATGGCTGACGGAACACAAGATGTTCTGGTATGCCAAGTTCAAGACCAGCCTTACGTACTTCATCCTTGAATAAATCACGGAGTGGCTCAATAATCTCCTTGAAATCAACGAAATCTGGAAGACCACCTACATTGTGATGTGACTTGATTACCGCTGATTCACCGCCAAGTCCACTCTCTACAACGTCTGGATATATAGTTCCCTGTGCAAGGAAGTCAACTGCACCAATCTTCTTGGCTTCTTCCTCAAACACACGAATGAACTCTTCACCAATTATCTTTCTCTTAGCTTCTGGTTCAGTAACACCTGCAAGCTTAGAATAATATCTTTCCTGTGCATTTACCCTTATAAAGTTAAGGTCAAACTGTCCTTCTGGACCGAATACATTTTCAACCTCATCGCCCTCGTTCTTACGAAGAAGACCATGGTCTACGAATACGCATGTAAGCTGCTTTCCGATAGCTCTTGAAAGAAGACCTGCTGCCACTGATGAATCAACTCCACCAGAAAGTGCAAGTAATACCTTACCATCGCCAACCTTTTCACGTATTTCCCTAATAGTATTCTCTACAAATGCATCCATTTTCCATGTTCCAGCACATCCGCATACTCCACGCACAAAGTTGTGAAGCATCTTTGTACCTTCCTGTGTATGAAGAACTTCTGGATGGAACTGGATTGCATATAGGTTCTTTTCTGAACACTCTGCTGCTGCCACTGGACAGTCTGCTGTATGTGCAATTATCTTAAAACCTGGAGCAACCTGTGAAATGTAGTCAAAATGGCTCATCCACACGATAGTTTTTTCTGAAACATCTCCAAATAAAGCACTGCTCTTATCAACAAATGTCTCTGTCTTTCCATACTCTCTTACTGGAGCTTTCTCAACCTTGCCGCCAAGAACGTGCTGCATAAGCTGAGCACCATAACATAATCCAAGCACTGGAACACCAAGTTCAAAAAGCTCTTTAGTACAAGTAGGTGAACCTTCTTCATAGCAGCTATTCGGACCACCTGTAAGGATAATTCCTTTAGGGTTCATCGCCTTAATCTGCTCAAGAGGTGTTTTGTAAGAATATATCTCACAATATACGTTACATTCACGGACACGACGTGCAACTAACTGGTTGTACTGTCCGCCAAAGTCAATAACTATAACCTTTTCCTGATTCATATTGTCCCTTTCCTAATCATAAGTTTGCGTTGAAGATATATTTTATATGCATTTCTATACTTTAATCAGCCAATCATAAAAAATATCCTGACACAATGTGCATATATAAATAATATGCACATATATAACATACACATATATAATATACACATATATAACATACGCATATATAACATACGCATATATAACATATACATATACATATACATATATAATATTATAATGTATACATATAACACACATATATTAATTGGATATTTTACATAACAATTTATGTATAGCAATTTACTGCTTTTATTGTCTTATATTTTCTCCTATTACTTTCAAAGTATATATCAGTATATATAACACATCTACAACTCATATATACATTTATTATAGTAAACAAGCGGTATAAAGACAAGCATATTCTTCAATCTTTATTACAATCCCATACAACACAACCTCCTATTATTAATCTGTTGTATGCTTATACCGCTTAATTTCAGATTTATACAGCTTTATATTTCCATAAGGAACTCGTCTACATATTTCCTCATATCGCCAAATTCTGCATTAACCTCAGGTACATCAGACTTAAAATCCAGCAGTTTATATACATAACCTTGTTCCTTGGCCTGTCTATAACTTTCTTTGTATACAAGTTCAAAAAGCAGTGATATATGCCCTACGATATGGTCAACAGCACTCTTTCTCACACTTTTAAGCACTGTTTCCCTCTTATAAAAGCTTTCTAGTACCTCTTTGGATATAACTCCGCTTTTAAGCTCCTCTGTTGTTACATCATATATAATTTCCATAGGAATATCTGCATTCACCTTAAATATATCAACCTTATCCGCATCACGCAGTATATCACAAAACATACGCTGTCTTTCGGTGAGGTCTTCTTTTACACGATACTTATTATGCTGTCTTATTGCCAGTTCAAGAAGTCCTGTATCTTTTTTGTGGTACTCATTATTTTTTATTATCTGCTCATCATCGACAGTCGTTGCATCATTATTAACTAAGAATTCTTTAATTTTCCGTTCTTCCTGACAATAATCAGACTGATTATCCGATTGTGCAAGCTCACATTCTTCGTAATATCCTTCTGCAAACTTCCTTATAAGACCTTCCTTAAACAGCAGGTCTGCACCGAATTCTGCATGGTCTACTGACTGGGCATCATTAAATGTACCGAAACGCCTTATCTGCTCAAATCTTCCTATATCGTGTAACATTCCAAGAAGCCATGCAATATCTACATCCGGTTCACTTAAGCCTAATGATTCTGCAATTCTTTGACACAGTCCTGCTACTCTGTAGGTATGATCTATCTTAAGCTTTATCTTTTCATCTGATGGATCGTAATTTCTTACATACTCTGCAAATGCATTGATAACATTTTTCCTGTTAATAACTGGTTTGTTAATACTTTCCACAACATCAATAAGTCCATTAAGGTCAGCACATACCATATATGTAAGTTTCCTGATATCATCATCTATTGCTATTGTATCAGGAATATGAACAACTCTCATATCTGCCGCATATCCAGCCTTAATGCCATTAATGCTGTCCTCAACTACTACTGCCTCTGACGGATTTACGCCTATTGCCTTAGCAGCACGAAGAAATATATCCGGTTCTGGCTTTCCACGTTCGACTTCATCTCCATATACAACCGCATCAAGATAATCCCACACTCCTATTTCATGAAGTGTTTTCTCAGCACTTTCACGCCTTGTTGATGTAGCAACTGCACACTTTAGTCCATTATTTCTTATATATTCAAATATGTCCTTTACGCCCTTTTTAACAGGAATACCTTCTGTTTCCCTTATCTTGTATACATGCTGTGTTCTAAGCTCCTTCGCTTCCCAATAATCTATCACACCCTTGTAATAATCATCAAAGAACTTGCAGCAAAGCTCTGCCGGGGCCCCCTTAAAGCTGTCTATAAGCCATATGGGCATATCCACTCCAAGCTGCCCTGCCGCCCATAGCCAGCCCTCATTAGACTGTCTTTCTGAATCTATAAGAACGCCATCCATATCAAATATAATGCCTGATACCATTTTTCTTCTCCTAGCAATCAAATGTCGTATTTTTACACTTTATATTATTTAAAATAACTATAAAAGATATGTTTTTATAATTTATAACGCTGACCAGCACCTGCAATTTTCAAATTTGCCAATTTAGAGACTTTAAACATCTTCTATCATTGAACTTTCATCCACAATGCCGTCATCTGCACCATCCTTATAAATACTTCTTAACATACTGTCCCGTATAAGACTTCTTAACCTTGGCAACCTCTTCTGGTGTACCCTTTGCAATAACTGTACCACCTCTGTCGCCGCCTTCTGGTCCCATATCTATAATATAATCGGCTGTTTTGATAACATCAAGATTATGCTCAATAACAACAACAGTGTTACCGCCCTCCGCAAGCTTATGAAGTATATCAACAAGCTTGTGGACATCTGCAAAATGAAGTCCTGTTGTAGGCTCATCAAGAATGTATATAGTCTTTCCTGTACTTCTTTTTGAAAGCTCTGTAGCAAGCTTTATTCTCTGTGCTTCACCACCTGAAAGCTCTGTAGATGGCTGTCCTAACTTAATGTATGAAAGTCCAACGTCATTAAGAGTTTCTATTTTTCTTCTGACTGATGGCACATTTTCAAAGAAATCAACTGCATCCTCAACTGTCATATCGAGCACATCATATATGCTCTTTCCCTTATACTTAACTTCAAGTGTTTCCCTGTTATAACGCTTTCCGTCACACACTTCACAAGGAACATATACATCAGGCAGGAAATGCATTTCTATCTTGATAATACCATCTCCGGAACAAGCCTCACAACGTCCTCCCTTAACATTAAAGCTGAAACGTCCTTTGTTATAACCTCTTTCCTTAGCATCTGTTGTTGAAGCAAAAAGATCCCTTATCATATCAAATACCCCCGTATATGTCGCAGGATTAGAACGTGGAGTTCTTCCTATTGGCGACTGGTCAATATCTATAACCTTATCAAGCTGCTCGATTCCTATAATATCATCATGGTCACCAGCGATACATCTTGCACGGTTTAAAGACTTAGCAAGGTGCTTATACAGAATTTCATTCACTAGGGAACTCTTTCCTGAACCCGATACACCTGTTACACATGTAAATACTCCGAGTGGTATATCAACATCAATATTTTTAAGATTATTCTCCCTTGCACCCTTAACAGTTATCCAGCCTGTCGGCTTTCTTCTCTTCGCCGGCACTGGAATCTTGATTCTTCCGCTAAGATATGCACCTGTAAGTGAATCCTTGCATGCCATAATATCAGCTGCTGTTCCTGTCGCAACAACTTCTCCTCCATTACGTCCGGCACCCGGTCCTATATCAACAATATAATCTGCGGCACGCATAGTATCTTCATCGTGTTCAACCACAATAACTGAGTTACCAAGATCACGCAAATGTATAAGTGTCCCAAGCAGCTTGTCGTTATCCCTCTGATGAAGTCCGATACTTGGCTCATCAAGTATATAAGCCACACCAACAAGTCCTGAACCTATCTGTGTCGCAAGTCTTATTCTCTGTGCCTCACCACCTGAAAGCGTACCTGTTGCTCTTGATAATGAAAGATAATCAAGTCCTACATCCATAAGAAACTGTATTCTTGCCTTAATCTCCTTAAGTATATCTGCACCGATAAACTTCTGTCTGTCTGTAAGTTCAAGCTCATCTAAGAACTTCTTTAACTTAACAATAGACATATCCGTAATCTGATATATATTCTTATCTGCTATCGTAACAGCAAGAGATGAAGGCTTTAATCTCTGTCCGTGGCAGGACTTACAAGGTCTTATGCGCATGAATTCCTCATACTGCTGCTTTGCACTGTCTGAGTAAGTTTCCCTATATCTTTTCTCCATATTATGGATAAGGCCTTCAAATGCTATATCGTATTCTCCAACGCCTCTCTGGCCTTTGTAATGCACTTTAACACTTCTGCCCTTAGTACCATTTATAATCATATCCTTAATATCATCTGGATAATCCTTAAATGGTGTTGATAAACTAAAGTTATATTCCTTTGCAAGTGCGCTCATAATAGCCCTAGAAAAGCTGCCCTCATCCTTTACAGACTGCCATCCCATACCAACTATAGCTCCCTCATCGATGCTTAATGAATCATCTGGTATAAGAAGCTCTGCATCAAAATTCATTGTATAACCAAGTCCGTAACAATCAGGACACGCACCAAATGGATTGTTGAACGAAAAGCTTCTTGGCTCTATCTCATCTATGCTTATGCCACAATCCGGACACGAAAAGCTCTGTGAAAAGTTAATCGGCTCACCATCTATAACATCAACTGTCATAAGTCCCTCTGCAAGCTTAAGTGCTGTTTCTATTGAGTCTGTAAGTCTTTTGTTAATTCCATCTTTAACTACAAGACGGTCAACAACAATTTCTATATTATGCTTCTTGTTCTTATCAAGATTTATCTCATCTGTAAGCTCATACATATTGCCATCAGCAATAACTCTTACATAACCACTCTTTTTAGCCTGTTCAAAAAGCTTCTTATGTTCACCTTTTCTTCCTCTTACAACTGGAGCTAATATCTGTATCTTTGTTCTTTCTGGAAGCTCCATAATAGTATCAACCATCTGGTCTACAGTCTGCTTGTTGATTACTTTGCCACACTTTGGACAATGTGGTGTACCTATTCTTGCATATAATAATCTGAAATAATCATATATCTCTGTAACAGTTCCAACTGTTGAACGTGGATTTCTGTTAGTTGACTTCTGGTCTATGGAAATAGCTGGTGAAAGTCCTTCTATGCTCTCTACCGCCGGCTTTTCCATCTGTCCTAAGAATTGCCTTGCATATGAAGATAATGACTCCATATATCTTCTCTGGCCTTCTGCATATATAGTATCAAAGGCAAGACTTGACTTACCAGAACCAGACAGACCCGTAAGTACTACAAGACTGTCCCTTGGTATATCTACATCAATATTTTTAAGATTATGCTCACTTGCACCTCTTATTCTTATATAATTCCTGTAATCGCCTTTTTCCATATTCTATTTTCTCCGTTATTTCTTCTTTCTTAATCCTTAACCGCCTCAATTAAAAAGACTTTTTCTGTAAGCAGCAAATGCTTTTATACATTTGACACCTACATCATATAATACCATAATGATAATATCTGCCTGCCATTACTGACTGCATAACATTGCTTTTGAACTCGTAGCTTAATCTGGCTTAATTGATATCAAGCTATAAATGAGCAAATTTAAAATATTGTACAATTATGTTCCTGTTATGAAGATATATTTTACCTAATCTATTGAAATGTATGTCAACCACAAACAAAAACGATTATTTAAAAAACTGTAAAATATATCCTCTTATCACTTGCCTGACTTCTTATCCTCATAAATATACTTATTAATCTCAATCATCTTATCACGAAGCATAGCCGCCTGTTCAAAGTCAAGCTCTGCTGCAGCCTTACGCATATTTTTCTCAATCTGCTTCTTAACCTTTTCAAGATCTTTAATGCTCATAGATTCATAATCTACATCAAGCCTTCCATTTGAATTATCTGCTTCTGCTGCCTTAGATATACTTATAAGATCTCTTACTGCCTTCTTTATAGTCTGAGGGGTTATTCCGTGTACCTCATTGTACTCCTGCTGTATCTTTCTACGTCTTTCCGTCTCAGATATAGCCTTTTCCATAGACTCTGTTATAGTATCTGCATACATAATAACGTGTCCCTCTGCGTTTCTGGCAGCTCGTCCTATCGTCTGGATAAGTGAAGTCTCTGTTCTTAGGAAGCCCTCTTTATCAGCATCAAGAATAGCCACAAGACTTATCTCCGGAATATCAAGTCCCTCTCTAAGCAGATTAATACCAACAAGCACATCGAATCCGTCAAGTCTCATATCCCTTATAATCTTCTGTCGCTCTAGTGTATCAATATCCGCATGAAGATACTTGACTCTTATTCCGACTTCCTTTAGATAATCTGTGAGATCCTCTGCCATTCGCTTGGTAAGTGTAGTCACAAGTATCTTATTCTTCTTCTCAACTTCCTTATTAATCTCACTTATAAGATCATCTATCTGACCCTCTATTGGTCTAACTGTTATCTCTGGATCAAGAAGTCCTGTAGGTCTTATAATCTGCTCTGCCCTCATAAGTTCATGTTCTTCCTCATACCTGCTAGGCGTAGCAGATACGAAAAGCATCTGTGATATCTTGCTCTCAAACTCCTGAAAATTAAGCGGTCTGTTATCCTTCGCTGAAGGAAGCCTGAAGCCATAGTCTACAAGTGTCGTCTTTCTTGCCTGATCGCCTGCATACATTCCCCTTATCTGTGGAATAGTAATATGTGACTCATCGACAATAATCATAAAATCATCTGGAAAATAGTCCATAAGCGTATATGGTGGACACCCTGCCGGAAGCCCTGCTAAATGTCTTGAATAATTCTCAATACCTGAACAGAAGCCTGTTTCCTGCATCATCTCTATATCAAAGTTCGTTCGTTCTTCTATTCTCTGTGCCTCAAGAAGCTTATCCTCACTCTTAAAATACTCTATTCTCTCTGCAAGCTCTTTCTTTATATTCTCAATCGCCTTTTCCATCTTCTCTTTTTCAACAACATAATGTGAATTAGGAAATATAGCAACATGGTCAAGGTTACATTTAACCGCACCGGTAAGAGAATCAATCTCGCTTATCCTGTCTATCTCATCACCAAAAAACTCTACTCTCACAGCATCTCCACTGGAAGCTGACGGATATATCTCTACAACATCTCCCCTTACCCTGAAGGTTCCTCGCTTAAAATCCTGGTCATTGCGCATATACTGTATATCTATAAGCTTTCTTATCATCTCATCTCTGTCTTTTTCCATACCTGGACGAAGTGAGATAACCATATTCTTATAATCAATAGGTGCACCTAATCCATATATACATGAAACTGAAGCAACTATGATTACATCATTTCTTTCAGACAGTGCCGCTGTTGCTGAATGTCTTAACTTATCTATCTCGTCATTAATCGAAGAATCCTTGGCTATATAAGTATCGCTCTGTGGCACATAAGCCTCCGGCTGATAATAATCATAATAAGAAACAAAATACTCCACTGCATTCTCAGGAAAGAACTCTTTCATCTCAGAGTACAGCTGTGCTGCTAATGTTTTATTATGACTGATTATAAGAGTAGGCTTCTGTACATGCTGGATAATGTTTGCCATAGTAAATGTCTTACCAGAGCCTGTAACTCCAACTAAAGTTTCAAACTGATTACCTTCATTAAATCCTTCTACAAGTTCCTCTATAGCCTGGGGCTGGTCGCCTGTTGGCTCATATGGGGCATGTAACTTAAACTCCATAATGCCATCTCCTTCCTGAAATAAGATTCCCACAAAACATTTCTAAAAAAAGACAAAGTCAATATTTCATAGTATGCACTTACATGCTTAATTCTACTACAAAAAATAGACTTTGTCTATCTAATACAGAACATCTGTTCCTATTTTATTAGTGGATAATCCATTAACATTCCTTTTATAAACAGAACATTTATCTGCACCTGTTATTATATTTCGTTTTCATTCAGTATCATGCAAGGCCTGAATACTACTAACAATACTAATAATACTAACAATACTAATAATGCTAATAACAATATTAATAATACTAACAATATTAATAATAATACAGCTTAATTCATAACTGCCTTCAGGCTGTCTATGGCTGCGTTAAACTGTGTATCCTCATCAGCATTCTTATCAAATTCCACAACAACATCCGGAGTAACACCATTTCCATGTATATCCTGTCCCTTAGGTGTAAAATACTTGGCTATTGTAAACTTAATTGCACTTCCATCGGTAAGCGGCTTTAGTGTCTGTACAATACCCTTTCCATATGTCTGTGTTCCAACTATGATACCTTTTTTGTAATCCTGTATAGCACCTGCAAATATTTCTGAAGCACTCGCACTATTTCCATTGACAAGTACTGCAAGTGGAATATCCAGTTCTTCATTATCACTATCGCTGTATTCTTTTCTATTTCCTGCCTTATCTTCTGTATACACAATAAGACCATTTGGAAGTATATATTTAAGCATAGTAACTACAGTTGTAAGCAAGCCTCCTGGATTATTTCTTATATCTATAACTATCCCTTTAGCTCCCTGCGCCTTAAGGTCTTCAATAGCTGCCTTAAACTGTTTTGCCGTAACACTTTCAAACTGTGAAATTGCTATATATCCTATGGAATCATCTGTCATTGCATAACTTACAGTCTGGATTTCAACTTCGTCCCTTACCACTGTATAATCACATGTAACCCCTTCTCTTACAATACCAAGTCTGACTGTTGTACCTTTCTCACCTTTGACAAGTGCAACTGCAGAGGACAGATCCATATCAGTAACATCTGTATCATCTACTTTGACTATCCTGTCTCCAGTTCTTAATCCAGCCTTATATCCTGCACCATTATCATATACATCTACAAGCAGGATTCCGCCTTCTTCACTTAACTGACAGACAGCTCCTATTCCATAAAATGTACCATTTGTAGTTTCCTTAAGTTTATTATACTCATCAGCTGTATAATAAACAGTATATTTATCTCCATAAGAACTAAGATAAGCTTTATATATGTTATTCTTGGCCTTTTCCTCATCAACTTCGTCAAAATAGAAAGAATCCAGGACAGAATCTATAGCATTCAGCTTAGCCTCAACCTCACTTCCTATTCCACTTCCATCTGTAACTGCATCTGACTGGATATATACATCACCATTAACACCTATATGAATATATCCCTTCTGTATACACACACCAGCCACACTTACAACAATTATAACCATTACAAGAAATGCAGCTACTATACCAAGCAGCAATCCATTCTTAAAATAATGAGACTTTTCTCTTTTTTTCTCATACTTTGCTGCTTGTTCAAATATGTTATCTTCATTTGCTGCTATCTGTTCTTTTGTATGGATTGATATATCATCTTCCTTATTATCCATAACAACCTCCATTATCATATAAATGATGTCGGGGGCAAAAGCCCACGACTTTGATACCTACGAATTGCTCCGTGCTACGCACTCCCACAATTCTCCCCAATATTCGCATATCGTGGGATTATCATCCCACTTTTATGCTCATATCGGGGCGGGTCCCAAGGTCTTTCACCCACCTATGAGCAAGCTCATGTGGGTTTAGACCTTTTGACCCTGGTATCATATAAATACCGATATAAGTATCAAATATCATCATAAAAATAATATCATATCATAATATTGACATCTTATGATGTAAGTGTCGAAATGAATTTTAACACTCACATCGTTTTATTATACTACAAAAACATTTTCAGATATATTAATATTTATAATAATATGTGAAATTTTTATGATAATTTACTGTTTATGTGCCATACACACTATAACTATCCCACTCTCCCTGCTTTTGTTTTCACTTTATTCTTATACATGGATTCATCGGCTCTCTTTACTACTTCCAGCACATCTCTTCCGTAACCCTTAGCCATTCCTACTGCACTCGTAATCTTTAAGTTACTTCCTGCATTGGCCTTTTCAATCATGTCTGCTGCCGATATTGATATTTCTTTTCCTTCATACTCACCAGGATTATCTATTATCATAACGAATTCATCCCCACCAATTCTATATACACGCCTTCTATCATCTGAAAATGAATATAGCACGGATGATAATCTTTCAATCGCTTTATCTCCATATTCATGACCATATGTATCATTAATCATCTTAAGATTATTCATATCCCAGAAAATAACTCTTATATTATCTATATAAGGATAATATGTTAAAACCATTTCCTCATACTTATTCTTGTTAAATACCTTTGTTCTTGAATCTGTCTCCTTCATATATGTAAGCTGGGCTATCCTTGCGGCATCCTCACTTCCACCAACAACTATATCCTGAAGGATAAATGTAATAGCCAAAAGAATCATGCATCTTGGTATCACACCAAAAACAATAATAACAAACAGTGGATTCGAATTAAATACATATCCGGTTCCACTTTCTAATACATTAATATACCAGTCTCTTTTATGACTTCCCTCAAACAATATATTAAGATCACAGATTCCATAATAAAATCCCAGTGTCATACTTAAAAACACAGAAACTGAATTAATAAGTGATGTAAACCACAATATCTTTTTCTGTCTGTAATGAGCAGCGAATAATAATGGAATGACATACAAAAGTACTGCATGATATGACAAAAGAGCACACATTACCCCTGTTGCAGTACATATTAACGTCAGACCTATATATTTATAACATTCTTTTGATGTATCTTCTTTCATAATCATGAACACAATAGGAATCAATAATATTATAGAAATAATAACTGCAACCGTTATCGTTCTTCTGTCTATTTCAAATATTCCTATTGCGTTCAATGCCCATACTACAAGCTCTAAGGCTATTAACATAACAACACCATTTAATGTATATTTATTAGACTTCTCTTCCTGATATTTAAGTTCTTTATCATACTGTTTCTTAAAATCACTCATTCTTTCTCCCCCGAAATATCTCCTCTGATTCCATAAACGTATTTTTTATTTTATCACTATTTCATATAAACTGCCAGTAAAAATTCTATACATTTTTTATATTTATTTTTTTGCACATTTCACAAAAAAGAGTCAAAAAACTCCTATTTTTAATATATTTATGTAAATATCTATTATTTATTTTCATCCAGCTGTCTTACATATATATCCATATCATCAATATCCTTTGCATACAGCTTAAACTTCATTTTATTTATAAAATTAATTGATGGAATATTATCTTTATGTATACACGCATATAATCTATCAATGCAAAGAGATTCTTTTGCATATTCAACAATCTTACTGCACACCTCATATGCTATTCTACGCCTCTGGTATTTTCTCCCGACAAGATATCCCAGTTCCTGACAGTTTACACCATCTATGCTCCTGTTTTCTATCCCCATTCGTCCAACAAGTTCCCCTGTTTTTTTATCAAATACAAGCCACATACCATAATCAAAGAAACCATACATATTAGAAATGTATGCTGATAAAAACTCTTTCTCACGCTCTACTTCATACAATGGCTCTATAAAAGGACAATCTGACAATGTATCATATAATCTGTATAGTTCCTCAAGATCATTTTCACATTCTTCCCTGACTATATAATTATTAGTCTCTAAGATATAGGCTGGCGTATGTGTTTTTCTGGCATATATATGTTCACAATACATATCAGTTATATCTTCATAATCATATACAACATACGCTGCACTTCCTCTATATTCTTTTCCAACCCCCACATCTTCATATATATCTTTTCCAATTGTTATGCTATGTTTTAATCCATCACTTATAATTATATCTTTATCATGCTGATATCCATCCAGACTGTTAAATATAATTTTATGCTTTTTTAACAAGCCTGCACTTATTGTATTTTTTATATCTTCGTAATCGCTTCTTTTATCTGAAATTATCACATATACATTTTGAAGTCCTGATTCGTATTTCACACTTATCCAATCCTTATTCCTGTCTATTATAATGAAAATGGCTGATTTTAGTACATGTCTCTATCTTTTATAACTTTCATATCTATCTATATTCTTTATATTTTTACGTCAGCCATTCACTTTAATAATATACATATCCTCTTATACTTTATCAATGTATATTTTCATATATAATTTTACTATCCGCAATGCATTTTATTAATATATATTTCATATAATTATAAAACAAACTTGCATTTTCATTCATTTTATGAATATACATTTTCATTGACTTTTATCTTCACCACCCTTAATATATACAGTGATATATTTATAAAGAGGTTTAGTGTAAAAAATAAGATTTTTCACACGCAAGATTTGTGCTTTGCACAAACTTGAGATGCGCTGAAAAGCAGCGCAAGAATGGAGGTTTATTATGGCAGATCAGAATCCTATTGTAACATTTACAATGGAAAATGGCGACACTATGAAAGCTGAGCTTTATCCAGAAGTTGCGCCTAATACAGTTAATAACTTTATAAGTCTTGTTAAAAAAGGCTTCTATGATGGACTTATATTCCACAGAATCATCTCAGGCTTCATGATTCAGGGTGGAGATCCAGACGGTACCGGCATGGGTGGTCCTGGCTACTCTATCAAGGGAGAATTCAGCTATAATGGTGTTGATAATAATCTTAAGCACTCAAGAGGTGTTCTTTCTATGGCACGTGCCCAGCATCCTGATTCAGCTGGCTCACAGTTCTTTATCATGCATGCAAATGCTCCTCACCTTGATGGACAGTATGCTGCATTCGGCAAACTTATTGAAGGTGAAGATGTTTTAGATAGTATTGCTTCTGTAGATACAGACTGGAACGACAGACCAAGAAAGCCACAGGTTATGAAAACAGTAACTGTTGAGACCTTTGGGGTTGATTACGACGAACCAGAGACACTTTAATTATTGTTTAGCACACATTATTAATATACGGACGACAGCATATATGAGGAAAGCAGCTGTGCATACATCAACGATGCCAGAAGCTTCAATTGGATATTTCTAAGACTTTTCTTATAGGTTATGACTACTTCCGCTACCGTTCGATACGGGACATCCGTGTCCCATATCGAACTTCCACAGACATC